>Ga0070717_10001324_pt1 | contig 16967 bp, 15 predicted proteins | sample LARL113metaG_FD_71366 | JGI IMG/M metagenome (GOLD analysis project Ga0070717, IMG submission 71366) | Corn, switchgrass and miscanthus rhizosphere microbial communities from Kellogg Biological Station, Michigan, USA - LAR L11-3 metaG | ecosystem: Host-associated > Plants > Roots > Rhizosphere ... | reverse complement strand
CCGCCTCGTACGCGGCGTCGAACCGGGCCCGGCCGATCCGCGCCCGGGCCACCGCGGCGGCCCGCTCGTGGACCGGCTGGCCGTCCGGCGCGGCGGGCGCGTCGCAGAGGGCGGCCGCCGCGCCGTACAGCCTCGCCGCCCGGACCGCCCGCCCCTCCCCGCTGGCCAGCGCCGCCAGCTCGCGCAGGCAGGTGGCGAAGCCGACCGGCTCCTCGATGCCGGCCCACAGCCGCAGCGCCTCGCGGTTCAGCGCGCCGGCCGCCTCCAGGTCGCCCCGGACGCGAGCCAGCGAGCCCAGGTTGCCCACCGCGGCCGCCACGTGGAACGGCGCGTCCAGCCGGCGCGCGATCGCCACCGCCTCGGTGAGCCGCGCCTGCGCCGCGTCCAGGTTGCCGTCGACCCGCGCCCGGTTGCCCAGGTTGATCAGGCACACCGCCACGCCGAGGTCGTCGCCCTCGGAGCGCAGGATGGCCATCGCCTCCTGGTAGAGCCCGCTGGCCCGCGCGGAGTCCCCCCGGTACGCGACGTACACGCCCAGGTTCCTGAGCACCTTGGCCAGCAGCAGGCGATCGTCGACCTCCCGGAGGAGCGCGACCGCCGCCTCCCCCCGCCGCACCGCCTCGTCGAGATCGCCACGCCCTCCGTCTCGCCCTAGCACCGACCCGGACCGCGGGGGGCGGCCGTCGTGGCCGCCCCTCTGCCGTCCCCTGGTCAGCCCCCCTCCCCGCCGCCCAGCGGCAGCCGCGCCCGCACGGCGAAGCCGCCGTCCGGCAGCGGCCCGGCCTCCAGGTCGCCGCCGTACACCGCCACCCGCTGCCGCATCCCGACCAGGCCGCGGCCTGCCCCCTGCGCGTCGGACGCCGCCGGCCCGCGCGCGTTGCGGACCTCCAGCTCCAGCCGGCCGTCCGCAAACCGCACGACCACCCGCGTCGGCGCCCCGCCCGCGTGCTTCAGCGCGTTGGTCAGCGCCTCCTGGACGACCCGGTACCCGGCCAGCTCCAGGCCCGGCGGCACGGCCTCCCCCGCGCCCTCCCGCGTCAGCTCCACGGCGAAGCCGGTCTGGCGCAGGCGCTCGACCAGCACGTCGAGCTGGGCCAGGCCCGGCTGCGGCGCCAGCGCCGCCTCCTGGCTGTCCTCGCTGAGCACCCCCAGCAGCTGGCGCAGCTCGGACAGCGCCTGCCGCCCGCTCTCCTCCACCGTCTGCAGCGCCTCCGCGGCCCGGCCCGGGCTCCCCGCGATCAGGCGCCGGGCGGCGCCCGCCTGGACGACCATGATGCTGACGCTGTGGGCGACGATGTCGTGCAGCTCGCGGGCGATCCGCGCCTGCTCCTCGGCGATCGCCACCTGAGCGACCAGCTCGCGCTCGCGCTCCAGCCGGCGCGACCGCTCGCGCAGGCCGCGGACCGCATCGCCGGCCAACCACACGCCGACGCCGGCCGTCAGCTCCGCCAGCCAGGCGGGAATCGCCGGGGTGTAGAAGTGCAGGGGGATGCCGACCACCGCCAGCAGCGCCGCCTGGCCGAGCGGGATCGCCAGCGAGAGCGAACGGTGGGAGCTGTACAGGCTCATCGAGTAGCAGCCGATGAAGACCGCCAGCAGGCTCGTGAGCAGCGGCGGCGCCAGCCACGCGAACAGCCCGACGTTCTGGATCAGGTACATCGGGATCGGGTAGCGGCGCCGCCACAGCAGCGGCACCGTGTTCATCAGCAGGGCCGCGATGCGCCAGGCCTCCCGGCCGCTCAGCGAGAACTCGACCAGGACGGCGGCGGTCAGCACCGCCGCCAGCAGCCCGTCCACGAGGCGCGGGTCCAGCGAGCGCAGCCGCGCCCACAGCCGCCGGACCGACGCCGCGACGTCCACGGCGCTGCTCAGCCGGCGTCCTGCCGCAGGGCCAGGCGGCCGAACAGGCTGACGCCGGCGACGGCCCCGTCGCGGCGGACGAAGCTCCCGCGCGTCCCCTTCTCCTCGCCCTCGGTGACCAGCCAGCCGTCGCCGGGTAGGAGGCGGACCGGCATGGGCGGCAGGTCGTCGAGCGGCACCTCGAACACCGCGCGCAGCCGGGCCGCCGCCCCCGGCAGGTACCGGACGTGCGCCACGAGCCCGCCGCCGGCCACGGTGAACGTCACCTGCCGCGTGTCGGACCGGTACACCCCGGCGTACGGGGCCAGCTCGGCCGCGGACAGGTCGAGCGGCTCCGGATCGCGCTCCACGACGCCCGCGTATGCCTCCAGCGCCCACCGCACCAGCTCCTGGTGCAGCACCTCGCCCGACGCCGAGTTGGTGAGCACCGTGATCGCGAACCCCCGCTCCGGGACCAGCAGGAGCGACGACAGCTGCCCGTTCGTGCTGCCGCCGTGCCCCACCAGGCGCACCCCGTCCACCGTGCGCAGGAGCCACGAGACGCCGACCTCCTCGCCGGGCGCTCCACCGGCCAGGGCGAACGTCGGCCGCCGCATCAGCTCCCGCGTCTCGCGGGCCAGCGGTCCCTCCCCGTCGCCGAGGTGGAAGCGCGCGTAGCGCAGCTGGTCGGCGGCCGTCGAGGCCAGCCCGCCGGCGGCGTTCATCGACCGCGGCAGCCGCCACGGCCGGGCGACGCGAGTCGTCCCATCGACGGCGACGTGGCCGGCCGCGAACCGCCGCGACATGACGTCGGCCGGCACCAGCGAGCTGTGCTCCAACCCCAGCGGGCGCAGGACCAGGTCCGCCACCGCCGCCTCGTACGTCTGGCCTGTGACGCGCTCGATGACGCGGCCCGCCAGGCTGAGGCTGGCGTTGTTGTACGAGGCGAACGTGCCCGGCGGGCTGACCTGCTCCAGCCCGGCCATCGACTCGACGTAGCGGGCCAGCGCGTCATCGCCATCGCCCGTGTCCAGGAAGTGGTCGCCCGCCCAGCCCGCCGTGTGGTTGAACAGCTGGAGGACCGTCACCCGCTCGGCCGCGGCCTCGTCGCGCAGCCGCAGCTCGGGAACGTAGCGGCGGACCGGCGCCGACAGCTCGACGCGGCCCTGCTCCACCAGCCGCATCAGGGCCGTGGCGGTGAACGTCTTCGTCGTCGAGCCGACCTGGAAGTGCGTGGCCGCGTCCACCGGCAGCGGGTTCTCGACGCTGGTCACCCCGTGGAACGCGTACTCCTCGCGGCCGTCCAGCAGGACGCCGGCCGTGGCGCCGGGCACGCCGAGCCGCTCCGCCGCGGCCGCCAGGCGCTCGCCCAGCTCGGCCGCGGCCGGGACGGCGGCCCGGCGCCGCGGCCGGTCCGCCACGTGCTCGGTGACCCAGTCCACCAGGCGCCGCTGGTAGTCCCGGCGGTGCGACAGCCGGCCGTTGACGATGAACAGGTGGCTGGCGCCCGGATAGCGCACCATCCGGACCTCCCGGCGCCGGCGCCGCAGCAGCGTGAACAGGTCCTCCGCCTGGCCGATCGGGCAGCGGTCGTCCGACTCGCCGTGCAGCATCAGCAGCGGCGTCTCGATCCGGGCCGCGTGGCGGACCGGGGACAGCTCGTCGAACGGCGCCCAGGACTGGAACGGCTCCGAGCCCAGCTCGTGCAGCGCCAGCGAGCCGCCGGTGTCCGAGCCGCCGTACATGCTGCTCAGGTTCGTGACGACGCCGCCGGCCACCGCCGCGCGGAAGCGCCGCGTCTGCCCGATCAGCCACGCGGTCGTGAACCCGCCGTAGCTGTAGCCGGTGACGGCGAGCCGGTCCGGGTCGGCCGCGCCCTCCGCCACCAGCCCGTCGATCGCGGCCTCGAAGTCCTGCTGGTCGAGGCGGCCCCAGCCGCCGCGCACGCCCTCCAGGAAGTCCAGGCCGTAGCCGTCGCTGCCGCGCGGGTTCGGCGCGACGACGCACCAGCCCCGGGCCACCAGCTCCTGGCGGTACAGGTAGGCGCCGGTCAGCGCCGCCGCGAACGCGTTGTGGGGGCCGCCGTGGACGTCCAGCAGCAGCGGCGCCCGGCCGCCGCCCGCCGGCCGGTAGACGAACGCCTCGACGTGGACGCCGTCGGGCGCGGTGAACACCCGGCGCTCGGGCCGGACCGGCGGCGCCTCCGCCAGCAGCTCGCGGTTCAGCTCCGTCAGCCGCCTCTCGGCGCCGTCCGCGCCGCGCAGGAACACGTCCCCGGGCTGGCAGGCGTCCGAGGCGACGAACGCGATCGCGCCGCCGGCCGTGCTGAACCCGCTGACGACGCGGTCGTCGCCGCTCACCAGCGGCTCCACCACGCCGCCGTCGAGGCCGGCGCGGAACAGGTGGACGCAGCCGCCGATCCGGGCGCAGAACGTCACCCGGCCGTCCGCGTCCACCCGGGGCGGGCCGCCGGGGTACCCGGGCGCGCCGGCCATCACCGTGCGGTCGAAGCCCGGCAGCAGCGGCGCGGACTGCCCGCCGGCCGCGTCCACCACGTGCAGGCCGTTCATCAGGTGGTCCGCGCGGGGCCGGCCGATGAACACCAGGCGGCGGGCGTCCGGCGTCCACGCCGGGCACAGCGCGACGCCGGGCCCGCCCGTGACACGGCGCGGCTGGCCGCCGGCCGCCGCCACCACGAAGACGTGCGACGCCTGGTCGATGTCGCGGTCGGCATGCGTGGCGTCCGAGTACGCGATGGCGGCGCCGTCGGGCGACCAGGCCGGGCCCGAGACCCGGGAGTCGCCGAACGTCAGCTGCCGGGCGGGGCCGCCGTCCAGGCCCACCACGAACAGCTGGGCGCGGGCACCTGCGAGCAGCCCGATCCCGTCCGCCTTGTAGCCGAGGCGGTCCACCACGACCGGCCGGGCGCGCTCGGCCTCGCCCTCCGCCGGGGGCCGGACGATGGCCACGCAGGCGAGCCGGGAGCCGTCGGGCGCCCAGGCGATCTCGCGCACGCCGCCCGGGAGGTCGGTCAGCCGCCTGGCCTCCCCGCCGGCCGCCTCCACGACCCAGACCTGCCGGGCCACGCCCTCCCCGGGCTCGCGCGCCGACAGGAACGCCAGCCGGCGGCCGTCCGGCGACCAGCTCGGGGCGCCGTCGCCCCGCTCCCCGGCCGTCCAGCGCACGGGCTCGCCCCCGGCCGTGGGCACCACCCAGACGTGGCCGACGTCGCGGTCCCGCTCGGGGTCGGGCGCCAGCCGCGTGAACGCCACCAGCCGCCCGTCCGGGCTGAGCTGGGGCTCCGCGGGCGCCGTCAGGCGCAGGACGTCGTCTGGTCCCAGGGTGCGAGGCATGGCAGGACCAGTATCAGCCGATCAGTAGTCGGGCGAGGGCGTGACGGTGGGCTCGGGCTGGCCGAGCGACGCGACGAACTGCTCCAGGTTCTCGCCCCCGTTCACGCGCACCCGCGACCACGTCAGGCGGTCCCCCCAGGCGTGCGCGGTCCCGGCGATCTCGGTGGTCGCCGACTGGAACCCGGCGCGCTCCGTGGCCGCGACCACGGCCGCGTTGTACATGCCGGACGGGTAGCAGAAGTCGAGGACCTGACGGCCCGTGATCTGCTCCAGGGCGCTCCGGCTGCCCTGGATCTCCAGGTTCTGCTCTGCCGCCGACGCCTTCGTCAGGTCCACGTGGTGGAGGGTGTGCGCACCCACCTCGACGCCGCCGCTGCTGATCGCCCGGACCTGGTCCGTCGTCATGTAGCGCGGGTTGTTCAGGAAGCCGGGCACGACGTACGACACCGCCTTGAACCCGTGGTCCACCAGGACCGGGAACGCGGTCGTGAAGAAGTCCGCGTAGCCGTCGTCGAACGTCAGGATCACCGGCCGCGCGGGCAGCGGCGTCTGTTTATAGAAGTATGTCCGCAGGTCGTTCAGGTCGATCGCGTGGTAGCCGCTCGCCTTGAGCCAGTCCATCTGGGCCTGAAAGTCCGGCGGCGTGACCGACAGGTTGAAGCCGAGGCGATCCCTGGGGTCGGGGTTGACGCGGATGTAGTGGTATTCGAGGATCGGGACGCGGACCTGGGCCCGGCCGTTGGGCACGACCTGCTCGGGGTTCGGGGTCGGCAGCGGGCTCGGCTGCGCCGGCATGTGCAGCGAGAACTGCGGAAGGGACCGGCTCGCGCGCTGCACGTCCGGCACCAGGGTCATCGCGCTGAGCCCGAGGACGCTGACCAGCACCGGCGCCAGCAGCGCGACCACGGCGATCAGCGCGGGGTGATCGCCCATCCACTCCCTCACGAAGCCCTGATGGTACCGGTTCGTCCCCCTCGCGACTGGGGACCGGCGCTATTCGTCGAGGAGGGCTGACAGGGTGTTCGTGAACGCGCCGCCGGGCAGGCCGTCGAGCGGGCCCGGGCCGGACGGCGCCGCGCCGTCCAGGGCCTCCGGCGGCGGGGCCTCGGCCGTCAGGTCCCTGCCGACCAGCGCCACCAGCGGCCCCTCGGCCGCCGTGATGGGCCAGCAGTCGAACGAGAAGAACGCCCGCCGCCGGGCCGTGCGCAGGTTGAGCTCCCAGCCCCGGCGCCGGCGCAGCGGCTCCTGGTACGCCTGCACGGCCTTGGCCCGGTCGAACGGGTCCACGTAGTCCGCGAGCGGCGTGCCCCGGACGTGGCCGACGGTGACCTCGCACAGACGCGCGAAAGCGGTGTTCGCGTGCGCGACGCGGCCCTGCGTGTCCACCATCACCACGACCTCGGGCACCAGGTCGGCCACGAGCCGCAGCGGGTCGGCGCCACCGTCCATCGCCGGAGCCGGCGGCCCGGCCGCGCCCTGCCCGTCGTCGGGGACGACCAGCCCCTGGGCCGTGAGCGTCGCCACCCGCATCGACAGCCCGTGCACGTGGCGCTCGTGCTTGATCTGGCGCAGCAGCTCGATGTCGTCGGCCGAGTAGCGCCGCTGGCCCGCGGTGGTGCGCATCGGCTGCACCACCAGGTGCCGGCGCTCCCAGGCCCGGATCGTGTGCGGGGAGAGGCCGAGCATCGCGGCCACCTCGCCGATGGCGAACGTCAGGTCGGCCATGGAGGCCGTCATCGACCGCCCAGCCGCCCGGCCAGCACCACGCCGACGCGCACGTCGGTGCCCAGCCCGTCCGCGCCCAGCCGCCGCCACAGGTCCGGCCGGCGGTTGAACGCGACGCCGCCGAGCAGCACCGGCACCCGCGCCTGCCTGATCGCCGCGATCGCCTGCTCGACCTGCGCCAGCGGCGGCAGGAGCGCGGCCGAGAGGCCGAACAGCCGCGGCCGCCGGCTCAGGACGATCTCCGGCAGGTCGGCGAGGCCGCGGGCCGGGCCGACGAGCTCGGTGCTCCAGCCGTGGTCCTCGAGCGCGCGCGACAGCATCATCAGCCCCACGTCGTGGGGGTCGCCGTGCGGCACCGCCAGGACGCAGCGGGAGCCCCGCCGCACCGGCCTGGGCTCCGGCGTCGGCGCCAGTCGCTCGACGATGCGCCGGACGTGGACCGCCGCGCGCACCTCGTCCGCGTAGCTGACGCGCCCCGCGTACCACAGGTTGCCGATCTCGGCCTGGGCCGGGTGGAGCAGGTCCGCGAACACCGCGGTCCGCGACCTGGTCTCCAGCAGGACCCGTTCGGCCAGCTCGTACGCGGCCGGCCCGTCACCGTCGAGCAGGGCGGCGATCAGGTCCCGGACCGGGAACCGCGCCGCCGAGCCACACTTCCACGTCTCCACCGCCAGCACGCGGTCAGCGTAGGCAGGCGGCCGGCGGCCCCAGAACCGGAGAGTTACCTACTCCGAGGCGCCGCATACCTACAGCCCCGAGCGGACCGCCCAGGCCGCCAGGTCAGCCCGCGACAGCAGACCCAGCCGCGAGCGCGCCCGCTCCAGGTGCGACTCCACCGTGCGCCGGCCGATCCCCAGCCGCGCCCCGATGTCGGCGTTCGTCAGTCCCTCGGCGACCAGCCGCGCGATCTCGCGCTCGCGGGTCGTCAGCCCGTCCGGCGGCGGCGGCGGCGGAGCGGCCCCCGGGCCGAGGAACCGCAGCAGGGCGGCCAGCAGCGGCTCCGGGTCGCCCTCCCAGATCAGGCTCTCGCTGCCGTCGAGCGGGAGCAGCACCGCGTCCCGGATGCCCGCGGCCACGTCGCGCGAGCGGAGCAGGTCGGTGTGGGGGCTGTCGCGCCGGTACAGCACCAGCGCCGGGCAGCGGACCCGCGCCAGCAGCGGCCGGACGTCCAGGCGCAGGGTTTCGCGGAGCCAGTCGGCGACCACCTCGCCCCGCGCCGACTCCCGGTACGCAGTCGCGAGCCAGTGCACCGCGGCCGGGGGGCACCCGGCCGCCGTGGCCTGCGCCAGCACCTCGGTGGCGATCGCGAACTGCGTCCGCAGCAGCGCGTCCAGCGCCAGCTCGTAGCCCGCCGCATCGCCCTCGGCCGGCGCCGCCCAGGCCCCGAAAAGAGCGAGCCGCGCCACGCTGGCGGGTCGCCGGGCCGCCACCGCGATCATCGCGGGCGCGGCCGACGCCGCCGCCAGCACCGCGGGCCGCTCCAGGTGGAGGTGGTCCAGCAGGTGGTCGAACAGGCGCAGCTCGCCCGCCGTGCTGAAGTCGGCGACCGAGCGGTCGGAGAGGCCGCAGCCGGGCCGGTCCAGGCGCACCACGGTGAACTCCCGCGCCAGCGCCTCGACCAGGTGCCGGTAGGGCCGGTACCGCCAGAAGACGTCGAGGTGGTGCAGGCGGCCCAGGTCGCACAGGAGCGGGGGCCCGTCGCCGAGCGTGGCGTACGCGACGCTGCGCCCGAAGTGCGGGAACGACCCCAGTCGCTGACCGGCCGCCGTCAATTAGGCGCCGTCCTGGGCCGAGCTCGCGAGCTGGTCGCGGACGACCCAGGCGGCGATCCGGGCGCGCGACGTGACGCCCAGCTTGGACCGGATGTGCTCCAGGTGCGAGTCCACGGTGCGGCGCCGGATCGCGAGCCGGCGTCCGATCTCGGCGTTGGTGAGGCCGAGCGTCACCAGCTGTGCCACCTCGAGCTCGCGCCGGGATAACCGGGCCGGCTCGTCGTCCTCCCCCACCAGGAAGGAGTGGAGCGCGGTCAGCAGCGGCTCGGGATCGCCGGCGTACGGCAGGTGCGACGCGCCCTCGAGGAGGTGGAACGTCGCGTTCGGGATCCGGGCGGCCAGCGCCCGCCCCCACCCCGGCTCCACCACCGGGTCGCCGGCGCGGTGGAGCACCAGAACGGGAGCCGCGACGCGCCCCGCGTCCTCCGTCGCGTCGGCCTCCGCGGTGCGGGCCAGGAGCTCGACCATCGTGGCCACGCCGGCGCTCGCCTCCAGGGCGGAGGCCAGCCAGGCCCCCACCTCCGGCTCGCTGCCCGCCGCGGCCGCGGCCGCGGCGACCTCGTGGATGGCCGGGGCGGGCACGCCGGCCAGCGCGTGCAGCGCGCCGGCCGAGAGCCGCGGCACCAGGTGGCGGCCGGCCGCGGCCGTGCCGAACAGCGCCAGGCGTGAGACGCGATCCGGGTGGCGGGCCGCGAGGCGCAGGAGGTTGGGCGCCGCCGCGCCGGCGGCCACGATCGCGACCTCGTCCGCGGCCAGGACGTCCACCAGCCGCTCGACCAGCGCCAGCTCGCCCTCCGGCGACAGGTCCACGGTGTGGCGGTCGGACAGCCCGAAGCCGGGCCGGTCCCAGCGGACCACGGTGAAGCGGCGGGCCAGCCGCTGGACGAGGTGGCGATAGCCCGGGTACCGCCAGAACGCCTCCAGGTGGTGGGCCAGGGCCAGGTCGAGCAGCAGCAGCGGCCCGCTCCCGGTGACGGCGTACGCGACGCGGCTGTCACCGTGCGACAGGAAACCGATCGCCTGGTCTCGCATCGGTGCCTCGCCCGCCGCCGCGACCCGCAGGATCCGTCCCAACCCCCCCGGCAAACGTGCCGAGCAGGTGCCCACGCCCTGAACCATATGTCAAAACATTTGAACTGGTCGTCACCCCAAATGGGGACCAGGCACCTACCGGAAAGGGTGATGCCGCGTTGACGGGTCCGGCGCAGGCATTTGTCTACGTCACCCTTCGGGTGACGAGCGCGACCCGCGACGGCCCTTGCAGCGTTCTATCACCAGCGCTCGATGGCATCAGCGAACGAGCCGGTGCTCTTCTCGATCGGTGAAGTGGCGGCGATCGTGGGCCTGTCCAGGCACACGATCCGCGCCTGGGAGCGCCGGCACCGGCTCCGGCCCCGGCGCACGGCGAGCGGCCAGCGCCGCTACACCACGGACGATGTGGCGCTGCTCATGCACGTCAAGCACGCCGTGACGCAGCACAGGCTCTCGCTCAAGGTTGCGTTCGGGTCCGCGCAAGGGGACCTCAGCGTGCCCGCCGTGCAGGAGTCGGCCGCGCCCGGCCTGTGGTGCTCGGCCGTGGACCTGCTGCCGGAGCTGTTCCTGATCCTCGACGTGGACGGCTTCATCAGCGCCGCCAACCGCGCAGCCTCCACCACCCTCGGCCTGCCCCGCGACGACCTGGTGGGCCGGCACCTCGCCGAGCTGCTGGAGCGCGGCGCCAACGGCACGGACGTGCGGGCGCTGCTGCAGCGTGCGTGCGTCGCGCGCACTTCCTTCCAGCTGGAGCTGCTGGCGGTGTCCGGCCGGCAGGCGTGGGAATTCGACTGCCGGCCGTTCAGCTCCGACGGCGCGGCCCACCTGGCGGTCATCGGACGGCCGGGGGGCTTGCGCAGCGACGGGCAGATGTCGTAAACAATACATCGACGGTGTCAGAAAACCATCCCAACGTGACCGATGCGGCCGGGGCGGCCTCGAGCATCGATCGGGCGCGCTACTGGTTCGAGCAGTATCGCTATGCGTCCAACTGGGAGGCCCGGCTGATCAAGGCCATCCAGGAGCTCACGGCCGACCACGCCGCCAGCGGCAGCGGCACCCCGCGCGCCAAGGGTTCTGTCTAGCCCGACCACGCCTGGGGGCGCCGCCCGGCGGCGGCCGGCGCCACGCTCGGGGCATGGGCTTGACGACTCCCGAGACGGAGCGGATCGCGATCCCGGCGCCGCAGCCGTTCGAGCTGCCCGCGCCTGAGCCGAAGGAGGTGCCGGCGCCCGCCGTGCCCGTCCCCGCCGGGGCGTAGCGGCCGGTGATGGAGCCGGTCCTGGGCTGGCGGATCTGGAACCTTCGAGGCGGCCGCCTCGAGTCCTGGGCCGTTGACTACTGCTGGGAGACTGGGGAGAACCGGGCGACGTGCCTGGCCCCCCACCGGCGGGCCTGCCGCGAGTCGCCCGGGCTGCACTGCCAGTGCGGGTTCTGGGCGGTGTGGACCCCGGGCCAGTGCCTGGCCCGGGCCTGCGCGGCGGCCGAGCCGCCGTGGCACGTCATGGGCCTGGTCGTGGGCTGGGGCACGGTGGCGCTGCACGGCCGCGAGGGCTTCCGGGCCGAGCGGGCGGCGCTCCGGTGCCTCTTCACCGACCGGCCCTGGAGCGCGTCCTCGATGCCCCGGACGCCGAGCCGCCTGGCCGGCTGGTGGCGGCGCACGGTCGGGCGCCCGCCGGCGATCGAGCCGGCCGAGCGGACGCTGGCGCGCGACGCGGGCCATGTGGACGAGCTGGAGGCCGTCGCGGCGCACTACGGGGTCCCGCTGGCCTCGCTGCGCGGGGCGGCGGACCTGGGCCTGCTGAGCGAGCTGGGGGTGCCGCAGGCGCAGATCGACGAGGCGGCGCGCCTCGCCACGGAGGCCGCGCCGGAGGGCTGACGGGCGCTCCTCGCCGGGCCCGCGTGCCGGGCGTGGCGGGGCCGTCCGCCGCACCGTCAACGTTCCGCCATGCGGGACGGCCGGCTTGTGCTCACCCGTTCCGACTGCGCAAGCTTTCCCCGATCCACCAGCCGCGCCGCCACGTGCGCTGTTCGGGAACACTCCCGAGGAAAGAGAGACATGAAGAAGAGTTCCGGGCCCCGTCCGGGCCGACCCGCCTTAGCCCTCGCGCTCATCAGCTCTCTCCTGCTGGTCGCCGCAGCCTGCGGCAGCGGCGGCGGGACGGCTGGTTCCACCTCCAGCACCAACAGCGCGAACGCCAGCAAGTGCGGTCTCGGCAACGGCCAGAAGGCGACCGGGGCCCCGCTGACGCTGGGCGCGATCGTCACCAAGCAGCCGGGCACCGACTTCACCGGCATCACGGGCATGGCCCAGGCCTACTTCTCCTGCGTCAACGACAACGGCGGCATCAACGGCCGGCCGATCAAGTACATCGTCGAGACCGAGCAGACCGATCCCCAGCAGGTGGCGGCGCTCGCCACCAAGCTGATCGACGACGACAAGGTGCTGGCCATCGTCGGCAGCACGAGCCTGATCGACTGCGCCGTCAACCACACGCTGTACGAGCAGCGGGGCTTCAACGTGATCGTGGCCGGCGTGCCGTTCGCGTGCTTCAGCACCCCGAACATCGCGGCCGTGAACATGGGCCCGTACTACAGCAGCGAGGGCGCCGCGCAGTACCTGATCAGCCAGAACGTCAAGACGATGGTCGTCGCGGGCGCGAACGTGCCGGGCGGCGACCACGACATCTCGGGCGTCACCGCGATCGCCCAGGCCAACCACATCCCGTCGAAGGGCGCGTTCCTGGAGAACGTGCCGATCTCGGACGCGGCCGGCATCGCGGTCAAGCTGACGCAGGCGGCCGGCGACGGCGGCGGCGTGGTCCTCAACTTCACCCCGCCCGAGGGCCTGAAGATCCTGCAGGCGGCCGAGCAGCAGGGCCTGGTGGACAAGGTCAAGTGGGCCTGGTCCACGCCGGGCAACGACGCCTCGGTCGTGCAGGCGCTGGGGCCGGCCTGGAACGGCAAGCTGGGCGTCAACGCCGAGCTGAACCTGGTCGACTCGCCCGGGCCGGACAACACGCTCTACCAGAAGCTGACCAAGCAGTACGCGCCGACGATCCCGCTGGGCAGCTTCGGCCAGATGGGCTTCGTGGCCGCCGACATCATCACGCACACCCTGCTGAGCCTCCCCGACAGCCAGCTCACCCCGCAGGGCGTGAACGCGGCGGTCCGGCAGATCAAGAACTTCAAGACCGACATCCTCTGCAAGGCGTGGTACTTCGGCGACCTGCAGCAGCACGTGCCGAACAACGCGGACCGCACCGTCGTGCCGCAGAACCACGTCTTCGTCCAGAAGCAGAGCTGCTTCGACATCGCGGCCCTGCAGGGCAACAACCTGGACACGATCCGGCAGACGGAGAAGTCGCAGGGGCTGAATGGCACGTAGCCGCGAGCGGCACCGGGAGCGACGTGCCTGACCTCAGGCCGTTCCTGGTGCTCGGGCTGGCGCTGGGCGGGGTGTTCGCCCTGTCCGGCGTCGGCATCGTGGTGCTGTACCGCGCCACGGGTGTCCTGAACCTGGCGTATGGGGCGGTGGGCGCGCTGGGCGCGCTCATCGCCTGGTCGCTGATCAACGACCTCCTCCTCCCCGACTGGGTGGCCTACCTGGTCGCCGTCCTGTTCGGCGGCGTCGTGACGCTGCTGTACGGGATGCTCTTCGGGGCCCCGCTGGCCCAGCGCGACCCGCTCATCAAGGCGGTCGGCACCCTCGGGTTCACGCTGATCCTGCTCGGCACCATGTCCTGGGCGTGGAGCTACCAGGCCCACTCGCTGATCCTGCCCACCACCGAGCTGGGCTTCGACGTGGGCGAGGTGCGCGTGAACGGGACGCAGATCCTGGGCCTCGGCCTGGGCCTGGCCGTGACGGGCGTGGCCGCCGCGTTCCTCCGCTACACGAAGCTGGGCGTGGCGATGCGGTCCCTGGCCAACCACCGCGAGATCACCGCCACGCTGGGCGTGCCCGTGCGCCGCGTCGAGGCGGCCGCCTGGTTCGGCTCGGGGCTGCTCTCGGGCGCGACCGGCCTGCTCCTGTCCACCCTCGTCGGCCTGGACATCGTCGGCCTGACGTTCCTGGTGATCGCCTCGCTCTCGGCCGCGCTGATCGGCCGGCTGGAGTCGCTGGTGGTCACGATGGCGGCCGGCCTGGCGATCGGCGTCGTGCAGGCGTTCCTCACGCCGTTCGACACCGTGGGACCATACCGGACGATGACCCCGTTCCTGTTCGCGATCGTCGCGCTGCTCTGGTTCGGCTTCGGCCAGCCGCGGCTGAGCCGGGCGTGAGCGTCGCCGACGAGCACTCGACCGAGGTGAGCGTCGGCGGCCGGCCGGCGCGGACCGCGCGGGCGGCGCTGGCCGGGATCGAGCGTCCGGTCGCGGTGCGGGCGGGGTTGGTCGCCGTGCTGTTCCTGGTCGTCCTGATCGGCCTCCCCGGGCTGGTCAGCACGTTCTGGCTCCAGATCGCGACCAATGTGGCGATCTACAGCATCGTGACGCTGAGCCTGGCCGTGCTGGTCGGCCGCGTCGGCATGGTGTCGCTGGGCCAGATCGCGCTGCTCGCGGTCGGCGGCTGGGTCGCGCTGCGGCTGGGGTTCGGGACCGGGCTCCCCTTCCCCCTCCTGCTGCTCGCCACCGGGCTGATCACCGGCGCGATCGGCGTGCTGATCGGGCTCCCGGCGCTCCGGCTGAGCGGCCTGTACCTGGCCCTGATCACGCTGATGGCGGCCGCCGCGATCACCGTCGTGCTCCAGGTGACGAACTTCCCCAACGGCGGCTCGGGGTTGCTGGGCTACTCCGGGGCGCGGGCCGGGACGGTCTCCTCCGCCCTGCACCGCCCGGACCTGCTGGCCTCCACGAGCGCGTTCTTCCGGACGGTCGTGATCGTGGCGGCGCTGATGTTCGCGCTCGCCGCGGTGCACGTGCGCAGCCGGGCCGGGCGGGCGTGGGCGGCGATCCGCCAGAGCCAGCCGTCGGCGATCGCGGCCGGGGTGAACGTGACGCTGTACAAGATGTGGGCGTTCGCGCTGGCCTCGTTCATGACCGGCGTGGCCGGCGGCCTGCTGGCGACCAGCACCGGCGGCCTGTCCACCTACGCGTTCCCGGCCCAGGACTCGATCACGGTGCTGGCCGTGGTGCTGATGGGCGGCGTGTACAGCTTCTGGGGCCCGGTGGTCGCGGCCGTGCTGCTGAAGCTGCTGCCGGAGATCCTGAAGAACTGGGGCCTGCCCCCCGACCTGCTGACGATCCTCTTCGGCCTGGGTGTGCTCCAGGTCATGCTGACGGCGCCGGCGGGGCTCGCGGTGCAGGTGCCGAAGGACCTGGCCAACCTGGCGCGCCTGGTCCGGCGGCGGGTGGCGCCGGGGTGATCGAGGTCTCGGCGCTGACCGTCCGGTTCGGCGGCGTGACGCCGCTGGACGGGATGACGGTGACGTTCCCGGCAGGGACGTGCGGCCTGATCGGGCCCAACGGGGCCGGCAAGACCACGTTCTTCAACGTCCTGAGCGGGTTCGTGGCGCCGGCGGCCGGCGCGGTGCGGGCGTTCGGGGAGGACCTGCTCGCCATGGCGCACTACCGGCGGGCGCGCTGGGGCCTGCGGCGGACGTTCCAGACCGAGCAGGCGATCGAGGCGCTGTCGGTGTTCGACAACGTCGCGCTGGTGCACGAGCACTCGGCGGCCCGCGGCCGCTCGACGCGCCGGCGGGACGTGCTGGGCGCCCTGGAGTTCGTCGGCCTGGAGGTCCCGCCGCGGGAGCCGGTGGCCACGCTGGGCGGCAAGGAGCGGCGCCTGGTCGAGGTGGCCAGGGCCGTGGTCGGGGCACCGCGCGTCGTGCTGCTGGACGAGCCGGCGGCGGGGCTGCCAGATGAGGAGACGCAGCACCTGGCCCGGGTCATCAAGCGGATCCCGGAGGAGCTGGGCGCGCTGGTGATCCTGGTGGACCACGACATGAGCCTGGTGTCCGCGTGCTGCGAGGTGACGGCGGTGCTGGACTTCGGGAAGCTGATCGCGTCGGGGCCCACGGCGGACGTGCTCCGCAACGAGCACGTGATCCGGGCGTACCTGGGCACGGAGGAGCGGCTGTGACGAGCTCGGCGGGCTCGGCGGCTCCCGGCCCGGCGCTGTCCCTGCACGGCCTGTGCGTGGCGCGCGGTGCCCGCGAGGTGCTGCACGACGTGTCGCTGGAGATCCCGCCCGGCGAGGTGACGGCGCTGCTGGGCCCCAACGGCGCCGGCAAGTCCACGCTGGTGCTGGCGGTCGGCGGCGTGCTGCGGCCGAGCGCGGGCCAGGTGCTGCTGGGCGAGCAGGACCTGACCCGGCGGCCCCCGGAGCGGATCCGGGCCGCGGGCGTGGCCGTGGTCCCGGAGGGCCGGCGGCTGCTGCCCAACCTGACGGTGGCCGACAACCTGCGCGTGGCGACGTTCGCGATGAGCCGGGAGGAGGGCGCCGCCGGCGTGGAGCGGGCGCTGGAGCTGTTCCCGGAGCTGAAGGCGCGGTGGCGGGTGCCGGGCCGGTCGCTGTCGGGCGGCGAGCAGCAGATGGTCGTGCTGGCGCAGGCGGTGGCGTCGCGGCCGCGGACCCTGCTGGTGGACGAGCTGTCGCTGGGGCTGGCCCCGGTGGTGGTGAAGCGCCTGGTCCCGGTGATCGCGGAGGTGGCGCGCTCGGGCGTGGCGGTCCTGCTGATCGAGCAGTTCGCCCACGTGGCGCTGGGGCTGGCCAACAGTGCGTACGTGCTGGAGGGCGGCCGGGTCCGCTACCACGGCACGGCCGCGGAGCTGCGCGACAACCCGGACCTGCTGCACAGCGCGTACCTGCTCCGAGAGTGACGTTACCGGGGTGCGGAGTGACCGTGACGGTCACTCGCAGCCCCGACAACGTCACTCCGAGCAAGCGCGGCGCGGACCTCGGCGAGCAGCCTGCCCGGGTGGTCGAGCAAGTCGTCCGCGTTGAACCGCAGCAGGCTCCAACCCAGGCTGCGAACGGCGTTCTGGCGGCGCAGGTCGCTTCGCGCCACTCGGGGCTCGAAGTGGTGGCCGCCGTCGTACTCGACGCCCAGTCGCTGCCTGACGTAAGCCAGGTCCAACCGGGCGATTGTGAAGCCGCGCTCGTCCATCAGACGGTGTTGCAGGACTGGCGCCGGCAGGCCGGAGCGGACCAGCAGGAGTCGGAGTCGTGTCTCCATCGGCGACTCGGCGCCGGTGGCGGCGAGCGCGAGCGCTCGCCGCGCGCGGCTCGCGCCGGACCACGAAGGCG
>Ga0070717_10001323_pt1 | contig 16979 bp, 20 predicted proteins | sample LARL113metaG_FD_71366 | JGI IMG/M metagenome (GOLD analysis project Ga0070717, IMG submission 71366) | Corn, switchgrass and miscanthus rhizosphere microbial communities from Kellogg Biological Station, Michigan, USA - LAR L11-3 metaG | ecosystem: Host-associated > Plants > Roots > Rhizosphere ... | reverse complement strand
CCGTGGGGGATCACGGTCAACGCCATCTGCCCGGGCATGGTGGCGACCAGCCGGTCGATCCTGAGCATCGACCCCGACCTGGACGTGGCGGCCGAGATCGAGCGGCGCGGCCAGCGGGTGCCGGTGGGCCGCGCGGGCCAGCCCGCCGACATCGCGGCGGCGGTGGCGTACTTCGCGTCGGAGGGCGCGGGCTACGTGACCGGGACGACGCTGGCCCTGGACGGCGGCGGCATGACGTCGTTCCCGCTGACGCGGCCGCCCGCGCCGGCGCCGCCGGGGTAGGCGCCGCTCACCGGGCGCGCGAACGCAGGACGCGGAACCCCCGCCGGGAGGCGACGCGGTCCGTGGGCCAGCCCTGCTCGATCAGCCAGCGCTGCAGCGAGTCCGAGCCGAGGTGCTTCTGCACGACCAGGTACGCCTCCCCGTCCGGCCGCAGCCGGCCCAGCCAGCGCTGGAGCAGGTCGTGCAGCACCTCCTTGCCGACGCGGACGGGCGGGTTCGACGCGATGCGGGCGAACCGCACCCCGGCGGGCACCTCGTCGGGGGCGAGGACGCGGACGTTGGCCGCGCCCGCGGCCGCCGCGTTGGCCGCGCACAGCGCCCGGGCCCGCTCGTTCACGTCCACGGCCCAGACGACGGCGTCCGGCGCCTGGACGGCCATCGACAGGGCGATCGGGCCGTAGCCGCAGCCGGCGTCCAGCAGGTCGCCGGCGGCCGGCGGCGGCGGGATCACCTCCAGCAGGACGGACGTGCCGGGGTCCAGCCGGACGCGGGAGAACACGCCGGCGTCGGTGACCAGCTGCAGGGTCCGGCCCGCGACCGGCAGCCGGACGTGGCCCGGCGCGCGGGCGTCCGGCGCCGGCGTCTCGAAGTAGTGCGGCATCCTCTTCCTTGATCTTGTCCCTCTGGCACCTCGGTCTGCCCGAACCCCTCGCCCCCGGAGACCGCGTGGTCGCGTTCCACGCGGCCGAGCTGGGGCGAGCGGGCGGCGCGGGCGTCGGGTTCCACGAGGCGATGGAGGCCGACCTGGAGCCGGCCGGCGCGGTCGAGGTCCACCTGCCCACCTATCGCGGTCTCGCGTTCGTGCCGGTGCTCGCGTGGCTGGCCGGGCGGCTGGCCGGCCAGGGAGCGGCCGTGAGCTGGTACGCGGCCAGGCAGCAGGGGCCCGACTCGGTCCGGAGGCTGCTGGAGGCCGCCGGCTGGCGGCTGGAGCGGGACCGGGCGGGGCGGCTGATCCGGCTGTGCGGGCCGCCGCCGCCGCTGCCGCCCCGGCCGGAGCCGCGGCGGTTCGCGGCCGAGCTGGGCGAACGGCGCGTCGACCTGGCGGCCGACTACGGCGTGTTCTCGCCCGAGCGCATCGACGACGGCACGGCCCTGCTGCTGGACGTCGCGCTGCGGCACCCGCCGGTGGACCGGGTGGCGGACGTCGGCACGGGGTACGGGCCACTGGCGATCGGCCTGGTGCTGGGCGGCGTGGCGGGCGCCGCGGTGGCGACCGACGTGGACTGCGTCGCGCTGTGGCTGGCAGCGCAGAACGCCGGCGCCTGCGGCGTGCCCGTGGAGCTGACGTGCACGCCCGACCCCGCCGCGATCGTGCCCACGCCGCTGACGGTCTGCAACGTCCCCACCCACATCGACCGGCACGAGACCCAGCGGTTCATGGCCGCGCTGGCCGGCAGGGCCCGGCGCGGCCGCCTGCTGGCCGTCGTCCACGCCAGCCTGGAGGCGCGCTACACCCGCCACCTGGAGTCGCACGGCCTGCGCGTCGGGCGCCACCCCGGCGCGGCGCACGTGGTGCTGGACGCCGGCAGGTGAGCGGGCGGCTCAGCCGCGCAGCCGCGTCGCCATGTGCTCCGCGATCATCACCACCGTCAGGTGCAGGTTGGCCCGCGGCACCTCCGGGATGATCGACGCGTCCACCACCCGCAGGCCGTCCACGCCCAGGACCCGGCAGTCCGGGTCCACGACCGTCCGGACGTCGTCGGGCGACCCGATCCGGCACGTCGAGCACACGTGCACCGTGTCCATGATCACCCGCGGCAGGTCCGCCGGGTCCGGCACCTCCGGCCGCCCGTCGAGGATGGCCGCCAGCGCCCGGTGGCCGAGCACCTCGCGGATCCGTTCCAGCGCGTCCCGCATCCGGACCAGGTCGCGCTCGTCCGTCAGCAGGCACAGGTCGAGCCGCGGGTCCACGTCCGGGTCCGGCGACGCCAGCGTCAGCCGGCCCCGCGAGAAGATCTGCTCCTGCTGGGCGATCAGCCAGCTGTGGCCGAACCGGGCCGACCCGTTGTTCGGCAGCAGCATCATGTCGTTCTCGCCCGCCCCCGCCAGCCCCGACGAGTAGCGCAGGACGCAGTTCGTCACCCGGTGGTCCACCGCGTGCCGGGCCGACTCCACCGTCGGCACCTCGACCATCAGCATCGCGTGGTCCTGCAGGCCCTCCCCGACCGGCAGGTCCAGCAGCGCATCGATCCCCAGCCGGGCCAGCTCCGCCGCCGGACCGATGCCCGAGCGCAGCAGCAGCGCCGGTGAGTGCACGGCTCCGCAGCACACCAGCACCTCGCCGCCCGGCTCGACGAGGCACCGTTCGCCGGACGTCAGCAGCACCCCGGCCGCGCGCCGGCCTCCGGGCTCGAGGACCACCCGGTCCACCTGTACGCCGCCCCGGATCGTCAGGTTGGGCCGGTCGCGGACCGGCTCCAGGTACCCGTCGTTGGTCGAGACGCGGCGCCCGTCCCGGATGTTCATCGCGAACGGGCTCAGGCCGGTCGCGTCCGGCGCGTTGTGGTCCTCGCTCCACGGGAAGCCGGCGTCCAGCACCGCGTCCCGGAACGCGAGGTCCACCCCGCCCCAGCCCGACTCGGGCTCCCGGTAGACCGGCACCGGGCCGCCACGCCCGTGGTATGCCCGGTCGCCGAAGTCGTGCTCGTCCTCGAGCCGGACGAACGCCGGCAGCACGTCCGCGAACGACCAGCCCGCCGCGCCGAGGTCGGCCCACCGGTCGTAGTCCGCCGGCACGCCCCGGATCGCGCACAGCCCGTTGACCGTCGAGCTGCCGCCCAGCCCGCGTCCCCGCAGGTACGGGTACGGCTCCTGCTCGGGCGTGCGCCGGGCGGTCAGCCGCGGCCAGAAGAACTCCGGGTTGCGCTCGACCGTCATGTCGATCTGGCGCGTCCGGAACTCCGGCGGCGTGTCGGCCGACCGGAAGTCCGGCCCCGCCTCCAGCAGCAGCACGTTCGCCGCCGGGTCCTCGCTCAGCCGGGCCGCGAGCACGGCGCCGGCCGACCCCGCCCCGACGATGACGTAGTCCCAGTGCCGGCTCACCGCGGCTCCACGCCGAGGAACCGGAAGCAGTTGTGCCAGGTCACGTCCTCGAGCACGTCGTCGGGCAGCCCCAGGGAGCGCAGCGTCCGGCCGGCCGGGAGCTCCCGGGCCATCGCCGGGAAGTCGGTGCCGATCAGGAGCTGGCGGTGCCCGAGCATGTCCACCAGGTAGCGCAGGGCGCGCCGGTCGAACACGAGCGTGTCGTAGTAGAACCGGCGCGCGTACTCGGACGGCGTGCGCGGCAGCCGGGTGACGCCGGGCATGGCCGGCGGCGCCGGCGCGCCCTCGGCGCGCTCCTCCTCGTTCCATGTGCCGGCGTAGAACCACTGGGCGCGCGTGAGCATCAGCGGGAACCCGCCGGCGCCGTGGCTGAACGCCAGGCGGAGGTCGGGGCAGCGCTCGGCCGTGCCGCTGGAGACCAGCGACGCGGCGGCCAGCGACACCTCGGCCGCGAACCCGAAGCCGGCCATCGCGGCGCGCGGCAGGCGGTCGCCGAACGTCACGTCGAGCGCGTGGACGAACACCGGCACGCCCAGCCGCTCCGCCTCCTGGAAGAAGCCCAGGAACCGGTCCTCGCCGAGCGACGCGCCGCAGATGTTGGAGCCGATCTCGACGCCGTGCAGGCCCATCGCCCGCACCTGGGCCAGCTCGGCCGCCGCCAGGTCGGGGTCCTGGAGCGGTACGGTGCCGAGGCCGTAGAACCGGCTCGGCGCCGCCTCGCAGAGGCGGGCGATGAACTCGTTGATGGAGCGGCACAGGCCGGCCGCGCCGGGCACGGGCACCCGGTAGTTCAGCAGCGGCGGGAGCGGCGACACGACCTCTGCGTCCACGCCGCTGGCGTCCATCGCGGCCAGCCGCCGCTCGGCGTCGAAGTAGGCGTCCTGGGCCGTGAGGCGCATCTGGCCCGACACCAGCACGCGCGCCCCGTCGGCCTCCTCGATCCGCGGCCAGCCCTCGCCGGCCGGGAAGCCGTCCGGGATGACATGGGCGTGCATGTCGATCAGCATCCTGACCGGCACACTAGCATACTAGTGCGGCTGTCACCGCTCGAGCTAGAGGCGCAGCAGGCGGCGGGCGTTGCCCTCGTAGATCCGGCGCCGGTCCTCGTCCGTCAGGTCGAGCGCCTCCAGGTTGGCGATCGTGGAGCGGATGTAGCCCGGCCCCTGCTCCGGATCGAACGGCGAGTCGGACGCGAACAGCACGTGGTCGGCGCCGAAGAAGTCCAGCGAGCAGCGGATCGCGTGCTGCGCGCCGAACATCGCCGTGTCCGCGTAGAACATCCGGAAGTAGTCGAGCGGCCGCTTCGACAGCGGGTAGTGCTCGACGTCCTCGCGCTGGTCCGCCGGCGTCCGCGCTCCCAGCTGGTCGAGGCCGGGGCCGACCCGGCCCGAGAAGTGCGGGACCAGGCTGCCGCCGTGGTGGACCAGGATCTTCAGCGTCGGGTAGCGCTCCAGCACGCCCGACAGCACCAGCCGGCCCATGAACAGCGCCGTGTCGTACTCCCAGCCGAACACCCACCACAGCTCGTACCGCGACCGCTTCTCCGTCGGGTAGTCCGCCCACGAGGAGTTGCGCGAGGGGTGCACCCAGATCATGCGGTCCAGCTCCGCCATCCGCCGGTACACGGGCTCGAAGCGGGGCTCGTCCATCGGGTGCCCGTTGACGTGCGTGTACAGCTGCACGCCCAGCGCCCCGAGCTGGCCGCACGCGTAGTCGATCTCCTCCACGGCGGCGTCGGCGTCGTTCATCGGCAGGCACGCCACGAACCCGGCGAACCGCTCCGGGTGGCGCCGGACCACCTCGGCCAGGCCCTCGTTGCCGAGCCGGGCGAACTCCCGCGAGACGGGCGGCGGGCCGATATCCTCGACGGCCGGCGCGGGCAGGCTGATCACCTGCCGGTAGTCGTCGCCGAACTCCTCCATCTGCCGGAACCGGAGGTCGAGGTCCACCATCGCCGGCACCCCGCTGCTCCGCAGGCGCAGGTTGGCGGCGTCGGCGGACTGGCCGTGCGAGGCGAGCCGGTCCGCGTAGGTCCTGGGCATGAGATGGCAGAAGACGTCGATCTTCATGCCTTCGGATTATCCGGGCCGGCCGCCTTCCACGCGAGGAACGCGGCCACGTCGAACGTCTCCAGGTCCACGTCCTCGATCGGCGGGTAGGGCCGGCTGCGGCCGTCCCAGCCGATCTGGTCCAGCGCCCAGTACAGCTCGACCAGGTTGCCCTCGGGATCCGGGAAGTAGACCCGCAGCTGGCAGCCGGGCCCGCCCTGCCGGACCGCCCGCAGCGGGCCGTGGCGCTCCGCGACGAACCGCGCCGCGCCGCGCAGCTCCTCGAAGCTGCCGAGCTCGAACGCCAGGTGGTGCAGGCCATACGGCCCGGAGGCGGCGCCGTCCGGCCCGGTCGCCGGCACCTCGAACAGCGCCAGCACGTGGTGGTCGCCGTTGCAGCGCAGCCACGTGCCCGACGTCTGCGGCGCGCCGGCGGGGTACGTCATCCGGTCCGAGACACGCAGGCCGAGCACGCCGCAGTAGAACGCCACCATCCGGTCCATGTCGCGGACCGCGATGCCCACGTGGCCCAGGCGCACCGGCCGAACCGCCATCCCGGTCATTGTTACGCTAACGGGCCAGTGGCAAAGCTCGCGATCATGATCGAAGGCCAGGAAGGGCTCGACTGGCGGCTCTGGAAGCACCTCGCGCAGACCGTCGAGGGGCTCGGGTTCGATTCCTTCTGGCGCAGCGACCATCTCTACTCGGTGTTCGGACAGGTGGACCGCGGGGTCATCGAGTGCTGGACCTCGCTCGCCCTGATCGCCACCTGGACCAACCGCATCCCGTTCGGGCCCAACGTGTCGCCGATGACGTTCCGCGAGCCCGGCGTGCTGGCACGGCAGGCCGCCTCGGTGGACCTGCTCAGCGACGGCCGCCTGGTGATGGGCGTCGGCGCCGGCTGGTACGAGGGGGAGCACCGCGACTTCGGCGTCCCGTTCCCGCCGCTCAAGGAGCGGATGGACCGCATGGACGCCTCCTTCGACATCATGCGCGAGGTCTGGCAGACGCGGAACCCGCGGCCGCCGCGGGGGACGATCCCGTTCCTCGTCGGGGGCGGGGGTGAGCGACGCACGCTGCGCGCGGTCGCCCGCCACGCGGAGCTGTGGAGCCTGGGCGGCCGCCCCGACCTCGACACGTACCGCGGCAAGGTCGAGGTGCTGGAGCGGCACTGCAAGGAGATCGGCCGCGACCCGTCCGAGATCCGGCGCGGTTTCCAGACGCCGTTCCTGATCGGCCGCACGCAGGAGGACCTGCTGAGGCGCGCCGGCCAGATCGGCTCCGTCATCCCGCCGTACAGCGGCATGAAGCCCGAGGACGTGCTCGCCAGCGCCCGCGAGCGCAGCTTCGCGGGCACCCCGGCCGAGATCGCGGAGCAGATGCGGCCGTACGTCGAGCTCGGCGTGGACCTGTTCTGGATGCAGCACTTCCTGTTCGAGGACGACGACGCGCTGCGGCTCCTGATGGACGAGGTCGCGCCGCTCATCGCGTGACACGAAGCCTTTACCAGTTCTCTCCCTGCGACTGCGCTACAGTGGATGTCACGCGTGGGGGCACAGCCTCGCCACACTGGGTGAACGATCTACCCGCCCGGCAGAGGTCCGCGCGCGTTCGACACCAGCAAAGGAGAGACGCAGCCTGACCATGCAGAACCTGGTGAGCGCCGAGGAACTGGCGGACCACCTGAACAAGCTGTCCCTCAACAACCCGATGTGGGGCGAGGGCGGCTTCCGGGTGGGCGGCCGCTGGCTCGAGATCGACCCCGACCTCTCGGACCAGCTGGCCGCGGTGATGCTCAAGTGCGACCTCGAGACCGCTCGCCGGCGCAACGAGGAAGAGGCGCGCTGGTTCGTCGCCGGGGGCGTCGCGGTCGTGTACGTGAACGGCAAGGGCTGGCGGCCCGTCAAGAACAAGAACTGGCTCCGGCAGGCCCCGCAGGACTGAGCCGGCGCCGGGCCGAGCCATGAGAGCGCTGTTGATCGGCGTGATCGGGACGCACACGCACGAGCCCACGCTGCCGCTCTACCTGCTGCCGGGAGGGACCGCGCACGGGACGGACGTGGGCATGACCGGCCCGTCGGGCGGCATCGAGGCCGGGCGCACGATCGCCATCTCCCGGGTCACGTGAGCGGGGACGGCCGGCCGCCCATCGAGCCCGTCGACGCGGTGCTCGGCATCGGCCGGTACGCGCGGCCGCCGGCGCCGGCCGACGCCGGGGGCCCGCTGCTGGGCATCGGCACGTTCGCCCGGCGCTCCCGGCTGTCGCTGAAGGCGCTGCGCCTGTACGCCAAGCTCGGCGTGCTGGCGCCCGCGCACGTGGACCCGGCCACCGGCTACCGCCGCTACCACGAGGCCCAGCTGGGGACCGCCCGGCTGGTGGCGATGCTGCGCCGCCTGGACATGCCGCTGGCGCGGGTCGCCGAGGTCGTCGCGGCGGACGGGCCGGGCGGCGCGGACGTGATCGCCGACCACTGGGACGCGGTCGAGCGCCGCGTCGCCTCCCAGCGCGAGCTGGCGGCGCACCTGCGCAACCGGCTGCTGGGCGAGGAGCGGAGCTTCGCGACGTTCGAGGTCCGCGAGCGCGACGTCCCCGAGCAGCTGGTGCTCACCGAGCAGCGCCACGTGCTGCTGCCCGAGCTGTCGGACTGGATCGCGTCGGCCGTGCCCCGCCTGCGCCGGGCCGCGGAGGCATGCGGGGGCGCGGCCCTGCCGCCGTTCATCGTCTACCACGGCGAGGTCAACCAGGACAGCGACGGCCCCGTGGAGGCCTGCATGCCCGTGGACCCGGGCCGGGCGGCGGACACGGCGGCTGCGACGCGCCGCGAGCCCGCGCACCACGAGGCGTACGTCAGGCTGCGGCGGGCCCAGGCGGAGAACCCGCAGATTCTCTCGGCGTTCGATGCCGTTGGCCAGTGGATCACGGACCACGGGCGCGAGGAGACCGGGCCGCCGCGCGAGGTCTACTTCAAGAACTACGGCGCGGCGGCGCCGGCCGACGAGGTGTGCGACGTCGCCTTCCCGATCCGCTGAGCCGGGCGGCGGTCGCCATCACCCGCGCTGGCGCGATGCCTCGTAGAGCACGATCGAGGCCGCGACGGCCATGTTCAGGGAGTCGGCCGCGCCCGCCATCGGGATGCGCGCGACCGTCCCGCACAGGGCGCGCAGGCCGTGGCTGGCGCCCGCCGCCTCGTTGCCCACGACGACGACGGTCGGCCGGCGCAGGTCCACGTCGCCGAGCACGGCGTCCCCGGCCGAGTCCGTGCCGACCACCTGCACGCCCGGGCGGCCGGCCAGCCACCGCTCCAGGTCGGCCGGGCCGCCCACCTCGACCAGCGGCAGCGAGAACAGCGAGCCCATGCTGGCCCGGATCGCCCGCGGGTCGTACGGGTCGGCGGCGTGGCCGGCGACCACGACCGCGTGGGCGCCCAGCGCGTCGGCGGAGCGGATCACGGTGCCCACGTTGCCCGGGCTGGCCGGCCGGTCGAGCACCACCACCAGGAGGTCGTCGGGCAGCGCCAGCTCCTCCAGCCGGCGCCCGAGCAGCCCGGCCACGAGCAGCAGCTCCGACGGCTGCTCCCGGTCGCTCAGCTGCTCCATCAGCTCGGGCGCCAGCCGGTAGTGGCGCTCGGCCCCGCACGTGGCCACGATCTCGGTGGCCCAGCCCGACAGCTCGCGTCCGTCCTCCGAGCAGACGCTGCGCACCGGCCAGCCGGCGGCGACCAGGCGCTGGATGGGCCGGACGCCCTCCACGAACAGCTCGCCGTACTGCCGCCGGCGGGTGCGGTTGCGCTTCAGGACCTCCAGGTGCTGGAAGACGTTGTTGGCCCGGCCCACGCGCACCACGCGCGGCCGCTCACGCTGGATCACGCCACTAGGATCGGCGGATGCGGCTCGTCGCGCGCTGCCTGCGGGGCATCGAGTGGATCTGCGCCGCCGAGCTGGCGGCCGCCGGCGCCCACGTCGAGTCCGTGGAGCACCGGATGGTGGAGTGCCGGGCGGCGCCCGGGCCGGCGCTGCTCGGCGCCGGGACGGTCGACGACCTGTTCCTGCTCGGCCTCCGGCTGACCGGCGCCGGGCGGCAGCGGACCGCGCTGGCCGAGCTGCGGGCCCAGGTCGAGCACCTGGAGCCCGGCCCGCTGCTGGCAGCGGTCGAGGCGGTGCGGCCGCTGCCGGCGGCCGCGCCGTTCGAGGTGGTGGCGAGCTTCCTGGGCCGGCGCAACTACAGCCGCTTCGAGATCGAGCGGGCGGCCGGCGAGGGGCTGGAGCGGGCGCTCGGCCGCCGGTTCGTCCCGGGCCCGCTGGGGGCGGACGAGCACCCGCCGCTGAGCTGGCGCGTGCACCTGTACGACGAGGGCGGCTTCCTCGGCCTCCGGCTGGCCCCCGCACCCCTCCACCGGCGCCCGTACAAGCTGGACTCCCTGGCCGGCACGCTGCACCCGCCGCTCGCCCGCGCCGCCGCCGTGCTCGGGGGCGCGGGGCCGGGCGACCGCGTCCTCGACCCGTTCTGCGGCGCGGGCACGATGCTGCTGGAGGCCGGCGGTCAGCAGCCGGCGGCGCGGCTGGTGGGCGCCGACATCGCGGCCGGCGCGGTGCGGGCGGCCGGCGCGAACGCGGAGCGAGCCGGCGTGCGGGCGGCCCTGCTGGTGGCCGACGCCGGCCGGCTGCCGCTGGCGGACGGCGCCGCCGGCGTGGCGCTCACGAACCCGCCGTGGTCGCGGCGGCTGGCCCCGGGCGGCTCGCTGGCCGGCGGCCTGGAGCCGTTCTGGCGGGAGGCGGCGCGGGTGACGGCGGACCGGGTCGTGGTGGTCCTGGAGGAGCTGGAGAACCAGGCCGGCCCGATCGCGGCCGCCGGACTCGAGCCGGTCGTGCTGCAGCGAGTCGCGGTGTCGGGCGCCTGGACCACGCTGGGGCTCCTGGCCCCGGCGGGGAGGCGGCGAGCCGAGCTGGCCCGGCTCGCCGCGCTGGGCCTTCGCCCTATGTCCGGAGCGGCTCCCGCTTGATCAGGTGGACGATGCCCACCAGGACGCAGGCGCCGATCACGGCCACGATGAAGGAGGCGATCAGCCCCATTGCCTGGATCCCGAGGAGAGCGGAGACGATCCAGCCGCCGACGAGGCCGCCGACGACGCCGAGGATCACGTCCACGATGACGCCGTAGCCGTGTCCGCTCATGAGCAGACCGGCCACCCAGCCGGCGATGCCGCCCACGATCAGAAAGAGAATCAACTGCATCAGGGTTTCCTCCTACTCACGATGGATCGCCTTATATGATAGCGATACTATCGGATTTAGCGATAGCGATTTGTAGAGGAAGGCCCGGTCAGGACTCGGTGAGGCCGTCCCAGCCCCAGCGCGGCATGGGCAGACCGCGGGGCACGGTGGAGCCGTGGGGCGAGCAGGCGAGGACCTGCGCCACGGCCCACTCCATGTACGCGCGGAGGCCCGCCCGGAACTCGGGGTCGGCCGGCAGGCCGGCGTCGTCGGCGGCCTGGACGAAGCAGGCGACGAAGCGCGTGCCGAGGTCGTCCTCGGCGCCCTGGGCGGCGTGCACGTCGAGCATGGCGGTGTGGCCGCCCCACCGCTCCGAGTACCGCGGGGGACCGCCGAACACCTCGGCCCAGTAGCCGGCGAGCCGGTGGATGTGGTCGGGCTGGCCCGGGTGGGAGAACGGGTGGTTCAGCTCGGGGTCGTCGAGGCAGCGCTGGTGGTGCGCCTCGGCCAGGGCGAGGAAGGCCGGCTCACCGCCGGCGAACTCGAACATCGAGGGACGTGGCATGGTCGAACACTATCGCCGCCGGCCCTCGCCCGATGTCAGGGTCCGCTGACGACGACCGTGACGCGGTACCGTCCGGCGCCGCCGGTGCAGGAGAGCGCCTCGCCGCAGCTGGACCGGGCGGCGGTGACGTCGGCCCGGCCCGGCCCCACGGCGGTGAACGTGACGCTCACCTGCCCGCACCCCACCCCGGGCGGGCAGGACCCCGGCGAGACCACCGGCTGCGCGTCCTGGCGCAGGACGGCCGCGTTCGAGCTGCCCGCGACGTTCCAGTACGTGCTGCCCAGCGTCAGCGCCAGCCGCCCGCCTTTCGTCAGCGTGACGGTCCGGCCGTTGTCGGCGTCCGCGACACTGACGACGGCCGGCGCCGAGCTCGCCCCGCCGGCGGCGCCGGCACCGCAGCCGGCCACGGCCAGCGCCGCCGCGACGACGGCGAACCACACCCGGCCGGAAACGCATACTCTCATTGACGCTCCGATGCTCGGGGATGCTACATCGGCACCGACGGCCGCACCCGCGGCCGGCCATCGGACGGGAGAGTGAGGATGCGCGGGCGGAGCCTGCTGCTCGTGGCCCTGGCGCTCGCTTCGTGCGGCCGCGTCCCCATGCCGCAGCACGTCGATCCGGCCGCCGTGCAGCGGGTCGCGCCGCAGCCCGCCGCGAACCCGGGCTACCACCACGGGCCCGTCATGCACGACCCCGTCGTCTACACGGTCTTCTGGCTCCCCGCCGGCCACCACTTCGAGCCGGTCGGGACGGCGGACGGCGACGCGGCGTACGAGCGGCGCGTGAACCGGTTCGTCCGGGACGTCGGCGGCTCACCCTACTACGCCCTGGTGAGCCAGTATCCGGACCAGGAGGGGCCGCCCGGCGCCTCGCTGGCCCTCGGCGGCACCGATCTGGACACCACCGCCTATCCCAACGCCGGCACGACGGCCGACCCGCTGTCCGACGCCGACGTCCGGGCCGAGGTGGCGCGGGCGGCCCGGCGGCACGGCTGGGCCGAGGACGTGAACCACCTGTACCTCGTGTACACCGGCCTCGACGTGGCCGAGTGCGACGGCGGCCCCGGCTACTGCAACATGGCGCCCGGCTTCCGGTTCTGCGCGTACCACTTCACGTTCGAGGACGCCGGCCGGCAGGCGCAGTACGCGTTCATGGGCGACCACGCCCTGGGCGGCGCCGCGACGGGCCCCGCCTGCGGGACGACGCCCGGGGACCGCGTCGCGACCGACCCCGACGACGACGTGACGGCCGACGCCCAGGTCAGCGTCACCGCGCACGAGCTGGCGGAGTCGGTGACCGATCCCACGGGCGGCGGCTGGGCGGGCGGGGCCGGCGGCGGGGAGATCGGCGACAAGTGCGCCAACCAGAGCAGCCTCCGGAACGCGGCCGGCGCCGACCTGTACCTGAACGGCACGGCGTACTCGGTCCAGATGCTGTGGAGCCGGTCGGTCGCGGCGTGCGCGATGTCCCTGTGCGGCACGTCGGTGTGCCGGACGCTGCCCGGGCTGCGGCAGACGGCGGCCGCCGGCCGGGCGGCGGCGGACGGGACGGTGGCGGTGTCGGCCAGCGTGCGCAACACGAGCGACACGGACGCGCTGGCCGGCGCGGCGGTGGTCGAGACGCTGCCCGCGGGCCTGACCTACGTGGCCGGGTCGGCGCACCCGGCGCCGGCGTCGGTGAGCGGCGGCGCGCTGCGCTGGGACCTGGGCCCGATCGCGGTGCACGACCAGCGCGACCTCACGTTCCGCGTGCGGGCGAGCGGCGCGGGGAGCGATCCGCGGCTGTGCGCGGGCCTGTCCTGGTGGGACATGCTCGGCGAGCCGCAGCCGGCCCCGCCGCCCGTCTGCGCCGCCCCGTAGCAATTTCCACCAATACGGCCCCCTGTCTGGCGAGGGAACCTGGACGCGACATGATCGCAAGGGTCTGGCACGGCTGGGCGCCGTCCGCGGGAGCGGACGCGTACCACGAGCACTTCCGGACCGACGTCCTCCGGAACCTGGAGGGGGTGCCGGGCTTCCGCGGGGCCCAGCTGTGGCGCCGCGAGGAGGACGGGCAGGTCGAGTTCGTCGCGGTGACCACGTTCGACTCGGTGGACGACGTGCGCCGATTCGCGGGCGCGGACTACGAACGGGCGGTCGTCGAGCCGGAGGCGCGGAAGGTGCTCTCCCGGTTCGACGAGCGGTGCGCCCACTACGAGGTGGCCGAGACCGGCGGCGCGCCAGGGGGGACGTGATGCGCTACCTGCTGCTGTACGACGTCGTGGACGGGTTCGTCGAACGCCGGACGCCGTTTCGCGCCCCGCACCTGGAGCTGGCCCGGCAGGCACACGAGCGCGGGGAGCTGCTGCTCGCCGGCGCGTTCGCCGAGCCGGCCGACGGCGCCGCGCTGCTGTTCAGCGGGGACGACGACTCGGCGGCGGTCGCCTTCGCGGAGCACGATCCGTACGTCAGGGAAGGCCTGGTCACGGCGTGGCGCGTCCGCCGGTGGAACGTGGTGGTGGGCGAAAGCTGACGCCGGGCGGCGCGGCGCCGGCCCCCACGGCCGGCGCCGCACCGTATCCGAAAGTTGTCATCCGCTCCCGGATGGCGGAGCCTAGTGTACTCAGTACACGATCATCTGCCGAGGGGGAGCAAGAGAGATGACCCGACCTGTCTCGCGTCTGGACGTCCGGCGCCTCGTCTGCCTGGCCGCCGCCATCGTCTTCGTGGCCGGCTTCGTGGCGGTCCAGAGCCGGCCGGCGGCGGCAGCGGTCACCGTCGCGACGGGCGACCCGCGCAACGTCGGCCAGCCCGTCGTCCCGGCCACCTGCACGGCGCTGTCCAGCACGTTGGCCTATCCCAGCAGCCGCACCTTCACGACCGCCCAGGAGACCACGCCGCCCGACACCGCCCGCGTGCAGGCGGCGCTCAACTCCTGTGCCGGCTCGGGCCACGCGGTCGAGCTGAAGGCGAGCGGCTCCAGCAACGCGTTCCTGACCGGGCCGCTCGCCATCGGCTCGAGCGTGACCCTGCTCATCGACGCGGGGGTGACGCTCGTCGCGTCCCGCAATCCCGCCAGCTACCAGGTCTCCGGCGGCTCCACGTGCGGCACGGTCGCCTCCAAGGGCGGCGGCTGCAAGCCGCTGATCACGATCAGCGGCTCGAACTCGGGCCTGATGGGCACGCAGAGCGGCGGTCACCAGGGCCTGATCGACGGCCGCGGCGACATCGACATCCTCGGCACCAGCACCACGTGGTGGGCGCTGGCCGACGCCGCTAGGAGCGGCGGCAGCCAGAACAACCCGCGCCTCGTCCAGTCGAACGGCGTCAACAACACGACCCTCTTCGACCTGAGCCTGACCAAGGGTCCCAACTTCCACATCGTCATGAACGGCGGCACGGGATTCACCGCCTGGGGCGTGCGCATCCTGACCCCGGCCACCGCCCGCAACACCGACGGCATCGACCCGAGCGGTACCGACGTCACGATCGCCAACTCCTTCATCGAGGACGGCGACGACGGCGTCGCCATCAAGGGCGGCAGCCACGCGTCCCAGAACATCACGGTCGAGAACAACTTCTTCTGGGGCACGCACGGCATCTCGATCGGGAGCGAGACCAACGCCGGCGTGTCGAACGTGCTGTTCAAGAACAACACGCTGAACGGCAAGGACAGCTCGGGCAACACCGGAGGCAGCGACAACGGCATCCGGATCAAGAGCGACTCGAGCCGGGGCGGCCTGGTCAACACGGTGACGTACAACGCCACCTGCACGACCGCCATCAAGTTCCCGCTGACGTTCAACCCCTTCTACACGACCGCCACCGGGTCGCTGGTCCCGAACTTCCAGAACATCGTCGTCAACGGCATGCGGTCCGTGAGCAGCGTGTCCAGCGCCTCGTCGCTGCTGGAGGGGTTCAGCTCGAGCGTCACGCTCGGCCTCACGCTGGAGAACGTCCAGCTCGACGCCACGAAGGTGACCGCGCAGAACGCCAAGATCGCGGTCTTCAACACGAACCTGTCGCCGTCGGGCACCGGCGTGACCGTGAGCTCGTTCACGGGCACGGGCAGCGTGCCCTCCTGCAGCTTCCCCGCGTTCCCGGGGTTGTGAGATGAGCGCGGCCGGCGGCGCCTCGGGGGGCCGCCGGCCGTGCGTTCGTCACCAGCCCACGGCGACCAGCAGGTACTGCGGATTGGCGTGGGAGATGAACGAGGACTGGCCGTCGACGTCGTCGTACGGGAAGCCGTAGGCCAGCCCGTTGATGGCGTTGTCGTGCCAGAACTTCGCGTAGTAGTTGGCCGGCGCGGACAGGTAGTACTGCGTGCGGTCGGCCTGCTGCGCCGCCGGCAGCGTGGCGACATGCCGGTTGAGGGCGGCGCACATGTTCGGGTTGCTGGCCAGCGAGCCCGCGCACCCGAAGACGTTCGAGGTCGGCTCGTTGACCCCGACCGAGCTCTCGTAGGCCGTGAAGTAGTTCGCGTTGGCGCCGCCGGCGCGGAAGCTCGGGTCGCTGCCCGGCGCGATGATGCGGAACGGCGCCTGCGTCTGGGCCAGCACCTTGAACTCCTGCGGCGCCGCGTTGATGAACCGCTGGAAGGTGACCGACCGGTCCTCGGCGAACACCGCCTGGGTCTCGCCCACCTGCACGTCCGACCCGTCGTGCGAGTGGAGCCGCAGCGCGACCTTGAGGCCGAAGGCGTCCACCCGCGTGGTGTTGCCGTTGAAGACGCTGGCGCCGACGGTGAACTCGATGAAGTCGAAGTAGGAGCTGTTCGGCGATCCCAGGTAGAAGTACATCCGGCCGGCGCTGTTGGCCGGCATGTCGAAGAACGGCTGGTCGGCGATCGAGTGGACCGTCCCGTTGAAGCTCCAGAAGACCTGGCTGTCCGGGTACTTGCCGTTCGTGCGGTTGAGGATCTTCAGCATCAGCACGTTGTGCGCGGCCGGGATCGAGCTGACGTCGCCCCAGAAGGAGTCCGGCGTTGGGGGCGGCGGCGGGCTGTCGGAGGTGAACACGGCGAGCTCCCACAGCGAGTAGCCCCACTGGGTCCCGCGAGTGGTGCCGAGCATCCGGACGAAGCGCCCGCTGCCGGTGACCGTCAGGTTCTCGACGCCGCCAGGGCCGCTGCTGGTGGAGAAGATCGTCGTCCAGGTCGCGGCGTCCGGCGACGTCTGGATCTGGTAGGCCCTGCCGAACGCGGTCTCCCAGCGCAGCTGGATCCCGCAGATCGCTCGCGTCGAGCCGAGGTCCACCTGGATCCACTGGGGATCGCTGAACTGGCTCGACCAGCGGGTGCCCGTGTTGCCGTCGACGGCCGCCGAGGCCGGGAAGCTGGCGTTCTCCAGCGACGAGGCGGTGGCCGGCTGGTTCAGCGCCACGTTCGTGGTGCCGCAGGTCGCGGCGTGGGCCGGCAGGGGCGCCGCGACGAGCGCGATGCCGGCGAGCAACAGGGTCACGAGGGCGGCGACGGGGGGCCGGCGCCCCACCCCGAGACGGATACTCCACATGGTCACGTCCTCCTGGCGCCAGCCGGCTGGGCTGGCGGCGTGCCACGATCCGACGGCTCTCCCTCCGCTTCCCCGCGCCGGCTGCCCGCCCGACGTCGGGGTAAGCGCTTACCGCTGAGCTGTGCGCGTGCGGCCGGTGGGTAAGCGCTTACCGGACGGTATCACGCCCGTGACGGCCTGACAAGGCTGCCGCAGGGTGGCCTCGCCGGCAGGTCGCGAGGAGCGGGTGGGCCGATGCGGCCGGGGCCTCGGAGGGCGACGAACCTCTACCTGTACCCGCGCGACAGCAGGAACAGGTAGAGGTTCGTCGCCCTCCGAGGCCCCGGCCGCATCGGCCCAC
>Ga0070717_10001322_pt1 | contig 16986 bp, 11 predicted proteins | sample LARL113metaG_FD_71366 | JGI IMG/M metagenome (GOLD analysis project Ga0070717, IMG submission 71366) | Corn, switchgrass and miscanthus rhizosphere microbial communities from Kellogg Biological Station, Michigan, USA - LAR L11-3 metaG | ecosystem: Host-associated > Plants > Roots > Rhizosphere ... | reverse complement strand
CAAGCTCTGGCCCGCTTCCAGCGCGAAGCGCAGGCGGCTTCCGCCCTAAATCATCCCAACATCTGCACGATTCACGACATCGGCGAAGAAAACGGGCTCGCCTTCATCGCGATGGAATACCTGGATGGTGTGACCCTGAAACACCACATCGCAAGCCGGCCGCTCGACCTCGAGATTCTGCTCCCGCTCGCCATCGAGATCGCCGATGCTCTCGATGCCGCGCACAGCAAAGGCATCGTCCATCGCGACATCAAACCCTATCTTCGTCACGGGAAGCGGACGCGCAAAGATTCTCGATTTTGGCTTGGCCAAACTCGCACCCTCTCTGACCTCCTCCAGTCAGATTGCGGCCATCAATACCCAGACCCAATCTGTGAATGAAGAGTACCTGACCAGCCCAGGCACCATGGTGGGTACGGTAGCCTAAATGTCGCCAGAGCAGGTCCGTGGCAAAGAACTCGATGCCCGCACCGACTTGTTCTCCTTCGGCGCAGTTCTGTACGAGATGGCCACTGGCGGCATGCCGTTCCGCGGCGAAACCTCCGCCATGATCTGCGAGGCGATCGTCAACCGCGCTCCGGTCGCACCGGTCCGCCTCAATCCCGATCTCCCCTCGGAACTGGAACGCATCATCAACAAGTCTCTGGAGAAGGATCGCGACCTGCGCTACCGCTCCGCCGCCGACCTGGAAACGGATCTGAAGAGGCTGAAACGCGACACAGACTCGGGGCGGTCGGCGGTCACAGCTTTTCCCGCAGCCCCATCCGTGCCGGCGCAGAGCTCACCGCGCTGGTTGAAGTGGTCAGCGATACCGGCAGGGTTACTAGCCCTCGCGCTGCTCGCATCTGGCTGCGCGCGCCCCTTTCGCCGCCGCGAATTGTCGGATCGAGGCAGATCACCAACGATGGCCTCCCCAAATTAAATCTCGGAACCGACGGAAATCGTCTCTATCTCACCGAGAGTCGGCCGGCGCAGTTTTCCATCGTGCAAGTTGCCGCTGCTGGCGGCGAGACGGCTCCCCTCGATGTGCCCTTCCCAAATCCCGTGTTCGCCGACGTTTCCCCAGACACCTCCGAACTGCTGATTACGCAGGGCAATTTCACTTCAGACAATTCCTTTTGGGCTATGCCGGTTCCTGCTGGTTCACCCCGCCTGCTCAGCGACCTTTCCGGCCACGATGCTATGTGGACGCCATATGGAAAACTGCTCTTCGCAAAAGGCTTGGACCTTTACATGGCAGAGCACGACGGGTCCCATCAACGAAAGTTCGCGACTGCACCCGACCTTCCGGGCTCCTTGAGATTGTCCCCCGATGGGGCCCGCATCCGCTTTACGGTTTCCAATGTCACCAATAACACCTCGACCCTGTGGGAAGTCCGTGCTGATGGTAGCAACATGCATCCCTTGCTTTTAGGCTGGAACGATCCCCCCTCCGAGTGCTGCGGCCAGTGGACCCCGGACGGAAGATATTATTTTTTCCAAAGCGGAAAGGGCGGCGCCCACAACATCTGGGTCGTCCCCGACTCTGTCCCCTGGTGGCGCAAGGCCTCTCCGGAGCCCGCTCAATTGACAACTGGCCCGCTGCAGTTTGGTGGGCCTCTTCCCAGCAAAGACGGAAAGAAGCTATTTGTGGTGGGTGTTCAGCAGCGCGCTGAACTGGTCCGCTATGACGCTAAGGCGGCCGACTTCGTTCCCTATCTCGGCGGGATACCGGCCAGCGACGTGGATTTCTCCCGCGACGGTCAATGGGTGACGTACGTCAGGAACCCTGAGGGCACGCTATGGCGCAGCAAGCTCGACGGCACCGCCCGCCTCCAACTCACTTACCCGCCCATGCACACAGCCTTGGCCCACTGGTCGCCGGATGGGCGGCAGATTGCCTTTTCCGGAAGCTTTCCGGGTAAGCCATGGCAGGTCTTTCTCATATCAAAAGATGGTGGCAGTCCTCAATCTCTAACCGCGGAGAATGCTTTCGAAACGGATCCCTCCTGGTCTCAGGACGGCAACACCCTTGCCATCGGCCATCACGACCTTGTTCATGACGATCAAACCTACATCGAGTTGTTCGACGTTAAGACTCGGCAGATTTCGCAAGTGCCGGGTTCCAAGGGGATCTTCGCTCCGCGTTGGTCCCCCGACGGCCGTTACATTCTTGCAATCACCGCTGCTGGCAACGACAAGCTCATGCTCTACGATGTGAAGAATCAGAAGTGGCGCCAGTTGAACACCAGTGTGAATTCGTTCGGCTATCTTGCCGGGTCACCTGATAGTGCGTATATATACTTCGACACAATCCTGAACGGCGATACCGGCTATTTTCGTTTGCGCATCAGTGACGGCAAGATGGAAAAGCTCGTCGACCTAAAGAAAATTCGTCTGTATCGAGACCAGTTCGGCCCCAGCTCCTGGACCGGTCTCGGCCCCGGCGGACTTCCCCTCTTTCCCCGCGACACCAGCACTCAGGAGGTCTACGCCTTCGACCTCCAGCTCCCCTGATGTTCCATACTCCTCGCACCGCGACAGTTATTCCGGACGAGAAATCGACTTTGTAGGAAGTCCCACCAGATCGGTACTGAGAAACGCGCTAGCCCGATGCATTCTCAGCAGCCATTGGTACGGCACCGCTTGCAGGTGATACTAGTGATATCGTTTTGATGAGCAATGCAGGTCGTTAGAGGTCGTCGCAGACAACCGACCCTAAGTCGAGAATGTGCTTGAAACCCTCATAAACACAGGGTATTATGGCTATGTGTAGGAATCACCACGACTTGCTAGAAATGGCGGTAATCGAGTCCCACTCTCTCCGCCATATTTTCAATGACTTGTGCTGGGTTCCGGGCCGTCGCCTGTGCCGTTTACCACCAAGCGCAGGCCCTTGCTCACCGGCCTTCTTCCACCCACACACCCAGTTCGTGAACGCGAGACCCGGAGGTGCCGAAGCAAACAGTCATGTCGAAACGTGTAACCGGATCGCTGACCAACGGCCATGGTCCCCAAGTTATAGATAGAATGTGCACACGCACGCGGTTTTGCCCCGGGACACCTGCACACGCAGAGCGGGGCCGCGGAGTCAGCGAATAATGGCGAAGGGGAATGTGGGGACTTTTGTGGCGCACGCAACAGAGCGTCCTTGTAACCCGTTGAACGCGCTGAACGCTGTGAACGGCTGAGTTCTCACTCTCTGTGCGGGACCATATTTGCTAAGCCATTTGTTTGCAGCAACTACCCGCTAAATTACAGCGCACGAACGCAGTAATTAAGAGTCAGTTGCTCTGCCAATTGAGCTACGCGCCCTGGTGGGGATTTGGCTGGTAGGACGAACGGTGATTATACCATCCACGGCGGGCTTTTCGCACCCGACAGGCATGACCACTTACATCCTTCGGGCGTTGTTTTCATCAGGCAAATAGCGCACCGTCCAGATGGCTTCGTAACTAGAGGCCCTACTTCGCAGCGCTCCCTTGAAAAAAGCATTTGGGAGCCTCAACCGGTCCGCTTTGCGACGAAAGTCAGGCCTGCCAGCGCCGCTACTTTTTCTGCTTCAATGCCCTTGCTGGCGACTAGAACGTGAAAACTTTCTCCCATGCCCGCGGGCGTAACCAGATGTTTGAGTTGCAGAGCGACCTTCGCGCGTTCTTGCGGAAGACGGCATTCCTCAAAGGCGTCCGCAAATTGGGTGGACTCGCCAATGCCTAACAGAAACTGCGATTGAGTGATCAGATTCTGCGACAGCATGCCCTGTTTTGCAGCCGCCGCCGCAAGGGCGGTGAAGTTTACGTCGGCGGTGATGTCCTGCTCGCCGGGCGCTTCATATGGGTTGGCGCTGACTGAATGTTGGCGAATTGCCTTCAGGGTTCCGCGATGGCGTCCGGCAAGTTGCTCCTCGCGCGTGTAGCCGTAGTCAATCGCTACCACGAATCCGCGATCCAGGGAAGCAGCGCTCATGCGCGTTCGCGCCTGCAAAGGCACTTCGATGCGCTCTCCGGCCTCGGGATGGACCGAGTAGCGGTCGAGGAATTCCACTTCTTCGGGTGACGATGGCTCCCACACTTCGATCAATCGGCCACGTTGCGAGTCGATCCGGAGCGAGCCCTGCGAACTAATAACCTCCACCGGGAGCGCATCAAAGAATTCGTTGGCGAAGACAATCTGCGGCGTACTCCGATCGTTGCCCGGCTGTAACGTGGCTTTTCCCGATTCGAGGTGGGTACTGAGAGTGGCCTCGATTCGTTGGCGCAGTGCGGGGGACTGTTCGTCCAACACGTAACACAGAGCGCGAAAGAAGTCAGGAAATTTTCTCGCCGACCAATCCAGCACGTCCTGCGCAAATAGGGCCCGGCCGGGACCTAGTTCCCGCAGCGTGATGTGCTCCGGCGATCCCAGTGTGCGCCACATCTCTTCGAATTGCCGCGCCAGCAAGCGCCCGAAGACCGCGTGCACGTCGCTGGAAGTATAGAAATCGCCGGCTCTGCCGAATTGCGCGGCGTGGCGCGAGTAGTAGCCGAGTTCGGGATCGTAAAGGCATAACTCCATATAGCGCGAGAAGGGTATTGGCCCGCGTTCCTGAATCTCTCGCTCAATCTTTTGGTGAAGAGCGTTCAAAGTCCCTTCCGATAACGCTCTGCGCGGTCTTGCGGGGTGCGGATGAACATCTCCACGAAATAGTCGTGGAGGGCATCGAAGAGTTGACGCTGGAAGCTCCATTCAAACTGCGGGTCATCGAGATCTCGTGGGTGCAGATCGAAATAGTATGTGTGCACGGGCACGGATTCATCTTTGAACTTGATGATGACCTCGACGCCATCGCCCTTGGCGCGCGCAGAGAAGTTCAACAGTGGGTGTTCGTAGAGGCGTAGCTGGGCAAGAACGCGGTCAAGGCGAGAAATGTCGGTTCCACTCACTTGGCGATTCTAGCGGAAAAAAAGAAAACTAAACCACAGGGGACTCAGAGGGAGTCGAAGGGAATTATTCGTAGCGCAGTGCTTCGATCGGATTGAGCCGCGCCGCTTTGATCGCGGGCAGCATCCCGCTGACGATGCCGACGAAACTTAAAATGGCCGTCGACCACATCAGCGTGGCGGAGTCGATATACAGGTGAATGTCGCCTTCGCTCGCGTTGTCTTCAAATGCGCTCCATAGGGTTAGCGATCCCACAGACCACGAAACCAGATAGGCAAGGACCATGCCCAACAGGCCGCCCAGAGCAGTGATCACCAGGGCTTCGGCAAGGAATTGGAACAGGATGTGCCAGCGATGCGCGCCTAACGCTTTCTCCACGCCAATTTCGCGAGTGCGTTGGGTGACCGAGACCAGCATGATATTCATCAATCCAACGCCGCCGATGCCCAGCGTAAGCAGGCCGATAAAGCCAAGCAAGATTTTGATCCCCGTGGAGATCACCTGCAGATCCATCAGGTCAGCGAACACGTCGAAGACAAAGATGGCGCGGTGATCCTTGGGATCGAAGCCGTGATGGAAGGCCATGGAATCGCGCACGCCCTTCACGACTTTTGCATGATCGCCCTCGTATTCCATGATGACAGCGCTCAAACAGTACGTGTTCATCAAATCGCTCATGGCGCTGAAGGGAACGTAGACGTGCTCGTTGATGTTGTCGTCCCCGTTCTGCACTTGATGCTTGAGTATGCCCACGATCTGATAAGAAATACCGTCGAGGCGAATATTCTCGCCGAGGGCTTTCTGGCCGGAGAAGAGTTTCTTCTTCGCGTCAGATCCAATCACGGCGACGCGGGTGTGTGTGAAGTCGTCGGCCTCGCTGAAGAAACTACCTTCGTCGACATCCATTTTGCGCATGCGGCCATAAGTGGCATAGACGCCACTGACGCCGTAGTTCGCGCCGCGCGTGCCGTAGGCGACCACGCAGTTCTTGAACGCCTCCGGAGAAACGCGCTTCAGCAACGGAACTTCGGCACGGATGTAGTCGAGATCGTTCACTGTGAGTCGAACCTGCGTTCCAGCCTTGGTGCCACCTGCCTGCAGCTCGGTGCGGCCGGGAAAAATGAAAACGAGGTTGGTGCCGAAGGAGCGGAACGCAGACCACAAGCCGCGTTCGAAGCCAGTGCCGTAGGCGAGCAGAAGTACGACCGTCGCGATTCCCCAGGTCATGCCGAGCATCGTGAGGACGCTGCGTCGCCGGTGGTGGCGAAGCGCATTGTAGGCTTGGGTTGCGAGGTCGAGGATCATAGAACAGCTCCTAGCTCCTAGCTGCTAGCTTTTAACTTCTTCGATGCTTGCGAATTGTTGATTTCTGATTGAAGCGACCTGAATCCAACCGTTTTTCAATCGGCAATCATCAATGCCCCGTCATTCCTGCCGCAACGCTTCCACGGGCGGCAACAGCGCCGCCTTTCTTGCCGGATACAAGCCTGCGGCTATGCCTGCGATCGCGAGCGATCCTATGGCGGCAAGGGCCGATGCCGGGATAATGCGCGGTGTATCGAAGCCCTCAGGCGATGGCAACATCGCCAATAACGTTACGAACCCGGTTGCAATCGCCAACCCGATGCCGCCGCTGAAGGCCGTGAGGAAAGCGCCTTCGATAAAGAACTGCGTCAGGATCGCGCGGTAAGTCGCGCCCAGAGCCTTGCGCAGGCCGATCTCTTTCGTTCGCTCAGTCACGGACACCAGCATGATGTTGATGATGCCAATGGCTCCCAGGCCCAGAGTCACCACGCCGACCACGCCCAGGAACCAATCCATCGCATCGAAAATTCTTCCCACGCGCTTCATATTTTCAATCGTGTCCCAATCCTCAAAGGCGTCTTGTAGCTTGGGGCTGAAACCGTGGCGGCGCGCGATAATGCGATGAATTTCTTCCTTGGCCTCGGAGTGCAGATCTTTGCTGATGGGCTGGTAGTTGAGAAACGAGATCGCGTTCTCTGAATTCGCTTTAGTCAACGGGAATAGATCCCGCATGGTATCGATCGGGACAAAGATGCGCGAGTTCGTCCCGTTATTGCCGTCGCGCCCCACTTTCGCGACTACACCGACGACATCAAAATTGATGCCATTCAGCAGAATCGTAGAGCCGACGGCGGGCCGTCCCGGAAACATGTTCTTCAGGAGTTCCCACCCTACAACAGCCACGCGCCGCCGCTCCGCATTGTCCTGATTGTTGAACCACCGGCCGGGCTGCACCGGAACGTTGCGAATCTGGTTGTAGTCGGGGGCCACGCCAAACACCTGGCCGTTAGTGGATCCGTAATCGCTGACTGCGCGAATGTCCTCGCGATTCAATACCGGCGACAACGCACCCACGAACTGCGCCTCGCTACGAATCGCCAGATAATCCTTGTAGGTGAAGTAATAAGTCTGCCCAGACTGCGTGCTGCCCTCGACCGCCGGAATCCGCCCGGGAAACATAAACATAATGTTTTGTCCGAGGGTCGCGAGTTGCTTCTCCTGGCCGCTGCGGAAGCCCTCCCCCAGCCCCACAAGCAGCAGCAGGGAGCCTACCCCCCAGGCGATGCCAAACATGGTCAGGAAAGAACGCAGTTTGTGCGCCCAGAGAGTCGCGAGCGATTGCCGGATGATGTCGAGAAGCATGCGCATAGAGATGGAAAATCATGCCCCCACACCTCCGGGGAGGAGCGTGGGGGCACCCGGGTAAACGTTCAGGCGAGGGTCTCAATCCCGCCTAACCATCTGATCAGAGATACGCAGCCGGGTTCGGTAAAGTTCCCTGCTGACATGTAGTTACTTAGACCCCGGGGAGGGGAAAAAGGTTAGCCGCGCGAGAGAGGGCAGGTGTAGAGTTTCGGAGCGCATTGCCGATATCTAATCAGGATCATTCGGCTATCCGGCGGAGGTGTGGCTTTGTCTGGCGAACACGTTTTAAAAAGGAGCACGCCCGCCGGTTGCCAAGTCCCACGACCCTTGAGAGGATCATTCCGCTATACCGTCGACGCTGAAAAGACGTTGGTTGTGGTAACCTTCGCCAAGAAGCTGAAGGTTCAAGATATTGAGCGATACGCGGACCGTTGCAGATAGATCCGTCATTCCGGTCAACCTACTCTGAGATCGTGGATTTGAGGCAAGTGGAAGAACTTGATTTGCAAGCGGACGAGTTGTTGGCCTTGGCCGACAAAATCGATCGCGTCTTTGTGGTGAGAACTTCCGTTCAGAACCAAGCTGCCCGAATGCACAAAGTTCTGCGGACGCAGAGAAACATCGAAATTTTCCGTTCCCTGGAAGAGGCGGAACGCTGGATCGCAACGTAGTTCGTAGTTCTCAGACCGGCGGCTCCCGGATCGAATCGCTTACTGCTTTTCCTTGGGTCGCTCGTAGGCCTTCTGCAGATATTTCCGAGCTTCTTCAAGTGCGCCGAAGGTGTTGTCGTTGGTCTGGAGCGCCTGGCGGTATTCGTTGACCGCGCGCTCGCGCTGGCCCGTGATGTCGAAAATCTTCCCCAACTGGATGCGGCTCCAAACTTCGGTCCAGCGTGGCTCGCCGTCGCCGTTGATCGCTGAGCGGTAAGCATTGGCCGAGGATTGATAGTTCCGCTGCAGGAAGAAAACTTCGGCAATACGATAGTGGGCCAGCGAGCTGTTCTTGTTCATGTCGAGCGCTTTGTTGAATTCCACGAGCGCGCCCGTCAAATCTCCCTGTTGCTGCATGGCCTGGCCACGAAGAATCGAAGCCCGCAACTTCACATCGCTCGAGTTGGTCAACACATGGTGGTCGGGATCAATCGAGATGCGGCGCGGACGGCCGAAGGTCTCAATCGAGAAGGGCGAATTCGTGCCCTGCACTTCAACCTTCTGATTCTCTGTTTTGCCATCGGTATCAATTCGCAGGTCCACTGGCATGCGGAAGAGGTCGAGATCCTGAGAAATTTCGCCGGTCACGCGGAATCCAGGGGATCGTTCCTGCTGCGCCTTCGCCTCCTTGGCAAAATTGCCGCCCAGACGGTAGGTGGTGTATTTCACCTTGAATTCAGGTGCGCCGGTGGAATCGAGCCATTGGGAGAAGAACCAAGTAAGTTGCTGCCCATAGTTTTTCTCTGCGACTTCGCGGAAGTCGTCCGTGGTCGCCGATTTCCCGGCATATTGCCCGGCAAAATCGCGCATCGTCTTGTTGTACTTGTCCTCGCCCAGCACCCAGCGCAGCATGTGCAGGATCATTGCGCCCTTGTCGGTGGTCAGCGACTGAAATTCGGTCGAGAAGATATCAAGCTTGCTGGCGCTCGAGAGTGGCACCGTGTCATAGGCCAGGGCGCCCACCGACATATCCTTCACCGCTTCTTCCAGACCAGCCGCTCCAGCAGCGTTCTCCACGTACATTGCCTCCGAGTAGCGGGCGAAGCCGTCGCTTAGCCACCAATCGTCCTTGGTCGCGGGACTGACCGAAACGCCCCACCACTGATGGGCAATCGCATCGGCCAGCAGACGGTAGTTGGTCTTCTCTGTGATCGAAGGGCCCGCAAGTCCAACGATTTCCGGCGCCCACAGGTAGGGAAGGGTGTCCCCCGGCAATTCCACAACTTTTACCTTCTGCGATGGCGGCAGGCCGTAAAGGGTAATGAAGTAGCTGAACTCCTGCACCGCAGTCGTGGTGTAGGCCGGAGCGAGAGTCTGATGCGTGGGTTTGAAAAAGACGTGCAGGTCCAAGCCGGCTTCGTCGCTCTTATACTCCGGCGAAAAAACTCCGGCAACGATTGTCCCGGGGAAGCTCGGCTTGGTAGAGACAAACGTGAAAGTCTTGGTCGGCAGCACGCTGGCGTTTGGCTTCTTCGAAGCCGGGGTGTCGGCGACGCTGGACTGGCCGCTGCCGATCGCCACCATGTGCGCGGGCACGGTCACGCTGATGGTCGACGTGAACCGGTTCATGCCGTATCCGTTGACCGGGAACCAGCGTCCGGCATAGAGCAGATAGCTGGTGTCGTCGCTGATATAGGCCAACTTGAGCCCGGGCACGGGGCTGTTATCGGCGTTTTCCAGAGTGCCATCGTACTCGAAGGTCAGAGTGGTCGAGGTGCCTTTAGACCAGCCTGAGGCCAGCGGCACCCGCACGGTGGAATCCTGAGTCACGCGCTCGGCGGATAGCGGCTGATTCTTTTCGTCGAGAACTTTGGTGACGCGCAGATCGTTGTTCAATTCGAAGACGGCGACGCTAAGGTCCTGTAGGACCGTGAATTTGACCTTGGCGCGGGCCGTGATCTGGTGCAGATGAGGCTCGAGTTGGGCCTCGATCTGGTAGTCGTCGACGCGTAGACGCGCCTTTTCCGCGGCCCACGCGGGCATCGCGAGCACAATTACCAACGACAGGGTCAGGGAACTAGCAAGGACGCTAAGAGCGCGCCGCGGGTGGCTCGACATTCAGGAGGTTCTCCAGGAAATGATAACCCATTTCCTATGATGAGGATTCTCACGCAAAAGATGGTTAAAGCACAAGAAGATAGGCCGCGGGGCGCCAAACCGTAGTGCCGGCATCCTGCCGGCTGTCGCGAGGCCGTCACGGTCTCGCATTCGGCGGCACGATACTGCGGGCGACCACGTCATCGCCGTTCGTCTAAGCCGGCAATACGAAGGTTCATGACGATTTCTGCCGCCCGATCAGCAGGATGCTGAGGAGCCCCAGACTCGGCCTGCGGGGCGCGAAGCCGCGCCTTCACCCGAGCCAGACTTTCCCGCATACGGTCCCGGGGGGGGCCGTCGGGCAGGATTTCCCGCAAACGCGAAACAACATTTTGTGCATTGAAGTCATGTTGCACCAACTCCGGCACGACTTCCTCCCCAGCAATCAGATTGACCATGGCAAAGTGCGGAACCTTCACCCGCGGCTTCCCCAGCAGGTAAGTGAGCGGCGAGACACAGTAGACCACCACGAACGGTGTATTCATCATCGCCGCCTCAACGGTGGCAGTGCCGCTCGCGACAATGCCGGCCCGCGAGTGCCACAGCGCCGGCAGCGCCTCAGGCACAAGCGCGATTATTGCGGGTGCGGTCTGCGGCTCGATCTGGCTCAGCAGGAAGCTGCGGTCGAGTGTGGGAGCGACGGGAAGCAGAAATTCATAGTCTGCACCAAGCTGCGCCGCCGACTCTAGAATCGTCGGCAGGTTCATGCGCACTTCTTTGACGCGGCTGCCGGGCATCAACGTAATCCAGGGCTTGGCAGGATCGAGATGAAACTGCGTCGCGTATTCGCTGCGCTCGATCGTCGGATTCGGTAGCTCCGCCAAAGGATGGCCAACGAAGGTCGCGTCCACGCCGCGCTCGCGATAAAACTGCTCTTCGAAGGGGAAGATCACCAGCGCCTTATCGATGTAATCGCGCAGAAGCCGTACCCGCCCCTGCCGCCACGCCCAGAACTGCGGCGCCACGTAATAGACCGTGGGAATTCCGCGCTTCTTCATCTGCCGCGCGACGCGCCAGTTGAAGGCCGGAGAGTCAATCACCATCGCGAGATCGGGCTTGCGCCTGTCAGCTTCTTCGATCAAGTGTCTATAGAGGCTGAGGATCTTTGGCAGGTGGCTGAGGATCTCGGTGATGCCGACGACCGCCAGATCCTTGGCATCGACGACGGTGTCGCATCCGGCAGCCCGCATGCGCTCCCCGCCCACGCCAAAGAATTCAAGCCGTGAAATGGTTTGTGTGGGAACAGTCGCCCCAGGCTGTCCGGCGGAGCGAAGCTCTGCGGCTTTTCGCTCGGCAGCGCGCCGCAACGCCTCAATAAGCTGCGCCCCATACATTTCCCCGGAAGCTTCGCCGGCTGATATCAGGATTCGCAAGCAAGCATTGTAAAGCCGAGGATGTGGCTAGAGGGTTTGCAGTCTATCGCCCTTGAACACGACAACGGGCGATCCATCGGCCACAAATGTGCTGTCGGGGTGCCGCTGAGGAACTGCGCCGAGGTCTTTCCCATAGAGAGTGCTGACTTCGCCTTCAAATCCGGCGCCCCTTGCCGCCCAAACCTTCCAGGGATCATGCGAGACGTGATATTCCAGCGACGCGCTGGATCGTTGAGTCGAATAGCCCCAGTAATGCTCGGTGATGAATTGCTCCAAGCTGCCCTCTGGAGCCGGTTTCGGAAGGTCTGCGGTTTGCGCAAATATCCTGCACCATTGGCGGTCAAGCCGCAACTGATACTCGACGGTATTCTCCGACCATTCGTTGCAATCTTGTGTCGCATCGGAAGACACACATAGTTCTCGCCGTAGAGCACCCGACCGGTGGTCGCAATCGCAGCTTTGGGCACAACCTCGGCAATGAATACAACTCCTTTCCGTTCCTCGCTGCCGCTTTCGCTGGACGTAGAAGCGTAAGTTCACTTCATCGAAATCAGAATGAAATGGAATCGGAAAACGCCCGAGAAGCTCGGTGCGGCAGAATTGAAAACCCACCAGGTGACGTAGGTTTTGCCTTGGAACGAGTCTAACGAAGTGCCCGGCGGAACATATCTTCTCAGCAGACCAGGCTCAAGTTCGTAGTTCAACATCACCAGATTCCGCCAACCCGCCGACAGGAACACTCGCGCTGACTGAGATATTTCGTCGTCGCCTAGTCGTCTCCTCTGGCGGTTACCTCGGGTTGCTGGAGCTCCGAGCCGTTCGTGGGCGTGGGCGCCCGCGTCACATTCAGTTCCTGATCTTTGTACTGCAGTTGATACAGCTTGAAGTAAATCCCACGCTGCGCCAGAAGTTCCTGGTGCGTGCCCAATTCGCGGACCTGACCTTTGTGCATCACGATGATCTTGTCGGCCCGCTGCACCGTCGACAGGCGATGGGCAATGACCAGCGAGGTGCGGCCTTCCACCATACGGCCGAGCGCGTCGCGCACCTTGAATTCAGTCTCGGTGTCCACGCTCGATGTGGCTTCGTCGAGGATGAGAATTTTCGGCTCGTGGGCCAAGGCCCGGGCAAAGGAGATGAGCTGCTTCTGCCCGGTGGATAGCGTCGATCCGCGCTCGCGGACTTCTTCGTTAAAGCCGTTGGGGAGGGCGCGGACAAAATCGCCCAAATTCACATCCTCCGCAGCCTTCTCGACGTGCTCGTCCTGAATGCGCTCTGTGCCCAGGCGAATGTTGCCGCCGATCGTTCCGGTGAAGAGAAACGGATCCTGCAGCACGACGCCAAAGCGGCTGCGCAGATCAGGGAGGTACATCTCTTTGACGTCGACGCCGTCGATGCGCACCGCGCCTTTTTGAACATCGTAGAAACGCAGCAGCAGGGAAATCAGCGTGGTCTTGCCCGCGCCCGTGTGCCCGACAATGGCGACAGTCTCTCCGGGCTCGATGGCGAAGCTGACATCGCGCAGAACCCAGTCGGGAGTGGCAACTACACTCAAGTCGGCATAGCCGGGCAGGTGGAGATCGCCGCCCATCTGGGGGTCGTTGCTCATGTGGGGATGGCCGCCCTCGGCCGTCCGGTCGAGCGAAGCTCGACTTCTTTTGGTGTCCACATTCTCGGCCGCTACGTCCCGGTACGCGAACCATACTTGATCGAACTCGATCCGGCCCCGGCCTTCCGGTTTCTTCGTCACTGCGGGCGAAACGATTTCCACCGGAGTATCAAGCAATTTGAAGATGCGTTCGCTGGCCGCCATCGCCGACTGCAGAATGTTGTACTTTTCGCTGAAATCCATGATGGGACGGAAGAAGCGCTGCGCGTACTGCGTGAACGCGATCAGAGTTCCGAGAGATGCCGCGGTCGCGATCACGTTATTGGCGCCAATATGACGCAACACATCCTGGCCGCCCCACCAGATCACGCATGCAATCGCGATCGCTGAAAAGAAATCGACCGTTGGGTAATAGAGGGCATAGGCCAGAATCGCATCTTTGAACGCGTCCATGTGGCTCCGGTTGATTTCCGAGAAGCGCTGGTAAGCCTTGCGCTCGCGGTTAAAAAGCTGCAGCACCACCATGCCGCTCACGTGTTCCTGCAAGTACGAATTAATCCGCGCGATGGCAACGCGAATGCGGCGGTAAGAATCGCGCACCTTGTCGCGGAAAATCTTGGTCGCCACCACAATGAACGGGAGCACCGCGAACGTGATCAGCGCCAGCTTCCAGTTCATGTACAGCATGATGCCCACGATTCCCAGCAGTACGAACGCGTCTTCAAAAATCGAAACCACTCCCGAGGTGAACATTTCATTCAAAGCGTCCACATCGGTAGTAACGCGGGTCACCAGTCGGCCGACCGGATTCTTGTCGTAGAAAGCGACGTGCATGCGTTGCAAATGCCGAAAAATCTGGCTGCGCAGGTCGAACATCACCTTCTGCCCGGTCCATTGCATGAAATAAGTCTGCAGAAACTCGAACACGAAGGTAAGAATCAGCAGACCGAAGTAAATGACGGAAATTTGTGCGATGCCATGCATGGGCCGCGGGCTGAGCCAACTCCACAATCCCGAACTCATGCCCTTCACTGGCGCCAGGTAGCGGTCCACGGCTACTTTCACCAGGTAAGGCCCAAGCACGTCGCAAAAAGATTTGACAAAAATCGAGACAAGGGCAATCGTCACCTGCCAGCCGTAAGGACGCAGGTAGGTGAGCAGCCGCCGCATCAGCCGGCTGTCATATGCTTTTCCTAGTATTTCCTCTTCTTGGGCCATTGTTCCCGACGAAGCTCCACGGACGAGCAGGTGGGTGCTCTCAACAGGTTAACCTAAATAGATGGCTGCGCGGCGGTGAGGAAGCAAAAGGTTTAAGAGTGGGATAATCAAGAAAGTGAGCCTGGGCATCTACATCTCGGTTCCTTTCTGCCGGACGAAGTGCAGCTACTGCAATTTCGCCTCCGACGTTTTTTCCCGAGCAGTATTTGAACGCTACGTGGACCGCGTGTGCTCGGATATTGCCAACGCAGGGCAAGTGGCCGAGGAAATGGGAGCGAAGATCGAGCGGGAAGTCGATTCGATCTATCTTGGCGGTGGCACGCCAACGGTCCTCGATGCCGGGCAATTGCTCCGAATCTTTGACGCCGTCCGCCAGCAGTTCTCGGTGGCTTCGGATGCGGAAATCACGGTCGAGTGTGCGCCCGGAACGCTCGCAGCAGGCGTAATCGACGGATTGTTAAAGTGCGGTGTGAATCGCGTCAGCCTGGGCGTACAGTCCTTCATTGACGCCGAAGCGGGCGCAGTTGGACGCTTGCACAAGTGCGCGACGGTGCTGGAAGATATCGCCCACCTGCGCGCGGCCGGGATTACCGATTTCAATATCGATCTGATCGCTGGGCTGCCGCACCAGACCAAAGAATCATGGCGGCACTCGCTCGACGAGACGCTCGCGACCCAGACGCCGCACGTCAGCGTCTACATGCTCGAAGTGGACGAAGACTCCCGCCTCGGCCGCGAGGTGATCGCCGGCGGAACGCGCTATCACGCGCATTTCGTTCCGAACGAAGACGCTACCGCGGATTTCTATCTCGCGGCCTGCGAACAATTGGAGGCAGCGAGCATTGCTCAATACGAAATTTCCAACTTCGCGCGGGCGGGATCCGAGTCTCGGCACAATCTCAAGTACTGGATGCGGCAGCCCTATCTTGGCTTCGGCGTGGACGCGCATTCCATGCTCGTCTTCGCGTTACCCGACGTTGCCGCGGTTCGGCTAGCCACCGTTGATGTACTGGAAAAGTATGTCGCCGGAGCACCCTTGCAACGAACCGAGATCTCGCAAGCGGCGTCCTTGGAGGAGAGTTTCTTTCTCGGCCTGCGCCTGAACCGGGGCGTAGACCTGCGCGAGATTGCCGCAACTTTTGGTCAGCAAGCCGTCGATAACCTGTCGTCCGTCATCGCGGAGTTGACCAGCGATGGACTGCTGCAACCAGACGGCGATTGCGTTCGCCTCACCCCGCGCGGACGATTGCTTTCCAATGAGGTCTTCCAGTCCTTCCTTGGGCCCCGCACTGTTAGTAGGTCGATCTGACGACCTCTACCACCAAGGACACGAAGTCACACGAAGGAAGCAATTACCAATGAAGTCCGTCGTGAACCTTTGTGTCCTTCGTGGTTTCATTGGTTCCTCGTCCTAGGAAGCATAGGCCAGGAAACGAGCATATAATAGCCGTGAATCTTCAGCACTGCCTTCGGAAGAGCATCGCAATGGAATTTCCAAACCATCCGGTCGGTTGGGTGGCCAAGCGAAACGCACAGAATCGCCAGTGTTGATGCGCTTCGTCCCACCTTTCATCCTTTCCTTCCGGCGGTAACTTCTTCCTCTTCCGGCGCTATGTTCTAATCAAAATTCGGGGAGGCGGATTGCCCCTTGATGCGGGACCGCTCTGGTCGCGGTATCCGAGTGTCTTGGAGGAACTTTGGATTTCCAACTGAACGAAGAGCAACTACAGTTGAAGAAGAGCGTCCGTGAGTTTGCCGAGCGCGAGATCAAGCCCAACGTCATGAAGTGGGACGAAGCCGGCGAGTTCCCGCTGGCAACCATCAAGGAACTGGGCAAGCTCGGTATGCTTGGGATGATTTTCCCTCCCGACTACAGCGGCGCGGGCATGGGCTACGTCGAATACGTCACCGCCATCGAGGAACTCTCTCGCGTTGACGGTTCGGTCGGAATCATCGTGGCGGCGCACACGTCGTTATGTTCGAACCATATTTTTCTTGCCGGCAACGAGGCGCAGAAAAGAAAATATGTCAGCAAGCTGGCAACCGGAGAGTTTATCGGCGCGTGGGGGCTGACCGAGCCGTCCTCTGGATCGGACGCTGGCAGCGCGCGCATGACAGCGGCGCGCAAGGGAAACAACTGGATACTGAACGGCACCAAGACCTTCTGCACCAACGGCCACTACGCCGACGTGGTGGTCGTGCTCGCGGTGACCGATCGCGCGGCCCACACGCATGGAATTTCCGCGTTCGTAGTGGAGAAAGATACGAAGGGATTTCGTCCCGGCAAAAAAGAAAACAAGCTGGGACTGCGCGCCAGCGACACCGCCGAATTGATCTTTGAAGACTGCGCAATTCCCGGGGAGAATCTGCTGGGCGGCGAAGGCCAGGGATTTCCCGACGCCATGCGCGT
>Ga0070717_10001321_pt1 | contig 16990 bp, 19 predicted proteins | sample LARL113metaG_FD_71366 | JGI IMG/M metagenome (GOLD analysis project Ga0070717, IMG submission 71366) | Corn, switchgrass and miscanthus rhizosphere microbial communities from Kellogg Biological Station, Michigan, USA - LAR L11-3 metaG | ecosystem: Host-associated > Plants > Roots > Rhizosphere ... | reverse complement strand
TACGTTCTTGGCACTCACCGGGAGGAAATCGAAAGACTTGGATTGCAGCATCGCGTTTGGCAGCCTGTAGTTTTGGATTGCTGGCAGCGAGCCGGTATCACCGTAGGCAAGCGCGTGCTGGATTTGGGCGCCGGCCCCGGCTACGCTGCTGTCGATCTTGCTGACATTGTCGGCCCGAACGGGGCGGTCGCGGCGGTCGAGCGCTCGAACAAGTTTGTCAACGCCATGAACGAAGCTATTCGTGTGCGTGGCCTAACGAACGTGAAAGTTCATGAATTGGATTTAATCTCCGACGAGCTGCCAACTGGCCCGTATGATTTTGCCTGGTGCCGGTGGGTGCTCGCCTTTGTTTCCGATCCAGCTCTGGTGATTAACAAGCTTGCCACTGTCCTGCCAAAGGGCGGACGCGCTATATTTCACGAGTACGGGCATTACGAAACGTGGCGATTTTTCCCGCGGCTGGAGAGTCAGGAACGTTTTCGGGGCCATGTCATCGCAACTTGGCGCGAATCTGGCGGCGAACCGGACGCCGCGCCGGTCTTACCAGCGCTTCTTGGTCAAAATGACTTCATTATTCGTTCGGCCAGGCCGCATATTTTTTGTGTTCGGCCTAACGAGTTTATGTGGCAGTGGCCGGCAACCTTCATTGAGGTTTATCTTCCGCGTTTGCTCGATCAAGGCCGAATCGACCAAAAATTCGCTGCCACGTTGCGAGGCGAAATCGCCGCGGCCCAAGCCAACCCAAACGCGTTCATGATCACGCCATTGGTGGTAGAGATTGTTGCGGAGAAAACGGCCTGAGCGATTCAGCGCGACCGTGGGCGCAGATAAAGCGTGCCGGTTACCAAATCGAAAATCGCCGAGTTCATTGCAAGATGGTCGATGCCGAGCAAGCCCGCAATTTCGGAGCTGGTTCCGCGACCGACGAGTCCCGGATCCAGACGCACGATCGATGCGCTTCCCCTTTTGATTTCGTAATTGCCAATCCGGAGAGAAGGAAAGATCGCCAAACCGACGTCGCCTCTCGAACTGCCGAGGCCGACTGCGGTCAGACGCGCGTGCACAGGTTGGATCTTTGCGCGGGAGGCGAAATCACGGTCCAGCGCGGTGAGGTAAGCACCGGTATCCACCAGGAAAGAACACGGAACGCCCTTCGCTGCGCCCGGTACGTGCAGGTGAAATCCCGCAACGGAAAGCGGAACCGGCGTAAAACCCTGCCTCAAAAGAATCGATTTAATCCCTACCCCAACCTCTTCGCCTGGCCGCGATGGACGCAGGTAAATGAGTCGATTCGGCAAATCGAGGATGGCACCAAACTTGATCAGCTCGCGGAGGCCTAACAATCCGTTGGAACGTCTGCGGGAAAACATGTCGCCGCCCGTTCCTCGCGCGACCGTCACTGGCACATTGGTCAGCGTACAGTTACCCACCGTTAACGCTTTGATGGTCGTTAGTCCGAAAAACTCCCGGCTGCTTCCAAAGGCGCCGCTTACGGGGGCTTTGGTTTTTGATTCAGTAAGAGCAAGTGTCTTAAGACTCTGTCGAAAAATCAGGCTGGTAGGGGCTCCCGTGTCGATCACGAGGTTGCCACGCTTACCATTGGATTGGATCGGCAAAAAATAGAAATTTTCGGGATGAACCAATTGGGCTCCGCCATATCCTTCTTTTGTCAGATACAGGCCCAGCGCATCGAGGGCGACGGCACTGCAGCAGACGTCAGGGCTTGAATAACCGAGCAAAACAATCGCGACCAAAAGTCGGCGTGCAGCTGGCGACTGACTCATCGTGATTTTCGCACATTAACCTAAACCCTTACGACGCCGCAATCCCCAGCAAAATCAACGCACAGCGTGGGAGGGCGGTGCCGCCACAGTCTGCATAATCGACGCCTCGAGCGGAATGTTCTTTAGCTGCGCGCTCAGCTCTGCCTGCTCAATTCCAAATCAACGTATCAGCTTGCTGGACTCAGCGCGCGGCGATATGTCTCTCCTTTGCTTGTTGTTCTTTGAACCAATCGGTCAGCAGCCGCAGCACTTTCGGATTGAACTGAGCGCTCTTTCCATGAAATGCGTCCGCGAAACTCAAGTAATGTTGAAAGGTGTGTCCCATCTCGGACACTTCGATGAAGCGCGCGGCTCCGGGTCGGTTCGCATTCACATACTGCGCGATCAACTCATGATCTTCGCGGCTCATGATCCAATCGTACTGACCGTGCAAAGCCAGAGTAGGAACTTTTACGCGCGACCAGGCCGCAGCGAGGTTCAAATTCTGCAGTTGTTGATAAAACGTGAGCGGCCGTCCGTAAAGATGCGCATGATCTTTGTCTTCCGGCCAAAGTTCCGCCAGTTGGGTATGTTCGGACAAAATTTCATCAACAGTTTTATTTGAGATAAGCCAATCGTGATAAAGAGTAGCCGCGCCTCTCATCCTCTCGTTCACTTCAGCTGGCGACTTGCCCATCAACGCGAAACGGCGTCGCTCAATCTCGAGCATGTGCTCGAACCAGGTTTTCACCCAGCCGCCGACCACCACATAACCGCGCACCTCCCTTTGCTCCACATCGGTCTCAGGAACCAAAGGCGCGAATCCGCCGCCGTTGCTGATTCCGAGGATGTAGATCTGGTTCGAGTCGATGAAGTCGTAATTCTTTAAGGCGTGGAACGCAGTGCGATAGCCAGCGAGTTCCGATTCAAGATCGTTTTCCGCGCAATTGCCTTCGCTATCGCCCACGCCTTGTTTATCGACGCGGAACAAACAGAACCCCGGCAGTTGCGCGAGACCCTGAAAGACAATCCCTGTCGCGTCTTTCGTTCCGGTCGGGGCTTCAACCGAATCGCAGCTGAGCCAGCCAACCACAAAAATCACCGGCAGCTTTCGCTTCGCGTCGTGCGGCTTCGTGATAATCGTCCGCAATCGCTCGCCATGTGGCGTGATTATCGAATCGTAAATTACATCGACGTTTGGATAGCTCTCCCGTGGCGTCTTCGCCTTGCGCGGAAGCTCGTCAGCCAAGTTTGTTGCTGCCAGTGTCAATACCGAGGCAAACGTAATGGCAAGTTTCATCTGCTTTTCTCGTCCTCTGCTGGCCGGTCCGTGACGGCGCAGTCAGGCTGATATGCCGGCGACGCCGAGCCGCTCAGCGTCTGACTTGAGCGCACTGATGACTTCGGCAATTACGTTGTCGAGCGGCATTCCTAATTCTTCCGCACCGCGCAGAATGTCATCCCGATTGACGGCGCGTGCGAACGCTTTGTCCTTCATCTTCTTTTTGACCGCAGCAAGATCGACATCGTGAATGCTTTTCGTTGGCCTAACGAGCGCGACGGCGATGACGAAACTGCTCAGTTCATCCACGGCATGTAGTGTTTTCTCCAGCTGCGTCTCACGCGAGACGCCTGAATAATCGGCGTGGGAAAGGATCGCTCGACAAATTTCCCCGCTCCAACCGTTCTGGCGCAACCATGCCACGCCCACAAACGGATGACCGTCCCTCGAACTGTGCTCGAGATTCGGATGGCGCTCATAATCCATGTCGTGCAACAAGCCAACCGCTTCCCAAACATCGGCATCTGCACTGCGCAATCGCGCGAAATGCTTCATGGAATCAGCCACGGCGTAACAATGCTTCCGCAGGCTTTCCGATTGCACCCACTCGTGCAGGATGGTAAGCGCGCGTTCGGCGAGAATCATTTAACGTAAAGCAACCAGAAAACGCCCAACGCTCAACTCCGAAAGGCTTCGCCCGCCGCGGCGGGCAGGCTGAGGGCGGCACCCGACTTCAACGCCCAATGTCGAATTCAAAACGGTAAATCGTGAATCGAGATTCGTGAATCGATGTCAGAAGAACCTCGGATTATGCGGATGTCGCGGATCAGGTGTAGAAGCGCGTGTCCGAAGCCGCAATTACCGCCAGCCTTGCGGCTGAGGACAGCCGCCACTACACCGTCGAGCCATCAGTGTTCTCCGTGTAATCGGCGGCGGTTCATCACAGGGTTCCTACTGTCGGCGATCGTTTGCTTAGTAAATTCGATAATCAATCACGCGCCAGCCGATCGGCTGTTTTAGCAGGATGACGCGCTCTGCCGTTGGAGACTTGTGCTCGAACGCGGTTTTGAAAATCACACTCTCGTAATTGCCTTCCGGCGCGCCGACGAATTTCACCAGATGAGCCGCGCCAATGCACGTGCGCGATAACGTGTGCCCAAACGGTGCCCTTCGCGCTTGCATGTAGCGCACAAATTGGCGTTGCGTGCGGTACATTCGAAAATCTTGCGCTTCCCATTCGAAGGCTCCTTCGTAATCGCCTTGATCGAGAAGCTGGAGCCACGCGAGTGCGACGCTCCGCGCTGCGTTTTCATCGGCGCGCTTCTCCGTGCGCGGGGCGAAGTTCGTCGCGCAGCCAGCCGTTAAGATCGACAACAAGCAAACGAAGACGGCTAACGCGCGTGGCATGCATTTGGTCTAGCGAGTGCCAATCGAGATCGCAATTTCGAAATTGACATCCGGCGTATCAGTACGCAGTGATGCGCCCGGACTCGCGACACTGCCATTGTGAACCGTTCAGTCTTCGTCACCGGCGGTACAGGCTACATCGGTCGAGGACTCATCCCGCTTTTATCGAAATGCGGGCATCAGCTGAAAGCGCTTGTGCGAAAAGGATCGGAATCGAAACTGCCGCGCGGCGTTCCCTCGGTCATCGGTGATGCCCTGCAAATCGACTCATATACAGAAGAAGTGCTGGGCGCAGACACTTTCATCCATTTGATCGGCGTGCCGCATCCCAGTCCGGCCAAGGCGAAGCAGTTCCGCGATGTCGATCTTGTTTCCACAAAAGTCGCCGTGAAAGCCGCGTGCGACGCCGCGATTCGCCATTTCGTTTACCTGAGTGTGGCGCAACCCGCGCCGGTGATGAAAGCTTTTATCAAAGTGCGCCGCGAAGGCGAAGAGATGATTCGCGCCAGCGGGATGTCGGCGACATTCGTTAGGCCGTGGTATGTGCTTGGTCCCGGGCACTGGTGGCCGTACGCGATCTTGCCGATTTATTCAATTCTTGAGCGAGTCCCCACAACAAGAGAATCAGCGCAGCGCCTGGGCTTGATCACCATCGGCCAGATGCTCAACGCGCTGATTTGGGCGATTGAGAATCCGCCATCCGGAATTCAAATTGTCGATGTACCGCGAATCCGTGAACTCGCCGCGACGCTGTGCTGAAATCTGGCCGTGGGAGAGTCGGCGCGCCGCAGAAATGTCGATCTTTTCTCCGGCGATATTTGTGCCGCCGTGCGGCTAAAATCCGCAATTATCGTCACGATCACGGCGAACAGCATGGCTGCATGGCCGATGGTTTAGCGACCGGCGTCCGAGATATCAACGCGAATCAAACCCGATACCCCCTCGGGTGTCGGCACCTTGGTGACCCAACCGTTGCCAGGATAGAAGGCTCGCTCACACCGCCAATTCATTTCCAGTTTCGCTCCGCTCTGCTTCCTCCAGATGAGCTCATAATATTGGTACCGCTTCAATAACGGTTCGCCGTCTCGCGCGGTTCTCAAGCCAGGCAGATTCGGCCAGCAAAGAAAACTGTGTCGAATTGTAATCGAAGCAGCATTGCCGGTTTGTGGCTGGGCTGCGAGCGTCTCTTCTGTCGATGAACGCAACGGTCCGAACGCGAAAACCTTTCCGCCGAGTGACAATGCAAGTTGCTCATCTTTTGTCGTGCCGAAATGGGGCTCCGCGCCTTTCGGATCCGTAGGACTCAAACTCAAATGGATATTTTTGACCCAAAGATCGCCACCAGTGCCGGTGCCTTTGTAGGAAATCGACTCGATCGGCGCTGACGCGATTTCGACTGTTCCGAAACGATCGAGAAATAATGACAATCGCTGGCCGCCAAATATCCATAAGATGGACATCGCCAGAAGCAAAGCGATGATGATTGCAATGCCGCTCAGGATTCTTCGCATTGAAGAAAGATGGTGCAGTCAGTCAGACGGGCTACACATTTATTTCGCCCACGCTCTAATGCTAGACATTTAAGCAGATGAAGAAGATGCGCAGCGGAGTTTCAGTTCGAGCCGGTCAGGTTGAGTTCGTCAAGCTCAACACGGAAGAATGGGAGTGGCGCGAGGTCTATCGTTGGCTGCTTGGTTTGCGTTGGCCGCAGTTCGCGTCATTTGTCGCGGTTGTTTACGTGGGGCTGAATCTTCTCTTCGCTGCCCTTTACAGCCTCGGCCAAAATAGTATTGCTGGAATCTCGACCTCCCACTGGTTTCTCGATTGCTTCTTCTTCAGTGTGCAAACGCTCGCCACTGTCGGCTATGGCCACATGTATCCGCAAACACTCTATGGCCACGTCGTCAGCACGATCGAGATTATGACCGGAATATTCTTGCTCGCTGTCATGACCGGCCTGATTTTCGTTCGTTTCTCACGACCGATTGCACGCGTTGCGTTTAGTAAATCGGTTGTAATCGCGCCGCTAAACGGTCGGCCGACGTTAATGGTGCGTATTGGCAACCAGCGTCAACACAGCATGGTTGAAGCTGAGTTCCGGATCATGTTCAACCGTGATGAGCCGTTGCTGGAAGGTGGCGATTTCAGGTACTTTTACAATTTGAAACTGCAATTTGATCGGCTGGCTACCTTCCCGGCGGCATTGACTCTACGACATGTGATCGATGAAAAGAGTCCGCTTTACGGCGCAACTCCTGAGTCACTCGAGGCGGTCCGCGCCCTTCTGATGGTATCAGTTATCGGAATCGATCCGGTTATTGCTGCGGCTGTGCAAACACAGCACGACTACACATGGCGGGACATTCGTTTTGGCGAACGCTTTGTTGAGATTTATACCGATCACGGCGACGGTAAACTTACAGTCGATTACGGCCGCCTTCACGAGACCGAACCGGTCGAATCCTAGCCGCAATCAACAAGCTACCGGCCAAGCAGAATGAGAATGCCAGCCACGAGAGCAAGGATCGCAGTCACCATGCCGAGCGGAAGACCCATAAGGCCGACCAAGCCGACGCAGATAAGATAGATTGCCAGTACTAGCATACCCAGATTTTTTGTAATGCTTAACATTCGAGCCTTTCGTTAGGTAATGATGTCGATCTTTGACGTCGGCCGTCATTTTGTCACGACGAAACTCCGAGCCGGACTGGCCACAGACGGGAAGGCCAACTGCCGCCGAGTGAAATGTGAATTCGACATTGGACGGTGGACGTTTTCTCCTTTCTGTAGATCGGTATGAATCTTTGGATCGGCACCTCCGGTTTTCAGTACGCGGAGTGGAAGGGAAATTTTTATCCGGAAGATTTGCCCACGAGCAAAATGCTGCCGTTTTATGCGGAACGATTTTCAACCACTGAAATCAATTACAGCTTCCACCGGATTCCGGCGCCGAAAACGATCGACAATTGGAAAGCGCTAACGCCGGAGAATTTTAGATTCGCGCTTAAAGCGCCGCAAAAAATCACGCACTGGTCAAAGCTGCGCGATTGCAAAGACACACTCGAATACTTTTGCCGCGTCGTGTCAGCTTTGGGCCAAAGACTCGGCCCCGTTTTGTTTCAGCTCCCGCCAAATTTCAAAAGAGACGCCGATGTATTGAGGTCCTTCCTGCGCGAACTGCCGTCGATGCGTGCGGCATTTGAATTTCGTCACCAGTCATGGTTCGACGAGGAGATTTTTAAGCTGCTCAAATCGCGAAACCTTGCGCTCTGCATCGCCGACACGGAAAAACTCGCGACGCCAACTGTCGCAACCGCCGATTACGGCTATCTCCGGCTGCGTCGCGAGGATTACAAAAAGATCGATATCGAACATTGGAGCAAGTTCGTTCGCGAACAAGAAGCGAACTGGCCGGACGTTTTCATCTATTTCAAACACGAAGAGAGTGGCATCGGCCCAAAGCTCGCGAAGCAAATGATGGAACTGCTGCGCTAGGCTTCAGGCCACGAACGCAGGTCGCCGTCGGACAGTGGCGCAAATCGTTTCGGTATTGGTCATAACCTTCGATTCGAGCGATCCGCTGCGGATCGCATACGTCCTCGAGAGTTTGCGGGATAATGAGTCCAAAGGCGCTTTTCGTAATCAGTTTCGAAAGTCGCGTTAAGTTTTCGTACCGTATTTGTCAATCAAACTCCGGAAACGCGGATCCTTGCGCAACGGGTCCCAAACAGGATCGAGTTGAAGAAGCGGAACAGTGACACCGTTTGGCGTTGCCAGCAGATGATCGAGCAGCCGCAGCGCCTCATCGTTTTCGCCGGTCCAGGCGTAGATTTCCGCAAGCGCAGCGCTGATTTGCGGACCATCGTAGGCATCTTGAGATTCTGGTAGCAATTCCGTCGCGCGTTTGCCTTCGGAAATGGCCGCGTCTTTCTGCCCGAGCGCTGCGAGAATCTCACCAAGCAGTGCATGGCGAGGAGCGTCATCAGGACTTTCGCGCACCAACTGCTCAGCAACAACGCGGGCGTGCTCGAACGCCGCCGCGGCCTTTAGCTTGTCACCCTGATAATGATAAATGAGACCCTCGAAGAATGCTTTGGGCACCCGGCCGGTATGCGTATCTAATATTTCTCCGGGAAATTGTTGGACGGCTTGAAGAGCCTCCGGAAATTTTCGCTCCAGCGTCATCACCCATACCTGAGTTGATATTACCTGGCCACCTGAGTCCGTTGCCGGTGCCGCTGAGGCGAGTTGATTTTCGGCTACTTTGCCGTCGCCCTTCCACAGGATCGCTACCACTCCTTTGAGTGCGCGCGCGCTAAAAGCTTGCGGCGCCGCGACGAGTGCTCGATCGAAAATTTTGTCCGCAGTTTCGAAATTTCTCTGTGCCACGTAACTAAAACCGAGGTTAAAGAGGAAGCTTGCGTTTTTGGGGTCGAGTGTCGTCGCCCTTTCAAAGTTCGCGGTCGATTCCGTCCACTTGCCCTGCCGCCGCTGGATGGCGCCGATCGCCATGTAAGCTTGGGCCTCGTTGGGCAGACCACGCTTTGCCATCTCAAACTCGGCAAGGGCGCGCTCGTAATCTCGATCGCCATAATAGTAACTGAAGCCGAGGGCGAGGTGTCCTTCCGGAAGATCGGGCTGCAACCGCAAAGCCTGATCTGCAGTCACTCGCGCTCTCTCGCGCCGCGCCGACGTTGGATCAAAAGTATGATATGCCCAACTTTCAACCATGGAGAGGCAGGCGAAGGCAGCGGCAAAGTTTGGATCGAGCTTGATTGCTTGTTCGTAAAGTTGCTCCGCCTTCCGGGAATCATCTCTGAACATATCCGGCCCAGTCGCATACGGCTCTGCCTGAATAAAAAGTAAATACGCATCCGGATTTTCCGTCGGCCGACGGTCGAGTCGTGCTTTTTCGTTTGGGGACAGCTTCGCCTGCAGCGTAGCGCTGATTTTTTTCGCTAGATCGCTTTGAATTGCGAAAACGTCGGTTAAATCGCGGTCGTAATCTTCGGCCCAAATATGCTCGTCGTTGTCCGCATTGATCAACTGTACATTCACTCTAACGCGATTGCCGATTCGACGGACGCTGCCTTCCAAAAGCGTGGCCACGCCTAGCGTTTTGCCAATTTCGCGCGCATTGCGGGTACCGCTGCCCCGATACGACATCACGGAAGTGCGCGAGATGACTTTCAGGTCGCCGATTTTGGAAAGATTCGTCAGGATATCGTCCTGCATGCCATCGGCGAAATAAGCGTTCTCTTTTTCGTCGCTTAGGTTTTCGAAAGGAAGAACCGCGATCGACTTGTCGATCTTGTGGGCGGAAGCGCGCGGCAAAAGGAAGAAACCTGCGGCTGCGGAAACGATCGCGCCGATCGTTATGAGGATGATAAGATTGCGGCGAAGGTGTGTTTCAGCGGCGCTTTTCGTCGTTGCTCGAATTCCTTGGGGCGTCACGTCGTAGGCCCAGGCGAGAATCAATGCGATCGGAAATCCGAGCAGTAAGAGCACCACGACAAGGCGCAGCGTCCAGTTCGGCAATTCCCACGCCGGAAAAACCGCCGAACCGATCTGAATGATGAATCCGGCCGCAATGATGTAGGCGGCGGCGACGCGATAGACTTTTCGGCGCTGCAACTCCTCAAAGAAGCCGCTCATAAAAAGAGATTTAGATGCATCGCGCATCGCGCTCATAATTCAATGGCGACTTTAAATCCGGATGCCAAATCAGGGCGACGGCAGACTGAACGATCGAGCACGTTCTCGCTAGGCGCGGACGATGTGGATGTTGAAGTGCGGTGTGCCGAGTTTGCCCCAGAGTCGAATCCAAAGCGCAAGATACATTTCAGTTCCGCGCGAGTTGGAGATGTCGCCAAGATCGACAATGTTGTCGCGCTTCCAGGCGAAATTTTCGGCGATGAACTGCGCGACTTTTGCTTTGGCAGCGACGTCATTGCCGCAAATAAACAAGTTGTGGTCGCCGGGAACGACCGAAGGATTCACCATCACGTCGCAATTCACGGTGTTGAGCCCTTTGACGACGATGGCCTCCGGGAATTCACGCTGAATCCGTTCCCCTAACGAGTCCGTGTTGCAGAACGTGAGCGTCGGTGGCTTTTGCGACATGTCGAGCGGGTTCGAAACGTCAATCACAATTTTTCCGCGCAAGTTTCCTTCACTGGCTTGACGCAGCGCGGCGACTGAATTCGCGCCGTTCGTGCAACTAATGATCAACTCCCCGAACGCAGCTGCGTTCGCAAACGTCCCGATCTGCCCTTTGCCGCCAACACTGCGAAGCCATTCCTGCCCGGTATCGCTACTAGCCGTGCGCGATCCCATCATCACTTGATGTCCGATTTGAACAAGTTTTGTGGCCAGCGCATTGCCCACCATGCCGGTGCCGAGAACCCCGATTTTCATAAGCTTTAATCTTGCGATTTGTTTGCTGTTTTTGATTTAAGGAACTGTAAATCCGCCATCGAGGGCCAGCGCCTGACCGGTTGTGAATGTCGCGTCGCGACAGAGCCAGAGTACCGCCGACGCGATTTCCTCCGGCGCGCCGCTGCGGCCCATCGGGTGCATGTTCTCGAGGGTTTGCACCAAGTCAGGGTCTTTGCTGACAAAGCGTTCGTACATCTCGGTGTGAACAGCGCCTGGGCAGACGGCGTTCACGCGCACGCCCGACTTGGCGTATTCGAGCGCGGCGGATTTCGTCAGTCCGAGAACGGCGTGCTTGCTCGCGATGTAGAGTTCGATCTGGGCCATGCCGACGAGTCCGGCCACGGATGAGTTGTTGACCGCGCAACCGCCGCCGGATTTCTCGATGAGTGGTAGTTCGTGTTTCAAACAAAGCCAAACGCCCATGACATTCACGTCAATGATGCGCCGGTAGTCCTCCAAAGCCTGCTCGACCAGAGGGGTCGGGACCTGTTCGACACCGGCGTTGTTGAAAGCAAAGTGCAATCCGCCAAACGTCTCGGCTGTTTTGGCGAGCGCGGTGCGAATGGTTGTCTCGTCGGTCACGTCACCGGCGAAATCGAGTGCTTTTACGCCCAACTTCTCGATCTTAGCCCGCGCGGCCGCGTTCTCGTCACGTCGCCGGCTCAGAATTGCGACGTTGGCTCCTTCTTTGGCGAAGAGCAACGCCGTGGCGAGCCCGATGCCGGTGTTTCCCCCAGTGATGAAAATGGTTTTGTTATTCATGATTGCGACGGTACGGTGCTAACGTAACCTTACAAGAAGGCACCTTTTTGTAACGCGGTATGACAAAGTAACGGAGCTCGGTCACTATTCGGTCGAGACAACGCTCGCCGTGGTTGGCGGGAAATGGAAGCCGCTGATCCTCTGGCATCTTGGTGAGAGCGGCGTAGCCGTTTTCTGGAATTGCAATGCCTGATTGCCGGCATCACGCGCAAAATGTTAACGCAACATCCGCGTGAGCTGGAACGCGATGGCATCTTTGCCCGCAAAATCTTCAACGAAATGCCACCGCGCGTGGATCGCTGACCAAATACGGCTCCACGCTGCGGCCATTGCTCCGCGCTCTTTGCGATTGGGTTCCCGTCACGAAGCCTACGTGGCCAGGAACGGCGCGCAGGTCCTGTCGAAATCGCCGGCGAACTCTGAGCCAAGGCGAATGGTCCCGGCCATTGGTTAGGCTTAGGAAGTGCGGCGTTGTAGCGGTGCTTGTGCCAAGCACCGAAATTTGTAAATAGGCGCTTGGCACAAGCGCCTCTACAACCGCAATCATGGATTCGATCGCAGAAAATCTTGCGCGCGTTCGGGAAAAGATCGTGCAAGCAGCGACAAAAGCTGGTCGCGCAGTTGGCGAAATCGAACTCGTCGCGATTTCCAAAACTCATGACGCCGAAAAGGTGCACGAGGCTTACGAGGCCGGTCAGATTCTATTCGGCGAAAGTCGTGTTCAGGAAGCCCGAGGCAAAATTCCCGAATTACCGTCGGCAATTCGCTGGCATTTCGTCGGTCATCTGCAGAAAAACAAAATCCGGCACGCGCTCCCATTGTTCGAAATGATTCATAGCGTCGATTCGCTCGCGCTCGCGCAAGACATGAACCGCATTGCGGAAGAGGAAGGATTTCATCCGCGAGTGCTGCTTGAGGTGAATGTGGCGGGCGAGGGGAGTAAGTTCGGATTTAAACCCGAGACTTTGCGCGCGGCAATGGAAACGCTGCTCGCATTGCCGCGGTTGTCCATCTTGGGTCTGATGACGATTCCACCGCTGGCAAAGGAAGCTGAGGCGTCGCGAAAATATTTTGTGCAGTTGCGCGAACTGCGCGATCGCGTGCAAACAGAGTTTCATGTCGATCTCGCCCAGCTTTCGATGGGCATGACGCAAGATTTCGCGGTCGCCGTCGAAGAAGGCGCGACGCTGGTGCGCGTCGGCAACGCTATCTTTGGGGAACGCTCGAAACCGAAGAAGAAGGAAGCCACTGATTAACACAGATTTCCACAGATTCTCAGCTCTGAAATCCGGAACCGCCTTTCTTATCCGTGTTTGAAATTCGCTCCGCCTCCCGCGTCCCTCTCCGCTACCCATCGCGGCTTTGCCTTCTATGTCGCTCATCCCGTTCGCCCCATTCATCTGTGTGAATCTGTGGCTAAAAGATCCGGGTCGGTTCGGGAATTGCTCTGGAGATCGGCATCGTGGTAGGATCGATAGCCCATGCGTCTGGAGCCAACGAACATTCAACAGATTGGAAACGAGCTGGCCATTCAGTGGAACGACACAACCGAGTCGTATGTCGATTTACAATTTCTCCGGCGTGCCTGTCCCTGCGCAGCGTGCGGGGGCGAACCGGATGTGCTCGGAAACATTTCACGACCGAATGTGAACTATTCCGAGAAAAGTTTTGAGCTTGCCGGTTTCGATTTTGTCGGGGGCTACGCGGTGCAGCCGCGCTGGCGCGACGGACACAGCACCGGTATTTACAGTTTCCAATATCTGCGGCGCTTGTCGCAATCTGTGACCTCGAAATGAAACGCGCTACCCGATTCGCGATTGTCGGCGCGAGTCTGTTCCTTTGCGCGACCAGCGTGTTCATTGCGAATTCATTGCCCGACAGAAATTCGCGAGAGAACATCGGTTACGAATCGGTCGACTCGATTGATGTGACTGACGCCTATCAATATGCCGCAAGCGGCGCGGGGCCGAAACTAACATTTCAGCAGCTAGAGGCGATTATTCGGAGCGATCCAGTCGCAAAATCGCAGCGGGGCCGAATGGAATTCGGTTCGATGCGAATGGAGCAGGGGACCGCGCTGGCACAGGTTGTGTTCGTTGGAACGGACGGACGCGTGCAGCCGTTTCTCTACAAACTGCTACAAGAGGGCGGTTCCTGGAAAATTGTCAACGTGCAGCGGGTGTGGTCCATGCCACGCTCGCATTTATTAAGAGGCGTGCGGGCTTGAATTGTAGGCCGTCTCTGCCTGCCGCGCCGTAGCTGCGCGAAGGCGGGCGAGACGGCATTTAAATTAGTTCGGCGTCTGACACAGACGCCCTACAATTGCGAGTTGTGAGCCGGCCTCCGCGCATTCCAAATTGGCTCCCGTGGGAGCAACGCACGATTTATTTCATTACATTCTGCGTTGAAAAACGAAAGCCGGTCCTCGCGAACGGTCCCACGTGGAGAACCTGTCGGGCGGTATTCGAAAGGCTCGATCAATGGAGAATTTTATCTGCGATTGCCATGCCGGATCACCTTCATATTCTCGCTGCGCCCTTAGACCGAGATGCATCTATCGGCGATTTTGCGAAATGGTTTAAACGATGGTTCAACGAGGAATATCGCGCTTCTGATTGTAGGCCGTCTGTGTCAGACGGCAGACCGATGGATTGGCGATGGCAAGAAGGTTGTTTCGATCGTTTGCTTAGGTCCGACGAATCGCTGTCTGAAAAATGGGAGTATCTTCGGCAAAATCCAGTTCGTGCCGGGCTCGTCGTGAATGCTGACGGTTGGCCTTATCAATTTCAATTCAACAAAGGGGAATTTCGGAAATGAATTGTAGGCCCTCTCTGCCTGCCGCGCCGTAGCTGCGCGAAGGCGGGTGAGACGGCATTTTGTTAATTCGGCGTCTGGCACAGACGCCCTACAATTTCGGAATTGTAACGCGCAGAAGAGTTGTTTCTTCTGCGCGCAGTTGAAGTTGTCGATTTTGCAGCGAGGCCGGCAGGAGAAAGAATTCGCCCGGTGCCAGATCGACGTCGGCACAGTTGAGTTTGCCGCTCAGACAACAAACGATTGCAAATTGACCGCGGCGCGTGACCTCGCGCGGCGCGTCGAGATTCCATTTTTGAATCTCGAATAGTTCGTGCCTAACGAGCAGTTCGCCTTTCGGTTGGACCAACTTCGGCGCGACATCAGTGAAATCGATGCACTGCAACGCTTGATCGACATGTAACTGCCGCGGCTTCCCGTTTTCATCGACACGGTTCCAATCGAATACGCGATACGTTGTGTCGCTATTCTGCTGGATCTCAACGAGCAAATTGCCCGCGCCCACCGCATGAAATCTTCCGCCAAGCAAGAACATGGCATCGCCCGTGTTCACACGAATCGTGCCGACGTGATCTGCAGCGGAGCCGGCGCGCAACGATCTCTCGAATTGCGCGCGCGTGATCGGTTCGCGAAATCCGACGAAAATTTCGGCCCCAGGTTCTGCCACGGCAACATACCAGCATTCTGTTTTCGGTTCGCCGCCGAGTTCTCCCGCGATTTTTTCCGGCGGATGAACTTGCAGCGAAAGTTTCTCCCGCGCATCGAGAAGTTTGATGAGCAACGGAAAGCGTGGCGCGTCGGCGAGGTTGCCGAAAATTTCGTTCCTATAATCAGTCCAAAGTTCGTGCAGTGTTTTGCCCTTGAGCGGCCCGTTCGTGACGACGCTCTGCGCTTCAGGTCGATCGACGATTTCCCACGATTCGCCGATTCGTTTGTTCGCCGGCAGCTTTTTGCCGAATTCAGTTTCGAGTTTTCGTCCGCCCCACATTCGCTCCATGAAGATGGGTTCGAAGGTCAGGGGACTACTGAGATTCAGCAGGGTCATCTTCTGAGCGGAACTGTAGCGGCAGGTATGCCGCGCGCACCTTTTTCTGGGGAGCGCGGGCTACTAGCCCACAGGTGCCGACAGTTTGTCGGCAACAATTTCGCGTGGCGAATCCGTCTCAAAGAGCGAGAGCGTCTCGGCAAACTGCCGAGACGGACAGGCTGGTAGCCTGCGCTCCCCCAGTCGAAAGGCATCGCCACCTTTGTGCGAGCGAACATTTTCCGTACAGTGAGCGCTTCATTTGAACATGAGAGCGCGTCGGTTCGTCAGTAAGTGGATGCCAGTCATTGCTTGGATGTTTTTGATGTTTGTCGGCTCGACTGACGTGTTGTCGGCTGAGCACACGTCGCGCTTTCTCGTCCCGTTTCTGCTCTGGCTTGATCCACACATTTCAGCGGCAACGATCGTTTCGATCCACTTCGCGCTCCGGAAAATTGGGCATTTGACAGAGTATGCGATTTTGGCGGCACTCTTGTGGCGCGGTTTGCGCGGGACATTTAACACGGCGAGCAAAATGGTGCTGGCCCTCAGTACTTTTCTTGCCGCCGCCGCATTCGCCGCATCCGATGAATATCATCAATTATTCGTGCCATCACGCACCGCTTCTGCGCACGACGTGATGATCGATTGCGTCGGCGCATTCGTGGCGGTGGTACTGTGTTTGATGTTTGCGCGCGCGCAAAAAGCAGAAGCGCGTTCGATTCCCAATCCGAAGTCGATAATCGCAAATCCAAAATGACGTGGTGGCTTTCCGAGTCGTAGCTCGCTGTGGAAACACAGCACGTAAATGAGAGGTCCGCCTTCGCTAAAGCTACGGCGCGACAGCCCGGAAGGCTTTCGGGGCTGGGCCTGACTGGGCTCGAACCAGTGACCCTGCGCTTATCAAGCGCATGCTCTAACCAACTGAGCTACAGGCCCGGTTGCCGACGCAGCCGGCAGGAAGTGAACAGTGATAGGTGATTTGCGAATGGTCAAGCCAGGATCGGCCCGCATTTTCTGTCAATATTGCCTTTTCAGCCGATCACCAATCATTCGCCCGCTGTCGGCGGCATCAATCGCGCGACACTCGACGATTTCACGAAATTGAAACACAACCGCAACTGCACCGTCACAAATGGAGTTTAAGTTCAGTGCATGGATATCGATGTGCTACACTCCACGTTGCTCTCAATCGCGGTTGTTTCAGAAAAGTTGCGGGCCACTCGAGAAAAAATGTCCGCCTCCGAGAACGGGGAAGTTAGTTTGACGAAGCCCTTATATGAAATGGAAGAGGAATTGCGCATAGCCAAAGCGACCCTTGCCGGCGAACTGGGCTTTTCGCTTTGCCCGCGTTGTTGGCCTCCTGAACTGGTCACGGCAGATCGTCAAGGCCGGATTAATTGTCCAGCTTGCGGAGAGATTTCATACGAACGGGCAGCGTAACATAAGGGCTAGATCCTCAGAAATCAGAGGTCAGACGTCAGAGGTCAGCGCGGTCAG
>Ga0070717_10001319_pt1 | contig 16993 bp, 15 predicted proteins | sample LARL113metaG_FD_71366 | JGI IMG/M metagenome (GOLD analysis project Ga0070717, IMG submission 71366) | Corn, switchgrass and miscanthus rhizosphere microbial communities from Kellogg Biological Station, Michigan, USA - LAR L11-3 metaG | ecosystem: Host-associated > Plants > Roots > Rhizosphere ... | reverse complement strand
GCCACCTCTACAGTTGCTCGCGTGAAACGCAGCAAACTGGTGCGCGATCCCGAAGGCTGGGAAACGATCTCGACCGATGAACATTTTGCCAATGATCATCTCGCCGTGGCGATAGAGCAGGTGCGAACACCGTTGCGCTCGAAGCCGCGCTGGTGGACGATTGCCCACCGCAAACCGGCAGTCGTTATCGCGCCGATGACTCGCGATGGCAAAATTGTTTTGATTCGGCAGGAACGAATTCCGATTCGCGCGGCTATTTGGGAAATGCCCTCCGGTCAGATCGACCACCAAGAGGACGATAAAGAGCAAATGCAACAGGTCGCGCTGCGTGAGCTTCGAGAGGAAGCCGGTTATGAGCTGGCGGCAGATGGCGAACTGATCGCGCTCGGTTATTTCTTTTCGTCGCCGGGATTCACGGATGAACACTGCCACTTTTTTCTGGCCCGTCCGGTCGAACCGTGCGCGGATTTCGTGCGTGATGAAACGGAGGCGATTCTCGATTGTCGCCCGTTCGCGATCGAGGAACTGCGCGGGATGATCGCGGACAACGAGATTCGCGACGGGAACACGCTCGGCATTTGCGCGCGCCTGGCCGCGCGCGGTTTGATTTCCCTCCACGCCGCCTGATTGATTCTCGATCTAATGGCGCTGCAGGACATTTTTAAATTTCGCGAGCTTCCGGAAAGCGAAACCTCAAAACCATTCCTCGAGCATCTGGAGGACCTGCGTTGGACCGTCGTGAAGATGGCGATCACGCTTGTCGCGGCGATGATCATTTGCTTCGCTTTTCGCTCGGTCCTGGTGCGCGTGATGCAAGCGCCCTTACGCGAAGTCGATCCGCAGGTCGGCGCGTTGCGTGCGCTCGGTATCACTGACTCGATTGTGGTTTCGTTTCACCTCGCATTTTATGCAGGGCTTGTTCTCTCCTTCCCGCTGTTGCTCTATTTCGTTGCGGAATTTGTTCTGCCGGCGCTTACCGCTGTCGAAAAACAGTTCTTGCTTCCGGCGATCTTCGTCAGTTTCGGGCTTTTTCTGCTCGGGGTGCTCGTTTGTTATTTTTGGTTGCTGCCCAAGACGATCCTCTTTTTCTTTCGCGACACGGAATCGCTCGGCTGGACACCGGCCTGGACGGTGCAGCAATACTACTCGTTCGTCACCCGGTTTGTGATCGGTTTCGGTCTGGCTTTTGAGTTGCCAGTAGTGGTGCTCGCGCTCGTGCGCTTCGGATTGATCACCTATAAGTTCATGGCGCGAACCCGGCCGTACGCGACCGTGCTGATCTTTGTCCTCGCCACGATCATCGCGCCCACGCCCGACCTTCTCACCTTGATCGCGATGGGATTGCCAATGTGTTTGCTTTACGAAAGCTGCATCTGGATTGCCTGGGCGATGGAGCGAAGATCGACATCCCGCGCGAATTGATTCTGTGGACGCTCCGGCCTACCGAATTCTCTTCAGCGTTTTCGCCTTCGTTTTGGGCGCGGCGGTCGGTTCTTTCTTGAACGTCTGTATTCATCGGTGGCCGCGCGAGCTGTCCGTGAACAGGCCCCGCCGCTCGTTTTGCCCAAATTGCAAAAAGGAGATCCCCTGGAGCCAAAACCTGCCGCTGGTGAGCTGGCTCACGCTTCGCGGCCGCTGTGCCAATTGCGGCAGCAAGATCGCCTTCCGTTATTTTGGCGTCGAACTAATCACTGCCCTGCTTTTCCTGGCGGTGTGGCGAGTTTTTCCATGGCAAACCGCAATCGCCTACTGGGTTTTCGTTTCCATCCTCATCGTCGCGACATTTGTCGACCTGGAACATTTCATCATTCCGGACCAAGTGACGATTGGCGGCACGGTCGCGGGAGTTGTTGCCAGCTTTCTGGTTCCTGAACTGATGAATGCCGATTCGCGCCTGGCCGCAATCATTCGCTCGCTGCTCGCCGCGGCCCTTGGCTACGTCATTCTCTGGATCGTGCTCGAAGCTGGCAAAGTCGCTTTCGGCAAGAAACGAATCCAACTCGATGCGCCCACGCCATTCCAATGGATCCGGCGCGGCGATGATGCCGATTTCATTGTAGGCGGCGAGCAAAGTTTATGGAGCGAATATTTCGCCCGCGAAAAAGATCGGCTGCTACTGCATTGCGACGAGGCGAAGATCGACAACCCCGATGCTCGCGAAGGCCTTCGGAGTCGCGAGCTCGGCGAAGTCACCTTGGAATTTCACTACAACCGGGTCGCAGTCGGGAGTGAAGAAATTTTGCTGGATAAAGTGGATCAAATTTCCGGAGTGGCGCGAGCATTGGAGATACCGCGCGAGGCGATGGGGCGCGGCGATTTGAAATTCCTTGCTGCGATCGGGGCTTTCACGGGTTGGCGCGCGGTTTTGTTCAGCATTTTTGCCGGTTCGGTCCTCGGCTCGCTGGTCGGTCTGCTCACATTGGTGTTGGGCAAGCGAGTTTGGTCGGCGAAACTTCCGTTCGGTCCGTATCTGGCGGTTGGCGCGTTGATCTGGATTTTTTTTGGCGACGCTTTCGTGCGCTGGTATATCGGTCTGCTTAATCCATAGCGTCTCGCCTGTGCAAAAGCGAGACGACCAGCGCCATTGGCGGACGTTGCTCATCCAATCTGGAATGCGGACCTCGATATCTTAAAGATATCTTAGACCTCGCATGCTTCTGTCGACGCGGCAGTGGAAGATTGCACGGGGACAGCGTTCGCTTGCGCACGGAAAAGAAGCCTCAGATTAATGAGCTCGCACTTCCACCACCGCAGCAGCCCTTTTGCAAACAATCGCCATAAGCGCCCGTCCGGAGTAAATCCGTCATATAACTCGCGCCACCCCCCGTTGCGTCTTCCGTAACAGCCAGTCGCCCACCGCCGTTTTCCCATCGCGACGAGGCGGCGATTGTAAAATTTCATCAGCTGCGCGAAAAATCCCCCGGCACGTCCCCGAAACGGCAGATTCAAAAACTCAGTTTCCGGATCGCGATACAGCGGAATAACCAGCCCAACGTAATAGCTGCTCACATCGAGCAAAAGCCCGGCTGACATCAGTTCGGCATCGCCCATGTAGAAATATTTGTCCTTAAACAAAGTTTCGAACCAGTAGCGATACATCGTGGAATACTGTTCGTTGTAATAGCGAAGACGCTCTGCCACCTTTTCGCCGGCCAGCGCGCGCGAGAGAAGATCGGCAACGTAGTAGCTCGTATAGGAACAAAAATCGAGCCCAGGACTGTAAAGCGGATCGATGAAACCGGCCGCGTCGCCAACCATCGCCCAGCCATCGTCACAAACTTTCTCGCTGTGATACGGCAACATCGACAAGGCGTGCACGTCTCCCTCGATGATTTTCGCCGCGCCGAAGATTTCGCGCCCGACCGGATTACCGAGAATGTGCGCGTGCAACCGCTCACCCAAACTGGCACCTTCCGGCAGTTTGAAAATTCGGCTGTCGTAAACGATTCCCGCGCTTACGTCGCCGCCGCGCAATGGAATGATCCAGCACCACCAGCCGCGCCCCATCAAATGGTTCGTTGCCCATTCGCGCGCCGTCCGGCACACGTTCATGTAATCCGGAAATTTTTCTCGCCATTCGTAGCTGTCCCATTGTTTCACTCCGGTGAACCGCCCCCACACGGCATTGATCGGGTGCTCGGTGTTCTGGCGAAAATGGCCAAGCTTGCGAGAAAGCATCGCCGCGCGCCCGCTGGCATCGACAATCCAGCGGCAAGTGACATTGCGTTCGGCTCCATCGACGATCGCCGTCACTCGCTGACCATTCCCGCCGTTGAGTTCCCAATTTGTCACCTTGGCCGGACGCCAAAGATCGCAACCGGCCTGCACCGCCAGCTCGAGCAAATGCGAATCGAGCGTCGAGCGATCGACCTGAAACGTCTGCAAACGCGCTTGATAACGCGCGCCTACTTCGGTGCAGTCATCGAACGGCTGGTCCGGTCGATTTGAAAACCAAAGCCGCAAACCTTGTTTGGCCAGCTGATGATGACCGAGATAATGAGTCAGCCCCAAAATTCGCGTCATGTAACAACTGCTCGCTTCCGTCGTCGATTCGCCCACTTTGCGATCGAATTGCGTCGTCTTCTCGATGATGAGCACGCGCGCGTTCGGTCGTTTGCGCTTGAGCATGAGCGCGGTGGCTGCGCCTGAAAATGCGCCACCGAAGACCCCTACATCGTAATCGAACTCCATCGCAGGAGAGAGAATGGACTTTGCTCGCCCCAAAGGCAATTGTGCTCCCAAAAATGATCTTCACCAATGGCCGTCTGATCTTTCCTGATGGAATCCGCGACGGCTTCGAAATTGAGACGCGAGAGGGAAAGATCGCCGCGATTCAAAAGCGAGCGGATACGTGGGCAGATGAAATTGTCGATCTTAACGGAAATTATCTCGCGCCGGGCTTTGTCGATCTCCACCTGCACGGCGCACTCGGCCGCGATACGATGGAGGCTTTGCCCGAAGCGTTTCACGCGATCTGCAATTATCATGCGAGCGGCGGCACAACATCGCTGTTGCTCACAACCGCGGCCGCGCCTCTCGAGCGCATTGTCGATGTTCTGAAGGCAGTTCGCGATTGTCGATCTTCCACTAAACAGATCGCGGGCGTTCATGTCGAAGGGCCGTTCATTTCGAAAGCGAAGCGCGGCGCGCAACGCGCAGAATTCATTCGCGATCCGACGCCGCAAGCCGTGGAAAAATTGCTTGAACATGTCGATCTCATCAAGCGCATCACGATTGCACCGGAATTGCCGGGCGCACTCGATGTGATTGAACAATTCTCTGAGTACGGCGTGAGTGTGAGCGGCGGCCACAGCGACGCCTGGGACGAACAGGCGCGCGCGGCGTTTGATTGTGGCATGCGCAGCGTGACACACACGTTCAACTGCATGTCGAGCGCGCGCCGCGACGGAATTTATCGTAAGGCCGGCCTGCTCGAGTTTGCGCTCAGCGAGCCGCAGATCACTTGTGAGCTGATTGCGGATGGTCATCACGTCTCGACCACGTTGATCAAAATGTTGTATCGGGCGAAAGGTGTTCGCGGAATTTCCCTGGTTACTGATGCAACCGCGGGCGCGGGATTGCCTAACGACTCGAAATTTTCGCTTGGCGGTCTCGATTGCATTGTCCGAGACGGCGTCTGTTTGGTGGCCGACGGCTCCGCGCTGGCCGGCAGTGCCTCGCGCATGATCGATCTCATCCACACCATGGTGCACGATGTTGATCTTTTGCTGCACGAAGCGATTGGGATGGCGACAGAAGCCCCCGCACGCGCTGTTGGTCTGGAACAAAAAGGCCGGCTCGAAGTTGGAGCGGATGCCGATTTTGTCGTTCTTTCGCCAAAGTTGGAAGTGCTGCGAACGTTTGCTGCTGGCGAGGAAATTTTCGTTGATTAGATCGACAATAAGAATTCGGCGATATCGAGCGAAGCACGCGGCCGGCTAAGCTTGCTAATGTTTGTCGCCCATTCGCACCATTGCTTGGCGTCATCAGCGAATGCGCGCTGTACTTGCCCGACAACTTCCGCGGGCGAGCGCGCAATCACGCCGGAATTGGTTTCGACAATCAATCGCGCATTTCCTTCTTCCTGACCGGAAACGATGTGGTTGACGATCATTGGACAACCGGCAGCGATCGTTTCCTGCACAGTGGCGCCACCGGCTTTCCCGATGAGCAGATGGCTTTCGTTCAGCATGCGCGGTAGTTGATCGGTCCAGCCGACAATATCGATCTCCCGATCGCCCGCGACAGCTTCGATTGCGTCGCGGACTTTCTGATCGCGTCCGACGGTGACGGTCAGTTGAACGCTGAGGTCAAGCAGGCGCGCGACAGTTTTCGGAGCTTTGCCTGTTCCGGCGCTGATCATGTAGAGAACGTGCGGGCGGTTCGGCAAAGGAGCCTGTCGATTCCGCGCGAGATCGGCGAACTTGGGGCTGACGGGAAATCCGAAGATACGGATTTTTTCTGGGACAACTCCGCCGGCGCGAACGACGGCCGCACTTTGTTCGTTAGGCAGAAGAAAATAATCAGCAGGCGCACGATACCAAATCGCGTTGACCGTAATGGAATCAGTAACAACAGCGACGTTCTGGCAGTGAGGGGCGGTCGAGATTTGCCGCAGCAAATATGGATAGGGCGGGAAGGTCGAGACGACGACGTCGGGCCGAAAACTTTCCACCAAACGCGCGAGATGATCTTTCAGCTGCGAAAACTTTGCGAAATCTTTATCGAACTCCTTTTTGTGGTCGAGCCAGCGGTACACTATCCCCCAGGAGCGCGGCCAGCGATTGATGATGGCGAGATAAGTTTTGCGGACGCGCTCGTTCAACTGGCCATACGCTTCGGCGAAGAGATCGCGCAATTCTACCTGCGCACTCGGGGCAACGCGCCCGACACCGTCCCGCACGCCGCGCGCGGCGCTGTTGTGTCCCTCCCCAAAGCTGGCAGTGAGGATGAGGATTCTCTTCACGATTCGTTAGGCCAGGAAAGGCGAGCTAAGCGGCGGAAGTTTAATGGATATTTGTGTGTGGCAAAGTAAACTCTCGCTCGCATGAAATTGGTGCGTTTCATCTGGAAAATCGGGCGACGTTTCGTTTGGGAAACGGCGACCGATAACACGCCCGGTCTGGCGGCGCAGATCGCCTATCAACTCCTGTTCGCGCTTCCGTTCGTGATGCTTTTCCTCTGGCATCTGCTCGGACTTTTCGGGACCGATCCGGCGAAATTGCACGGCATGTTCATTGTGCTGAAGAACTTTCTGCCGCCCGATCCCAAGGTGCAGGATATCCTCGACTCGGCCGTGGCCAGCGTGGTGGTGACCGGATCGAGCGGGTTGCTGGCGAATCTCGGGATTTTTTTCGGCATCTACCTGGGCACGGTTTTCATCGCAACCATCGCCCGAGCGCTCAGTCAAACACAGGGAATGCGGCAAGATCGCAATTGGTGGTCGAAATATATCGTCTCATTTTTTCTCCTTTTCTGGTTCGGCATCATCATTCTATTTTGTTTCAATGCGATTGTTTTCGGCGAGACGGTCGCTGGAATTGCCGAAGTCAACTTTCAACTGTCAATCCCACTTCAACACTGGGTGGCCGCTTTGAATCTGCCGTTTACCGCGATTGCGCTGATTGTGCTCGCGCTCATTCTCTATCTGCTGACGCCGGAAAATTACCTGACGATTCGACAAGCCTTGCCGGGCGCGATCTTTTTCTCGTTCGGCTGGATCATTGTGACAAAACTGTTCCAGCTGTACGTCGAAAAATACAATCGCTACAATCCAACTTACCTCGCGCTCGCGTCAATCATCATGCTGCTCACCTGGATGTACCTCACCTGCTTGTTCCTGCTGCTGGGCGGGAAATTAAACGTGATTCTTCGGCAGGAACGCCAACGTGAGCGCGGGGAGATCGTTCCCGTGTCGGCGCAAACAGCGCAGCCGGCTTAACTCCGGGAGTTTTCGCGCGTCGAGTCCGAGGTGCCTTGTGGGGGTTGATCGTGCGATGCGCTCTGTTACGCTGCGGCTCAGTGGGTCGCTTCCGGTTGTTATTGGCGATTGCGTTCAGCGTGAGCGCGACTGTTTGCGTGCTCGTTCATGCTCAAGTCAGCGACGAGGAAAAAGAAAAGCGTGCCGAATTTCTCAAAGCGCGCGCTTCGGCGTCGGCAACGCCGGGCGCATCACCCAGCCCGTCGGTGGGAAGAAAAACGGCAAAGCACAAATCGAAACCTGGTTCGCCGTCACCGAAGCCGAAAACGAAATCAAAGGAAACGCGTGAGGAAGCGGGCCCAGCCGCGACGCCGAAAGAAACGCCTGAAGCAACAGCGAAGCCGAAATCCAGCAAGAAAAAGACAAGCACCAAGGAAACGCCGGCCAAAGCTAAAAAAAAGAAGAAAACCCCAACTCCGGAAAAAACTCCGAGAAAAACCACTTCGGTCAAACCTACTGAAACTCCATCGGCGCGCGAAACGACGCCTGTTCCGCATGCCGTGGCGGTGCCGATCCCCTCGCCGCCGCCTGCGCCGGCACCGACAATCACCGCACCAGTCGGAGCACCGGAACAGCTAACGATCGAAAAATATGGTTATGAGCAGCCGCGCAGTTTTTGGTCGCGCCTTTTCGGCCGAGGTCGCAGCCGTGGTGGGGCTGGTTATCGATATCTCACAGCATCTGTGCGAGCGGCAATCGATCGTGCCCCGGTTGCACGTGGACGCTGGCAATACATCGTCGTCCACAACAGCGGCACACGACAGGGGAACGCCGCCGTGTTCGATTATTACCATCGGCACGTCCGCCGAATGCAAAATGGACTCGCTTATCATTTCGTGATCGGCAACGGAACATCGACCGGCAATGGTCAGATCGAAGTGGGTGACCGCTGGCGGCGGCAGATCAACGGCGGCCACGTGCACAGCGACTATCTCAACAACATCGGCCTCGGCATTTGTTTGGTCGGCGATTTCAATCGCGACCAGCCGACGCGCGCGCAGCTCGACTCATGCGAGGAATTGATTCGTTACCTCCGGCAGCGGTGCGGCAAAATCGACAATCACTACCCGATCGTGAAACCGCACCGCGAAATGAATCCGCCGCGCTGGCCGACCGACTGTCCGGGCGACGTCTTTCCCTATTCCTGGTTCCGACGATTTTAGGAATAGAAAAGCTTTGAGGCGTTGGAGCGATTGCTCTCGCCTTCGTAAGACTTTCAGAAAAGCATTGACATTTTGGCCCGTTTCCCCGCAACATGCGTCCGATTTCTATCCACTAAGCGATGCGAATGAAGGGTCGCATTGCTGACACTAACAACCATTCCCACGTCAAACCATTCTTCTTCGAGGAGCACAATGAAAAAACTCTTACTTGCAATGATGCCGGCTGCGCTGCTGCTGATCCTGGCCGCGGCCACTATTCCGCAGTCTCGTCACCCTGCGAGCGCTGCCTCCCAATTAAAGTTCGTTCCCCTGATCGTTCTTGCGCCGGACGACACTCAAACGCCAGCCGCGGGGCCATTCGCCTGTGTGGATCCGGATGGTCATCCGCGCTCAACAGTTTTCCACTGCTACACGACCTCGGATATTTACGCCGCCTATGGAGTGGATGCGCTGCACGCCGAAGGCACGACCGGCACGGGCCAAACGATTGTGATCGTAGACGCGTATGGTAGCCCCACCGTTCAACACGACCTCGACCGGTTTAGCGATACTTTTGGTCTGCCGCGAACGACCATCCAGATCATCCACCCAAATGGCGCGCCGCCGTTTAACAACAGCGTGCACGGCGCGGCTCTGGGCTGGGCGTTTGAAACCAGTCTCGACGTGCAATGGGCGCACGCGATTGCGCCTGATGCGCACATCGTGCTCATCGCAACAAACCCTGCTGAGACCGAGGGCGTCCAAGGGTTTCCCAGTATGTTTAATGGGGAGCAGATGGCGGTGAATCAATTCCCCGGCGCAGTGCTGAGCCAGAGCTTTGCCGCGACTGAGCAGTCGTTCCACTCCGCCGCCGATGTGCAGGTTGCCAAGTTCGACAAAGTCTATCAGCAAGCCAGAACGAACCGTGTCACGGTCTTGGGTTCGAGCGGCGATTCCGGCACGGCCAATGTTGACAAGCAGGGCAGGGTCTTTCCTTTCCCGACGGTCAACTGGCCCTCGTCAGACCCGCTGATCACTTCGGCGGGCGGTACCTGGTTACAATTCGGCTGGACTTGGAACCCCTCCTCGCCGACCGATCTGAGTTTCCTCACGACACCGGGCTCGCGGACGGAGGCGGTCTGGAACGAACCGTTCATCCAAGCGGCCACGGGCGGTGGGCGTAGCGTGCTATTCACTACGCCGAACTTCCAATCGGGCATTTCACAGAGCCTGTTACAAGGCGCGCGCGGCTTGCCCGATCTCTCTTGGAACGCCGCAGTAGATGGCGGTGTGTTGGTCTATACGAGTTTCCCCGGTGTGCGCGTCGGCTGGCACATCGTCGGCGGCACGAGCGCGTCCTGTCCGCAATTAGCGGGGCTCATCGCGCTTACGAACCAGTTGGCGGACGCTGGCCACAAGTCGCATGTCGGGTACCTAAACCCGCTACTCTATTCACTGCCGTCGAGTAGCTTTAACGATATCGTTCCGCAGACATTCGGCCCCGCCCCGGTGACACTGGGCGATAACAGCGACTTTGGTTCGGGGATTGCCGGTATGGCGACCACGACCGGCTTTGATCTGACCACCGGCTTTGGCAGTCCCAAGGCGTACAAGTTCGTCCACAGCTTGGCAAATGCCCTACCTTAAACTGCGCGACCAAGGCGTTAATTGCGCTGCCCGACGATCAGATTGCTTTCTTTGTAATTCCATCGGTAACCGAAGTTGAAGGTCAGCAGCGGCGGACTGCTTTGTTGATAAAGCTCCATGAGCTTGGGCTGATAGTGTTGTTTGAAGATCTCGATCGGGCCGATGTAGTTGCCGAAAACCCGGATGCTCCACTTGTCACGATTGAAATAGGCCAGCGGAATGCCGGCATCGTCTTGCACGATTGTCCTGCTGTGATCGAGGACGAAATTGCGGATCCGATTGAAACCGTCTTCAAACATCAGGTAAGACGATGATTTAAGTAGACTGCAACCCACGCCGAAGTGGTCGCAAAATTTGAGGAAGCCGGGACTCGAAGCGATCCCGCCATCGGAAATATCGGTCGTGAAATAATAAAGCGTTTGCGCGTCTCCAGAGTGATTGTCGTTGTACTGGATTCGCACGCCGGGCGTCCCGCCTCGTCCGGGCCGGCCTTCCTGAAATGAGCCGTTTGCGTTTAGCGAGCCGAATGTGACGTCCGTGATCGACTTGTCGGCGCGCGCCAGAAAAACGTAAAGGATCGGCAAAGTGCCTTTGAGCTCCTGCGAGCCCAAATCAACTTTCATGTCTTTGGTGATAAAGAAGCTGAAACGCAGCGAGCTGTTCATCGCGTCCTCGAGGTTGTAGAGCGCGGCGGACAAGTTTGCGATGCGCAGTGGATCGGGTGGTGGCCCCATCGATTCTTTGCCACAAAGAATGTAAACGGAAGCCCGTGGAAAAAATTGATCGACGTAAAGAAAATCGGGGCCGCTAAACATATAGAAAGCGACCGGGACCGGTTGCAGCGATTCGGGCAGATACTGCGCTTGCCAGGCGTGCAGTTTCTGGAGCTGTCGCGTGTTGAGCTTGGCAAAGGCTTTCTCGAAATTGGCCGAGTGTTCAACCCAGGCCAGGTCGTGGGTGAGCGGCTCGAGCGGTGAATTTTTCGGCAGGGGCATGCCGGCGAGGAAACGCGCGGTGTCGTTAGGCGGCGGAGGTGGGGGGCTAGGCTGCGCTTCAACGCTCCACGGCGTGGACAGGATCGACAATGCAAGGATCGACAAGGTGAGCGCCCTTGCCAGGATGCGTTTGTTCATGTCGTGCGAGATTTGGCCGCGCAGAAGTAGAGAACCAAGCCGAGAAACAAGGTGGCGAGTCCGCCTAACGATTCCGTGGGATGCGAGCGCAGAAGGTAAATCATCATCCAAACAGTGATGGTGGTAAAAACAAGCGGCGGCAGCGGATAAGCCCAGACGCGGTAGGGACGCGCCAAGGCGGGTTGAGTTGAACGTAGCACGATAACTCCAATTACGGTGAGCAGTGAACAGGCCAACAAACTGAATTGAATATAACGGAGGACCGTCTCAAAGCTTCGGGTCAGTAAGAACAAATTCACGATGGCCAACTGCAAAATCCCGGCATTTGCCGGAATACCATGCTTATTTTTCCGGCCGAGCAATCGCAGCAGCCAGTGATCTTCACCCATCGACATGGTCACGCGCGGACCGATCCAAGTCATGGAACTGATCGAGGAAACCAAGCCGAGGCAAATGACTGCGCCTGCGATCCGTCCACCGTTGGCGCCAAAAATCTGTTTGCCGGCGATTAGGCCGACTTCGAGCTGCCCGCGCATTTCTTCTTGCGGGGTAGTCGCGAGAAAGATCGCGTTTAACAAAACGTAGAGCGCGATGACGATGGTGGTTCCGGCAAACAGCGCACGCGGCACATTTTTCTCCGGCTGTCGGATTTCAGAGGTGATGTAGCTGGCGGCATTCCAGCCTGAATAGGAATACATGACAAAAACCAGCGCGACCGCGAAGGGCGCGGTGAAGATCGACGTTAGATCGCCACGCACGGGCAGGAATGAAATCGATTGTTTCGGTTCAACAAAAAAACCGACCATAACGAGCGCGGCAACCAAGAGCACTTTCACCAGCGTCCAAAGATTTTGGAACGCGCTGCCTGTCCGCAGATTCCCAAGATGAAAGAGCGCCACGATCCACACGGCGACAAAGGACAAAACGGCCGGTGACCCGAACTCGAAAACTGCCTGAAAATATTTGCCGAAAGCCATGGCGGCGAGCGCGATGGGCGCAGCGAAACCCACTGTAGCGGAAACAAAGCCGGCCATGAAGCCGAGCGCCGGATGGTAAATTTCCCGGAGGAAATGATATTCTCCGCCGGAACGCGGAAGAGCAGCGCTCAGTTCGCCGTAGCAAAGTGCACCGCAGAGCGCGGCGATTCCGCCGACTACCCACAGCATGAGCAGCGCAAATCCGGAATGAATATCCGCTATTTGAAAGCCGAGGCTGGTAAACACGCCGGTGCCGATGATGTTGGCAATCACAATCCCGCAGGCGGTGAAAAAGCCGATGGTGCCAGCTGGCACTTGCGTCGTCGCGGTAATGGGCAACGTAGCGGTCTTCATGCTTGGATCGACAATCCCGAGATTATCGGGAGCCGCGAGTTCTTTCGGAGTTCCATTCGCTTGACGGTTTAGCTAATCGACTGCCAACTGCGCTGCTTTATTCGGGGATGGTCTAAATTTGTCAGGTTGTCACCGGCCCGGCTTCGCGTCACCTTGCAGGCCATGAAACCTACGCTCTTGATGAAATCGGCCACGCAACTCGCAGTTTTTCTGGCGAATCGCCCCGGCGCGCTTGCCCGTGTGTGCGAAGCGTTGGCCAAAGCCGAAATTAACATTCACGCGCTCGCCACTTCCGACACGATCGATCACTCGGTTGTGCGCATGGTGGTGAGCGATCCGACCAAGGCGCTCATGTTGTTGGGCGAGGCCGGCGTGCTTGCGCTCGAATCCGAAGTGCTCGTGATCGAAACGGAGAATGAACCGGGCGTACTGGCGAAAATCGCCGAGCGTCTGGCGGAGGCCAAGGTCAATATCGAATACGCCTACCTCGCGGGGAGCCCAAACGCGCCCAAAGGCCTCATTATTCTCCGGCCAGCCGATGTCGATAAAGCGCAGCGCGCGCTGCGTGATTTGTAACGCCTAACGAGTCGATTTGCCTACGGCATTGCCTATCCGACAGAACCCGCGTTTATGACTCCGGTCAAAAGTTGGCTGGGATATCCATACCCGCTCGGCGCGACGTGGCTGGGCAATGGTGTGAACTTTGCGCTGTTTTCGGAGCTGGCCACGAGTGTCGATCTTTGCCTGTTCGACAAAGTGGACGCGCCCCAGGAAAACATTCGCATCCCGATGACAGAGCACACGGATCAGGTCTGGCACGTCTTTTTGCCAGATGCGCGGCCTGGTCAACTTTACGGCTATCGCGTTTCCGGCCCGTACGAGCCGGAACGCGGGCTGCGTTTCAATAATTCGAAGTTGCTTCTCGATCCTTATGCGAAGGCGATCGCTGGCCAGGTAAACTGGTCGGACGAGATGTTCGGTTACGTCGTGGGCGACAAAATGGAAGACCTCGCGCAGGATTTCCGGGACGACGCCTGGGGCATGCCGAAGGCAGCCGTGATCGACAATGCATTTGATTGGAATAATGACAAACCGCTCGGCATTCCGCTGGCCCGATCGATCATCTACGAGGCGCATGTGAAAGGTTTTACAAAGCTTTGCCCAAATGTGCCCGAGCATTTGCGCGGCACTTATGCGGGGCTCGGAACCGACGCTGCGATTGGTTATCTGAAGAGTCTCGACGTAACGGCGGTTGAGCTTTTGCCGGTCCATGCGCATGTCGATGACAAAGCTCTGATCGACCGCGGTCTGACCAATTATTGGGGTTACAACACCATCGGCTTCTTCGCGCCGCACGCCGAATACTCGAGCAGCGGACGAATGGGAGAGCAGGTCACCGAGTTCAAAACGATGGTGCGAAGTCTTCACGCCGCCGGCCTCGAGGTGATTCTCGATGTTGTCTACAACCACACGGCGGAAGGAAATCATCTTGGCCCGACGCTTTGCTTCCGCGGAATCGACAACGTCGCGTTTTACCGATTGCTCTCAGAAAATCCTCGGTTCTATCTGAACTTCACCGGCACGGGCAATACCGTCGACACGCTGCACCCGCGCACGCTCCAGCTCGTCATGGATAGTTTACGCTACTGGGTGCTTGAAATGCATGTGGACGGGTTTCGTTTCGATCTGGCGCCAGCGCTCGCGCGCGATGGCACCGGCGTGAACAAGTTTCACGCCTTTTTCAAGATCATCCGGCAGGACCCGGTGCTGTCGCAGGTGAAATTGATTGCTGAACCCTGGGACGTTGGTGATGGCGGTTACCAGGTTGGGAATTTTCCCGCGCCGTGGTCGGAATGGAACGGGAAATATCGCGACGCGGTGCGCGCTTATTGGAAGGGGGACGAAGGTCGCATCGCCGAAATGGCTTATCGATTAACCGGCAGCCCCGATTTGTATCAACACGACGACCGGCGCCCGTACGCGAGTATCAACTTCGTCACGTCGCACGATGGTTTCACGCTCAACGATCTCGTCAGCTACAACGAGAAACACAACGAAGCCAACGGCGACAACAATCAGGATGGCGACAATAACAATCTTTCGTGGAATTCCGGCGTGGAAGGCCCGACCGACGATCCTAAGATCGAAATGTTGCGCCGGAAACAGCGCCGTAATTTTCTAACCACGCTTTTTCTTTCCCAAGGCGTCCCCATGCTCCTGGGCGGCGACGAATTCGGCCGGACGCAAAAGGGCAACAACAACGCGTATTGCCATGATAACGAGATCAGTTGGTTCAATTGGGCGCGCGACGAAAAGCAGAATCAGCTGTTCGTGTTCACGAAAGGATTGATTCAACTACGCAAGAATCATCCTGTCTTTCGGCGGCCGAAATTTTTCCAGGGACGGCGTATCCGCGGAAGCGAGATCAAAGACGTGATGTGGTTTAATCCCGGAGGCAATGAAATGAGCGATGAAGAATGGGAATCGCCGTTCGTGCGTTGTCTCGGGATGCTGCTCAGCGGCGACACGGTCGACGTTTTGAGCTTCGAAGGCGAGCCGATTCGCGATGAAACCTTTCTGTTGCTGATCAACGCGCACTACGAAGCCACCCCTTTCGTGCTGCCGGGTGAGGAAAAGATCGAATGGGAGCTGATTCTCGACACAACAAATGAAGAGGGCTTTCTGCCCACAACCAAGAAATTTGCTTCCGGCGAAGAGGTTGATATCGGCGAGCGGTCGGCCTGTTTGTTAAAACTAGCGGCAGGTGCACAGGCGCAAGCGCGGCTCGAATCGTGGAAAAAACGTCATATCGAGCTTCCACCAGCGATTACTGCCGAAGAAGAGCGGGCGGGCGTGAAAAAGCCGGGCGAGCAGCAGAAATTCTGAGCCGCCCGATCTTGCAGCGGCCAGCGAATTCTATACTATATAGAGAACTTGATGCGCCATTGTCCCTTGCGCAGCTCCTGGTCAGTTGCTTTATGACTCCGGCCTCTTTGGTTATCGTTGCAGATCGCGGAAGTTTGAAAGCATATCGTGTGGATGAGACCCCAACCCGCGGTCCGAGCTTGCATTTGATCCAGGCATTCGACATCACCGATGCGCATGGAAAATTGATCGATAAGCTAACTGACGTCGCCGGAAGATTTCCCGTGCGGGACGGCGCGGGTCAGCACCACGGCGCATCTATTGCCGAACGGAAATTGGAGACAGAGACCGATCGCCGCATTTACAAACAACTGGCCGATCAAATCGTGAAAATCATCGAGCGCGGCGGCAAAGACGGCTGGTCGTTCGCGGCGCCGGCCGAAATTCATTCTGCGATTGTCGATCTTTTGCCGGCGGCGGCGCGCAATCGTATTGTCGAGCACGTCAAATCTGATCTCGTGAAAGTGGAGCCCGCGAAATTGCCGGCACATTTTCGCTCCCTGCGGCCGATCTGAAAAACGATGCTGGATATTGGATGGTGGATACTAGATGAAGAAAGAGGGAATGATTACCATATCAACCAGTATCAAGTATCAAGCGTCCAGCATCTGTGACTTCAAGGTTTTGCTTCCTGAAAACCCGAGCTTGATCTAGATTACTACTAGTATGCAACTGCCTGTGAACATTACCTATCGTGGGTTGGAAAAGTCAGACAAGATCGACAATCTCGTTTTGAATTATGCGGCGCGGCTGGAGAAATTTTGCGACCACATTAACCGCTGCGACGTAGCCATCGAGCAAACCAATCACACGCATCAAAAAGGAAATCCGTATCGTTGTCGCATTGACGTGACCGTGGCGCGCGGCCACGAGCTCGTCGCTGACGAAAAACAGATGGACAATGGTTCACACGAGCCACTGACCAAAGTCATCCACGACGCTTTCAAAACGATGGAACGCGAGTTGCGCCGCGTGGTGGAAAAACAGCGGCGCGAGGTGAAAACGCACGCCGATTCGCGCTCACCGAAATAGACATAGGCAGGCTGATTGATCCGATGGCCTGCAAATTCGCGCTTGCGTAGGCGCGGCGCGGGCTCGGAGAGAATTTTTTCGAGAGCTCACGGTCCGGCAGTCGCCTCATCCGCAGCAAAGTTCGGGTGCGCCTCGGCAGACTCAGCGGATGGGAAATCCATTTATTAATGAATTGCTCATCGGCGGCGGCCCCTACCGCTCTAGCTTCCCGTATCTTAGCGATCGCCCGAGTGGCCGTGATCGGCGGCATATCGATCCCGGAGAGGCGGGCTGCACAGCAGGCGCCCCCTGTCCGCTGTAGCG
>Ga0070717_10001318_pt1 | contig 16995 bp, 12 predicted proteins | sample LARL113metaG_FD_71366 | JGI IMG/M metagenome (GOLD analysis project Ga0070717, IMG submission 71366) | Corn, switchgrass and miscanthus rhizosphere microbial communities from Kellogg Biological Station, Michigan, USA - LAR L11-3 metaG | ecosystem: Host-associated > Plants > Roots > Rhizosphere ... | reverse complement strand
ATCACGCCGCTTACGCCGAAGGGGCTGGACGCATTGGTGCCGCAGCCACCTCCGCCGAATCAGCCCAAGAACCAGCAGCCCGACCGCACGATTGTGGTGCAAGTCATCGACAAAGGGCCGGGCCAGACCCCAGGTCTCAAAATCAACCAGGATGACACCACCTGGACGGATTTGCAGACCAGATTGACCGACATCTTCAAGAGCCGCGCGGAAAAAGTCATGTTCGTGAAGGGCGATGACAACATTCCTTTCGCCGACGTGGCCAATGTCATCGACATTGCGCATGCTTCGGTGGTGGACAAGGTTGGTTTGATCACCGCCAAGATCGAAGCTGGCGGGTAGAAGCAGGCGACTGCTCTCGGAATACAGGGACGGATGTCCCCGCCCCTCCGCGTGGACTTAAATACTTGTTCTGAGTGCAGAGGAAGAAGGCCCGCGCCCCAAACGAGATTTGTGTTATCGTATGCGGCTGGAACTGGGCAGATTCCTGCGAGGGGGAAATAATTTTCATGAAGGTAAGCTTAAGAGTTTTGGCACTGATGGCAGTCGCTGCGCTCACATTGTCAAATGCTGCTTGCGATAAGCTTCGTGCGCGCGATCAGCTCAATAAAGGCGTGGCCTCCTACAAGAACGCCCGCTACGAGCAGGCTGTCGAGCACTTTAAGAACGCAGTGGGCCTCGATCCTAGCCTCCAGAATGCCAAGCTGTATCTCGCTGCAGCCTATGTAGCGCAGTACATACCGGGGGTGGACTCTCCGGAGAACCTGCAGAACGCAAATGGAGCCATCCAGCAATACAAGGCGGTCCTCGAAAAAGATCCTTCAAGCGTAAATGCCGTCAAGAGCCTCGCAGGTCTGTACTTCCAGATGAAGAAGTTCGATGAGGCCAAGGAGTATAACCGGAGGGCGATTCAGCTGGACCCGAATGACCCGGAGGCTTACTACTCAATCGGAGTCATTGATTATTGGGGACTTTTTACGCCGCTGCAAGAAGAGCGGGCCAAACAAGGCCTGAGGCCGGACGAACCGCTTAAGGATAAGAAACTCTGTGCCAAGCTGCGTGACAAAGACAATCCCATACTGCAGGAAGGGCTTGATAGCTTGAATAAGGCCATGCAATTCCGGCAAGACTACGACGACGCAATGGCCTACATGAATTTGCTTTATCGCCAGAAGGCCGATCGCGAATGCGACCAGCCTGCACAGGCGGCCGAAGATCGCAAGACAGCTGACCAGTGGCTGGACAAGGCAATGGCTGCAAGAAAAGCCAAAGCTGAGAAAGCCGCCGGGCCAAACGGCATCACCTTGGACCAAGCGAAATAAACTTCAGCGAGCAGGAATTAGAGAAAATTTTAAAAAAGCGAACTTGAACAGACGGGCGTCCTCGCCCGTCTTTTTATTGCCCTGCATCGCGAAGCTCAATCCTGCACACTAGAATATTCGCCCCAAACTTTCGTGGAGAAGCACACGCATACTGTTTCAACAGAGCCCGTAGCTCCGGCTCGCGGTCCACAATGAATCCTGCCTGGAATAACCACGCTTCGCGCGCACCGGGAATCGCGGTCTGCTTCAGGCTCTGCAGCTGCTGGGGAAATGTTGCTGCACGGAAAATCCAGAGCCGCGGAAGCAATGAGGCAGAGTCGTATTCCCCGCATCGTGAAACATAGAAAAATTCCGTCAATTTTCCGGAGTGAGTTATGTCCGCCCCGCAGAGGTAGTAGCTGAGCAAGAGGCCACTCTCATAATCGGTGAGAACCATAGATCCTGGCGGTGCGGACGCGCGCAGGTAGCCGACCGCCTGCTCCATCAATTCCTTTTTCTGGTTTTCCGGCCTGATGTACGACCCGGCAGGAATCACCGTGAAATTGCAAATCGCCAGAGCCATTGCAACCGCCGCCGGCATCGCCCATTTCCGGCTGGGTCTCCATCGCGTGACGGTGAAAGCAATCGCCGGCATCGCAAAAATAGCAAGGTAAGAATCATGCCGCGTCCCGCCATACGGATAAACTCCAATCAAAGCCGCGCCGCAATTGATCACGAACGGCAGCAACAACAAAATCCCTAATTGATGGGTATTCGGCTGACTGAACGAGTTGCTGGACTTCCCAGTTCGCAGCAACAGCACAATCCCTGTCACAAAAAGCAGCAACCCCAATGCTGAAACCACGCCTTCGCTAAACAGGAAATGGAAAACCCGAAGGTTCGCTCTGCCGAGGAAGAGAAACACATTCTCTTTTTCCGGATGAAAGAACGAACTGTGCAGATAGGATTCAGCAACATCCCGCGTCATCGCTCGGTGGCGAATAACGAAAATATGCGTCTTCCATAGGAGGGCAGCAACCGCTACGCATCCCGATTGAGTAGCAATCCAGGCATAGAGCAGTGGTTCTTTGGCTCGGGTGGTTGCGATCCGCATCAGACCATAGACCGCAACGCTCACAGCAAAAATCAGCGCAGCATAGTGGGTAAGCATCGCTAGATACAGAGTGAGTGCCGACCCTAACATCAGCAGGGACGAGGTTCGTATGAACGCGCGATCCAGCAGGTACAACGTCGCGGATATGAAGCAAAGCAATAACGCATATTGCCGGACCTCCGCCGAGTTGTAGATCAGGGCCGGAGAAAATAACAGAAGGCTCATCGCGACCATCGCAGTCCCGCGGTCAATCGCATTACGCAGCCACGCGTAGATGAACCATCCGGCAGCCGTTCCCGCAACCACCGACGGCAGCCGCAGAAAAAACTCGGAGTGCGAAATCATCGCCCAGTAGTGCAGAAAAACAATCAGCAGCGGAGGGTGGGCTGTGCCCAGGCTCGCACCATAAGCCTCTGCCATCGTGGGCTGCATCGCCAACAGATAGTGCATGGCTTCGTCGGCGTTCAGGAATTTGGAGTGCGCGCTGATCAGGCGCGCAACCAGCCCTGCACAAATCAGCAGCCCGGTGGCAGCCGCCCCGAGCCGTTGCGACATTCCGCGTGGTGGAGCTGAAATGGACTGCTCACTGGCGATCATGTGGAAGAATGCTTATAGTACGAAGTTCTCTTTTATTAGGCCAGCATTGTCGCTACGTCCGGCATTGACTGTGATTTGGCGAGTATCAAAGCAGCGTGCGCAAATTGTTCAAAAAAATCCTAATCGCCAATCGCGGCGAGATTGCGGTGCGGCTCATCCGCGCCTGCCACGAACTTGGCATCACCGCGGTTGCCGTTTTTTCGGATGCCGATCGCGCCTCGTTGCATGTCCTCAAAGCGGACGAAGCGTACGCCATCGGTCCGGCCGCGGCAACAGAATCTTATCTGAATATTGATCGCATTCTGGAAAGCGCCAGACGCTGCAATGCCGACGCCATCCATCCTGGATACGGATTTTTGTCAGAAAATGCGGCATTCGCGCGGGCGTGCATTCATGCCGGCATAAAATTCATCGGCCCGTCGCCCGAATCCATCGATCTTATGGGATCGAAGACCCGCGCGCGCCAACAGATGGAGAAGGCCGGCGTGCCATTCGTTCCAGGATCTTCGCGCGGTCTGGATTCCTTGGCCGCGGCCCGCGACATTGCCTCGAAGTTGGGTTATCCGGTCATGCTGAAGGCTGCTGCCGGCGGCGGCGGTAAGGGAATGCGGCTGGTGGCTAATGAAGCCGAACTTGCGTCGAGTCTGGACGCGGCACGAAGTGAGGCGCATCGCGCATTCGGCAACGATGAGGTTTATCTGGAGAAAGCCATAACTAACCCCCGCCATATCGAGATGCAGATTCTTGCCGACGAGCATGGCAATTGCGTCTATCTCGGAGAGCGCGAGTGCTCCATCCAGCGCCGGCATCAGAAGGTGCTAGAGGAATCGCCATCCCCTGCCCTGACGCCGGAGACGCGCCAGCGCATGGGCGAAACTGCTGTGCGCGCAGCAAAGGCAGCCGCCTATAGCAATGCCGGCACCATTGAATTCCTGGTAGATGCCAGCGGCAGTTTTTATTTTCTCGAAATGAATACGCGATTGCAGGTCGAACACCCGATCACCGAGCTCACCACCGGACTGGATTTGGTCCACCTGCAAATTCGTATTGCAGCGGGCGAGAAGCTGCCGTTCGCGCAGGAAGATATTCATCTTCGTGGTCATGCCATTGAGTGCCGCGTCTACGCCGAAGATCCGGCAAATCGTTTCTTCCCCAGTCCCGGACGGATCGCTTCATTAGTCGAGCCGTCAGGGCCGGGGATCCGCTTGGATAGCGGAGTCTATTCTGGATGGAATGTTGGCGTCGATTACGATCCGTTGCTATCAAAACTCATTGCATATGGCGCCGACCGATCGGAAGCGCTCGCGAGGATGCGGCGTGCAATCGGCGAGTATGTTATTGGCGGCGTAAAAACAAATTTGTCGCTCTTCCGCCGCATTCTGGTCGATTCCGACTTTATCGCTGGAAAAACTGATACTGGATATTTGTCGCGGCTGCCACGTGAATCTGGATCAGCCAGTGAACCTGAGCAGGAAATCGCCGCCATAGCTGCCGTAATCTGGACGTCCAACCCGCCTGACCTTAACCAGACAACTGAACCGGCGCAGTCTATTCCCCAATCTACCTGGAAACAAGTTTCTCGTAATGAGGCGATGAGATAGCCGGATGATTTTCTACGAGGTGAACGTCGATGGCAGGAATTATCGAATTCAAATAGAACCTGCGCCGAATACGCCATCTGGCCCTCCCCAAGTCCAGCCCTCTGCCACCGTTTCAAATGAAGTTCGTTGGAGGGTTCTTATTGACGGCCGCGAAATCCCCGTCAACTGCGTTCCATTGGGTTCCGATGCGCTGTCCCTCATTGTGAACGGGGAATCGTTTGATGTAAGACGGGAGCAGGCTAGCCAAGGGCGCATTTTTGTTCGTGGCAAAGCCTACCAATGTTCCGTGCAGGACCCACGGTCACTGCGCAATCGAAAGCGGGCCGGCCTGGCAGAAGCCGGCGAGCAAAAGCTCGCGGCTTCAATGCCCGGCAAAGTAATTCGTCTGCTTGCTGGCGAGGGCGACAATATTACGGCCGAGCAGGGCATTCTCGTCATTGAGGCCATGAAAATGCAGAATGAAGTGCGTTCGCCCAAGGATGGCCGGTTGAAAAAGTTACTGGTACGGGAAGGCGCTAACGTCGTCGCGGGAGAAGTTCTGGCGATAATTGAGTAAATTAGCCCACACGTCCTAGCCGAATTCCCATCTTCGCTCAGTGTCCCCCGCCCGCTGCCAGCACTTCCTGCGCATAGTAATTGTCGATTTTCGCCCGATCGCGCATCACTTCGTAGTAAGCAGTTTTCAGAAGTTGTTCGCGGCGGTCCTGCAATTGCTGTCGGATATCTTGCCTTACGTGCTGGTCCGAAAGTTCACGCAGTCCGGCGGGTTCAATCGAGATCAGCTTTACGATCTGAAATCCCGCGACCTGCCTGCCGCCCGCGTTTCCCAGCGCAATAACCGGGGTGTACTGCCCAGGTTTGAGCTTCATGACGCTATCGCGGGTGGCAACATCAGTCTGCTTGAGCGCGGATTCCGGGACAATACCAATGTCGCCGCCGTTCGCGGAAGTCGCGCTATCTTCCGAGAAGTTTGCCGCCAAAGAGGAAAAGTCGTCTCCTGCCTGCAGTCGCGTCAGTATGCCATCAATTTTCTTCCGCGCCTCGGCTTCATTGCGGGCCTTGTTGGGGTCGCGTCCCTGGGGGTCGGGCGAAGCGGTCACCAGGATGTGCGCCAGATGATAACGCGGTTCGATGAGGTTGAACTCTGATTTGTGCTCGTTGTAGTAATCGCCAATGTCCTGATCGGTGATGTTGATCTTCGAAGTGATCTCTTTGTTGACCACTTTCTCAGCGGTCAGCGAACGGCGGATCTCGCGCTTGATGTCGTCCAGCGCAAGTTTCCGTTCCTGCAACCTTTGCATGAACTCCTGGTCGGTATATGGCGACCGAATCTCTTTGAGCCGGCGCTCCACTTCGTCATCGGTTGCCAGCAAGCCCAGCTTGCCTGCGCGGTGCATGAGGATCTGGTTCTCGATCAAGTTCTCCAGAATGCTCAATCGTAAGCCGGTGGCTTGTTCCTCGCTCAACGGCTGGTTCGATCCTGCAGTTTGATTCTGGAAATATCTTTCCACATCGGCGCGGTAAATCTTCTCGCCATCCACGGTGGCTGCAACGTCATTACCGGGGGTCTTCAGTCCGCAGGAAAGCGCAAGCGCCGCCAAAATAAGCGCGAGGCAGAGCCAAAAAGGCTTGCCGAAGTTCAGTTTCAGACCCAAATGTCTCTCCATTTCCTGAAACAAGTCAGCTGGAACCCGTCAGTGAGTCGCCCTGCCGCCCGGTGGCGTCGGTTGATTCGCCGAGGCTGTCGGATGGGACGGTGCGGCTACACCTGCCTGTTGCAATGCGCTGTCAAACAAGGCTCGAAAGTCCTCGACCGACCGCGCGCCATTTACCATTCGCCCGTTCACGAACATGGTCGGCGTGCCATCGACTCCGAGCGATTCGCCCTCTTTCACCGAGGCAGTAACTGCGTCTTGTTTCTGCGCCTTCGTGCATGCTTGCAACTTCCTGGCGTCCACCTTGAACTTAGCGCCCTCGCTCAAAGTGATGCGGTCAAGCGCCGCAAACTGATTGTCGCGGCCTTTCTCCGAACTGATCACTTGTTGATTGCTGTGGATGTAGTCGGCAAAATCCCAATAAGCGTCATTGTTTTCTGCCGCCAGGCAATTGGCATCCACCGCCGCGTGGACCGCCCAGGGATGAATGTCAGTTAGTGGAAAATCCTTATAGATAAACGCCACCCGGTCCCCGTACTCCTTCAGCAGTTCGGGAAAAAGCGTCTGGTGGGCGCGTGAACAAAACGGGCATTCAAAGTCGTCATAATTGACAATCACAACCTTGGCGTTTGGATTTCCGCGCACCGGACGGCCTTTAACATCGATCTTCTTCATGTTCTCCGCATAAGGATCTTTCGTGAGGTCCATCTTCGTTATGCGAATCAGGGTTTTCTGGTCTTTGGAGAGCAGGAACTCATAGGTCTTCTTTTCGTTGCCCCCGTCAAGCGTGACCGTGTACTCCTCATAGTTCGCGAAGTCGCTGGCGTGTGGTGCCGAGATGATAACTTTGACCGACTCGGGAAGCTCATAATAGGCGCGGAGCTGACGCTCGATCCGCTGCGAAATATCCCCAGTGGAAAGCTGCCCTGCGCAGCCCAAACAAGTTAATAGCAAGACCAGAAGAGTGTGCTTGCAAGAAGTCAACAGAGACCGCCTGAACATTGAGTGTTGTGAAAAGAGTGTGATGAAAATTATCTCACAGCTGGACCGCAGAGATGTCCGGCCAGAGCTGTCTCCGCCCGGGACCTAATCTAAGGGGCGCCACTTTTGTGGTGCTATCCGGCGCGGACAATCTGTTCTGCCGGAAGCAACACATTCATTGAACCGGAGCGGAACCCTTCCAGGTCAAGTGTCACAAACTTGAATCCAAGCTTTCTGAAAATTCGCGTGAACTCGGCGGCCATCTCTGCAGTCATGGCGCGGAGCATCTCATCGCGAGCTACTTCTATTCGTGCAATATCGCCGTGATGACGTACTCGGAATTGGCGGAAGCCCAACTGGCGAAGCGCATCTTCGCCTTGCTCCACCATAGCCAGAGCTTCTGGGGTGACTTCGAGGCCATATGCGATCCGCGAGGAAAGGCACGCAGAGGCAGGCTTGTCCCAGATGCGCAATCCGGCTTCGCGCGCCAGCTTGCGGATTTCCTCCTTGCCCAGACCGGCCTTTAGCAGCGGCGCGGCCACATTGTGCTGGAGTGCCGCCACCTGGCCGGGACGGAAATCGCTCTTGTCGTCCGCATTAATGCCGTACACGATCGTCTGAAAATTGCGCGCTGCCGCAAAGTTTGCCATCATGCTGAACAGTTCGTCCTTGCAGTGAAAGCAGCGCGCCGCATCATTGCGAATGTACTCCTGCCGGCTGAGTTCCTGGGTGTGAATAATCTCGAGGGGAATGTCCTGTTCACGGGCAAACTCGACGGCATCTGCCAGTTGGTATCGCGCTAAGCTTGGTGAGTCTGCGATGACGGCCAGCATCTCCGCGCCTAGCGCGCAGTGCGCTGCCCAGGCAAGAAACGCCGAGTCCGCGCCGCCGGAATATGCAACCAGTACACGGCCCATAGCGCGAAGTTCGCGATCAAGGGCATTCCGCTTGCGTGAGAGTTCCTCTCCGGTTGCCATGGACATATGTTAAGCCAAAATGCGACTCAGGATCCCAGGTCAAAAAAGCCGTTCACCGCGCCTGAGGTTTCCAAATGCCGCAACGTTGGCCAGTGAAAATGTAAACCGGTACTGATTTTCGTTGCGAACCGAGGCCAATGCGAAGCGACGATATTCCACGTTCACGCCGCAACAGTCCCAGTTATAAGCCATCTGGACCGACCCATACTGTACTTTCCCCAATTCCGCGTCGAATCCTAAATTGGTCGCCCCACTGAAGCCCCGTTTGCCCGCGTTTCCATATCCTAAGACGGTGCGGAACTGATTGAACTTTTCTGCGACCGGGGCCACGCTGGTATTTGTGATCTCGCCCGCTGCGTGCAGAAAAGCGTCGCCCGCGCCAATGGTGAAAAGGCCGACATGGTAATTGAACAGGAAGGTGCTAGAGTTGACCCGTCCCGCCAGAAAATCATAATCCGCGTCCCATTCCAAATCGCTGCTTCGCGTCGTTCCAACCCGCATGCGGGAGATCAACGGTGAAAGATGCCTCGGCTCGGTCAGAAACCCAATTCCCGTCAGATCCACGGTGCTGGTGAAAACGTTGCTGCGGCCCGGAATTAGCGCCCCTCCGAATGTCGGATCCAAAAAATATTTCTGCGTCAGCTCCCAGCTGAGGATCTCGCGTGTATCGGGTTGTTTGGGGCAGGCCTGCTGCCGGCTGGGGGGTTGAGAGCTATACTGCGCGGGGCTGGGTTGCTCTGGACTGGTTTGCTCGGGGGGAGTGGCCGGCTTTGAAATGGGCTGCAATGGAGTTCCATTGCGTTCCCAGGGAATGTGGCTCGGCGCCGGCGGCCCTCCCACGATCAGCGCCGGCATTCCCTCCGGCGGGCATTCCTCCTCCCGCGGTGAAGCCCGTTTCGCATAAAGACGGTTCACGACCCCGTACTCCACCTCATTGGTATCGCTTAAAATGTCTCGATCGTCAAAGCGCAGGATGCGATCGAAACTCCCTACCCCGGTAACGTAGTCGTACACGACTCGCGGTTCGACGACGTGCTTCCACTTTCGGCCGAGAAATTCGGTGTCGAAGACCCGGTCGATGGCGGGGGGCCTCAGTTCTACGGAACCTTCGAGTGATTTCCGGTTCAAGGTATTCGATACTGCCGTGCCGACCTGCGTCAGCCCCGTGCCGGCGGCTGGATTGAGTTGCTGCGTGTAGATCGTATCCCGTAGTGAAAGCTCCGGGCGGAAGCTCCAAGCGTGAAAAAGATGCGGCAGCGAAATCGCTGGGCTCAGATCGAACCGTCCTACCAGCGGGGCGGTCCTGAATCCAGGCTCGCTACGTGAGAGGCCTTCGGCATCCGCGTCGAAGCTTCCGTGGAATGGTGTACCCCATAACCGCTGATCCACGCTCGAAATCTCACCTCCCGGAGCATGCAGAATCGTGATTACGTCCCCTGGCGCCGTGCTCTGAAAATCCTGATACCGGCTGGTCCTGCCATTAATAAAGAATGACCCGGCTGTGTTCGACAGAAATGCCTGCGAGCGCACTTCCGAATTCACCGCCTGCGCGAACACGTCACTGAAGGCCAGTCGAAATACGTATGAACTCAGATAATCGATGTTCGCCACGCTGCGAAAATTGTGGGTAAACTCTCCTTCAGTATTCAGTCGGACCTCGGTCCCGCCCTGGTCCACAAGGCAGGGATGCAGCTTCGTACATTCGTTCAATCCCCGATCAAAAACGCTGTAATACGTCAGGTCCATGAAGGAGTTGTCCGTGGGCCGTGCGCGAAATTCCGCATCCGGCGCCCATCCCCGCTTCGAAAAATACTCCGCTCCTGCCAGCAGGTCCATGCTGCGATCGATTGCCCAGAAAATTGCGTCTCCCGCTGTGTTGCCGCGCGTCGAAGAGCGGCCAATGCTTGGAATAAGAAATCCGGATTCGCGCGGATTTTTCTGTAGCGGATGGGTCGCAAACGGAAAATACAGAATGGGGATGCCCTCTAGCCGGAAGTTGCTGTGGTAAATAGTCGCGTGCCCGCCAACTTCAATATTTACCCGGTGCGCGGCGAACTCCCACTTGGGACGAGGCAACTCGCAAGTAGTCACCGTCCCGTCAGTCACCATGTAGTGATCGGGCGCCAGCTTCTCGACCACTCGACCCGTAAAGAAAAACGGGTTCGTCGTAGTAAACACATTCCTGCGGCTCTTCAGGTGTAATCCGACGCTTCCAACTGCGTCCTCAAATCTGCCGGTTTCGTTCTGCAAGTTATATTTGCCACGTGAGGCCTGGATGTGCTCATTGTTGGGTCCGCCTTCTAGCAGCAGATCGCCTTCGGCCTCAACATCCCCAGTGTCTGAATTGTAGGTGGCGCGGTCGGCGTAAATGGTATAAGGGCCATAATCGACCTTCACTTTGCCGCGAAGTTTATAAATTGCCCCATCTTTTTCCTGCTCCAGCGCCTCGATGGTCACGGGAGCTCCCCGCCTGTTGGAAGGCGCATTCGGTAGTGTTTGTGTGGAATTTGCTACCGGACGCAACTGGCTGGTAACTAGGTGCGGCGCGAGTAGCAGATGACAAAGCAACGGCGCCGTGATAACCAATCGAAAGGGACGCATTTGCAGCTTACGAAAAAAATGACTGAGCGTTTGCTTCTGCGCCAAGCTGGCACGTTCGCTATCTGCGGAACAAAACGCCCGGCTGATGATCACCTTGCAGTATAGGCATGAACCCTCCCGAAACCCAATCCGATTCTTCATCGCAGGGAACCTACTTCGATCCTGAAGTTCTGGATACCAGTGAACAGGAATTTTCCGCCAGCCTGGAAACATCTGGCGAACGGGATCGGTTTGTATTGGACTCGCGAGAAAGTTCGATCGCCGGAGCAGACGGTCCTGATGCCACCGAGAAAATGGAGCGACTAGCGCCTGTCCGGAGCCAAGTCGAAGGAGCTCGCCCGTCCAACGCTGACGCAGGGCCTCACCCGGACGCGGACTCCGCTGCAGCTAGAGATCAGGAACAGTACAGCTCGAGTTCGATGACCGAGGCTCAACCGGACTCCAATTGGCGAGATCAAGTCACCGCCAAAGTAAAGCATTACAAAACCCTCAAGCCGCGCAAGGAACGTTATCCCTCGCTGCAGTTGCAGTTTGATACGGTTATCCCCTGGAAATCGGACAAGCCGTTCTTCGCCGCGGAGCGCGCTAATTTTGTTGATTCGTCGCGTGCTGATTCTCCGCCACCGATTGCCGAGCCTGAACCGCGGGTTTCTTATCCCGCCTTAACCGAAGCCACGGCCCGCGTCCTGGAATTCCCGCGCCCCGGAATCCTCCCATTCAATCGCGATGAGCTCGCGGAACCAGTTACGGATCGTCCACGTATTGTGGAGGCGCCTGAGCTTCTGCCGCCTCCGCCGGCACTCGGCGGGATCTTGATGGAACCGTCCAGCCAGCCTGAGCCGGAGCGGGAACCTGGCGTCGACATGCCGCTGCAAACCGCTCGGCTTTCGCGGAGGATATTCGCCGGAGCGATTGACGGATTTCTGGTGGCGGGCGCAACCGCAATTTTCGGATACATGTTTCTTCGCTTCAATGACTCGCTCCCGCAAATGCGAGTGGCGGTCGAAGTTGCAGCAGCGCTCACCGTGATGTTTTGGTTCGCCTATCAGTCGGCGTTTCTCATTTTCTGTGGGACCACGCCGGGCCTGCGCGTCACCCGTTTGAATATCGACTGCTTCGACGGAACTCCAGCTCCGAGAAATTTGCGGCGCTGGCGGGTGCTGGCATCCGTTCTTTCTTTCGTTTCGCTCGGCTTGGGATATGCCTGGAGCTTTCTCGACGAGGACCAGCTCTGTTGGCACGACCGTATCACCGGTACGCATCTAGCGCCCCGCAAATAATCCGACTCTGCTCTCAGCCCTTGGTATCCGGAGCCTGCCCTTTGATTATTGATTTTCTGCAGTCTCGAGTAGCGGGCATCCTCGCCCGCTTCTGATCGCAGCCCTTTGTTAACATCTTGTGGTGGCGACAACCCCCGTGCGCGTACGATTCGCTCCATCCCCCACTGGTCATCTGCATGTCGGCAATGCGCGTACTGCTCTCTTCAATTGGCTCTTTGCGCGGCAAAAGGGTGGAACCATGGTCCTCCGCATCGAAGACACCGACGTGGACCGCAGCCAAGCCCGCTTCGAAGACCAGCTCATCGCTGATTTGAAATGGCTGGGGCTCGATTGGGACGAGGGACCGGACGTTGGCGGCTCGTACGGCCCCTACCGCCAGTCTGATCGCCTCGATATCTATCGCGAACACGCCGAAAGATTATTAAGCGAGCACAAGGCCTACTTGTGCTTCTGCACTGAAGAAGAACTGCAGAAAGAGCGCGACCGCGCCACGTCTGAGCACCGCCAGCCGATTTATTCGGGAAAATGCCGCGCCATAGATCCAGCTGAAGCGCAGCGCCGGCGTGCCGTGGGCGAAGCGTGCGCTATCCGTCTCCGCATTCCCGAGCATCCCATTCGCTTTCATGACATCGTTCACGGGGACGTCGAGTTTTCGAATGAAGTCGTCAGCGATCCAATCATTCTGCGCTCTTCGGGAATGCCGGTTTACAACTACGTGGTCGTGATCGACGACGCGCTGATGAAGATCACGCACGTAATTCGCGGTGACGACCATCTTTCGAACACTCCCAAGCAGGTCGCTCTTTACGAAGCACTGGGCTGGCCGGTGCCGGAGTTCGCTCACCTTTCAACCATTCTCGGCGCCGATCGTGAGCGGCTCTCCAAACGCCATGGAGCAACTTCAATCGCCAATTTCCGCGAAATGGGTGTTTTGCCGGAAGCGCTGGTCAATTATCTGGCATTGCTGGGTTGGGCGCCGACCGGAGGTACGCGGGAGATATTTTCTCCGCAGGAGTTGACCAAAGAATTTTCGCTCGAGCGGGTCACGCCATCGCCCGCAGTCTTCGACATGGAGAAGCTGTACTGGCTAAACCGGCACTACATCAAAACTAGCCCTCCGGAGCGGATCGAGAAATTGGCTCAATCCTATTTTTCGCAAGTGATCGGCGAAGTATTCTCTCCTCCCCGAGCGAAAGAAACTGCCGCTTCTTCCGCGGTTCCAGATTTACAGAAGTGGCTCGCGACCGTCATTCAATTGCTTGCACCCGCCGTCGACCGGTTGGACCAGCTTCCGGGAAAAGCCTCGCTCATCTTCGACTACGACGCCCAGGTCGCGCTCGCTGCTGCCGACAATGCAGAAGTCCTCGGCTGGCCACACACCGACGCCGTTCTCGCCCGCTTCACCTTCAAAATCCTTGAAGATGAGTGCGCCCGTGAAGGCAAGCTCACTCCCGAGCAGTTCAAAAAAATTGTCAACGAAGTCAAGGCCGAGAGCAGCGCCAAAGGCAAAGAACTTTTTCATCCCATCCGAATCGTCGTGACCGGTTCGCACTCGGGTCCGGAGTTCGACAAACTCATTCCGATCCTGGAAGAAGGCAGCCATTTGCTGCTGCCCAAGCCGGTTCTCAACGTGCATCAGCGTGTCGAACAGTTCGCAAAAGCAAGAGGGAAGTGATTGCTTGTACAGAAGGTCCGAGCTGGACGTAACGAAACGCGAGTAGGATGAGATATATGCTTCCTGTGCTCGAAGGAATCATCGCGCGTCGAATTTTGCTGAATTTCCGTGCAGATCCCCTGGCGGTCCAGAAGCTTGTTCCCGCACCTCTTGAAGTCGAGCAATATCAGGGGTTTGCAATTGTCGGCATCTGCCTGATCAGATTGGAGCATCTGCGGCCCAAGGGAGTTCCGTCGGCGCTTGGCATCTCGTCGGAGAACATGGCTCACCGGGTGGCAATCCGGTATCCGGTGGGCAACGAAATTAAGCCTGGCGTCTTTATTTGGCGACGAGAAACTGATCGGAAAATGGTCGAGTTTATGGGCGGTCGCCTGTTTCCTGGCGTGCACGGCCGCGCAAAGTTCAACGTGATCGAACAACCGAACATTCTGCAGATGAATGTTTTGACACCGAATCACGACGCCGACGTTAGCTTCGTCGCACGGCGCTCCTCGCGGTGGCCGAAGAACTCGCTATTCCCCGGGCTGGGGGAAGTTTCCGAATTCTTTCAGCGAGGTGACTGCGGGTTTTCCTGCTCTTTGCAGGGCGATTCTGTTGAAGGTCTCCAACTGCGAACCCTGCGTTGGGAAATGGAGCCACTCGAAATAGAAGAGCAAAACTGCGCTTTCTATCAGGACGCATTACGTTTTCCCACAGACTCAATAACCTTCGATTCCGCCTTGCTGATGCGTGGCCTACCTCACGAATGGCACGAGATCAAGGATATTCCTGAATTAGCCGGGGTTGAGGTTTAGAGTATCGAGGCAGTCTCTGAGCGCGCTCTTCACGTCCGGGTACTGAAAGTTAAGCCCATTCTCCAACAATTTCTTAGGCCGCACGTTCTCGCTGGCCAGAAGGCACTCATCTGCAAATCCACCCAAAATAAGTCTTACTGCCATAGCCGGGACGGGCACGATTGCCGGCCGCTTCAAAAGTTCAGCCAGGGTGTTCGTGAACTCGACATTTGTCACCGGACCCTGTGAGGTCATGTTGACCGGCCCGGTTACGGCTGCATTTTCTAGAATATGTTCGACTGCAGAAACCAAGTCATCAATGTGAATCCAGCTCCACCATTGGTTCCCGCTGCCGAGTCTTCCGCCCACACCAAGCCGAAATGGAAAGAGCATGGGTTTGAGGGCTCCGCCGTTACCGCTTAGAACCAATCCGATTCTAAGATTCACCGTGCGAATCCCAACGGCTGCGGCAGATTCCGTTGCCGCCTCCCACTCGCGGCACACCTCCGGCAAAAATCCTGCGCCCGGCGGACTTTCTTCGGTTAAGACTTCGTCCCCGCGATTGCCATAGAATCCAATCGCTGACGCGCAGATGAATATGGTCGGCGGCCTCTCGGCTTTCGCAAGGGCCCACGACAAATTCTTTGCGCTGACGACCCGGCTTTCGCGAATACGGCGCCTTTTCTCCGCCGTCCATCGGCCGGCCACATTTTCTCCCGACAAATGGATCACAGCATCGAATCCCGACACCAGCGACGGAGAAATTTCGCGCATCGGCTCCCATTGCAAATCATTGCCGTTTCCGGTCGGTCGCCGCACCAAGCGAGTGACTTCGTGCTCGTGAGATTCCAGCGCGGGCACAAGAGCTGACCCGATCAACCCGGAAGCGCCGCTGATAAGAACCCGCGCCATTGCCAAGAATTCTACTTCCCCTCTGACCACGTGGGGACAGCCGCCCTCGGCTGTCCCTACGGGCTGCAAGCCCTATTCTTCTGGCATATGGTCTACGTTAGATTGCGTAACGTGGAAGAGCGGCGCTTTCAGCGCCGCGTACTCGAACGCGCGCAATAAACGCGGCGCTGAAAGCGCCGCTCTTCCACGCCCTCGGCTGTCCGCTGGGCGTAAGCCGAGTATTCACCCCATCCCGATATAATCAGAAACAACCAATGACCACCCTACGCGAACAAATCGCGACCAACGTGCTCACGGTGACGAAGTTCCGCGAGCTGTTGCGGGAAATGCGCGAGAACCGTCCAAACGACGACTTGGAATTGATTCGCAAGGCCTACGAATTTTCCCAGCGCTACCATTCCGGCCAGCAGCGCGCATCCGGCGAGCCCTATCTCGTACATCCCCTCGAGGTTGCCCTGGTGCTAGCTGAAATGAAGATGGACGCGGTTTCCGTCGCGGCTGGGCTGCTGCACGATTCCGTCGAAGACACTTCGATCACGATCGTCGATATCCGCAAGGAATTCGGCGAGCAGGTGGCGCACATCGTCGAGGGTGTCACCAAAATCAGTCAGATCGATTTTTCGTCGCAGGAAGAGCAGCAGGCAGAAAATCTGCGCAAGATGATGCTGGCCATGGTCGACGACATCCGCGTCGTGCTTATCAAGCTCGCGGACCGTCTGCATAACATGCGCACGCTCGAACACCTGCCGCCCGACCGGCAACAAAAAGTCGCCCGCGAAACCCTCGATATCTATGGCCCCATCGCACACCGTCTGGGCATGGGAAAAATTCGGGGCGAGTTGGAAGACCTGGGGTTTCGTTATCTCGATCCAATTGGCTATCAGCAAGTTCATGACGCGGTCGAAGCCCGCCGAAAAAAGGGCGAACACTTCCTTGCCGGCATCGAACGCGAGCTCAGTGACAAGCTTCGCGAAGCCGGCATTACCGCCAAAGTCGAAAGCCGCATCAAGCGCCTTTATAGCATTCACAAGAAGCTGATTAAGCAGCGCATCTCCGTTGACCAGGTTTACGACCTTTACGCAATGCGCGTGATTACGCGCTCGGTGCAAGACTGCTACGGGGTGCTCGGCATCGTCCACAACATGTGGAGGCCGGTGCCGGGCCGGATCAAAGACTTCATCGCCATGCCGCGGCCGAATTTGTATCAATCGCTGCATACATCGGTGATCACCGAAGCAGGCATTAGTTTCGAGATTCAGATTCGCACCGAAGAAATGCACCGCATGGCAGAGGAAGGAATTGCGGCGCACTGGAAATATAAGGACGGCCCGGTTTCGGTAAAGGACGAAGAGCGTCTTGCCTGGTTGCGGCAAGTGGTGGAGTGGCAGCGCGACGTCTCCGATCCCAACGAATTTCTTTCCACCCTCAAAATCGATCTTTACCCCGAGGAGGTTTACACCTTCACGCCCAAGGGCAAAGTTGTAGTTCTGCCCCGCGACTCCACCCCTATTGATTTCGCTTACACCAT
>Ga0070717_10001314_pt1 | contig 17021 bp, 12 predicted proteins | sample LARL113metaG_FD_71366 | JGI IMG/M metagenome (GOLD analysis project Ga0070717, IMG submission 71366) | Corn, switchgrass and miscanthus rhizosphere microbial communities from Kellogg Biological Station, Michigan, USA - LAR L11-3 metaG | ecosystem: Host-associated > Plants > Roots > Rhizosphere ... | reverse complement strand
TGTCGGCGATACTGGTCATACTTGGACCTCCTTGATGAGAACTGTTGTGTTCGTTCTCTTCAAGGAGGCACATTTCTACGCCGATGTGCTACCAGTCACACTCGTTGCGCATCGCGTGGGCTATTCCAGCGGCTGATGTACCAGGCCACGATTTGCAGCATGGGAACGGTGGGGTCTGTACAGAAGAGGGCAAACGGGGAGCGCTTGCCACTCGGATCGCGCAGGAGGACGAGAGCCGGATAGGTAGGGGGTCTTCTCCATCGCGATGCCATAATGCAACGCCCGTGATCAAATCCATCTTCAGCTGCTGTCCGGCATACCAGGTGATCTCTTGACTAAGCCAGGCAGTCGCGGTGTCCTTCACTCGGCTTCAGTCAACTTCGGCTGGCGGGGACCTTTCTTGGGCTTGACTCCCGGCTTGCCCTTGGGTTGCGGTGGGACAGGATCGTAGAGCTGTGCCGTCACGAGCCTCCGCGAGACAAAGCGGACCCGCAAGCGGCGGCACGTATGACCCAGGCTGGTTGCAGCAAAACCGCCATCGCCGACCAACACGATTTCGCGCTCGGGAACCCCAGCGTCTCACGAGCCAGATCAGGAGCTGTGCAGCCTGTGTCGTCGTGCGATGCCGTTTGCCCAGTTTGGCGCTGGTCGGCTTCCGTCAGGGTGGGCACACTGATGACCGGTAAGGCCCAATGACGACGGCACCAGGGTACAGACACTAGCAGCATCAGGCACACCCAGTGGATCCCGCAGCACGGTCACGACGTGTCCGCTTTGCGAACGCACAGCATCATGGAAGCGACCCTTGTAGGCAATGCGCCGTCCCCATCGGCGTTCTAAGGTGCCATCAATAAGCAGGATCAAAGGCGCATCAGGGGCCAGAAAGGCTATCACCAGGAGTCCGAGCAGAATGCGACTCAGATGGAAAGGAGACCACACCGCCCGATTGAGGACGCGGTGGTAGGTGGTAAAATGGCGCTCATCGCCTCGCCCAATGGCGCGCAAGGCCGCTGCCACCGTGCGGCGACCCGAAGCGAGCAAGGTCCCGTACACCAGGGTCCGCATATGGCAGAACATCGGTCGGGTGAACGCCGAAGCCTCCGGTTGGAGCAAGAGGAGTGACTCAGGGGAAAGAGACATGCAAGCACCTCCTGCAGAGAAGAGTAGTAGGCCAGAGCCATAAGCAAACGATCCTCTTCTTTTTATACCGCCAAGAGTCAACGGCTGTCGCCAACAGCAGGAAGAGGGTCAGAGATGAGGCGCGTCACAAGCAACCGCAGGCAGGGGACTCAACAGATGGCGCAGAGGGAAGGAAAAAGCTGCTCAACGCTTCAACTCGACATCTGGTATACTACGAGGTGACACGAACGAAGATTGGAGAACGTTGGACTCAGAGCTGATTGTGCTCAACCAGAGGAGGATGCAGATGACTCGCCCAGCCAAAGACGACGAACGGGAAGAACGGATCCAGATGGAGATCATCGTGGATGCGTATGGCCCTGAAGAACAAGCGTTAGGATGGTATTATTATCTTGACTCGACCTTGCAATTTCCCTTTACTGCTCGCTGTATCGCTCGCCGCGCGACCTCGCCTCTGGAAGTAGGAGATGAAGTCGAGGTCGTGGGCATGCCTCCTGAGGAGGAATGCGAGCATGACATGTTGGTCTTGATCCGCTGGAAACCCCATGAGTTGGCTGTGCCCTTACGGCAATTGGAGGGTATTCACGTGGATGACGAGACCCAACAAGCCATTGAAGATTGGCACTATTGGGTCAATCAAGGCTACGCGTTATAAGCCAGGTCGGGTCAGGCTCAGATTTGAGGTTGGAGGGATTCCTGTGGGAGGCATGCTCCTTCCCTCCCCTCCTCTTTTTCTCCAAAAATGGCCAAAGTCGAGTCAAATTGGGGGAGAGCCTCCTTTCCACTGGCGATGTTGGGTAGGCCGCTGGCGAGGTGCATTTACTGCCCTGTTCCATCGGCCCCCCACCAAACTGTACGTGCACCTTTCAGTGCATACAGCTTTCCGTTCGTTCATTCCGATGTCCTTCGTCGGATAGGCTGTCCTGCATGGATAGCCTGATGACACAGGTGGCAAACTACCAGGGTCTTTCTCCGGCGGGCTGCCATGATTTTGACCCAGCGTGGTCGTTTTCGCCCTCCCTTTTCCAGATCTGCTAGCTTGCGGATGTGGTGAACTTGTACTTGCTCTCGCGATCCGCACATCTCGCATGTATCGGCAAGGAGCCGTTTCATCAACTCGTTGCGTTCTGATCTTTCATAGATCGGGATCTGATCGACCAGGATGGCCCGTGTCTGTCGCTGAAGCGGGACACCTCCAAAGCGGGCAACGAGTGGCTTCTTTCCTTCTCGTGGAACTTGTATTTCCAGGCAGGGATAGATCGTCCCGTTCGCCGCTTGAAACCTCGCTCGATACTTGCGCCATTGCGCTGCCGCGCTGGTTTTGTGCTTGTATGCAAGCGTCTTGAGGAGGGATACTTTTGCTATCCAGTGCAGTTTCCAGAACCAGGAAACATTGTGGGCAAGCATGTAGTATTGCACCACTCCCCGGTACTCCTGCTGGTAGCGTTCGATGATGGTAAAATCATCGTCTGTCAGCATAGCTGACCGGTGGGTGGGTTTTCCCGCTTGTTGATAGAGGGCACATTTGCTCTCGACGACATCCGGTGGCACGAGGAGACCAATCCGCCCGTTGGCGCTCCGGCGCTTCTTGGCGTGTTTGGCATTGTTCTGCTGATTGACAATATGATAGTTCAGAAACCGCGCTTTTTCGCTGCTCGCATGGGTAATCAGCGTTTTCTCCTGAGACATTTCCAGCTTGAGGCTATCTCGCAGGAAATGTCCGAGTTGGTGCTTGATTTCTTCTGCTTCCTGTTGTGGACCAGCAAAACCGAAGAGCGTATCGTCTGCATAGCGCACGTAGTAAAGCCGTCGATAGGTATCATCGCTGGGGTCATAAGAGCAGAGCTTTTGGAACTGTTTTCGCAGTTCTTTGGCTTCTTCTCTTCTTCCTTGCCGTTTCTTCCAGTCGTATTTGGCTTTGACTGTGGCGTATGCAGGATTGGTAGCTCGTCTTTTCCCTCGCGTGTACGCAGGAATGAGCGTCTTTTCGACATACTGATCGAGCTTGTCCAGGTAGATATTACTGAGGATTGGTGAGATCACGCCGCCCTGCGGGCATCCGCTCAGGGTTTTGTTGAACTTCCATTCCTCCAGATATCCACTTTCGAGCAAGTGTCGAATTAACCGCAGAAACCGCTGATCGTGGATTTTCTCGCTCAGGATGGCGAGTAAGACCTCATGGTTCATGGTGTCGAAAAATTTGGCGATGTCGCCTTCCACAAACCAACGAGAGCCAGTCCATGTGGTCTGGACTTCTTGTAAGGCTGTATGGCATCCTCGACCAGGACGAAACCCATGGGAATGTTGGCTCATTTGCGGCTCGTAGTATGCTTCCAGGATGGAACGCATGACTTCTTGCAGCAGCTTGTCCTTCCAGGTGGGTAGCCCTAAAGGTCTTTGACCGCCTTTTTTCTTCGCGATGTAGACACGTCGTACTGGCGTCCATCGATGGCGTTCATGACGAACATCGTCAATCAGGCTTTCGATTTTGGCCAGGGACATGCCGTCCACCGTTTCATCGGTTGTCCCTTTGGTCATGGCCCCCTTGTTCTTGTACAGGCGGCCGTAGGCGCGTAGGTACAGATCCGGGTTGTACAGCATGCGATAGACATCTTCCAACGGCAATCCTCGTTGGCCGCGTTCTCGGACGATTGCTAAGACAGTTTCGGCGTTCCTCATCACGAGTACCTCTCTGAGCTTGTCAATCTGAACTCCCTGCCGCCCTTCGCCATGTGATCGGTGTTACCGTCTCGGACTACTGCGGCGGCTCCGTTGCCGTGGACCTCTCGGTCTGTAGGCAATCCCGCGTTCCGTCAGCCATGTACGTTTTAGCACCGGTTAGGCACTCCACTCATCCCTTTGTTCACCCCCGTTGGGTGCTCTTTCACGATATGAAGAGTGCTTCCGTCCGCGCTACCAACGGAGGCATATCGTGACATCGGTATCAGACGTTTTTCCGATGGGCGGCTTAGTTTCACCAAGTCAGGATTAGAGTTCAAGCAGTCTAGCTTTTGCCATACGATGCGGGTCTTGCGAGTTCCACTCATCCGCAACGCCTCTGGATGTTCCCCGCGTTCTCACCATGCTATGGTTCCCTTCGCTTTTCAGTTCCAGGTAAGGTGAGTGACCCAAGAACCTCCCTTCAAGTTCTTCCCCGATCTTCGGGGGATACATGGCCGCGTGTCGCGGCGCACAGCGCGTCAAGCGATGCCAGAGATTCCACCGATCCAGAAACAAGAGCCGTAGGCGAGAGGCCAAACTTTGGTGCTCTCCCTCTTGTGGCGGCGCGGCTTGCAGATAGCGTCGATGCAGGGTTTCCAGTTCCGTGGCCTGCTCGCGTTGTCGACTCTTGACCAATTCGCCTAAGCGGCGCAAGTCGGCTGCCGCCTGCTCTGGGCTGACTCCAATGGCGCAAATGCGAGCCATCGGTATCTCTGGCCACTAAGGGCTGGTACTTTTCAATCAAGGCCTCGGTGTTGCGCAGGACAGGCGCTTTACAGACTTGATGCTGCACGCCTATCTCGTCAGCCACCGTCTTCTGCGCCATCGGCATCATCGCTGACCAACACCTGAGCGCCTACACGCTTGGCGATCGGCTCAATCCAGTCCTAAAGGTTCTTGGCATCTTCGGCGGAAAGCCGCATCAATGGTCAGGGCCAGCCCACTGACTGGATCGACCGTGATGCCCAGCGGTAATGACACCCCTTTGCAGCTGACACTGGTCAGATCGGCGCCTAAGGCAGGCGTTTGTACCCCCGCAAACACCTGATCCCGCTTGAGACCGGGTACCCGCTTGGCCGCCTCTTGCACTGCGTCATACACCCGACTCTTACACAGTGAGATCCCAAGCCCGTCTAAGGCTAAGGAGACCGCTCCATAACTCAACCCCAGCAGGTAGAGCATCACGGCTAGCCCTTTCACCCGTTGCGAGGTCTGCGCTCGGCTGGTTCCCTCGGGATAGACCCGGAAGGTGCAAACGCACCTCAAACACTGATAACGATGCACCTGCATCTGCTGATACGCCGTATCGCGCAAGGGCTTGCTGACTTCCTGGCGCAAGTGAAACTTCCTCCCTCCACAGTCAGGGTAGGCACATCGCGTAGGAGCCGTGATGGCCTCTGGATTCACTTTGGGTAACACGATCCGTAAACGCATAGGTCTGCCTCCTCGGGGTTCTCTCTCCTTCCTATTTTACCCCAGTTTTACCACTTTTCGAACATTTACTCAAAACATCAGTACTTGAAAACTAGTAGTAGATGTGTTATGCTATGACAACAATACTCTTTCAACGATGCGGAATAGGTAAAAGAAGTAACTCATGTCCATTTTTGAGCGTACAACTTTTATTGTGCATGCTCTGTCTTCCGTAAGAAATGCGACGATGCTTCCATTTCACCTTTCAGGGGGCCTTCCATGACGCATCATTCTATCCAAGTACTCCAGAAAGATTTCTTCATAAGCTATACCAATGCTGACCGTGCATGGGCAGAATGGATTGCATGGCACCTCAATAATGCAAACTTTTCGACCATCCTGCGTCCTGTAGGTCTACGCTTGGGAGATGACTTTGCGCAAGAAGTACCCGGTATCCTTAAACAGGCCAAACGTATTCTCGTTGTTCTCTCTCGTGATTACCTCTACATGCTTTATTCTCAACTTAACTGGGCCCTCCTCTTACGTAAAGAAGCCATACACAATCAGGGACTATTTTTGCTCGTACATGTTCGGGAATGTAGAAATGCGCTCAAGAGTATAGTAGGTTCTGTAGACTTTGTAGATTTGGCCGACAATACCAATGAATCAGAAGCATCTCAAAAATTGCTAGCAGCAGTACAGAAGAAAAGTGGTGAGTTTACAATCTCCGACGTTTCTTTTCAAGTCCTCTCAGATACAACAGAGCGAGCTCTTATACATAAGCAACTCTCTTTCCTGAGACAGCATGATATGCTGGTCAACTGGCAGAAAACAGACCTAGTACCCAATGATGGCATACGCCTACCCATAAAAAACCTTCCAGAAGAACGAAACAATTTTTTCTCCGATCGTGAAGGAATTCTCGAAGACCTATATCATATTTTTAGTAGCAATACATCATCAATCTTCCCTGTGCCACTGGCGTTAAGCGGACTAGGCGGCATTGGTAAAACACAGATTGCCCTTGAGTATGCTTATCGTTTTGCGGATGAGTACCAGTATACTCTTTGGGTAAGATCCTCTTCACGAGAATCACTTGTTCATGATTTTGTGCATCTCTCAGAACTACTACGGTTGCGTGAACGCAGCGAACAAAACCATAACGAGATCGTTATAGCAGTAAAACGCTGGCTCCAAAGTAACGCCGGTTGGTTGCTCATCTTTGACAGTGTTGAGGACCTTGAAGCAATTAGCGATTTCATTCCTATCGGGGGTAAAGGACACATTTTACTCACTACCCGCTTTCAAGACCTGGGCACCATCGCTCAGTATATGGTAGTGGATACACTCGATCCAAGAGCAGGCGCCACGCTCTTGCTTCGCCGCACACATACCATCGCATTGGACGCAGAATTTTATAGTGTTTCACAAATCAATCGCGAGCAAGCAGAAGAAATTTCTAAAAGGATGGGGGGTCTTCCGCTAGCGCTTGACCAGGCGGGCGCGTATATTAACAAACATGCATGGAGTTTGCAAAAGTATTTAGAATGTTATGATATACAATCCCTTGAACTACTCAAAGAGCGCGGCAGCCTTCCATTCTCTCATCCTGAGCCGGTTGTTACCACCTGGTTACTTTCCTTTAAAAAGGTGACTCAGGCCAATCCTCTCGCAAGCGAACTCTTATGTCTTTGTGCCTTTCTCTCACCTGACCAAATTCCAGAAGAGATCCTTACCAAAGGAAGTGGCTACCTTGGGCCAAGCCTCGCTTCCATTGCCACTGATCCAATCAAACTAGATGACGCTATTATGGAATTACGTAAACTTTCCTTCATCTCTCGTAACCCTATCATGGAAACCTTACGCGTTCATGAGCTTGTTCAGGCAGTTCTTAGAGAGATGATGTCCGATGATGAGCAACGTACATGGGCCAAGCGCGCTGTACAAGCAATCCACCTGGTTTTTCCAGAAGACACCGAGAACAACGAAGAGGCATGTGAAACATATATTTCCCATGCAATAGCCTGCGCTCAACATATCAAAAAGTGGGATTTGGAGTTTCTGGAGGCCGAGCAGTTATTACACAGGGCAGGGGAATACCTGCTGAATCGCGGACGATATAGGGAGTCTATGCCACTTTATCAGCAAGCGCTCACCATTCGTCAACAAATATTTGGTCCAAGTGACCCAGATGTCGCCACTCTCTATAACGATCTTGGATGGTTGCATAGAACACTGAGTAAGTACGAGGAGGCGAGAAAACTTTTTGATCAAGCGTTAGAGATTCGCGAGAGTAGAGCATCGCAACGGGAAGTAGCCCAAACTCTCAATGATTTGGCCTGGCTCAGCTATAATGAAGGCAAGTACAACGAGGCATTATATCTCAATCAAAGAGCCTTAGCAATTCGTGAGTCATTGAAGAATGATTCTGATTTAGCCACCAGTCTGAATAACCTCGCATGGATTTATTACGTTCTTGGCAACTATACTGATGCGGAAACCCTATTTCTACGCGCAAATGATATTCGCCAACAAATCCAATCCGAACCATCTTTTTCAGCAATCATTCTCGATAACCTAGCACGGCTTTATCGTACTCAGGGAAAATACCAGGATGCAAAGGAGTTCTATGAGAAAGGGCTGGAAATCCGCAGGCGGGTAAAGGGAGCAGAGCATCCCGATGTCGCACTTAGCTTGACAGGATTAGGCTATCTTGCTTATTGTCTCGGTAAGTATGACGAGGCCGAGCGGTTGTATGAGCAGGCTCTTGCTATTCGTGAACAAGCACATGGCCCTGATGACCCTCGCGTAGCTCAAGTACTCACTCACCAGGGTAAGCTATATCGTGTACAAGGGAAGTATCGGGACGCAAAACGTAAATATGAACGAGCTCTTGCCATTCGAGAAAACCGATCAGAAAATGATCATCCTGATATGGCCTACACGCTGAGGCACCTCGCCCGACTGTATCGAAGTCTCGGAGAGTATGAGAAGGCTGAAAACACCTATTTACGAGCTCTTGATATTCGCGAAAAGGCCTTCAGAGAAACGATCCATCCCGACGAGCATCCTGACATCGCCCAAATCTTGAATGATCTGGGAAGTCTCTATATTGAGCAAGGAAGATATGATAACGCCACAGATTTCCTTTCAAGAGCATTAAAGATCCGAGAAGGGAAATTGGGCAAAGAACATCTGGATGTAGCAGAGACACTGACAAGTCAGGGCAAACTCTACTTCATATTGGGACGCTACTATGAGGCACTGAAGCAGAGTGAACGCGCTCATAGCATCTGGACAAACAAATTCGGTTCCCAGCATCCCCAGCATCCTTATCTCGCAGACATCCTCAACAATCGAGGTCAAATCTACGTCGCCCAGGGACTCTATATTGAGGCAGAGCAAATCTATCGAGAGGCGCTACAGATCCAGCAGGAGGCATTAGGAACCGATCATCCCGACATTGCGCAAACGCTCAATAATCTAGCACAGGTCTATGTCATTAGTTCCCGGTATAGTGAAGCACAGTCAAGTCTTGATAAGGCGCTTGCCATTCGTAAAAAAGTGCTTGGAGACGATCATCCCTATATTGCATTCAGCCTCGATATTCTTACCGACATGCACTTAGCGCAAAAGGACTTTGAGCAGGCAGCAGTAGTAATAGATCAGGCCATTGCAATTCGAGAGCAGAAGCTAGGATCAAATCATATCGCCCTGGCAAACAGTATTTGCAAGCGAGGTGATATATACTTCGAGCAAGGGGATTATCTCAATGCCAGGTTGTTCTATGAGCGCTCATATCGAGTCCGCATACATCGTCTGGGTCCGAAGCATGTTAGTATAGCAGCTAGCCTCTATCGCATGGCATCCGTATACGAATCGCTAGGCGACAACGAGCAAGCAGAAAAGAACTATGAACAAGCAATAGCTATCTATGAGCATCTCGAAGGCTACAATCTTCCCGATATGGTTGTTGCGATGGAACAATACGCAAATTTTCTGCTGAAGGTGGGGAAAAGGCATCTTGTGACGAACTTTAGAGTACGGGCGCGAAACATACAATCATATCTCACGGCTACACAGAAAATACCACCCTCTCATTATAAGTTAAGAGACTTAAAGGAATAATGCCGCATGAGTCCGCCCACCATCGTTATGATTTATGCTCAAGCTGATGAGTCTTGGGCCGAATGGATTGCTTATTTTCTTAACACCGAGCGAGGATATGAGATTTATAGGGTGTGGAAACCCATACCTGCAACGAACCAATATCTCGTGTTGGATCAAGCGATCAATAATGCCACTCATATTGTTATACTCTTTTCACCAGAATTTTTCACAACCCAGGGGGCCATACTTGGATGGGGCACAGTAGTTGTGCGGACGCAGAACGCTCAATCAGGAATAGTGGTTCCTATACGTGTACAGCCCTGTAATCCTAGCGGTCCTTTACAACCCCTTGTCCCCATTGAGCTCTCGAACATGCAGGAGGAGAAGGAGGCTCGCAACAAATTATTTACCGATTTTGATGATATACATGCCAGAGTGTATGGGGCTTTTCAACCTTCATCACCGCCACAAAAACCTCCCTTTCCTCTACAGAGATTAACATCAGCGCCAGAAAAAACATTGTGGCTGGCAAGGAAATCATCCCCACGATTCCCTGGCAAGCCTTTTTCAAACATTCCCTATAGACGGAACACGTTTTTCTTCACTGGACGAGAAGAACTCCTTCAACAGATGATTCGTGTCTATGAGACACACAAACAGGGTTCTCCACCTGTAGTAGTGTTATGTGGTCTACATGGCTGTGGGAAGACCCAGATCGCCATTGAGTATGCCTACCGCCATTATGAATCCAAATCGTATCAATACATCCTCTGGATAGATGCTAACTCTATTGAGAAATTAGAAGAAGAAGTTGGCAAGCTTATGGAGGAACTGTCTTCATCAGAGGAAAGACGCTCCTTACCACAAGGTGACAAAAAAGATGCTCTAGCGCTGAAACAATGGCTTCGCACACATGAACGATGGCTACTCGTCTTTGACCATATTCATAACGTATCGGTCATTGACGACTATATTCCTCCAATAGGAAATGGACACGTTTTACTAACAACCTGTACACAGCATGTTAGCAATGCTTATCCCATCCATGTCGGAGACATGAACGAAAACGAAGCCATTTCATTTCTCCTGCTTCGCGTTCGTTCTAACTTCTTACACAATCAGATTTCTTTAGAAGAACAAAAATTACGGGATTATGAGTGCCTCAGAGCTATTGTCCAACTCTTGCACCGATTTCCCCTGGCCCTCGATCAGGCAGGAGCTTATATCGCATCAACGAATTGTGGTTTAAAACGATATTCGGAACGAATCAAGGAGCAACTCATCGTGTACCTGAAAAAACGTGGTGTTGACGAAGAGACACCCGAATATTATCATCCCGCTACCATTGTGGATGACTGGAAACAAGCGTTTCATGAACTTGAAAAACACAATTTCTTTGCAGCTGAACTCATACTGGTATGCACATTCTTTCATCCCTGCGCTACTCAAGAAGAGATATTTATAGAGGGCAGAACAATATTATGGCCATTGGATCAACAGGTTGATGATGCCCTTTCTTCAATAGACAACCTCATCAAGGGGCCCAAAAGATACTCTTTCATCCACAGCTCTTCTGAAGATGGACTTCTGACTATCCATCCACTCATGCCACCTATCTTATTAGATGATCAGTCTTCTGGTACGCAACAAATATGGCCTAAACTAATCTTCCGCGTGATTAAACACATTTGTATTGACCTGCAAAAAGAACTTACATATGAGTACTGCCAACGATGGTTGCCTAGCATAAAAAAGTGTCTAGAACTCATAGACAAACCGGGGCTCCATATCCCAGACTCAGAGAAGCAGCAGTTCCTAAACCTGAAGCAACAGATGCTTGACAAATTATGTCCTCCCGATGAATAGATTCATCAGATGTAACGAGCATCAAACGTCGGTTCTTTGTGGTTCGTGTTCGTAGCGTTGTTCATCATTGATAGACAAATTTAGCTTAACAGTAACGTATAGCCATATGATATGATAAACGTAGATACAACAACTCATCAGTCAGCTGAGTATATGAAACAACTGCGACAGGCGTCAAGGAGAAGATCACATGCAATATAGCCTGCTTACGCTACAGAACTTTCCTCGTCGCAACATTTTTTTTACTGCTCACGATGATACCTTACAGAAAATTCATGCTCAGTTTAGTAAAACGCCAGATAGGATACAAAAAGTAGCTCTACGCGGTTTAGCAGGTATTGGGAAAACTCATCTTGCTATCGAATATGCTCATCGTTTCTTTAACGCATACACCGTTGTGCTTTGGATAAATGCCTCTTCAAAAGGGCAGTTTGACTCTGATATAGTCACTATAGCGAAATTATTGGACATGCCGGAAAAGGACGAGCAAGAACTAGGCCTGTTGATCAACTTTGTGCGACAGTGGCTTACTCAATGTCCACGCTGGCTCCTTATCCTTGATGATGTCAAAGACGAAGAGCTATTAAAAAATTTCATTCCTTCAACAGGTTCAGGCCACGTCTTAATCACTACTCAGTTACAGGGCATCAAGGATATTCATGAAATTGAGGTGAGAAAAATGACGGATGAGGAGGGAGCATTATTCCTCCTCCGCCGAACAAGAATTATTCCTGCCAATGCGGATGACGACCCAAAACTCGTTGAGCAGTACGTCGATGCAAAAAAGATTTCCCAACTCTCGGATGGCCTTCCCCTCGCACTCGATCAGGCCGGGGCATTTATTGAAGAAACATCATGCGGATTCTCTAAATATTTAGAGCGTTATGAACGACAACGAGCAATATTGCTGGGAAGACGCGGTGAACACTATATTAAATCGGAATCTGTATCTTCCACCTGGCTGATGTCTATTAATACCATGAAGAAAACTCAGCCACTTGTAATAGATGTACTACGCCTCTGTGCCTTTCTTTCACCTGACGCGATCCCCGAAGAACTCTTACTCGATGGTGTCCACTACTACCATTATGCCTCTCAAGGGACATCTATCACAAGAGAAGCATTATCTGACGCCATTTCCCTGCTCTGCAGATTTTCCTTTCTGCAACATAAGAGCAATGATAACATGCTGAGTATACATCATTTGCTCCAATTAGTGATACAAGATGATATGGAGGAGCACGTACAATATAAGTGGGCGGAATGCGCACTATTGATTGTCAACAACGCCTTCCCTCCTATAGTATTTAATACATGGAACTTGTGCCAGCGATATCTTCCGCAAGCAAAGGCATGTGTCAATCTCATCGAAAAATTCACTATACAGACTGTAGAGGCCGCGCATCTGCTGCGAGAAACTGCTTTTTACCTCTTTGAGCGAGTACATTACGACGAGGTCGAGAAGTTATACCAGCGAACGCTAGATATTCAGGAGGTTTTAGAACCAGAACAGGAGGAGACGGCGACAACCTATCACAACCTTGCCCTATTTTACCGGGAACAGGCCCGGTATGATGAGGCAGAAGCCCTTTTCAGGGAAGCCTTTAACATTCGCAAGCAAAGATTAGGATTGAATAATTCCTACACAGCTTCCTCATTACATCAGTTGGGATGGATTTACAACGCCAAAGCCCGATACGAGAAAGCAGAGAAGCTCCTACAACAGGCATTGGACATACGGCTGCAATGCCTCTCTCCAGAGCATCAAGATATTGCCACGAGCTTGAATGAACTGGGACAACTCTTTAGACATCGAGCCATGTACGAGAAAGCGCAGGAATCACTTCAACAGGCACGAAGCATTCGGGAAAAGGTTCTTGGTCTAGGACATCCCCATACAGCACAAACACTCGTTGATCTTGCCTGGGTATACTATGAGATAAACGAGTTGGGAGAAGCAGAAACACTGCTTTTTCTTGCGCTAGATATTCAAAAGAATACGCTGAACCAGGACCATCCTCGTATAGCACGAACACTCAACAGTCTGGGTATGCTCTACTGTGTACTAAACAGATTCAAACAGGCAGGAGAGTTTTATAATCAAGCCCTGGCCATCTGCAAAAGGGTATTGAGTTTCGAACATCCTCTCCTGGCACAGACATACGATAACCAGGGACTACTCAACTATCATCAGAAGGATTATATAAAGTCGGAAGAGCTCTACAAGCAGGCATTGAACATTCGTAGTACCGTGCTCGGCCCGAATCACCCAGATACCGCCCAGACGCTTAACCATTTGGGCCAACTCTATTTTAAACGCGGATTGTATAGCGAGGCCAGGAATTACTTTGAAGACGCATTGAAGGCACGTCGCGCTGTGTTAGGACCGAGGCACCCTTATGTTGCCACCTGTCTTAACTATCTGGCACGACTTCATGCCTCACAAGAGAATTATACGCAGGCAGAAGAGCTCTATAAACAAGCGTTAAATATTCGTGTCAGAGTGTGGACAGTGCATCCACGAATAGCTCAAACATTGCGCGACTTGGCAGAACTGTATACGATAGAGGGTAGGTATGCAGAGGCAGAAGATTTGTATAGCAATGCGCTGGTTATTTATAAGCAGACATTACCAGCCGATCATCCCCTCGTAGCAAAAGTACTCGCAGATTATGAGGAAGTACTCAAGCAGAGAAGTCAGAAACACAGAGAAGAGCTATGATAGATGAAGACCAAAAACGATGCCATCCCGATAGTTGTGGTGTGCCGAAACGGCGCACCACAACTATCGGGATGGCATCGTTTAATCTCCCTGTGGCTTGTAAGATGCACGACCGATTATCCCCTTTCGATATAGGATCAGTTCTGGCTGAAGGATATCGCGAGCATCACTGATTTCGTTGTAGAATTCTGCTTTCCAGCTCCTGAAGCCTTCAATAGCGTCTGGGCTTGGGTTATCTTGAAACTGTGCCAGGATATTGTGGATGTAATAAATTTTGTCAATGGTTTGTTTATCCAAAAGCGGCTGATACTTTCTGAAAGGTCTCATGACGTCGTTATCTGCCTTAAATGCTATCTTTGCAAAAGCCTCTCCTGTGACTGTAGTACCCTCACCCTCGAACAGGCGTATGTATGCCGTTACTAAACCGACATGCTGTTCCTGGACATAGGTTACAATGCTCGCATACTGACTCTGTACGAACTTTTGATCCTCAATAGTTTTCTGAAGCTTTGAGTTGAGCCAAAAACCACCAATGGCAAGCATAATAGGGACTAGAAGAAGCTGCATCCAATCCCACAGAGTCTTTTCAGGTCTGTATTGTTCGTTTGGCTTTAATTGCGGGCCGATGTCCCTATTAAAGCCAGTCCAATCCCAGCCAAACCAGTATACTGCTAGGGAGAATGAGACGACTACCACAAGTAATGCAAGTATGATTAGCAGAGGCTTATTTATTTTCAGCCACCACAAGCGAAGCCTTACCACTATTGCACCTCCTCTGTTGCATTATGGATGAGCTAAGCTTAAATCCGAAGAAAACTTACCATGTCTAAGTACATCCGATGCAGCGCAGCAGTCCATATAGCAAAGCCTACTTTGCGCGATATAACAAGCTCGCTACTTCCAGCCCTAGTTGTTGTGCGCCACAGTGGGCAACCCACCCACGTACCGTAAGGTTTCCCCGTCTAGTATCCCCGACGAGGCCCCTGCACTAGACCGCCACATCGTGTCGAACTACCACCTTACCGAAACATCAGCGGGAGTAAGCTTCCAACATTAAATTTGTCATCTAATCAGTTGGTCGAGATCCAGCAACATCTTGCTCACTTACTCATTCCAGAAATCACACTCATGATGCGTCCTCGATCCAGGCTAGTCCTTAGTTAAGCGATGATGACAACTCGGATAGCACTTTATGGTAAAAAATCACGGATTGGGTCCATCCAGGTGAGGTCTGCTCCCAGATAGTTGGGTCGCTCATAGTGCCGTAAAATGCTAAACTCGACTGCTAATGCCTGTTATAGATTGAGCTGAGCATACTGTTGTCACATCCATCAATCATGCTTTTCATCATCAATGATCTCAATTTTGCCTTCTTGCAGAGCTTTCTTCGCCTCCGGAGACTCCAGGATTTTCTCGTCAAAAACCGGTATTTCTTGCCCCGGAGGCAAGGTCAGGTTATTAAGAACGAGAGGCAGGTCTGACGGCGGACACTTCGCACGTATCTTTTTCACGATTAACCTCCCTGTGGCTTGTAAAATGCACGCTGGAAGACTTGATAGCTCCTAAAAAAGTCAACCTCAACACTCATGATACCACTGGTCCTTTCTTTGGCTGCATCTAGTCTACGTACAAAAGCAGTTCATCATGAACTGTACTCTCTACGAGAACAACAGGTGTTTTTGGTGATGTCGAGATCAGAAAGGTCCCTACAATGATTCTTTACTAAGACGACCACGCGCTGGTTTTTTTGGGTATGGTTTTTCAACAGTTCCGTTAGTTATCTGGTACGTGGTATTTTTCCGTCAGTTTCGCGCTGACTGGCCTACTCCTTCCCTGGCTTCAATGGGCATTGCTCGACCTGGTCGGCCGGGTGCATGTGCCCACACCACACACATCGTACCATTGCTGGCTCTTGCGCCTCCTGGGTACTTATCGCATCCCCAGGCACTACGAAATCCACAAAGCCTGTTGGCACATCCGGGGCGACTACGTATTTCACACCAATCTCACCGACCGGCGCTTGACACCAGATAATCGTACCTGCACCAAGGATGCCCTCGGCAGTCGTGTAGGTGATGTGATCGCCGAACTCGACAACGCTTTTGATACTTTGCGTGTTTTTCTCTAACACGCATGTAGAGGAAAAGCTTGCCTCATGCTCGTAAAAATGGTGAATATGGCTCACGCTCAAGATATCTGATGAAAGTCAATTAGACAGGCCCATCCCCAAAATAAGTGAGCTTGCTTGCTGTAAAGAGATCGGGCAATGTGATAGAATTTCATCAATATACTTGATACAACGTGGTAAGAAGGGGGAGGTCGATGAGCATGAGAGAACTGCTTTCCTCTGTGTTTCACTTTCCCGTTGGAATCACCATTGATTCCATTGATCCAGGCGCCAACGAACTCGTGATTGGTGTCGCATGCGACGCTCCCAGCATGCCATGTCCAGAGTGCCATCAGCTCTCTGCTCGCATGCACGGACACTACCAACGCACGGTCGCCGATCTGCCGTGTGCCGGTCGCACCGTGATCCTGGCGCTCACGGTACGCAAATTCGTCTGTAGTACGCCCGGCTGTCCGCGCCGGATTTTCACCGAACGCCTCCCGGGGCTGGTGCAGTCCTATGCGCGGATGACCACCCGGCTGATCGCGCTTGTGCAAGCTCTCGGGTTGGGGGCCGGTGGGCAACTGGGCACGCGCCTAGCCGACCGATCCGCTCTCGCCACCACCCCGTCCACCCTGTTACGCCATCTGATGCAGCTTCCTCCTCCCATGGCAAAAGCGGTGCGCGTGCTGGGCGTAGATGACTTCGCCTGGAAGAAGCGCTTCACCTATGGAACCATTTTAGTCGATCTTGAGCGCAGGAAGATCATCGAGATCCTTGCTGACCGCGAAAGTACCACCGTAGAGAAGTGGGGCTAAGGGAACATCCAGAGGTGGAAGTCGTGAGCCATGATCGGGGCAAGGACTACGCTAGAGCCGTGACTCGTGCCGCTCCGCAAGCACTCCAGGTGGTGGACCGCTTCCATCTCGTGCGCAATCTGGC
>Ga0070717_10001312_pt1 | contig 17028 bp, 11 predicted proteins | sample LARL113metaG_FD_71366 | JGI IMG/M metagenome (GOLD analysis project Ga0070717, IMG submission 71366) | Corn, switchgrass and miscanthus rhizosphere microbial communities from Kellogg Biological Station, Michigan, USA - LAR L11-3 metaG | ecosystem: Host-associated > Plants > Roots > Rhizosphere ... | reverse complement strand
CCCGGCATCACTGCCGAGCAGGCGCAGAGCGATGCGGAGCGAGTGGCCCGGGAAACGATGCGCGACTATCCGGCCTACATGGGCAGTCTTCGTATTCACGCGGTGGTGACGCCTCTGCAGGAAGATACAGTGGCGCAGGCGCGACCCCTGGTGCGTACCCTGCTGTTTGCAGTGATCGTTGTTCTGCTGATCGTCTGTGCAAACCTGGCGGGCCTTCTGCTGGTGCGTGCCATCCGCAGACGAAGAGAGATCGCGGTGCGCCTCGCCCTTGGCGCTCGCGCGACCGCATTACTCCGGCAAGCCATCGTGGAAAGCATGGTCTTGAGTATCGCCGGTGGCGCGATCGGGCTGGCGCTGGCGGCTGTGGCTATGCGGGTGGGCATAAGCCGGCTACCGCAGACCCTACCTCGCATCAACGAGATTGGCTTGGACTGGCCGGTCATGCTCTTCGCGCTGGGACTGGCGCTTTTGACCGGCTTCTTTTGCGGATTGGCTCCAGCATTTGCCGCAATCAGGACGAGCGTGAATGAGACGCTCAAAGAAGGCGGACGCACCGGCACCTCGGGCAGCGGCCATCTCAGGCTACGCTCGGCGCTGGTGGTGGCGGAGATCGCTGTGGCGCTGACCCTGCTTACCGCCTCCGGCCTATTGCTGCGCAGCTTCGAAAAGATGCGCGATGTGGAATTGGGCTTCCGCCCCGACAATACGCTGGCTGCGCTCTACGTTCTGCCCCATCAGCGGTATCGAACGCAATCCGCGATCGACGAATTCACGAAAACTCTGCGGAGCGATCTAGGGCAATTGCCTGGCGTGGATGGTGTTGGTATCACTTCGTTTTTGCCTGCGGCCGGCGATGCCTGGGGCATCGCTTTCACAATCGAGGGCTATGTTCCTCCCAAGGGCGCGGGGCTGAATATGGCGGCGACGTCGCTGGTCGAGGGCGATCCCTTCGAGGCGCTGGGCATCCGTGTGCTCCGCGGGCGCGCCTTTACCGAGTCGGATAACGCCGGCTCACAGTTGGTGGCGATCGTGAATCGCAAGATGGCCGAGCGCTACTGGCCAGGCCAGGACCCAAACGGCAAACGGCTGCGCCGGGGCATGCCGGAAACCTCCACGCCATGGATGACGGTGGTGGGCGAGGCCGATGACGTCAAGCTCGGATCGCGCGACGCGGAGACGATGCCACAGGTGTACCAGCCGGTAACCCAGACGGTCGCCAGTGAAGGCGTTCTTGCCTCTGCCGGGGAACTGAGCGCCGCCGATGGCTGGATCGTTCTGCGCATGCGCATGGCTCCGGAGCTGATGGAAGATAGCCTGCGCGCAACCGTGCGGAAGATTGACCCGCAGTTGCCGCTCTACCAGATGCAGACGATGGAGCACGCCATCTCGAAGAGCGAGGCGCCGCGACGCTTCAATACCGTGCTGATTTCCTCGTTTGCCATTGCTGCAGTGCTACTCAGTGTTCTCGGGATTTATGGCGTGATTGCGTTCTCCGTGGCATTGCGCGAACAGGAAATGGCGGTGCGCATGGCGCTTGGCTGCCAGCGCTCCGGAGTGATGTTGGTCATCCTGAGTTCCGGCGCCAAACTTGCGGCTGTTGGCTGTGGCTTCGGTTTGCTTGGCGCGTTGGCCGCGTCCACTTTGCTGCGCTCCTTTTTGTTTGAAGTAAGCCCGTTTGATCCCGGTGTGCTTGCACTTTCTGCCATCGCAATGCTGCTGCTGGCGCTGGCAGCTTCTGCACTGCCGGCCAGACGCGCATCGAGTACGGATCCCATGCTGGCTTTGCGAGGCGAATAGGACGGATGTAATCAAACCGGATTGAGACCTGACCGGGGCAGTCGAAAACCTCCAGGTTCTTCTCGAAATGGGCTACCGTGTCGCGCAGCAGCCCAGTCGCCCTGCTTGGAACCCGGATGCGGTTTGGCGGCCGCGATAGGTCCCACAAAGTCGCCAGCGGACGGTTATCCGGATCTCCTTTGATGCGAATCACGAGCAATCTGGAAGTCGTGTGCGGGGCCACTGTTGTGTGCCACCAGTGTGCCAGACTTTGCTTCCCGAGTTAGACATTTCTCGACTGACTTATAGTGACCCGCAGTTGACAGATTCAGAGAGTCGGTTATCCACAATCGGAGTGTCAGCCAGTCTGTGAATATCTGCGGGTTTGGGGGATGGAGTGCAGAGGAAGGGGCACTCCCCTTCCTCGGCAGCGTCGATGTAGAAGTTTCGTGCGAGTGCTTTTGGTCCGCTTTCAAGAGATGGTTGTAGACCGAGGATGTGTTCGGGGATTGTGGAAATGGTTGCGGATGAAGTTTTCTGCCGGCTGCCGAACAATAGCGACCGGCAGGGCGTCCCGCTGTTACGAGTACGACTGACAAACATACCGATGTTTTCCGACAGAGTCTCGAGCAGCGGGATGCGCTTTGCTCTACAACGAACGCTCAGATGAAGCCTGGGCAGAACAAGGCTCTGCTATAAGTAATTCGCCGAGAGCAAAGCCGCTCTGTAGTTCGATTGCCGCAGAAGGAGGGCAAGTCACGATGTCAGGGGTAGAGACCGGTGGACAGGAACCTCAGTTCGCAGCCTTCGTGGGGATAGACTGGGCGGATCAGAAGCATATGTGGTGCTTGCAAGCCCGCGACTCAACAAAGCGCGAAACTGGAGAGCTAGAACACAAACCGGAAGCGGTGGAGGCCTGGGTGGGTCAGCTATGCCAGCGTTTCGGCAACCGTCCCATCGCCGTGGCGGTGGAGCAATCGCGAGGAGCTTTGGTATTTATGCTCACCAAGTACGAGCCCTTGCATCTGTTCCCCGTGCCGTCGACGACATCCGCCCGTATGCGAAAAGCGCTGTATCCCTCGGGCAGCAAGGACGATCCCCGCGATGCCGATGTGCTATTGGATCTGTTACTGCAGCACCGCGACAAGCTGCGCCGTTTGTCGCCGGACACGGACGCCACGCGCCGCGTACAAAACCTTGTGGAGGAGCGACGCAAGCTGGTGGATGAAAAGACCGAGCAAAGCAATCGTTTGACGAGCCACTTGAAGATCTACTTTCCACAGATGCTGGACTGGTTTGAGCATCTGGACACAGAACTGGTATGTGCGCTCCTGGAGCGCTGGCCGACGCTAGAGGAGTTGCAAAAAGTTCCCCCGGCGAAGCTACGGGCGTTCTTTAGCAAACACCACTGTCGCGATCAGGAACTTATCGAGTGGCGTATCCTGGCGATTCGTCAGTCCATTCCCGCGATTGGTGATCGGGCGGTAATCGAGGCCAAGAGTACGGTCGTGAAAGTGATTGTGCAGCTCATCCGAACTTTGCGAGAGGGCCTTGCGGACTTAGACGAGAAGATCGAGGAGGCGGCGGCAGCGCATCCCGATTTTTTCATCTTTGAGTCGTTGCCGGGAGCCGGTTCGGTGTTAGCCCCGCGTTTGTTGGTAGCCTTTGGCTCGCAGCGAGAGCGCTATCACAACGCCAGTGAGGTCCAAACGTACTCGGGAATCGCACCGGTGATGGAGAAAAGCGGGAGAAAGCAGTGGATCCATTTTCGTTGGGCCTGCCCGAAGTTTCTGCGGCAGAGTTTTCACGAATGGGCGAGCCACTCCATCGGGTATTCGGTGTGGGCCCGAAACTATTACCAGCAACAGCGCAATAAAGGCCAGGACCACCATGCGGCAGTGCGAGCCTTGGCCTTCAAATGGATTCGCATAACTTTTCGCTGTTGGAAAGACCGGGTTGCCTATGACGAGAGCAAGTATCTGACCTCCCTGGCCAGACGTGGCTCTCCGCTGGCCGCCGCTGCCACAGCGAAAACTCTGTGAATTCCCTTGTGAATTCTGTGTGTGTACATTGTGCGGACGATCCAGTGAAGTAAGGAATTTAATTGACAGACTTACTCAGACGTCTGTCGGTCAGCCAGAAGTTCGCATCTCCCCAGCTTTTGCATTCCGACCGTGTGCTTAACGTGCGCTGGTTCGCCACACGGACATCGATATAAGAAGCGGGGGTGGCTGAACCGAGCACAGTTCCGTTTTGGTACAGAAAACGTTGACTCACTATCTTGCTGCTAAACTACCCTCCCGGAAAGAAGTGGTCACCGAGGCTAAGCCCAGCCCTAGAGGCGCCGGTATGGTCACGGGCCAAGACCGGCTGTTGGACATTTTCTGGGGCGCGCCCAGATATGGGGATTTGCGAGCGGCACGTGGCCTTGGGACTGTGCCCCAAATTGTGCCCCCTTACTGGCTGCTACTGTGCCCCACCAGTTGATACTAGCGTTTTAGACCCCCAAGAAGGCATTCGTGGGAAGTACAAGTAGTAGCATGAGATAGCAAGAGGTGATTTGGTAGCGCTACCGGGAATCGAACCCGGGTTTGAAGATTGAGAATCTTCCGTCCTAACCCCTAGACGATAGCGCCATCAATGATTTACGGACTGATGAAGGCTACTTTTTCACTAATCTTTCACTTAGGAGGGCGGCTTCACCGATTTTCAAACTCGCAGCTCAACCCGACGCATTGCATTTATCACATCCTCAGTGCTTACGATATGGTATCGGTCAAACACGCTCCGGGTCTTGTGGCCGCTGATCTGCATGGCTACTTTTTCAGGCACCCCTGCGTTAATGAGGTTACGAATCGCACTACGGCGGAAATCGTGGATTGTCAGCCCCTCATAACGCGGATCGTATTTCTTGCCCTCGATTTCAATAATACGGCCCAGGCCAACAGCCGCACAAGCCTTCCTCCACTCCTTCCGCAGATTCGTGCTATCGAAAACCCGCTCTGTCTTAGGCTCAATCCCCTCCAGCATCATCACGAGAATTGACGGTAAAGGCACAATGCGCGGCTCTCCCGTTTTGGTCTGTTCATCCTCTATGCGGATCAGGCGCTTGTTAAGGTCCACCTGTGCCCATTCGATCTGCAATGCCTCCCCAACACGTACCCCGCAGAAATACAGGAACGCAACCAGCGGCTTGAGATTCGTCGGGAATTGCGCCAACAGCTCCTCAAATTTGTTCGTCGGCAGGAAACCCTTTCGAGCTGAGGGCTCTTTTTGGAACTCAATGAACGACACATCTGGAATCTTCTTTTCTTGTTTTGCGAGTTTTAGCATCCGCCTCAAGGCAGCAAGGCTGCGATTGATTGCGGCATTGCCTATCCCTGCATCCCGGGCTTGCGAACAAACTCCCTTGCGGCATCAGTCGTGATGCGCGTCACTGGACGCCTTTGCCTGTGACATGTCGTAACCCGTTTTCGTCAACATCAACACAGTACCCAAAAAAATCATCAAGCGCTTTAAGGCCGTTGATGGCCTCGTCTCCGTTGGCTCGGACCTTCAGGGACTTGTTGCCCTTGGAAACGTAGTTGTCAACCAGAGATTCCCGCAGATCGCCGTAGCGAATTTTACGCAAATCAGAAAGAGGCATTAGGCCGTTGTCACGGTCGCCCATCAACTTTCGCAGAACTCCGAGCGCCTCTTGCTTGACTTCTGTTTTAGTGGAAACTCGAATTTGTCTGCCGTTCTGGTCGTAATATTGCGCGTACCAAAACCTGCAGCCGTTGATCTTGATTAGTGATCCCTCACCTTTAGCCCGTCGTTGTGCCATAATCCCCGCCTTAACTCAATTAAACTTATGTCCTAAGTGAAAACCTGTGAATGGCCCGAGAGTAACGGGGGATGTGGTTACTAGGCCCACAAGAATCGCAAACGGCTACGTCGCTGCCTTGCTGCAAACCCTTTGAACCGTCCCACGCGAGAGGCGAGTACTCCTCGCAATCTCAGACCATGACATACCATCCTCACGCATCCGCCGAATCATCCCTGCATCCACCTTCGCCTCAGGTCTGCCGAGCTTCTTGCCCTCGCGCCGGACACGCTCCAGGCCCGCACGGGTACGCTCTGCCAGCCTGACACGCTCCTGCTTAGCAATGGCTGCCAGAATGCCAATTACGGCTTCTCGGAAGATGCCCGTTGAATCGAGGTATTGCTCAGTGAACCAGCGCCAAGCGACGCCGTGAGACGTTAGCCTCTGCAAGTGCTGTAGCGTCTCCAGCACGCCCTCTCTGCTCAGCCTGTCCAGGCTCCAAAAGAGCAGCACATCAAACTTGCGTTGGCTCGCATCTTGGAACATCTGCTGAAACTGTGGGCGCTCATCCGTCGATCCCGTGACCTGATCCACATATTCGTGGTAGATCAGCCAGCCCTGCTTCGCGGCAAACTCTCTCAAGGCAAGCAACTGGTTAGTGAAGTCTTGGCCCTTATCACGGGTACTGACTCGCGCATAGATGGAACAGTTCATTTATTTGCCTTTAGATAGGCGTCAATGGCGCGTCTGACGAGTTCTGCCACTGGAGCGCCCGTTTTTTCCGATAGTTTGCCCAAGTCGGTTTTCTGTTTGGGGGAAAGATAGATGCTGACGCGGAGTTTGTTCAATTTCTGCTGCATGGCTTCACCTCACGTGGAGTTAATATACATCACGTGATCGCCGCCACCCTCCCATTTTCAGCAACTCGCCCTGCTCGGCCTCATCAGTATCCGCATCACGGACAGACGGTATAGGGAGTACCGTTTCGGCCTACGCTGCTGCCATGATCTCGACTTCTAACGACATTAAGGCATCACGCACGTTGTTGCAGGAATCCTTTGCGATCCGCTGGAAATTAGGGCGCTCGTTCGGGCTGTTGGTTTCCTTGTCCCAGATGGCAGTGAGCAAGCCCACAATCTCGCTCGCCATGCCATAGCTGGAAAACTCAATCATGCGGCAACGGCTGAGGAAACGCTTCTCCAGGCTGTCCGTCGCATTGCAGGTGAAAATGAAAATTGTGTTAGGTGGGAATGCCGTCGCATCCAGCTTGGAGAGGAAAGCCAACTGCGCGGGATAGCTCATCTGATCGGCCTCATCCACCAAGACGAGATGAAAGCGCACCGGCTGCCAATTCTCAGGCTGACGCGGTGAGTAGTGACACTTCCGGCAAACGTCCTGCACCGTTTCCAGCGTGCATTCCTTGGCAGGGATGTGATGTAGCTCGGCTGGCATTTCCGCCGCAAGGGAGAGCGCCAACGTAGTCTTACCCGTTCCCGATGGTCCCACAAACAGCCATGCACTCGGATACGGATTAGCTGCTAACTTGCTGGCAATTCGCTTCGGTTTCTCCAGCCCAACAAATTCAGCGATTCGCTTGGGCCGGTACTTCTCCGATAGTGGTTGCGGAAAGCCTATCTCTATTTGCATTAGCGGCCTCCCTTCCCATTGCACGCGGCAATGAAGCGGTCCTTGTTGAATCGTGGGTTAGTTGTGGACAATGCCTCAGCGAAACGACGGCAGAGGGCATCGAAGCGGACTGCATCACCTACAATCCTTGTGCTATCGACTGGCTTGAGATGGACGGAAGCTGTAAACGATGGCAGTAAACGGATCGTGTCAGCAATCAGGTTGAAATCTTTTCGTGTCATTTGCGGCCTCCATTTGCTCGCAAACGCACTATACCTCAATAGGAATCACATGATGCCTATATACATCGCATGCTGTTCATGGCAGGCCGAAAAAAGTTCTTGACAAGTTTTCGAACTGAATCTGGATTCGGCGGAGCTGCTAAAAAACGTGTACAAGGGACTGGCTGCTAAGTGACTGAATCGACGTGTGGGCGATTAGGCGCGGATCGGCTGCCAATTAACGGACGATTGTTAGCAGTGCTAACGGGTTTGGAACGTGATTCGCGGCTGAATGGCGCTCGATTGGGACAAGTGATTTTCGAGCGCAGCGACCCACGCGGAGATGTCAGGCGGAATAGTTCTTCCGGACCCTTTATCGCAGGAATATCCTTAAGCGGATTTTCCGCCCGGAGTTAAAGCTAACCACCAGCCGGGTGGTCAAATATTAGGGCTACCTCCTCTGCCCTCCGAAAAATATAAAAAATTTGGCTTGCGAGACGAGCTTCTCAGGAGGTGGCCCGTTTTTTCTCAGGGAGCCTCAAATCCCCGGATAGAGAAATTATTGGGCGTAGCAGGCCAGTAACCCGTGATTGACTTGAGGATGCTCCCCCTCCTAAGATTGCGACCCAGGACGGAGTCGCTCTCGATTTGCTAGGTCAAACCATTTCGCACTACCGCGTCGTGCAGAAGCTGGGCGGCGGCGGCATGGGTATTGTCTTCAAGGCCGAGGATACGCGGCTCCATCGTTTCGTTGCTTTGAAGTTCCTGCCCGAGGAGGTTGCCCGAGACGCCCAGGCGTTGGCTCGTTTCGAGCGCGAGGCGCAGGCCGCTTCCGCCCTGAACCACCCTAACATCTGCACGATTCATGACATCGGCGAGCAGGACGGCCAGGCGTTCATCGCCATGGAGTTTCTGGATGGTAAGACGCTCAAGCACATGATCGACGAGCGTGCGATGGAGTTGGAGACGCTTCTCTCACTGGCCATCGAAATAACCGATGCCCTCGATGCGGCGCATGTCAAGGGTATTGTCCATCGCGACATCAAACCAGCGAACATCTTCGTGACCGAACGTGGCCACGCCAAGATTCTCGACTTTGGACTGGCCAAGGTCGCCGCTGGGACTGTTGCGGTAACGTCGGGCGACGCCACGCAAACCGGATTTGGGGAAAAAGACCTGACGAGCCCGGGTACGGCAGTTGGCACGGTGGCATACATGTCCCCGGAGCAGGCGCGGGGGAAAGAGCTGGACGCCCGTACGGATTTGTTTTCCTTTGGCGCTGTCTTGTACGAAATGGCAACCGGCAAGCAGCCATTTCGCGGCGACACTACGGCGAATCTGTTTGATTCGATCTTGCACAAGAGCCCGGTCGCCCCGGTGCGTCTAAACCCTGACCTGCCGACCAAGCTGGAAGAGATTATTAACAAGGCGCTGGAAAAGGACCGCGATCTGCGCTACCAGCACGCCTCGGACATCCGCACGGATCTGAAGCGGCTGAAGCGCGAGACCGAGTCCAGCCGGTCAGCCGTGCCGGTGGCGGTGGATGCGGAGGAGGCTGAAGCAGTCAACACGACTCGTCCACCGTCCAGCGGGAAACAGAAGTCGGCTTCGGCTGCTGTGCCGGGTATAAAAGCGGAGCAAAAAAGCGGACGCCCGAAAATTCTTGTCCTTGCCGCCGTGCTGATTGTGGCCGCCCTGGTTGGCGGTGCTCTCTACTTTCGCTTGCGTCCGGCAACGCCGCTGACAGAAAAAGACACGATTGTTCTGGCCGACTTCGACAACACGACCGGAGATGCAGTCTTTGACGGTGCACTGAAGCAGGCTCTGGCTGTGCAACTAGGACAGTCTCCCTTTCTCAACATTCTTTCCGACCGCAAGGTAGTTGAAACCCTGCGCCTCATGGGCCGCCAACCCAGCGACCGCATCACCCAGGAGATAGCCAGAGAACTCTGTGTGCGCACAGGTAGCAAGGCAATCATATTGGGATCAATTTCAAACTTGGGTGGTCAGTATGTGATTGGTGTGGATGGAGTCGGTTGCAACACTGGGGATACGCTGGCCAAGGAACAGGAAGAGGCGGCGACCAAGCAAGACGTGCTGAAAGCACTAGGTCAGGCGGCGGCCAGAATGCGGGCCAAACTTGGCGAATCACTCGCTTCCATCCAGAAGTTCGACGTTCCGGTTGAGGCCACAACATCGTCGTTAGAAGCACTGAAAGCCTTCAGCATGGGCATAACGACCTTCCGCACGAAAGGAGTTGCCGAGGCGATTCCATTCTATAAACGCGCCCTCGAACTTGATTCCAATTTTGCCGTAGCCCACGCCAGTCTAGGCGTCGCATACGTCAATTTAGGACAGGCCAGTTTGGCTGCCGAAAATATCAAGAAGGCCTATGCACTACGTGACCGAGTCAGCGAACGGGAAAAGTACCGCATTTCTTCCTTGTACTACTCCTACGTTACCGGGGAATTAGAACAGGCCAGCCAAGTTTACGAACTCTGGGCCAAGAGCTATCCGCAGGACGCGATACCCCCCGGCAACTTGGGCACCATTTACGACAGTCTAGGCCAGTATGAGAAGGCTTTGACTGCAACCGAAGAGGGTCAGCGTCTGGAACCGAAGGTCGTTGGTTACTTCAATCTCGCACAAATCTACCTCCAACTCAACCGGCCAGATGACGCCCGGAAAACCATTGAGCAAGCCCAAGCGGGAAAATTCGAGGGCGACCTCCTGCACTGGGCAATCTATCAACTGGCTTTCCTCAAAGGTGATGCAGCGGAGATGGAGCGGCAAGTGGCTTGGGCGGCAGGTAAGCCCGGAACCGAAGACACCCTGCTGTCATTCCAATCTGACACTGATGCCTACTATGGGCGGCTGACGAAAGCGCGAGACTTCTCTCGGCGTGCGGTGGATGCGGCAGTCCGCAACAACTCGAAGGAAACGGCTGCACTATGGCAGGTGAATGCTGCTTTGCGAGACGCAGAGTTCGGCAACACAACAGCGGCGAAGCAGGATGTTGCGGCGGCATTAACGCTGGCTCCGGGCCGGGATGTGAAAATGCTTTCTGCACTGACGCTGGCACGAGTCGGCGAAGTTGCCCGTGCCAAGGCGATTGTCGCAGAACTGGAAAACAGTTACCCGTCGCAAACAGTGCTGAAGGTGTATTGGCTGCCGACCATTAAAGCCGCAGTAGAACTGAACGCGAACAATTCTGCGCAAGCTCTCGTATTTTTGGAAGCTGCTGCTCCCTACGAACTCGGCGATCCGCCACAATTCCAGGTAGGGACTCTGTATCCCGTCTACATCCGGGGCCAAGCTCATCTAATGGCACACAACGGCACCGCTGCGATCACGGAATTTCAGAAGTTCCTCGACCATCGTGGAATCGTGCTGAATTTTCCATTCGGGGCGCTAGCCCATCTCAGCCTTGCCCGTGCCTACGCGCTCTCCAGCGACACGGCGAAGAGTCGCACCGCATATCAAGACTTCTTCGCCCTCTGGAAAGACGCCGATCCCGACATCCCCATCCTGAAGCAAGCCAAAGCGGAGTACGAGAAGTTGAAGTGAAAACCCTGGTGAGTTCAAGCTTCCGTCCTGGCGGGTGGCGTTTTTCTAGATGGGTCCCATCTGCCCGTCCGTGACAAACGAAAAATCAAATACTCCGGCTCTCGGAGTGCACACCGTACGCTGATGAGCGGCGCTCCAATGCTCTCGGGCTAAGTTATCTCATAAATGGACCAGCATTGGGCGATGGTTGAGGGATAATACCGTCCGAGGCGGAATAAAAATGGCGATCTACATCGTCGACGAGTCACAACGCAAAGCTGCAAGAGTCGCGGGATTTGCTTACCTAATCACGTTCGCGACCGTGGTCTACGTCAATTTTGGTATCCACGAGCGTCTGATTGTCGAGAACAATGCCGCTGAAACCGCTCGGAATATCCTGGCCCACGAGCGACTCTTTCGTATCGGCATCGCTGGTGATCTCATTTACTGCGCAGGCGTTATCGTGCTTCTCACAACGCTTTACGTAATTCTCAAGCCGGTTAATCGGGGCCTTGCCTTGCTTGCGGCATTCTGGAGGTTCGTGTGGGTCCTAATGTGGCTTGTAATGACGCTCAATCTTTTTGACGCTCTGCGACTCCTCAGTGGCGCTGATTACTTGCGAGCAAACTTGCGAGCATTCGAAGCGGAGCGATTGCAGGCCTTGGCGAGATTCTATCTCGGAACGAGTTTTGACTACTATTATGTTGCCTTGCTGTTTGGTGCATTGGCATCCACAGCGTGCGGGTACCTGTGGTTCAAGTCCCGCTATATCCCTGGAGCACTGGCTGCCTTCGGCGTGATCTCGTCCGCATTTTGCGTGGCGTGTACTTTCGTTTTCTACATTTTCCCCACCTTCGACAAAATCGTTAACCTATGGTGGTTCGATTTTTCCGATGGGTATTTTCGAGATAGCACTGAGTTTTTGGCTTCTATTTAAGGGATTAAGGCCGTCTGGGACAGCTCAGCCCGATTAAAGCACGCCACTGAGCACACGCCGCCTATCCTTTCGTTCCGTCCGCACGACCATCGCAGGTATTTATGAGACGAGTTCTAGTCGAACGTTACGCTCTTTTCGAAATCAACTCCTGCGCTAAAGGGTCCTAGTACGCCACCTTCTTGGGCGGGTTCTTTTCGTGCGGTCGCTGGACGGGGAGGTTAGGAATAATTCCTCAAGAAATGGCCCAGCAGCGATGAACAAAAATATGCACGAGATCGCGCTCACAACATCCATAAATTCTCCTGGCGAGAATTATGTCGCAAGGCGGCAGGCAGGATACAGACACGAAAGTAATCGGGCGATGCACCTAGAGCATGAATGCCGCAGTTTTCACGTGAGAGCAAAACGTTCCGATTCGCAGATGGACGGGTGGGTTTGTCCCAACGTCACGGCAAGGGCGGAGTTAGTGATGTAAAATACACCGCTCCGCCCCCGGCGTGATTCAGGTATTGGCCCCCAACAACTAATCCCGTGGCGAGGCTCTGAGGCCGGGAATGCGATACCGCTGGGCCATTTGTGCCCGCCATGCTGCCACACGCTCCTTGGGTGTTGGGCGAGACTGAGTCGATGTTGAGCTAATTGCGATTGGCGAGGGATTGCTTTGAACCGCCGCGTTTGCGCCCTGCCCCTTGGCCTCGCAGTCCTGAGTGTCACCTGCGGCACATGGAATTAGCAGGAAGAGATGTCCGCAGAAGTCCACAAAACACCTGGCGGGAACTCCTATACCGACAATTTCTCCTCGCCCATTAATATTATCAGCCGCTACCAATTCCAGACCTGAGTTAGCGGGAATCAGGGTGTTCAAGTCGACCATGGGTCCACCCTTTTCCCACAGGAAAGGGTGCCGAAATGGCGGCTCTGTGCGACCGCTGATAAAAAAATAGCCAACAACCTGGCTCTTTGAGTTAATCGCGGATGCGTGACTGTCATCACCAAGCGTCCCGAGGTCGGTCATGACGCCCTCACGCCACAGGAATGCGTGGTGGACCTGACTGCTTGGCAAATCTGCTTCGCCCACAACCTCCCCGGCATCATTGATCCAGATTGCAGTCGCATTATCTCCTCCCAAGGTGCCCAGGTCCCGCATCACTCCGCTTTCCCAAAGAAAGGCGTGGCAACCTGGCGTTTGATCGCCAAAGCACGCCCCCGGGTTTTCTGCCGGGCTCGATTGCCCGATGACCTGGCCTCGATTGTTCGCGCACTGCGCGAAACCGAAGACGCCTCCCAGAGTGCCGAGATCGGTCATCGCTCCCTTCCGCCACAGGAAGGGATCAACGGTAGGAAGCCCCGTGGTTGGGTTCGGAATCGAGTTTGTAAGCGAGGACCCAACCACCAGCCCCTCGCGTTCATTTACGCAGCCTTGGCCGGAGAAAGCATCCGGGCCACCCAGGGTGCCAAGGTCGACCTTTTTCCCATCTTTCCAGATGAAGGGGTGTGTCGGTGCACCGAAGAATGAGAAGGGATCGGGGACCGTGTTGATCGTAGAAAATCCGACTACTCGCCCCCCGTTGTTGACATACACCGCACCGCTCTCATTTCCGCCCAGCGTTCCGAGATCGATGATTTCATCGTTCTTCCAAAGGACAGCATGGTTCTCCAGGCCTCCGGTCACAGGATCGATTACATCAGTTGGCGATATTCCAGCGATCCATCCACGTGCGTTGATCGCGCTGGCCTTGCTGTTATTCCCCGAAAGCGCGCCGAGGTCGGTCAGGACACCATTCTTCCAGCGAACCGCGTGAGCGAGGAAGCAGTCGGGGTTGAAGCAAGGGGCGTTGGGATCGGGGGTAGACGTGTCGGCTGATGACGAAACTACTCCCGAATCGTTAAGGATTAGGTTTCCCTCATTATTGTCAGACTCGAAGCTCACGGGGCCGCCGAGCGTGCCGATGTCGATGAGTTTGTATCGAGTATGCTGCGCGGCAAGCCGAACCGGCACCGATAATGTAGCGAACAATGTCATCGCGAAAAACCATGTCAATGTTTTGGATGTCATTTTGCCTCCTCTGCACGAGGGTTGGGAGTCGAGGGGCCGGATCAGTCGAACCACCGCAGGAGAGGAGTGGGTGGGTAAGGCCGAGCGGCAAAAGTTTACTCTCAAAACTGCTGGTGTCAAGTCAAATTATTGCGGGTGCTCCTGAACGGCGCGACGGGCGATTCTCTTATTGCGGGTAGGACGCTGAATGCCGTGTCGGACGGTACTTTCGTGGCCACGCATCACGACCTGCGTGTTTTGTCTGGGTTCTTGCTATTCTGATACCAATCGTGTCCCTTCAATTCCAGCCCATGCCGCTCCTGAAGCGGGCCGCTCCGTTCGATGATCCTGAGTGGATCTCCCGCGCTTGCTAGAAGGAATGGCTTTTGCCTTTTCGGAAAACAGAACAAAAGTGACTCTCCTCGATCTTGCACAGGTGGAAAACGCTATCGTAACGCGAAGGCTAGGATTTTTTGCCGTAGTGATAGATGGGAAGGGACGACGGGTCTCAAGAAGAATCGCGCAAGAAGAAGAGATATACCCCGCCTCGGTTTGCCTATTTAACACCTGAGCAAACGAGAGCCGTGGCGGTCGCGAAAGACTTGCATGATGGCCCCGTAGTGAAGCAATTGCTGGAATGGGTAGCAGAACTGGAAAACCGCCGACCACACAAGAAATGACTGCGGCCTGGTGGCGCAAGCCTGCGTTCTCAAGCGGGACAGTCTGGGATTTCCTGATTGGGAGAGGAGTCAAGCGGCGTCGCGGTAGAGGAGAGTGCAAGCATGGTGTGATAGCTTGCTTTCTGCATCCCGAAATAACGGCTCCCAAATTTACGGCACCGAAATAAACGGCCCCAAGAAGTAAGGCTACGAAATAAGGCCGTTAAACCTTAAAGAGGACCATATGCGACTCAGCACCATTTTGCGACGGCATGGCTGGGCTATCGTGTTGCTCGTAGGTCTAGCAGTAGCGTTTCTCTATCATGTGCGACACGATGGTCGTGCGCTCCACGTCTTGGCCCAGACCGGGTTTACACCAGAAGCCCTACTGCAATCAACGAGCGGTGGTATGGCCCAATACGGCCACGAACTTCAGACCTCGACCTCTTCCCAGGCTACCCTCCAAGTTCTCTCGAACTGGAACTCCTACATTAATGGCCGATGCAATTGGACCATCTCCGCCGCTAACGTGAGTCGTCTGGCGATAGCAGATTGGAATGCCCGACGGGCTGGTTCGCCAGCTATTACGGCACAGCAATTGGCTAATGCTGCGAATCACCTCATACATAACAAATTGGCTACCATGACCGCAGCCCAACAACAGACGTTGTTCAGCCAAATGCTGACAACGTCAACACCAAAAGGAAACATAGGCCTCAACCCGAACTATCCTTTCGCAACTGGCTCAAAAAACGCCGATGGGACCTTCATCATCACTGTGCAAGCAGCAGCGTTCAGCGATATGAAAACAAACCTATTGTCGATGGCACCAGGTATGTTCACGAGTTCAGCAAACTTTTACCCTGGCGAAGCCATGATGGTTGCCTATTCCGTCGCGACCTGGGACATGGGATACGGCAGTGCCTACGTCACAAAAGTGAAGCAGCGACTTGGCGACTTGACTGGTATCGACATGACCAACCAATCTTTGTACGGACAGAATGGCTCAGTTCCAGCGCGCATCACCCGCGATTCGCCTAAAAATCCGCCACCTAAGTTTCTGCCAATCTGGCAAGCTCTTTTTCTTCTTCCGCTGAGGCCTCGATCACCAGTTGCCCTTCCAGTCGTTTGATCTCGCGGCGCAACCAACCGGCTAGGGCTTCTTCCAGTTCGGGCTGCGTTCCGCAACGATAGAAGTAATCGACCGTCTGCCCTTTTTCGTTAAGTGGAATAAATCGGCACGGTGAATTAAGTTCCCGATTCTCTTCCGGTACGAACTGCATCAGCATGCATTCGTTACATGGGTGCGGGCGGGCGGGGTCATTAAAATTCAAACAGTTCGGCGAATCCTCGAAAATAAATTGTGGACGCCACGGGGTGCGCGGAGATCGGCCGTAACCGCCATCTTCCAGGAACCGCAGCTCGAATTTCAGGCTTTCCAAGATCTCGTGATCGATATGGGGCATAAACACCTCTCACAGGGTAGGTTGCCAAACGCCTGTCAGCGCAGCCATGATGCTCGTCACCGACGCCCGTGATTAGAATCACGTCGCGCGACTCGCTTCCCAACAGCCCTGGTTGCGAAATATGAGACCTAGCGTTCGTTTTTCGCTGCGCAACAGCAACAGAAAGACGCTGACCAGACTGAGGCGGAAGTCCCGCAGCAGGACTCGGGCGGCGAATAGTCCGACCGGCTGAAGAAAATTGTGAGAACGCCTCAAGAACTTGTCATTCCGAGCGCTTCAGGTACGAGGAATCTGATTTATCTCTCCAGCAGAATCAGATTCCTCGCTCCTTAGAGTGACAATCGGTTAGAGTGACAATCGGTTGAAATCTCTTGCTGGGTACATAGGAGGAATTTGCAATGCGGCCCAGAATTAAACTCTCCGTTCAAGTTGCCGCTGGGATTCTCGCCTGATCGCGCCATGCCTTTTGGCTGCGCAAGGCTAAGGCTAGTCTATGGCGCTACAAGCATGAGCGGCGAGATGACGAGCGAACATGTACTAGCGGAGAGAGTATCTTTGCCTTCGATTGATGCTTGGTCTCTGGCTCACTTCTTACTTGCGAGATTTGCCAACTTCGGCGACGAGCCGGTTACCTCCGCCCGAAACTTGGCAGCCTGCTCCGGCTTGTTCAGGGCATCGTACTCTTCTGCAAGATCCGCGCGCGCCTTGCTGAGCCAGTTCGCAGGCGGGCTGGTCTGTTTCATCAGAAGCTCGTATCCGGCGCGACTTTCCGTTTCTGCTTCCGAATAGCGGCGTTGCCGGAGAATCGCGCGCCCGAGCCTGACCCGCGCGATTCCCACTAGCTGATGCTCGGGCGAAAGTGTTTGGGCATACATGCTGAGGGCTTCGCGAAACAGGCGTTCCCCCTCTTTATAATTCTTCTTCTCTACATAGACGTCCGCCAGATTTGATTCTGCG
>Ga0070717_10001311_pt1 | contig 17030 bp, 12 predicted proteins | sample LARL113metaG_FD_71366 | JGI IMG/M metagenome (GOLD analysis project Ga0070717, IMG submission 71366) | Corn, switchgrass and miscanthus rhizosphere microbial communities from Kellogg Biological Station, Michigan, USA - LAR L11-3 metaG | ecosystem: Host-associated > Plants > Roots > Rhizosphere ... | reverse complement strand
CGCACTCCTTCTAGTATGTATGTTGGCGGCGACCGGGGCGGTGGCCGCGCTCGTCTGGAACCTCGTCCGGCGGGCCGACCTCCACTCGATGGACGTGGCCGAGCTGCGCAACCGGCTGGAGCGCGGGGATGCCACGCAGGACGCCCAGGCGGCCGAGCTGCGCGAGCGGCTGACCAACACCCAGTCCGTGGTCGAGGGCCTGCGCTCGGCGCTCGTCGCCCGGCAGAGCGTCGAGGACGACGCCCGCGCAAGCCTCAAGCGGCTGGAGAGCGTGATCGCCGGCAGCTCGACCCGGGGCGCGGCCGGCGAGAACATCCTCGAGGAGGTGCTCAAGCACCTGCCCAGCGAGATGCTGCAGCGGAACGTCTGGGTGGGCGGCAAGGTGGTCGAGCTCGGGCTGCGCCTGCCGGGAGGCAAGCTCCTCCCCATCGACTCCAAGTGGGTCTCCAGGGGGGCGCTCGAGCAGCTGGCCGACCCGACACTCGACGCCGAACGGCGCGCACGGCTGAGCTCGCAGGTCGAGCGCGAGGTCGAGCGGCGCGTGCGCGAGGTCAGCCAGTACATCAACCCGGAGACGACCTCGCCGTTCGCGCTGGCCGTCATCCCCGACGCCGCCTATGAGGTGTGCCGGGGCGCCATCGTCGATGCCCACAAGCGCCACGTCATGGTCGTCGGTTACGCCATGGCCCTCCCCTACTTGCTGACGCTGTACCAGCTGCACCTCCAGTTCGCCAGGACCGTGGACATGGAGAAGATGCAGTCGGCCCTGATCGACGTCGAGCGCCACCTGGACGTCCTTGAGGGTGTGCTCGAAAACAAGCTCCAGCGGGCGGTGACGATGCTCCAGAACGCCTACGGCGAGGGCAAGCAGGTGTCGGCCCGGATCCGGGCTTCGGCCCAGAGCATCCAGGTCAGCGAAACCCCCGCTCAAGAGGTTTCCACAGCGATCAATGAGTCCGAACCTGATCGCGAAGCGCACACCTTCTCCCTCGCCCTCGTCGACCAACTCAAGTAGGGCGGTTTTGCACCCTTTTACCCAGGGTCTACCCAGCCTGTGCCCAATTCCCACGCAGGGTTGTCCACAGGTAATCCACCTACATGTAGCGTTTGGGTGGACCCAGACACCAAATATGTTGTGTTTGGGGCTTGACAAGCAAAAAAGGGCTTCGTATCATTCATGGCGTTACATCGAGGCCCTGGGGCATAAGTGGCGGGCATGCTCTGGGGCCTCTTCCATCCCCAAACGAATACCTTCGACGACCCATCCAAAGTCCCAGATAACGTCCCACCAAACCCGCGATTTGAATGCATCCTCGACGGGGATGAATGAAGGAGTTCTCTAGAGATGGCCAAGAATGTCGCCGACGTCGCTGCCGCCGCCCGCCGCAATGGAAACCAGGGCGGACGGGCGCAAACTGATGGGTCTGTGAAGACCAAGGCCGGGCTCCGGTTCGACCGCTTCTTCACGCCTCCAGGCAGCCACGCCTACGACCTGGTCGAGTGGGAGCGCCGGACGGCCGCCATCACCAGCGAGAAGGGCCAGGTCATCTTCGAGCAGAAGGACGTCGAGGTCCCCCGCTCCTGGTCGCAGCTGGCCATCAACGTCGTCGCTCAGAAGTACTTCCGTGGCGCCCCGGGCAGCCCCGAGCGCGAGACCAGCGTCCGCCAGATCATCGACCGCGTGGTCGACACCCTGGCTCGCTGGGGCGTCGAGGGGGGCTACTTCGCGACCGATGAGGACGCCGAGAACTGGGCTGAGGAGCTGCGCTTCCTGCTGGTCACCCAGCAGGCGTCGTTCAACAGCCCGGTCTGGTTCAACATCGGCGTCCCAGGCCGCTCGCAGCAGGGCTCCGCGTGCTTCATCAACTCGGTGCAGGACTCGATGGAGTCGATCCTCGAGCTCGTCAAGACCGAGGGCATGCTCTTCAAGTTCGGCAGCGGCACGGGCACCAACCTGTCGGTGCTCCGCTCGTCCAGGGAGCAGCTGTCCGGTGGCGGCACGGCCTCAGGTCCCGTCTCCTTCATGCGCGGATACGACTCGTTCGCCGGCTCGATCAAGTCGGGCGGCACGACCCGGCGCGCGGCCAAGATGGTCATCCTCAACGGCGACCACCCCGACGTGCTCGACTTCATCCGCTGCAAGGCGGAGGAGGAGAAGAAGGCCTGGGCGCTCATCGAAGCCGGCTACAACGCGGGCTTCAACGTTCCGGGCGGCGCGTACGACTCGGTCCAGTTCCAGAACGCCAACCACTCTGTGCGCCTGAGCGACGAGTTCATGAACGCGGTCGCCGAGGATAAGGAATGGCAGACGCACGCGATCGTCGGCGGCCGCGTGGTCGACACGTACAAGGCGCGGACGATGTGGCGCGAGATCGCCGACGCGGCCTGGATCTGCGGCGACCCCGGCCTGCAGTTCGACACGACCATCCAGGACTGGAACGTGGTCCCGAACACCGGGCGCATCAACGCAACCAACCCCTGCTCCGAGTTCGTCTTCCTGGACGACACGGCCTGCAACCTGCTCTCGCTGAACCTCATGAAGTTCCAGGTCGAGGGCGGGACGTTCGACGTGGATCGGTTCCGCCGGGCGGTGGACGTCTGCTTCACCGGTCAGGAGATCCTCGTCTCCAACGCCTCTTACCCCACCCCCGCCATCGCCAAGAACTCCGAGGCGCTGCGGCCGCTCGGCCTCGGCTACGCGAACCTCGGCGCGCTGCTGATGTCGATGGGCCTCGCCTACGACTCGGACGAAGGCCGCCGCTTCGCCGGCGCCGTCACCGCGATCATGACCGGTCGCGCGTTCGCGCAGTCGGCCCGGATGGCCGAGGTCAAGGGGCCGTTCAGCGAATTCGCCAAGAACCGCGAGCCGATGCTGCGGGTCATGGAGAAGCATCGCTCTGCGGCGTACGCCCTGAGCAACTCGGCCGAGTCGGCCGAAGTGCTGAAGGCCGCCCGCGAGACGTGGGACGAGGCCGTCGAGCTCGGCCGCATCCACGGCTACCGGAACGCGCAGGCAACGGTGCTCGCTCCGACCGGGACGATCGGCTTGATGATGGACTGCGACACCACCGGCATCGAGCCCGACCTCGCCCTGGTCAAGTACAAGAAGCTGGTCGGCGGCGGGCTGCTGAAGATCGTCAACGGCACCGTGCCCCAGGCCCTGCGCAAGCTGGGCTACGACAGCACCGCGGTCAAGGAGATCGTCGAGTACATCGACGAGAACGACACCATCGAAGGCGCTCCGCACCTCGCCGACGAGCACCTGAAGGTCTTCGACTGCGCGTTCAAGCCGGTCAAGGGCTCACGCTCGATCGCGCCGATGGGCCATGTCCGGATGATGGCCGGCGTCCAGCCGTTCATCTCCGGGTCGATGTCCAAGACGGTGAACCTGCCGACCGAAGCCACGGTCGAGGACATCGAGCAGACCTACATGGAGTCGTGGAAGCTCGGGCTCAAGTGCATCGCGATTTACCGCGACGGGTGCAAGCGCTCGCAGCCGCTGTCCACCTCACTGGACAAGAAGAAGGAAGAGCCCGCGGCGGTGGAGTATCGCGCGATGCGGCACAAGCTGCCCGACGAGCGCAAGTCGATCACTCACAAGTTCGACATCGCAGGCCACGAGGGGTACCTGACGGTCGGCCTGTACGAAGATGGCCAGCCGGGCGAGCTGTTCGTGACCATGGCCAAGGAGGGCTCGACGATCTCGGGCCTCATGGACGCGTTCGCGACCCAGACCTCGTACGCACTCCAGTTCGGCGTGCCCCTCAAGTTCATGGTCGACAAGTTCACGCACATGCGGTTCGAGCCGTCCGGGTTCACGAAGAACCAGGAGATCCCGATCGCGAAGTCGATCGTCGACTACATCTTCCGCTGGATGGCGAGCCACTTCCTGCCGGTCGAGGACGCCGAAGAGGCGGGCGTGATCCGGAGGGACGAGCCCCCGGCGGCCGCTGATCCGACGACGGGCCCAGGCGCGCTCAAGATCATCGCCGCGCCCGCCACCAAGGGCAACGGCAACGGAGGCGTTCAAAAGATCGCATTCATCAACACCGACGCGCCGGCATGTGCCGACTGCGGCGCGATCACCGTTCGCTCGGGCTCCTGCTACAAGTGCCTGAACTGCGGCGCGACCACGGGCTGCAGCTGACCTAGACCACTACCCCTAAGGTCCGGCGGAGGACAAAAGACACCCTCCGCCGGACCCCCCAGCTCCTGCTCCTAGTTTGCCCGTTTGGCACCAAACGGACGGAATCGAGACAGCGGTCTCTGGCACATTGGCACCATGCAAGTCATCGACCTCGAGCCGAGCGACGACGTAGCCGAAGCTTCCTGGATCGGCCCGCGCCTGCACCCGTTCAAGAACTACGACGCCGGCTCGGTCATCCCCACCGGCTTCGACGCCTATGCGCGCCTGGACCATGAACGCGGAGGCGTTCTTCCGGAAGCGGTCGCCCAGGCGCTCGTTGACGTGCTGAGCGCGCATACCTCGAATCGCGATCCGCTCTGGCTGGCAATGTGGGAGGGCTACGGCTACATCTATGCGGGTAATGCGTTCGCGACCCTCACCGCGACCAGTACGTTCGTGCCCGAGGGCGAGGAACTGGGGCCATCGCCGCTCGTCTTGCGCCGCCCGCCGCCGCGGCCCAGGGGCGCTCCGCGGCTCAGCCTGCCCAACCGCGAGTACCTCCTCTATCGCGGCTCCTTTGCGCAGGTCCCCGGATGGATGGAGGGACCGAACCTGTGGTGGCCGGCCGACCGTGCGTGGTGCGTGGCGTCCGAGATCGACCTGCCCTGGACCTTTGTCGGCGGCTCGACCGACCTGATCGAGGCAGTGCTCGGGCACCAGGACCTGAACGCCCGCCGCATCTCGCTGGATGAGTCGAACGTTTCGTGAGCTAGGCGTGGGTTCGGGCGGGCAACCTCCACGCCACCGGAATGCCCGCAAGCGCGACGACGCCCATCAGGCCAAGGGACAGGTACGGGTTGCCGATTACGGCCTGTGTGACCAGGACCAGCACCAACCCGCCCAGGTTGCCGGCCATCATCAGGAACCCGACAGCCGCGCCCTGGCGCTCCGAGCCCGCGTGGACCTCCGACCAGTCAAGCACCACCGGCAGGCACGCCAGCAGCACGAAGCCGTCGATGAACATCCACGCGCCGAGCCAGATCACGTTGTGGAATGCCGCCATCGCGGCGAACGCGACCGCAGAGATGGCGAGCGCGGCCATCAACATCGTGCGCCGGCGGTCGCGGGCGGCCACAGCCGACGGCAGCACCGCCGCCCCCAGAACGCCGGCGAAGGTCAGCACCGCGATCAGGTTGCCTGCCGCGGCGCCCTCGTCGAAGTGGTCGAGGATGGGCTGCAGCCACGTCGCCACCGCGTTGTACGTGCCCATGCCGATGAAGACCAGGACCGCCAGCGTCCACATGAACCTGTCGTGGACCAGCCACCGCAGGCTCACGCTCACCGACGGATCGTCGCGGAAGAAGGGCGCCATCCTGAAGACGCCCACGACCGCGAGCGCGGCGAGCACCGATGGCACGGCCTGAGCGAGCAGCAGCAGCGGCAGCCCGCCCGCTGTGAACAACGGCCCCGCCGTGATGACGGCGGCCAGGATCCCGACGAACAGCGCCGCCGTGCCGACCGAGATCGCCGTCGCGCGCTCCTGCGGCGGAAAGTAATGGGCGGCGACTTTCGTGATGCTGTTCAGGACCAGCGGCTGGCCGGCCGCGATGATGATCATCCCGGCCAGCTGCCACCCGAACGATGACGGTGCTACCAGGCGCACCAGCGCGCCGCCGCCCGTAAGCACGGCTCCCACCGACAACGCCTGCCCAAAGTGCGTGTCCAGCCACCGCCCGGTCGGCAGCGCCAGCACGATGTAGACGAAGGGGAAGATCGCGGCCAGGTCGCCGACGGTCCCGACGTCGACGTGCAGCACGGAGGCGGCCTGCGTGTCGACCGCGGCGAAGCTCAGCCACAGCAGCTGCGTGCTCGCGGCCAGAACGGCATAAGCGGCGAGGATCGCCCACCGCGTGGCCGGCACCACCGCAGCCTGCGCTGCTCCCTCCGTCTTCAATCGATCCTCCTGTTGAGCCGCGCGTAAACGCCGTGCAGGCGGTCGTAGAGGTTCTTGAACTCGCGATACATCGGCTCGTACACGGTGCGGGCGCCGGGGTCGGGCTCGAACGTGTCGGTCACCGGCACGAGCGCCGGAACGTCCTCGATCGCAAGCTTGCCGAGCGAGATCCCGGCGAAAAACGAGGCGCCTCTCAAATTGGCGAACATGGGCTCAGCCACCCGCTCGATGCGCCGGCCGAGGATGTCGGCGTGGACCTGGCACCACAGGTCCGACGCCGCCCCGCCGCCGAGGATCCGCAGCACGGGAAGCCGGCGGCCGGCGAATCCCTCCACCGCGTCGAGGAGCCAGCGCGCGTTGAACGCGACTCCTTCCAGCACCGAGCGCACCAGTCGCGCGCGGTCCGTGTCGATGGACACGTTCACGAACGCACCGCGCAGCGTCCGGTCCTCGACCGGCGTGCGCTCGCCCTTCAGCCAGGGCGTGAAGATCACGCCTCCCGACCCGGGCGGTGCGGACTCGGCGATCGCGCAGAGCTCCTCGTAGCTCGGCCCGGCCACCCCACCCGCGGCGAGCAGGGAGTCACGCATCCACTTCAGGCACAGGCCCGCCGTCTCGTGGTTGTTGGCAACGAGGTACGTGTTTGGGCGCACCCCGGGGACGGTGGCCATCTGGTGGAGCACGTCGGTGCGCTTGAACGGCACCTCGCAGGCGATCCACGCGGTCGTGCTGATGGTCAGATGCGCTTCGTACGGAGCAACCGCCCCCGACCCGAGATAGGCGGTGTGCAGGTCCGGCACGCCCGCGACCACCGGCACCTGGGGCACTCCGAGATCGGAGGCGAGGTCTGCGCTGATGCTGCCGAGCACGCTGCCGGTCGCGATCAGCTCGGGCAGGCGATTGGGGTCGCGGCCAGAGCGGCCGATCAGCTCGGGCGCGTATCGAAGCGGCGCGCCGGGCCGGTTGTCGGTCAGCCAGGACAGGATCATCGATGCGGGCGTGGCGGCCCTCCGGCCCGTGAAGCACATGCCGATGTAATCCAGCGGCTCGAGCAGCGTCGCGGTTTCGGCGTACGCCTCGGGCTCGCAGTTGCGCAGGTAGAGCTCGTGGCCGAGCGGGTCGGCGCCGTTCGGCGACGGCGCGCCGCCCGTCAGCTGGATCCAGCGCACCATGTTCACCGGGGAGTAGCCGAACAGAGAAACCGGTCCGCCGACCGCCCGCGCCGAGAAGGGCCCGCCCCGGGTGTCCGCCCACAGCAGGCATCCCGAGACAGGCCGGCCTGCGGCGTCGACGGGCACGGTCGAACCCCACTGGCCGGTGATCCCGACACCGGCGAGGTCGGCCGGTCGGGCTGCCGCGGACCGGATGAGCGAGCCGATGTCGTGGGTGATGGCGCGCCACCACTCCGTCGGGTCCTGGGTCGCGCCGCCATCGGGTGTGTATCGCGTATGGACCGCGCTGATCGTTTGGCCGAGGATCTCGCCCTTCAACGTGACGGCGCCGGTCTTCGGGCCACCCGTGCCCAGGTCGATGGCGAGGATCCAGGGCAGGCCCAACTAGGGCGCGACTTCGTACATGGCGTCGAGCGCCGCGCTGAAGAGGGTGTCGAGGATCTCGTTCCCGGCGGGCGTTCCCCCCAGGCCGTACAGCGCGCCGCTCTTGGGCGATTCGCGCGCCGGGTGCTTGGCGTACTCGACCGCCTCGCGCAGGTCGGCCACGAATGCTCCGGCGACGCCGGGCGCCGTGTTGGGCCGCGTCACGCAGAAGTGCAGCGCCGGCGGAAGCTGCAGCGCGTTGAGGCGCCAGCCCTTCGCGATCAGGTGGTCGTTGACATGAAAGATGTCGAGCTCGCGGGCGCGAAAGGCGACCAGGAATGTCGGGTCGCCGATGACCTCGAGCTCCGGGATCGCCTCCACGCCTTGCCGGATCTCCGCCGCAGTCTTGAAGATCGCGTCGGCGACCTCCAGGTAGCCCTTCTCGCCGAGACTCACCATCGCCGCCCATGCCGCCGCCACCACACCGCCCGACCGGCTGCCCGACAGACCGGGCGAGAAGTAGATGCCGCCCGGCCAGTCCGGATTGGTGAAGTACTGGTACTTGCGCAGCTCGGGGGTTCGGTAGAGGAGCACCGACGTGCCCTTCAGCGAGTAGCCGTACTTGTGCGTGTCGGCCGATATGGAAGTGACGCCGGGAACGCGAAAGTCGAACTTGGGGATCGGATAGCCGAGCCGCTCGCCCCACGGCAGGATGAAGCCGCCCAGGCAGCCGTCGACGTGCAGGCCGATGTCGTGCTCCAGGGCGATGTCCGAAAGGGCGTCGATCGGATCGATCATGCCGTGCGCGTAGTTGGGCGCGGAGCCGACGATGGCGACGGTGTTCTGGTTCACGTGGTCCCGCACCCACTCCGCGTCCACCCGCCAGTCGTCCCCGAGGGGCGCCTTCAGCAGCTTGATGCCCAGGAGATGGGCGGCCTTGTCGAGGGCGACGTGCGCCGTGATCGGGATGATCACCTCCGGCTTGGTGATCCCCTTCTCGGCTCGGCCGCGGTCTCGGTATACGAGCATCGGGTTGATCAAGCTTTCGGTGCCGCCGAATGTGACGACTCCGCAGACCCGCTCGCTGCCGTGCAGCATCGCCGCGGTCATGGCGACGATCTCGGCCTCCAGCTTGGTCGCGCTCGGATACATGTCGCGCTGGAGCACGTTGGCGTGGGCGAACAGCCGGAAGGCCTCGGCGAGGAATCGATAGTGGTCGTGGTCGCCGTGGTAGATCGAGCCCGAGACGCGACCGCGATCAGCGATCCGGTCCTCTTCGGCCGCCATGGTCGCAAGCTCGTCGAGGATGCTCTGGCGGTCCCGGCCCTCGGCCTCCAACCGGTGGTACGTGCGGAACCGATCTCGGTAGGGATAGAAGTCGATCAGCGAATCGTCGTCGGCCACCGGCACCGGCAGTCTAGCCCTTCGTCCCGACCACGCCTCCGTCCACGACCAGGCCCGACGCCATGACGAAGCGTGACTCGTCCGACGCCAGGTACAAGGCGGCCGACGCCACGTCTTCGGGCCGCCCTAGCTCGCTGGTCAGCTGCCGCTTGCGGATCGAGGCGTAGCCCTCCTCCGGATCCCTGTACGACTCCTTCAGGTACCGCTCGACGAACGGCGTGAGGATGGTGCCCGGAAGCAGCGCGTTGACGCGGATCCCATGCTGGGCGAGGTCCACCTGCATCGACTTGGTCATCGCCAGCACCGCTCCCTTGGACGCGGCATACGACACGCGACGCGCAAGACCGATCTCGGCGATGCAGGACGACATGTTGATGATGGAGCCGGAGCGCTGCCGGATCATGTGGGGCACGACCGCGCGGCTCATCAGGTACACGCCGCGCACGTTCACGCGCATGACGCGATCGAATAGGTCAGGGTCGGTCTCGACGATGTCCCCCACCCCGCTTATGCCCGCGTTGTTGAACAGCACGTCGATGCGCTTGTGCTTCCTGGCGACCCGGTGTGCGAGCGCGACCGTGTCGGCTTCGTCCGTGACGTCGACATGCTCCGCATTGGCCTGGCCGCCCGCCTTGCGGATGGCGTTGACGGTCGCGCGCGCGCCCCTGTCGTCAACGTCCGCGACCACGACATGCGCGCCCTCCGACGCGAACAGCTTCGCGCTCGCCTGTCCGATGCCCGAGCCGCCGCCGGTGATCAGGCAGAGCTTGCCGTCGAGCCTGCCCATCTACGTGCGCTCCGTGCCGATCAGCTTGGCCAACCCCAGCGCGATGAGGATGATCGCCCCATCGACGGCGTCGATCCACGTCGAGCTGATGTTGAACAGGGTCAGGATGTTAGTCACCAGCGAAAGGAGGATCACGCCGGTGAGGGCGCCGACCATCCGCCCGCGCCCGCCGTCCAGCGAGATCCCGCCGATGACCGCGGCCGCGAACACGCCGAAGATCAGGTTCGAGCCCTGGCCCGCGGTGACCGCGGTGACGCGACCGGCTTGCATCAGGCCACCGACCGCCGCCAGGATGCTGGCGACCATGAAAACGCCGATCCGGATGCGGTCGACCTGAATGCCGGCGGCCCGAGCCGCCTCGAGGTTGCCGCCGATCGCATACATCGCGCGCCCCGCGCGGTGATAGCGGAGGAAGAGCGCCGCCACGACAAAGGTCGCGACCGTGATCCAAACCGATACCGGGACGCCGAACCACGACTCCGCCCCGATGTAGATGTAAGCCTCGGGGAGGTTGTAAACGGTCTGCCCGCCGAGCCAGCCCAGCTGCAGGCCGGTCAGAAGGATGCTCATCGCAAGCGTGAAGATGAATGCGTTGAAGTTTGCCTTGATGACGAGGAAGCCGTTGAACGTACCGACGGCGAGGCCGACGAGCAGGACGATCACCAGCCCGATCCACGGATTCAACTCGGTGCCGAGGCCCTCGCTCGCCTTCGGCGCGATCAGCCAGGCGCCGAGCAGTGCCGCCAAGCCGAACGTGCCTTGCAGCGAGATGTCGAACTTGCCGGTCAGCAGAATCAGCGACTCGGCCACCACCACCATGCCCAGCGCCGCTCCGCCTTCGGCAACGTTGATCAGGTTGGACGGCGTGAAGAAGACCGGGTTCACGACCGCGCCCGCGATCAGCAGCACGACGATCACCGGCACGAGCGTCAGCTCGCGAAACCAGTTGAGCACGACCAGGCGCGGGTCCCGCCGCGGCGTCGGCCGTGCGCCGGCCGCTGGTCGTTCCACCGCTCCTTCAGCCATCAGACAGCAACCTCCAGGCCTTCCACCGCCGCGATGAGCAGCTGCCGGTCCCACGGCGGCCGGTCGAACTCCGCGGCGATCCTACCCCGAACCATCACCACCAGCCTCGTGCACACGCGAAGGTCCTCGAAGTCGTCCGAAACCAGCAGCACCGCCACACCCTGGTCGCGGGCACGACCGAGGGCGTCGAGAAGCGCCTCCTTCGAGGCCACGTCGACCCCCACCGTCGGATTCACCACCACCAGGACGGTCGGGTCTGGGGCCAGCGCCCGCCCGACGACCACCTTCTGCTGGTTGCCGCCGCTCAGGCTCGAGACGGGCTGCTGAAGGCTGCGGGCGACGATCTGCAGCTTCTCCACTTGGCGCTCGGCGATCGCGTCGCGCTCCGCGAACGCGACCAGCCCCAGCCGCCTGGCCAGGCGGTCGAGCAAGGCCAGAGTGAGGTTTTCCGCCACTCCCAGCTGGGGGGCGAAGCCGCGGGCGTGGCGGTCCTGCGGCACGTAACCGACCCCTCGGCGAAGCGTGGAGTCAACCTTGCCGGCGCGGACCGGCTTGCCGTTGATGGCGATCGTGCCCGAGCGCGGCTTCATCAACCCGACGACCGCGTCGGCCACTGTGGCGCTGCCGGAACCGTCGAGGCCGACGAGCCCCAGACATTCGCCGGCGCGCACCGAGAGGCTGACGTCCGCCACCGAGCCCGCCCGCGAGAAGACCACCAGGTGGTCCACCGCCAAGCGCGACTCGCCCGGCTCGACTCGGGGCTTCACCGCCTCGATCTCGGTCGCGCGCCGCGGCGGCGCGCTGCCCACCATCGCCGCCACCAGGTTGGCCTGCGAGACCGAGCTCACGTCACCGCTCAGCACCAGCTCGCCGTCGCGCAGCACGCTCACACGGTCGCAGATCTCGTAGATCTCCTCCAGGTGGTGCGAGATGTAGAGCACGCCCACCCCGCCTTCGCGCATCCGCCGCACGCGCTCGAAGAGGCGCTCGACCGCGGCCTTCTCCAGGGCTGCCGTCGGCTCGTCGAGGATCAGGAATCGAGCGCCGATGGAAAGGGCGCGCGCGATCTCGACGATCTGCCGCTGCTCGACTGTAAGGCGGCCGGCCTCCTGGTCGACGTCCACGTCGAAGCCCCATTCCAGCATCAGCTCGCGCGCCTCGGCTCGCATGCGCCGCCAGTTGACCGCCTGGCCTCCCCGACCTGTCGGCCGGTTGAGGAACACGTTCTCGGCCACGGTCAGGGGCGGCACCACCATCGAGCGCTGATAGACGCAGGCCACCCTGGCCAGCCAGGCGCCGCGGTCGGCCAGGCCCGGCGCGGGCTCGCCCTCGAGGCGGATGGCGCCGTGGTCCGGGCGGGTCAGCCCCGTCAGCAGGGAGACGAGCGTCGACTTGCCCGCTCCGTTGCGGCCGACCAGCCCGTGGCATTCGCCTGCCCGCACGTTGAGCGAAACGTCGACCAGCGCCGCGGTCTCGCCGAAGGACTTCGAAACCTGCTCGGCCTCGCCCACCAGGACCGGTAACGAGCTCCCGGGCCCGGTGGACGAGTGCCTTTGCATTAGAACCGGATTTTCTACCTGTTGCGGATTACTTGTTGTTGCACCACAGGTCTGTGCTGTTCACCTGGGTCGAGCCGTTGTCGCCGGCGAGGGTCACGAGCGGCGCTGCGAGCGCGTCCTCGAGGTTGCCCGCGACGGTGACGATCTTGCTGTTGTGGTCGGTGCTCTGGCCGTCGCTGTACTTCGTGCCCGCGACCGCCTGCTTGGCGTAGAAGATCGCGTAGTACGCGTACTTGTCGGCCGGCTGGTCGATGGTCGCGTCGAGGGTCTTGGCGCGGATCAGGTCGCACTCGTGCGGCGAGCCGTCGTTGCCAACAAGGATCACGTGGTTGGTGGAGCCGACGTCGGAGTACTTACCCTTCTGCTTCTCCTGGGCGATGATCCCGTCCTCGGGCACGCTCCAGTGGACGTAGATGCCGCGCAGGTTGCTGATCGCGGTGAGCGCGGTGGTCGCGTTCTGGACCGCGGGGTCGGTGCCCCAGTCCTTGGTCTCGTACGACTTCAGGGTGAAGTTGGGGTACTTCGACGCAAGCACCTGCTGGCAGCCGGTGGCGCGGTCACGCGCGTTGAGCGACGTGAGGTCGCCCTCGACCATCGCGATGGTGCCCGGGCCGCTCGCGTGCGACGCGATGTAGTCGCACGACTTGCTTCCATAGGCGGTGTTGTCGGCGCGAACGATCATGTAGACGCTGCCCTGCGAGGGCGCCACGTCGACGGTCACGACCGGAATGTTCTTGCTCTTGGCGTAATCGAGCGCCGGACCGATGGCGGCGCTGTCGGCGGGGTTGACGATGAGCGCCTGCACGCCCTGGGCGATCAGCGACTTGACGTCGATGATCTGCTGGGCCGCCTCATTGCCGTTGGCTTCCACGTTGGCCACCTTGGGCCCGACCAGCTGCACGCCGAGCTGGGATTCGTACTGGCTCTCGTATTTGAGGTAGTTGCCCCAGAAACCCGGCAGGTTGTAGGTCAGAACGACGCCGATCTTCGGCGGGCCGCCGGCGGCCGGGGTCGAGGAGCTGCCGCAGGCAGTCAGCCCCGAAGCCGCGGCCAGCGCGAACGCGAAGACCCGGATGACGAGCTTCGATGTCACTGGTTAGCCTCCTGCTCTTGTCTGATTAACCCGATGTATACGGGATTTGACAGCTTGGTCGGACCTTAGTCCAAGATGACCTGCCTGTCAAGCCATCCGATGTATGGCCGTCACCTGACGGCCTTCACCCTCCTCCAGGCCGCACCGTCCGGGTAGCCGTAGGCGCTCACGGAATCGCCTTTCATCTCGGCGCTGTAGCCCGGAAGCAGCGGCGCCTGGTAGCGGCCGTGCACCACGCGAGCGGGGTTGACGAAGTGCTCGTGCAGGTGGTCGACGAACTCGCAGACGCGGTTCTCGAGTGAGCCGCCGACCGCGATGTAGTCGAAGATCGCCAGGTGCTGCACGTACTCGCACAGTCCGACGCCGCCGGCGTGCGGGCACACCGGCACGCCGAACTTCGCCGCCAGCATGAGCACCGCGAGCACCTCGTTGACTCCGCCGAGGCGGCAGCTGTCGATCTGGCAGAAGTCGATGGCTCCCGACTGCAGGAGCTGCTTGAAGATGACGCGGTTCTGCACGTGCTCGCCGGTGGCGACCCTGATGGGCGCGATCGCCTCGCGGATCCGGCGGTGGCCGAGCACGTCGTCCGGGCTGGTCGGTTCCTCGATCCACCACGGGTCTACCTCGGCCAGCACGCCCATCTCGGCGATCGCCCCGGCCACTCCCCAGACCTGGTTGGCGTCGAGCATGAGCGCGTGGTCCGGGCCGATCGCCTGCCGGAGGATGCGCGCGCGGCGCAGGTCTGACTCGACCCCCGTGCCGACCTTGAGCTTCAGGTGGGTGAAGCCGTCCGCGATCGCCTCGCGTGCGAGCTGCTGGATCTTCTCGTCCGAGTAGCCAAGCCAGCCGGCCGACGTCGTGTAGGCGGGGAATCCGTCGCGACGCATCTCCGCCTCACGCACGGCGCGCGTTGGAAGCCGGTCTGTCAGCAGCTCCACCGCCTCGCCTGGCGAGAGCGCGTCGTCGATGTACCGGAAGTCGACACACGCCACCAGCTGCTCGGGGGTCATGTCCGCCAGCAGCTTCCAGAGCGGCTTGCCCTCCAACTTGGCGTAGAGGTCCCACACCGCGTTCACGAGGGCGGCGGTCGCGAGGTGCACGACGCCCTTCTCCGGCCCGAGCCAGCGGAGCTGGCTGTCGGCGACGAGGCCGCGCCAGAAACCCGCCATGTCGGCGGCGATGTCCTCGACCGTCCGCCCGATCACGTGGCCGGCCAGCAGGTCGATCGCATCGACGCAGAGCTCCGTGCCCCGGCCGATCGTGAAGGTCAGGCCGTGGCCGGCGACGCCGCCGGGATGGTCGGTCTCGAGGACCACGTAGGCGGCCGAGTAGTCCGGGTCGCGGTTCATGGCGTCGGAGCCGGCCAGGGTCAGCGAGGTTGGAAACCGGACGTCGCGCGTGACCGCCCTCAGGATCCTGGTTGCCAAGGCCTCCCCACCACTGGTCCCGCAGTAAACCCCAAAGCTCCGATGTTTGTCAACCACGCCGCGATGCATCGCCGGCCTCCACCCCGTCGCGGGGGCTAGAACCTCCGACCTCTTGGCAAGGCGGCCGCGATCCGCGAGAATCCTTAGCGATGGTCGAGCCCAAGTCCAAGCGCCGCGGTCCCAGCGTCACCGAGGACGCAATCCACAAGATCCGCGAGCGGATCGTCTCCGGCAGCTGGGGGCCGGGCGACCGCCTGCCCAAGGAGAGCGAGCTGGCCGCCGAGCTCGGCCTCTCGCGGAACTCCCTCCGCGAGGCGGTACGGGCGCTCTCGCAGCTGCGGGTGCTCGAGGTCCGCCAGGGCGACGGCACGTACGTCAGTAGCCTCGAGCCCGACCTTCTGCTCGAAAGCACGGGCTTCGTCACCCACCTGCTCCTCGGCGACACCGCGCTCGAGCTGTTCGAGGTGCGCCGTCTCCTGGAGGGGGCCGCGGCCGCGCTGGCGGCCGCCAGGATCACGGATGCCGGGCGCGCCGAGCTGACCAACATGCTCGACCGCATGGCCAGCGCCGAAGGCGTCGAAGACCTGGTCGAGGCCGATGTGGGCTTCCACGCGGTGATCGCGAGGGCGACGCACAACGCGGTGCTGACCTCGCTGCTGGCGAGCCTGTCGACGAGAACGATGCGCGTCCGGCTGTGGCGGGGTCGCGCCGTCGACAACGCGCTCGACGTGACGCGTGACGAGCACCGGCGCATCTACGAGGCGATCATGGGCGGTGACCCGGAGCTCGCCCGCGCCGCCGCGACCGCGCACATAGCCAGCGGCGAGCGATGGGTTCGATCGCAGGTCGCCTCCGGCGAAGGCCCAGCGGACCTCCCCCTCGGAGGGGGAGGGCGTTGATGAACGTGGGCATCCATACCCGCCTCAAACCCGGCGTCGTCGAGCGCTATGAGCGCTACCACACGGAGGTCTGGCCCGACGTTCTGGCCGCGATCCGTCGCGCGGGCATCACGAAGTACCTGATCTTTCGGGACGGCCTTGACCTGTTCCACTACATCGAGTGCGAGGACTACGACCGGGCGATCGGCGAGCTCGCGGACGATCCGGTCAACATCAAGTGGCAGGCTGAGATGGCGCCGATGATGGCGGTCGCCCACGACTACAGCGGCAAGAGCCGGGACCGGCTGCCGCTTATCTTCGAGCTGTGAACCCGAGCGAGCAGGTAGAGCTCGGGCGCACCGGGCTGAAGGTCACCAGGCTCGGCCTGGGCACGGCGCCCCTGGCGGGCCTGTACCGCGCGGTCCGCGAGGAGGATGCGCTGCCGGTGGTCGAGGCCGCCTGGGACAGCGGCATTCGGTTCTTCGACACGGCCCCCCTGTACGGCTATGGCCTCGCGGAGCAGCGCACGGGCAAGGTCCTGCGCGGCAAGCCGCGGTCGGATTTCACGCTGGCGACCAAGGTCGGACGGCTGCTGCGAGCCGACGCGCCCCCCGACCCAAGCCAGGACTTCCACGGCACCCCTCCGGTGAACCCTGTGTTCGACTTCTCCTACGACGGCGTCATGCGCTCGGTAGAGGAGAGTCGCGAGCGGCTAGGCATCGATCGCTTGGATGTCCTTCACATCCACGACCCCGACCACCACTACGTGGACGCGCTGCACGGTGCCTACCGCGCGCTCGACGAGCTGCGTTCGAAGGGTGTGATCGGAGCCGTCGGCGCGGGCATGAACCAGGCGGAGATGCTGACGAGGTTCGCCCAGGAGGCGGACTTCGACTGCTTCCTGCTCGCGGGCCGCTACACGCTCCTGGACCAGGTGGCGCTGAAGGAGCTGCTGCCTGTTTGCCTCGAGCGGGGCGTGGCGATCATCGCGGCGGGCGTCTACAACAGCGGCATCCTCGGCGATCCCAAGCCGGGAGCGCACTACAACTATGTCGATGCACCCGCCGAGCTGATCCAGCGCGCCCAGCAGATCCGGGCCGTGTGCGAGCGGCATCGCGTCCCGCTGCGAGCGGCGGCCGTGCAGTTCCCGCTCGGGCATCCGGCCGTGCAGACGGTCGTCGTCGGGTGCAGGTCCGTGGAGCAGATGGAGGATTCGGTGCGCATGTTCGAGACGGAGATCC
>Ga0070717_10001310_pt1 | contig 17033 bp, 19 predicted proteins | sample LARL113metaG_FD_71366 | JGI IMG/M metagenome (GOLD analysis project Ga0070717, IMG submission 71366) | Corn, switchgrass and miscanthus rhizosphere microbial communities from Kellogg Biological Station, Michigan, USA - LAR L11-3 metaG | ecosystem: Host-associated > Plants > Roots > Rhizosphere ... | reverse complement strand
AGACCATGCTCCATCACATGCATTTCGACCATGCTCAGCGCCGCGCCCGGCTGGTACACCATCGTATTGACCGCAAAATCGAAACTCATCTCATCCGGAAGCAAACACCTGACCTGCAGATCGGGATCATCTTCCAACGGATGGGAGAGGACAGCCTCTTCGCTCGACACGATTGGACGCGGCGGCCGAACCGAGTCCAGCGCTTGATAGGGTTTTTCGATCACGGCGACCCGGCTGGTCTCTGTGGCAACTACTCGATGTTCGAAGCTTTCTGGCCAGTAAGCGTAACCCAGGGCACCGAGTTTGCTCTGTTTGCCGGCAGCTATCACCTTAACGCTGCCCTCAATTATGAACACAAATCGTTGCGCGGCGGTGCTTCCCAGTTCCCCACCGGCTTCGAATTCAGCGGTGTACTCGGTGAATCTTGCACCCAAGGCCGGACCGACATGCACAACAGCGACGCACTTGCGCATGCCTGGTAGGGTGGTGCGGACAAAAGTATCCGCGGTCAGCAGGAGATGATTGTGTTGGTGAGAACTGCGCGTCCGTCCAAGATTATGCACGGTTCTTCCTTTTCTGAAATACGGGCGACGCCGCCAGCTGATCGAGAAGGTGCAATCCACATTCGATGGCCTTGTCCACATCTTCTGCTATGACCGATTCTGCTGGATCGTGACTAATCCCGCCTGGCGTGCGCACGAAAACCATGGCCGCCGGAACCTTTTCTGCCAGGATCATGGCATCGTGACCCGCGCCGCTGACCATACGATGCGGCACGCATCCCGCCTTTCGGATCGCCAGCTCAATTTCCTTGATGAGAAACCCATCCATTGGCACTGCCTGCTGGCACAATAACAGCGTGTGCTGGAGCGTCAATCCGCGGCGTTCGGAAATCTTTTCTGCTTTGCGAATCAGGTCCGAAACGATCTCCGTCCGAATTTCGTCGGAACGGTGGCGTACATCAAGGGTGAGCTGCACCATGCCAGCAATCACGTTTGTCGCTCCCGGTTTAGCCTCGATCTTGCCGACGGTTCCTACCGCCCCCGGGACAGCTTTTGTCGCGCGCTCTACCGCACCGATCCACTCTGCGGCAGCCGCCATTGCGTCGTAGCGAAGATGCATCGGAGTCGTCCCCGCATGGTTGGCGCGGCCAACAAATGTGAACTCGACCCGGCTTTGTCCGGCGATGGCCTCCACAACCCCCAGAGGATGGCCGAGTTCCTCCAAGACTGGCCCCTGCTCGATGTGGAATTCAATGTATCCCAGAGTGTCGGCGTCTAGACAAGCGCGAGAAATCTCTTCCGGATCTAGTCCGAATTCCTGGATCGCTCTGCGCACGGATATTCCTTCCTCATCTTGATGGTTCAAGAATTCCTCGTCGAGCCTGCCCACCAGCGCACGGCTGCCGATGAAGGGCGCGCCGAAGCGCACTCCCTCCTCTTCAGAAAAGCCAACGACTTCGATTCCGAAAGGAAGTTTTCTTCCCTCTAATGCCTCCAGCAGAGTGATGGCCAAGACCACTCCCAAGGCGCCATCATAGGCGCCGGCATTAGGAACCGTATCGAGATGGGAGCCCAGAATCAACCATGGCGAACGGGATTGTTCCCCGGGATAGAATCCACGAAAGTTGCCCGCTGCGTCCACGCGAATCTGAGCACCGAAGGGCTCCATCCAGCGGCTGATTTCGCGGTGGCACGCTCTGATAGCGGGAGAAAGGAATGTCCGGCGCGTGCCGCCCTCGTCTTCACTGAAGCAGGCCAGCCGCTGGCACCGGGCGATGGCCTCGTCCGCGAGATTTGAATGCTTGCCGGTTCGCTGCACTGGATTCTATCCTTGCGTTGCAACGCCCCTCGCCTAGAACGAACGGATAAGCTTTCCCGCCGCCCATCCGACCAGCACGAGAGCGATCAGAATTTCCCAACTATACGGATTGCCGTAAGTTGCCACCGGGAAGTGATTGCTGATCATTAGAAAGACGACTGGAACCGCCATGAACGTATTGTGCTTGGAGCGCAGCTTGGCTTCGGTGCTGAGAGAAGCATCGAACTTGGCACCGGCTGCTGCTGCGGTGATCATTTTGCGCTGTGCTGGAAGGATTCTGAACCACACGTTGGCGGTCATGATCGTCCCGAAGATGGACCCTATGTGAATGTAGGCCGCACGGCCGCTTAGAGCGTGCAACAATCCCCACGAGATCGCAGCCGTCATCATGAGAGCAAACCCCGCAAATGCGGCTTCGGACTTCCCTACAAGCGACCGCGCGGCGAGATCGTAGATGAGCCAGCCGGCGACAAGAACAGCCAGTCCGATGGCGATGCCGCGTGCTTGAGAAATATCTGCAACATCGGTATCGATGAGTCCTCCACTGGAGTAGTACACGAGAAAGAGCAGCACCATTCCACTCAGCCAGGTCATGAGCGCCTCCCACCGGAACCATTGGACTTGCTCGGGCTCGACCTCTAGGGATTGTTTCTTTCTCACAGCGTAAAAGCCGCCGCTATGAACCATCCACACGGGGGAAGCCGGCGCACCGGTGGTGGCTCTCTTCTCAAGTTTGCCGAACTGGCGGTCCAGCCACGTGAAGTAATAGGTTTGGCCAACCCACATGATCCCGGCAAAAACGTGGAACCAGCGCACGCCGAGATTAAGCCATTCTCGGACGGAAGAAGTCACTTGCTGGACTCCTTGGCAAATTCGTTCATGCTTCAGCTTCCCCGGTAAGTTGTGTACCCATTCGGACTCAGCAGTAGCGGAATGTGGAACTGAGATTCGCCCTTCCGCACGCGAAACGTTATTTCGACGACAGGAAACAACATTTCGATTTTCTGAGAGTCATAGTGGCTCGCAGTATCGAATGCCAGTCGGTAAAGCCCCTCGGAGAGGTCTTCTGTTTCAGGCAGCAATTGGCCGCATCGTCCGTGCCGATCTGTGTGCGTCGAAGCCAGCAGGTGCCAACCGCCGGTGGCTTCCTGCCGCTCCAATCGTACTGGCACGTCGGGCGCTGGCTTACCAAGGGCAAGATCGAGAATGTGCGTCGAAATCTGTTTCATCTCTGAAGCCATTTTCTTAACCGGATTTGTGTGATCTGCCGCTGCTGCTCGGCGGCTTCGCGACGTTCGGTTTCTGCATCATTTTGCAGCCGTCGCCGCAGGATCTCCAGAATTTCTGTCGCCGATTTACCGGTCGCGCAGACGATAAAGATACGATCGAACCGCTGCTCGTATTCCCGATTGCCTTCCTCAAGAGCAATCTTAACCGCGGCGTCGGCATCGGCGATTCTCTTCTGCTCATGCGCCGACCACGCTGCCGCTCGAGACGCAGCAAATTGCCGTGCGTGCGACTCTCCGATCCGCGGATGGCTTTGAAATGCTTCCATCCAGTCGGATTGGGCCAGATTGTGCCATGTTTCGTCGGATGCTGCTAGCAGAGCTGCCTCGTCCAGCAGCGGTCTCCGAGCGGCCATCCCGCGCGCCCAAGCCTGTGACCCACAGCACGGCAGGATAGCGCCGATGGCTTGCTCGACCGAGAGGAGATTCCACTGCTCCAGCACAGTACTCACTTCTTTGCACCCGTGCCTAGTCGGAGAAGGAATTCTTCTACCAGGTTTCTCGCCACCTCTGTGCGGTACCTCGCCGTCGATCGAATGTCGTCGATCGGCCGAATCTCGGAGGCCGCTGCCTTCTTCGCCAGGGTCAAGAGCGATGAATCGACGCCTCTTCCTTTCACCGCACGTTCTGTCTCGATCAAGCGAAGTGGAACAGGCGCCACACTTCCCAAAGCGATGCGGACATCGTCCACTAGGCCGTCCGCAAGCCGGCCCAGTGCCGCGATGCACAGCTTGGAGATCGCTTGTGCGCTGCGCGCCCCGACCTTCCGTGTGTGGTGAAGATATTCCGAAAACCGCCTTCGAAGGGACACGGCTCGCACCAGTTCATCAGCGGCCAGCTTGGTGGTTTTGTAACCGGTGTGGAAGTCCAGGTAGGGCACTCGACGCTCGCCCCGAATGGATACGAGGATCAACTCTGCTTCATACACCAGCAAGGCCGGCAGCGAATCCGCTGCAGGCGAGGCATTGACGATATTGCCCCCGATTGTTCCGCGATTCTGATTGGCGATTCCTCCGGTCCAGGAAGCAGCTCGAGCTAGCAAAGGAAACTCACGCCCGACGATTTGTTGTTCACGGAGTTCGGTATAGGTGCAGCCTGCGCCAATTCGAATTTCATCTGAAAAAACCTCGATACGTCGCAACTCCGGAAGATTCCAGATGCTGACTAACTTCCGCGCCGGCAATTTTCCCGCCGCGTATAGCACCATCACATCCGTGCCACCCGCGATAGGAAGCCATGCACCCGGCTCCTTCGCCAGGAGCGACACGACCGCGTGCAGAGTGCCGGGCGCTATGAGTTGGTAATCCTGAGGATCGGACCTCATCTTGTTATCTGGCGGGCCGCATCCGCCACCGCTTCGAAAATCTGCATGTACCCCGTGCAGCGGCACAGATTGCCCGAGAGTCCTTCGCGGATGTCTTCCATCGTCGGCGCAGGCTTCTTGTCCAACAGGTGTAATGCCGCGAGAATCATTCCAGGCGTGCAGATGCCGCATTGCGCACCGCCGCAATCCAAGAACGCTTGCTGCAGCTTGTGCAAATGCTCGCCGGCGAGCCCCTCAATCGTGAGAATATGAGCGTCTTTCGCTTGGAGAAGCGGTACGAGGCAACTGTTCACCAGGACGCCATCCATCAATACCGAGCAAGAACCGCACTCGCCCTCTCCGCAACCCTCCTTTGGGCCGGTCAAACCGAGGTGTTGGCGCAACACGTCAAGCAATCGTTCCATCGAATAGGCACACACCGTCTTCCGTTCGCCATTCACCGTGAAGGAGATTTCGCACTTGGCTGAAATTGTAGAGGAATTGATCATCGGCAACCGTCGGCGGAAAGTGCCTCGTCCTCCGGCCGGGACCTCGCCGCGAGCACATCGAAAATGTCTTCTGGAAGCAGGGGAACGGCATCGCAAGGCGCGCACAGTGCGTCTTCGACAGCATTGGCAATGGCCGGGGCTGGACCATCCATGGGGAGCTCGCCGATTCCTTTCGCGCCAAACGCGCCGTGGATATTGCCCAGTTCCTCAAAGAACACCCGGATGGGAGGCAGGTCAGACGTTGTCGGCATGATATAGTTCGTCATCTGGGAGTTCTGCATGCGCCCGTTCTGCCAAATCACTTTCTCATAAAGGCTGAGGCCTATAGCTTGAGCGATGCCACCGGTGATTTGTCCTGTAGCAAGAACTGGGTGGAGAACGCGGCCAACTTCCTGCAGCGCCACGAAGTCGTCCACGGATACGCTGTACGCCGTCAGGTCAACGGTGACTGCAGCGATGTAAACCGCCCAGGCAAATGCCGCGTAAGCTTCTCCGCAGTACTTTTGATCATCCCAGAAAATGTCGGGCGGCGCTTCATAGCGTGCCCACGAGCGGAACTCTCCGTGAGAAACAACATAGTTGCGGCATGCCGCACGAAACTCTTCGGGCGAGTATGAGTCGCCGAGCAGGCCGCACTGCTTCAATGTCTGCCTGATCCCAACGGCCGCCGAATGCACCAGTTTGCCCACGACCATGACCGTGCGGGATGCGACAGTGGGACCGCTGTTCGGCACCTCCATCGTATCCGCTGGGGCAACGTCCACGTCTTCATAACGCAGTCCCAGCGTTTCAGCCGCGATTTGGGAGAGAACGGTTTTCGTGCCTTGGCCGAATTCTGTGCTCGAAACCAAAACGCGCACGCTGCCGTCGGCACAGCCTTCCACCCCGACCACAGAACTGAGGTAACGCTCTCCTGATCCGGTGAAGCCCGCCCCGTGCAGGAAGGCCGCGATGCCGATCCCCTTCTTCATGGTTCTGCTCTGATTCTCTTTCGCGAAGCGTTCTTTCTTGGAGGGGTAGTCTGAGAGCTCCAGCGCGCGGTCGAGCAGTTTGCCGAGATCGATCGGCTCGCGCACAGATTGGTCGGTAGTTGTCGTTTGTCCCGGCCTCAGAAAGTTCTGTCGTCGCATTTCAATGGGCGAAAGCCCTACTACTTGTGCTATGCGATCGATGTGGCGCTCCATGGCAAACAGGCTTTGCGGTGCTCCGAAACCGCGAAATGCACCGTGAGGCGGCACGTTGGTGGCGACTGCCTTCGCGCGGATGCGGACATTTGGCCAATAGTAGGGGCCGCCGGCGTGAATCGCGCCGCGGGAAAGAACCACGGGCGACAGTGTTGTGTACGCTCCCCCATCAATCGTAAAGTCGATAGTTCCACCCAAGATCTTTCCGTCTTTGGCTACAGCGGTGCGGTGACGCGTGCGCGAGGGGTGTCGCTTTGTAGTAGCGGCCATATCTTCCATGCGGTCATAAATGATCTTCACCGGTCTTCCGGACTTGATCGCCAGTAGCGCAGCGTGTCCGGCGATCATCGACGGGTAATCTTCTTTACCCCCGAAGGCCCCTCCGGTCTCCACCTGTACCACACGAACTTTTTCGGCTGGCAGATTGCACAGGTTCATCAACGCTTTGTGTACGTAGTAAGGACACTGCAACGAGCCCCACACCGTAATGCCGTTCCCCGGATCAAACACGGCGATCATCCCGTTATTCTCGATGTAGAGCTGCTCCTGTGCTCCGGTCGTGTATTCTCCTTCCACGATGTAGTCCGCTTTTGCCCAGACACTGTCGACGTCGCCCTTTTCAATCACATACATTTTGAATGTGTTGTCGGAGCCCCAGATGATCTCAGAGCACCGCTCGCTTTCTTCCATCGTGAAGATGGCTGGGAGAACATCATATTCAATAGATATCGCCTTGACGGCCTTCGGTAGCGCGTGGCGATCTGGATGGGCCAGCAATAAAATGGGCTCCTCAGGATGGTTGACGTATTGCTCTGCCAGGCAAGGCTGATCGTCCGCGATAAGCGCGACGCAATTTTTCCCAGGAATGTCTTTCGCAGACACGATCACGAATTCGTCCCAGGCCATTCCCGGGCCGAACGTGATCTGCCTGATCCTGCCTCGGGGAATCTCACTGCGAACAGTCGCCCCATATAACATGTTCGGCAGAACCATATCGTCGACGTATTGCGCCTGGCCGGTTACCTTGTCGCGTCCTTCTTTTCGCGGAACTGACACACCGACGATTGCATTGTCATTCATTCGGAAACCTGTGATCGCCGCCAAACACGGGCGGCAGTTAGGGCCAAAAACCGTGATTTGCGATGCGGATAGTGTATGACAGAGGGCTCACACCTGGCTGGAAGTGTTGTGATTTAGAAATAAAAAGTCTGTATCCTCGATTAGCCTGCCAGGCGCTCACGACTCCGGCCGAAACTCGCGACCGATAGGCACGCCGGGAAACTCGCCTTGCGCAAAGACGAGGTTTCCTCGCAGGTAGGTGGCCTTCACTATCCCACGCAGTTTCTCTCCAAGGTACGGAGAAACTGGATGCCGGTAATGCAGCCGCTCCTTGTTTAACAAGAACTCGCTGTACGGATCGAACACTACGAGATCTGCGTCGTATCCTGCGGCAATTCGTCCCTTGCGGGGATGGCATCCGGCCAGCCGGGCCGGGCCTTCCGCCATCCAGTGCGCGATATCCAGTAGCGAAAATCCGCGGCTGCTGGCCTCGGTCCAGATCACTGGCAGAGCAACGGAAAGGCTCGAAATACCGCCCCAAGCGGTTTTGAAATTACCCTCATTCAGCCGCTTCATCTCCGGGGGACAAGGCGAATGGTCGGTTGCGATCAGGTCGATGATTCCGTCTCTTAGTCCATGCCAGAGTTGTTCACGGTTTTCCCGGCTCCGGATTGGTGGCGCACACTTGTGGAGTGTCGCCTCATCCCCGATCGTCTCGGAGGCGAGATGCAGATAATGCGGGCAGGTTTCGACACTCACCGGAAGCAACTCGGAGCGAGCGGCGCTCAATTCGCGAAGAGCCTGGCTGGTCGAGAGGTGAACAATGTGTAAGCGGAATTTGTACTGACGGCACAGCGACAACAACAGACGAATGGCGGACAACTCTGCCTCATCGGGCCGCGACTGGAGGTAGGTCGCGTAATGCCTCCAGTCGGCATGCACCAGAGTCTCGGTGACTTTATCGATCGGACCAGGGAGTTCCGCGTGCACCAGCAGTGGCAGGCCGGTCCGCGCAACATGGGGCAAAGCGGCTTTGAGCTGTTGCTCGGTGACCATCGTGAAGCCGTCGATACCTGGATGAACAAGAAAGCACTTGAACCCCCGCACCCCCGCCGCTGCGAGCGCCGCGATGTCGTTCTGATTGTCGTGAACAAGGCCGCCCCAGGCCGCCCAGTCTACTCGGCATCGTTTCCGTGCCGCCGCACGCTTCAACTCAAGCCCGACGGTCGAAGTGGTTGCTGGCAGGCAGTTCAAGGGCATATCCACCAGCAAGGTGTAACCGCCCGCGGCCGCCGCCCGCGTCGCGGTTTCGAACCCCTCCCAATCCGCACGACCGGGATCGTTTATGTGCACATGGGAGTCCACCAGCCCCGGAAGAATCGCTGCCTCGCCGAAATTGTGCGTCTCGACTCGCACGGGGGCTCCGTCTGGAGGCACGACGGACTGGATAAGTCCTCCTTCCACCAATATCGCCGCGGGCTGGATCCCGCCGGGAGTAACCACTCGTTGGGAGAGAAAAGCCTGCAACCCGCCTCCTAAGCTTGACTCAAGAGGCCGAGCGTATCGCGTGAGTCATGCTTTTTCAACATTTCGCATTTCCCACCATTGGGTCGTTTGAAGCCAGATTGATTCTGCGCTAGAGAACGTTTTACCAACTTTGATTCCCGGCTTTATACTCGCTGTTCAGCGAAGCGGCTGCGTAAGAGCCAATGTCGACTGCTGCGCGCAAGTCCGCAGTTTTCCGGTGCCCAAACGGTACCAACCCTATTTTGCTAGAGCGACAACATGGATCAGCCTTTCATGGCGCGTGCCATTCAACTCTCCATCGAGAATGTACATTCTGATCGGGGAGGACCTTTCGGTGCGGTTATAGTGAAGGACGGCAGCATTATTGCCGAAGGCACGAATCAGGTCACCTCGACGCATGATCCCACCGCACACGCGGAAATGATCGCCATCCGGCAGGCGTGCCGGAACCACAGCGTCTTCCAATTACCTGGTTGCGAGATTTACACATCCTGCGAACCCTGCCCCATGTGCTTGGGCGCGATCTATTGGGCCCACTTATCTCGCATTTATTTTGCTACTCACGCCACGGACGCATCCACAGTCGGCTTTGACGATTTGCTGATCTACCGGGAAATCACTCAGCCCTACTCCACACGCCGGATTCCGATGATCCAGATGATGCGCGAAGAGGCTCTAGCAGCGTTTCGGGCGTGGGAAGAAAAACCCAACAAGATAAGTTATTGAGATGCGGAGGGCGTTCCGAATTTCAGCACTCGCTCCCCGTGAATTTTCAGGAAGAACTGGCTGGATCCAGGGTCAACGATTGATCGATCGCTTTTTCAAGCTCAGCGAAAATCAGACCTCCGCACGACAGGAGATGCTGGGAGGCCTCACCACTTTCGTGACGATGGCGTACATCATCGTCGTGAATCCGCAGATTCTCGCGCATGCGGGGATGCCCGCCGAAGGAGTGGTATTCGCCACCTGCGTCTCCGCCGCTGCAGCCACGCTGGTGATGGGGCTTTATGCGAACTATCCCATCGCTTTAGCGCCTGGTATGTCGCTGAACGCCTACTTCACCTACTCCGTCTGCATCGCCATGCATGTGCCCTGGCAAACCGCACTCGCCGTTGTTTTCTTTTCCGGTACTCTCTTCCTTGTGCTTACCCTCACGCGTGTACGCGAACAGATCGTCAACGGCATTCCCGATTGTCTCAAGCACTCGACAGCTGCCGGAATCGGCATGTTTATTGCATTCGTTGGAATGCGGAACGCAAAGCTCGTAGTGGCCAACTCCGCTACTTTTGTCGGCCTCGGTAGTTTTGCGGACAAGACCGTGCAGACAGCTTGTTTCGGTCTCGTACTGATGCTGGTCCTGATGTCGCGTCGTCTCCACGGCGCAATCCTGATTGGGATCCTAGGCACGGTGCTTCTGGGGATTCTCCGCGGCATCACGAAGTGGCCAGCGGCGATCTTCGCCCTGCCGCACCCATCGTCCACTTTGCTGCAGCTTGACTTTCGTGGCGCGAGCCATTTGAGCCTGCTCGAAATCCTGTTTGCGTTCCTATTTGTAGACCTTTTCGACAACGTTGGCACGCTTGTGGGAGTGTGCGAGCAAGGTGGCTTCATCAAAGGCGGCAAGATTCCGCGCGTAGGGCGGGTGCTGGTGGCGGATGCTGTGGGAACTATTGTCGGATCTTTGACGGGCACATCTACGGTTACCAGCTATATTGAAAGCTCCGCGGGCGTGGCAGCAGGAGCGCGCACTGGCTTGAGCAATCTTGCTGTCGCCGGTCTCTTTTTATTGGCGACGTTTTGCTCGCCGCTGGCGACCGCGATTCCAGACTATGCGACCGCCCCCGCCCTGATCTTGGTGGGCGTGTTGATGACGCAATCCATTGCGCAGGTGCAGTGGCGGGACTTCAGCGAAGCGGTGCCGGCATTTATCACCATGCTTGTCACTCCGCTCGCATTCAGCATTGCCACTGGGCTCAGCCTGGGCCTGATTTCCTACACAGTGGTCAAGGTTGCGGCGGGGAAGTTTCGCGAAGTCAACCCGCTGATCTGGATCCTCACAGGTTTGTTCATTCTGCGCTATATCTACCTTGCGGGGGCCTAGGCGCACGATTGATGCCGTTTCGGTTCTGCAAGGCAACACGTACCTGCCGCGCCCATTATGAAAGGACGGTCTTGCTGCTTTCCGCGGTCGCAAACGGAAGCCAAAGCTTAAAAGGGTGGGTCGCGGGCTATCTGGATCGACGCAGCGAATCAGCCACCTGAGACCATCCGATGATGGTAACAATTGCACCCGCGGCATACACCCCGGGTGAGTCATTTCTGGCGAAGGCGGAAACGAGAACCGCTGGGCCAATGAAAGATAGAACTATCGGCCACAAGGGAAGTCTGTCGAGATGGTGCGCCATTACTCACACATCCAATCGCGCCCAAAGAATAGCATGCATGTGGGTAGAAGATAGCCGCGTAGTTCGCGGAATTGCATTTCGGGCTCTTGGCCATTCGAAGTCGAGACTTGCGCGGAGAGAGCCACGCGAGCGAGTAGATCTTGCGCAGCCGTCCCCCGTCAGCGATAAAGTTGGTTTTATGTGGGCTGGTCAAGCCACGATGCGTCTTTTCTGTGCAGATCGCGTCTCGGCTAAAGCCTCGACGGTCATTGCCGCCACAAGATTTAGTTGGCGTATATCATTGTCGTCGAAAGCATGGGGATTGCTAGATAGCACCTCCAAGATACCGAGGGTCTTCACGCGATTAAGCAGCGGCACTGCGATCATAGATCGAGCGCCAAGCTGTCGACAGGCTGCAAGATCGACTCGTGGGTCCATTTCCGCGTCATCACAGAGTAGAATCCGGCCTTTCCGCGCACACATTCCTGAAAACCCGAATTGCAAATCCAAACGTGTCCCGACATCGGGAGCAGTTCCCTGTGCGACCACGCAAACCATTTCTCTGTCCTCACTCAAGGCTATGGCCGCGCCTGTCGCCCGAGTAGCTGACATGGCGCGCTCAAGCATACTGCTCAGTAACTCCTCAAGGGTTGGCGTAAGCTCGCTGCCATCGTTGTCGATGGCCAAAGACAATCTTCGTTGAAGTGGCCGCTCCATTTGCACGCCTCCGGCTGGTATAGCAGCCCAAATTGGAACATTTCTCATTGAGCTGCAGGGATTCGCGCACGCCAGAGCGTTTACAGTTGTTTCTGTCTATGGTCAAGAGAATCTTGCACAGACGCATCTGTTTTGTTTTGAGGCGACTGCAAAGATATTCACAAAGGTATGCCCAGAAATTGTGCTACGGCAACGCTGTTTTCGGCGAAAGCGGGAGTGGCACTGTTTTACGCCCGCATATGGTTGCCGTTGTTCGATAGAATGAGCTGTGGAAATCTCTTAAACTGCGCAGTGTTAGGGATCGATTCGAAGCGCCGCAAGCGAACCGGTAAATGCAGTAGCAGGAAAAATGAGGCAGGAGTTTACTTGAAGCGCCCAAAATCATAGGCCTTCGTTAGTGAGAAGTCTCGCCAGGCGGTCTGTCCGCTAGTTGCGTAATTGCCCTCCCAACGACCCTTGCTCTGCGAGTGGGGATAAGCCGATGCTTGACGCTGGGGCGCAAAACCAAAACCGAACTTCTTGGTGACCCGAAAGCCGTGGCCGAACGTGCGAAACTCGAGAAAGAGAACCGCTGGCTGCACAAATTCCGGGGCAACTTCGCTGCTTGGTCACTGCGGGCAGGCGTCGATTTACGCACGGCAACAGTAGTTACGTCGGCTCTGATATTGTGGGATTGGCGGAAGGAATGGCTACAAGGAGCAAATCCCGCCGCGATTCCGTCGACTAGGCTGCCTTTGTCAATCTGCTTAGTTCGTCAAATAGCTGACGGATGCGTTCGCGCCTTTTTTCATAATCGCGCTGCTCGGCCGGAGTTGTCTCCCCAAGGGTGCGCCTTCTAAAAAACTCGACCTGCTGCTCAAATAGTTGAGCCAGATCGATCTTGATGCGCGAATTTCTAGCGGTCTCCATTCAAGCGGCACTCTTCTGAAGGTTGGCGAAATGGTATCGGCTGGTCACACCGCAGTTGGGACAAACCATCTTGCCGTCCTGTTCAGGCATTTGCATTAACAATACTGTAAATGAGTAACTGCAGTTCTTGCAGGAGAGGGCAATTTCCAGATCCGGCATGGCGGACCTCCTCCCTGCGCATTTCTAAGGGCACAGAGAGCAGACGACCTGCACCAGAGTATAGCCGAATTTCAGGCCGCTGGCTTGGCTTTTCGGCGTGAACTGGACGCGCTAACCAATCCTCCCCCGAAACCAGCGAGTCGACCCTATGCATGTCATACACCCAAGCGCCAGCGTGCCTTGTACGACGCCAATCGGGATCGACAGATCCTCGAAAATGTGACCGTTCGGCCCCACCGGACATCTGATCCACATGCCTGTTGCCAGGGTTTCGACGCTACCGTCTTTCGCCGAGCTTGAATCCGCTGCCGAGCTCGTCCATCGGTTCGTGCCGGCGACGCCGCAGTACTCTTGGCCGCTGCTTAACCAGCGCGCCGGATGCGAAGTGTGGATGAAGCACGAGAACCACACGCCCGTAGGCGCCTTCAAGGTGCGTGGCGGAATCGTGTACATGGACTGGCTGCGGCGGGCGCATCCGGAAACGAAGAGCGTGGTTTCAGCGACACGTGGGAACCACGGACAGTCTCAGGCCTTCGCCGCGCGCCAGTTCGACCTGCGTGCCGTCGTGGTGGTGCCGCTCGGCAACAGCCGCGAAAAGAACGCGGCCATGCGGGCGCTGGGCGCGGAATTGGTGGAGCATGGCGACGACTTCCACGCCGCCGACCATCACGCCGATGAGCTCGCCCGCGAAGGCGCGCTGTTTCGCATGCCGTCGTTCGATCCGTTGCTGGTACGCGGCGTGGCAAGCTACGCACTGGAGTTCTTCCGCGGCACGCCAGCACTCGATTCGGTGTTCGTCCCCGTCGGCTGGGGATCGGGCGCGGTTGGTCTCGCCGCTGCCCGAAACGTGCTGGGGCTGAAAACCAGGATCATCGGCGTGGTGTCAGGAAGCGCGCCGACTTATGCTTTGTCGTTTGCAGCCGGACGCGTGGTGGAGCAGAAGTCCGCGACGCGCATTGCCGATGGCATTGCCATATCACGCGCGCATGAAGTCTCCCTCGAGATCCTGCGTCGCGAGCTCGAGCGCGTGGTCCAGGTGACCGATAACGAAATCGAAGACGCAATGCGCGCGATCTTCACCGACACGCACAATGTCGCCGAAGGCGCCGGTGCAGCCGCCGTCGCCGCGCTGCTGAAGGAGCGAGAAGCTTGGAGCGGAAAACGAGTCGGCGTGGTTTTGTCCGGAGGGAACGTCGACCGCGAGGTGTTTGCCAGAGTGATGGCGAACGAGCTTCGGTCAGAAGTCAAAACCACCCACTTACTCGCCTCTGAACGGCACGGTTGAGGCCGACCAACTCATGGTTACCGGATTGGCTGGACCCTACAACATGCGACGCGCACAGTGCCTACTCCGGGGAACTTCAAACCCCCGTTCCCTTCATCGCCCGCGATGCTCCAGCGTTGCGGTTAGCTGACCGGCATAAGAGGCCGCGACGCCGGCGGCCCTTTTTCATGGAAACATTTTCACAGCGCCGGTGCTTCCGCCGTCCGCTCTGGCCGCCTCGGCTCTCACTGGTTCCGGCCTTTTCTTGTCGAACGCTGGCTTGCCCAAATTGACGTTGACCGCCTGCTCCAATTGGAGCAAAAGGGATCGGAGGGCTTGGTCGCCGGCGTCCAAGCTATTGCGTATCGCCGTACTGACCGTCATAGCTTCCTGGTACGCATCCCGAGCCTGGGTTAAATGATGCACGTGCTCCATGAAAGCTGTAGCCGACTTGGTGAACTTGTCCATCGCTTCGCTGTATGTCGCCATGGTTGGCGTCGGCTGCGTACCCACGTCATTCTCCTTTTTCCACATTGCTTCACTCCTTGTGCGCCAGGGCGCGAAACATTATCAGCTCGCTAGCCAAGAATGGTCAAACGCAGCAAAAGTATCACTGCCCGAGGGATATCCAGCATTCTGAAGGCTTTCAAACAATTTCGGGCGATCATTTCCGCCGGCTAATCGATGCGTTCGCGGGCGGGCCGGACGGGGCAGCGCGATCCCATTTTCGGATGGCGGTCGTCTTGTTGAATTCTGGCGTAAATGGAGGTACAGTCGCTCGTGTCTCAGCACGCGGCCATTCCCGGAGGCAGCGATGATTCCTCCCAAACCAGCAAATGAGAAACAAAGACTAGCAGTGCTACGCGGCTATGAGATTCTCGATACAGAACCAGAAACAGCTTTCGACGATCTCACATTAATAGCTTCCTACGTATGTCAAACTCCAATCGCGCTGATTAGCCTCATAGATGCTGACAGGCAGTGGTTCAAATCCAAAGTCGGTGTTTCAGTTACCGAGACCTCACGCGACGTTGCCTTTTGCGCCTCTGCGATTCTCCAGTCAGACCTTTTCATCGTGCCTGATGCCAGCCAGGACGAAAGATTTGCGAACAACCCTTTGGTTATCTCGGAACCTGGAATCCGTTTCTACGCGGGTGCAGCTTTGATCGCCGATGGCCAGGCACTCGGAACCTTGTGCGTCATCGATCGCGTGCCTCGGACGCTGGCCCCGGAGCAGTTGGAGGCACTTAGAGCCTTGAGCCGTCAGGCGCAGGCACAACTTGACCTTCGGCGTAACCTCAAGAAATTAGGAGAATCTTTAGCAGCGCGTGACCGGGCAGAAAACCAAAAAGAGCGTACCCTTCGAGAACTCAAGGCAGCCTTGGCGAATGTTCGTACCTTGGAGGGACTCCTGCCAATCTGTTTGTCTTGCAAGAAAATACAGGATCAAAAGGGCAATTGGCAGCCGTTTGAGTATTACGTAAGAGCGCACTCTGAAGCGAGAGTCACCCACAAGATTTGCCCCGATTGTTCGAGGGCGATCTCGGCCTGAGTGCAACCGACTCTGAGCGTATGCCTCATCCCTGAGGTTCTCGTTCCAGGACCGAGGATTGCCCTGACGTGTCGGGGAATCCGAGCCTGCGGCTACAGTTGCCGAGCCTGGGGTTACGGTGTGCAGGGGGTAGGGAGCGTGGCGACCGCCGTATTGCTTCTGCGCTTCACATTGTTCTTCGGCTTGCGCGCTGTCCTGGTTGTCGATTGGGGGTGGCCCCCTGTGCCGTGAGACGAGAGATATCAAACAAAATCCCGAGCGGGACACGACCGTGGAATCCCACCCTTGACAAAGAACGTCAAGGATGGGGCACCCGGCTTCAGTCCCTAGGAGGCTACCCGTGAGGAGGGGCGAAACGAAAATGTCCGATACCAAGCCAGTAATCGGTGACGTTTGTGAAATTAAGACGCCGCGAGGCCTGGGTTATGTTCAGTACACCCATGACGGCAAGCACAGGGCAATCTGGTCCGGGTGCTTCCGGGACTGTTTAGCATTCGGCCGACGGACTTCGCTGAACTAGCAAAACAAAGAGAACTGTACTTCATTTTTTACACCTTGAAATATGCTCTCCGCGATGGGCAGGCCGAGGTTGTTTCTAATCAGCCAGTGCCGCACTGGGCACAGCCGTTTCCGCTGATGCGATGGCCATCTGCACATGACCGGAAGGGGAGAACAGTCGCTTGGAAACTTTTTAGCGCTTCAACTGGTCTTACACTCGACGAGCATCAACGTACCCCAGTCATCCGCAAACTGACACCGGAGCAGGAGAAGTTGTCGGTGCTCGAACTTTGGCCTCATCCAGTGTCAGAGAACTAGCTCGTGAGTGGACGCCGGAGCGTGCGGAAGAACTACGCCAACAGGACATTGCTGAGGCGGAAAATGCAAAGGCAATGTCCCCGAATGACTCCTCCGAGCAGCCTATGACCCATTATTTTTACTTTCCCGAAAACTCGAATGCCCAGAAAGGGGCCCAACAACTGCGCAACCGAGGCGTTCTCGGTCGAAGTTCGCAGGGGCGCAGACGGAAAACATTTGCTTGTGCTGGCATCAGGTGCGCCGCCTAAAACCGAGCAGATAGCAGACCATCGCGATGAGATGGACGCATTGGCGGCGGAGTTGAACGGTGAGTATGATGGCTGGGAATTGTCAGTTGAGCCAACCCGTTCCGCGAGCGGCGTGCGTGGCTCAGTCAATTGACCCGGCGTTTGGCAGAGCCTCATCTACTGCTCTCCGGCAAGCAGCTTAAAATGTTGGCCCTCTCGCCATTGTGCTATTGAGAACGGCACGGTGTTACCCGCCTGATGCACCAACCTTGCAGCCCTAGGGGTGTAGCAAAATCCCCTCAATGCGTAATACCCC
>Ga0070717_10001307_pt1 | contig 17050 bp, 15 predicted proteins | sample LARL113metaG_FD_71366 | JGI IMG/M metagenome (GOLD analysis project Ga0070717, IMG submission 71366) | Corn, switchgrass and miscanthus rhizosphere microbial communities from Kellogg Biological Station, Michigan, USA - LAR L11-3 metaG | ecosystem: Host-associated > Plants > Roots > Rhizosphere ... | reverse complement strand
AAGCTCCAAGGGGCGTCTACGAAGGGACCGAATCGTTCTCTGGCGACGCGTTGTATCGAAAGTCCGGCTACCCACATCTAGCTCAACCCGCCGAACCGCCGTATGCGGACCCGCATGTACCGTGGTGTGGGAGGGGAGGACGAGTGATCGTCCCCCCTATCCCGATTCCGAAGAATAGAATCGAATGGGTTGACTGACGAGCTGCTGGCAAAGTCCACGTCCGTGCGGGACACGACCGGGAAGGGCACGACTTCAGTCGTGCCGCCAGCGCCAGTCGAGTCGCGGTTTTAGCCGCTGAAGTACTCTTCTAGTCGACATGAAAAAGTTCTGGGACAACTCGTGTGGCGCGGGAGTTCCCTTCGACAAGCTCAGGGCAGGCTTCGCCCGCGAAGCCGCGCCGCTGCAGTCGGTCCCCGCCACCCTCACAATCGGCAACGTCAGCATCTCCCCCGCGACCGTTCTCGCGCCCATGGCTGGCGTCACCGACACCGTCTTCCGCCGCTTCATCCGCAACCTCGGCGGATGCGGCCTCATCATGACCGAGTTCACCTCGGCCGACGGCGTGCTTCGCAAGAAAGATCAGAAGGCCAAGCGCTATCTCCACTTCTACGAAGACGAGCACCCGATCTCGGCGCAGCTTTTTGGCAGCGATCCGCAGGTAATGGCCGAGGCTGCCCGCATGGTCGAGGGCCTGGGCTTCGACCTGGTGGATTTGAATCTGGGATGCCCGGCGAAAAAGGTCGTCAAGTGCAACGGAGGCTCCGGCCTGCTCCGCGATCTCCCCGCCATCGGCAAGATTTTCGAGGCGGTTCGCGCCGCCGTGAAAATTCCCTTCACCGTGAAATTCCGCGCCGGATGGAACGACGAAGAAATCGTCTGCGTAGAACTGGCGCGCATGGCGGAATCCTGCGGCCTAGCGGCGGTCGCGCTGCACGCCCGCACCCGCGAAATGGGATACAGCGGCAACGCCCGCTGGGAGTGGATCGCCGCCATAAAAGATGCCGTGAAAATTCCGGTAATCGGCAACGGCGACATCCGCACTCCCGAAGACGCGTGCGCCATGGTCACGCAAACCGGCTGCGACGCGGTAATGATCGGCCGCACCGCCCCGTCGAACCCGTGGATCTTCCGCCAGATCGAACAATACTGCGCCGCGAGGAGGAAGGTGAATGTGGCCCCAACCCTACAGTCCGGCAATGGCCTTGTAGGAACCGCCGCCATCGGCTGTCCGGTCGAGCGAAGCTCGCCTGGTCTTGCACTCGTCAGCCAGTTAGATGGACAGACATCGGGCCTGCGGCCCGAAGGACAGCCGATGGCGGCTGTTCCCACATGGACTTTGCCTGAGACCAGATCCTCTGCCAACCCGTACGACGAGCCCTCCGAAGCCGACCGCTACCAGATGATCCGCACCTACTTCCAGATGCTGATCGAAGAAGAACTCCCCGACGCCGTCGGCAAAATGAAGCAGTTCGCCAGCTGGTTCACCCACGGAGTCCCAGGCGGCGCCGGCCTGCGCAAAGCAATCTACGAATCCAAAAGCGCCCCCGAAATTCTGGCGCGCGTAGAAGAATTCTTCGAAGCCAGGTTATGTGGCGCGCGCGCCCTCGCCCGCGAAAGCTAGACACCAAATATGCGCCTGCAAGGTCTATCATCACGGGCATCTTCCGAGACCTCGTCAGCGCGCGTAACCTGACTCTCGGAGTGCGCAATATGCAGTCCAAAGAAGACCGGATGGCTGAACTCGCCCGGCGGCAAGACAACATCGATTCCATCAGGCGCATTCCAAACGGGCTCTGTTCCAGAGAGACCTTATCCATGGCACCCAGCACCTTAACAAAGTGCAGCGCATCGGCGCCGTGATTATGGGACTCTTTAGTCTGGCACTTGGCTGTTCTAGCGTGGTGCGAATCGTCGCCGAACTTCGCTCGTGGTCTCCAGGTTACGACACCCTGAGTTTGGGCATCTTCGGTCCCTTCTCTCGTTGGTCGGATGGAAAATCACGATGAATGCCATCGTCAACAAGCCGAAAAACCGTATACCGGCGAAAGATTGACGGTCTATTCCCGCCACCGAATCTTTTCGAAAATCGCCCGCAGACGTTTCCCCTTGTTTGGATTGATCATCTCCACGAACGATACGCGTCCTTTAAGGTGTGAACGAAAGCGTGGACGCCCGTCGCGGTTCTGGCTTTCCGGCCCCAGTCGAACACAGTTGGTCAGCACCGCCTTAAGTCGATCGAAGTCGCTTCGCACAACGTTCATCCGCTGGTTCGTCACCAGTACCGCCAGGTGCTGCCGCACGCCCTGACGCATGATTCGCGTTTTGCGATGATGTACCGAAAAACCCTCTTCCCGCAAAATATCCGCAACATGCAGCCCGAACCGTTCTGCGCCTCTCTCAAACTCCTCTCCGCCGGAGAAGGCTAGATCATCGGCGTAGCGCGTGTAAGCCGCGCCAGCGGATTTCGCGAGTGCGTTCAACCGGCAGTCCAGCCGGTAACAGCAAGTATTGGCAAGCGCTGGAGACGTAGCCGCGCCCTGCGGCAGATGGGGCCGCGAGTATAACCGCCGCGCTTCGCTTATGCACGCGGGGCGGACATCCAACGCAATCTCATTCCAGACGTCCCGTGGCGTAGCATTCGTGCAAATGCCTCCGAGTAGATCGGCAACGGATTCCGGGTAGCCCAACGTTCGAAACAAGGCCTGGATCCGCGCCCTCGCAAAGCTAGGAAAGAAATCGCGCAAGTCCATCCGCAATACAACCCGCTGGCCGACGTGCGGGGCGATAAACGTTAGTATCGACCGCCCCTTGACGAAACCGTGCACCGCAGGATGAGGCGGAATCTTCTCGAGAATCCACATCAGAATCCGCCGCTGCAGATCCTTCAGCCGCGGCTTCGGAGCTTCAATCAATCGAATGCTGCCAAAGCGCTTGGCCAGGATCCGGTAGTGATAGTGATGTAGCCGTCGGCGATCGCTCTTGTGGCCCAGTCCCTTCAGGTCTGCGAACCACCGCAGGTCGCCCGGATCGAGGCCCAGCCACTTGGCTAAGTCACCCGGAGATTCAATGGCGGGTATGTCCCATGACTTAGCCGCAGTAGTAGGCTGCATTCGATGCGGTGCCGTCACCAACTCGCGAAGCGAGAGCTCGCCGGAATATTTCGAGCAGGCGAGCTGGAATCCACGATCGCTCCTCAAGAACTGAACTACGTCCCGAAGTCGAGGACGCGTGCCTGTTCCAAACCTATTGAGATAGCGTTGCGTCAGCGGTCGCAGCCAGCGCCAAGCCTTGCCCAGTGTCCGGCCACAGCGATATACGAGTAGTTCAACGGTTGGTTCGCCGGCACGGAGAGAAAGGGCCAGAGCCCTTACAAGAGAAGAGAAGAGTCCTGCATGACGGACGACGGCGGAATGCTCCAACGAGTCTCACTTTGCGTGAGCAGCTCTGCGCCGGTCGCGCAGCAAAGCTCATGCGACGAAAACCGCAACTCCACACGTTCCCCCTGGGGTAACCCCAGAGAAGTCAAACCAAGCCCGAGGGCCCGGCCCAAGCTAAGCTTGGAGCATTCCGCCGTACGGCCAACACTATAGCAGTTTGTCCCAGATTCAATCGGAACCTATGCTTCCCGCCACCAGCTTCCCCGCCTCGTCCGTCTCCAAATACGCCCACGGCGTTTTCGGATCGTGGGTGAATACCGTCAGCCATCTCTCCGGAAGCGCCCGCGCGTAATATTCCTTCTTGCTCTCGATCGTCTGCAGCGGATACAGGTCGAACGCCATACCCCAGGTCAGGTCGATGTGCGCCGTCGTGGGTATCAGGTCGGAGATATAACACGCTGTCGGAATTCGAGAAGAATCCGGAGGGTGCCCCACCCTTGTCGCGCCGTTTGCGACAGGGTGGGGATTTTGACTCCCCCGAATAATCACCGCCTGCATGTGCGCCGTGTGTCCGGGAAAGGTCTTCACCGAAATGCCGGAGAGAATTTCTTCGCCGCCCTTGAGCAGCGTCATCTGCCCGCTCTCGACCAGCGGATCGTAATTTTCCGCGATGAAGCTGATGGCATCGCGTTCGCTGGGATGCCGCGCGTACTGCCATTCGCCCTCCGGCGCGTAGTACTTAGCTCGCGGAAATGTCGGAACGATCTTGCCGTTTTTGTCGCGCACCGTATTCCATCCGCAATGATCAAAATGCAGGTGCGAATTGATGACGACGTCTACGTCCTCGGGCGCAACGCCACCCGCCGCGAGATTCTCCAGCAACTTTGCCGGCTGCCCGTAAAACTTGATCATGCGTTCGGAGAGCTTGTTGCCCATCCCGGTTTCGACCAGCACCGTTTGTTTGCCGGTACGCGGCCCTTCCATGCGAATGAGCAGCGAGTTGAGCCCGGCGGTGACGTAATTCTTGTCGTCCGCCCCGACCCTGCGCGACCACATCACCTTGGGCACCACGCCAAAAAACGCGCCGCCGTCGAGCGGATATGTCCCATCAGAAAAAACGCTGAGTTCGAAATCGCCAAGCGTGAGCCGTTGCATTCGTTCAGTGTGCCACAGCGGCTTCATTCGCCACGGATTTCCGTGGACTCTCACGGATCGAAAATAGAGAATTCCTCTCTTCGCAGATCCGTGGCGATCCGTGCGAATCCGTGGCGAAGGGATAACTGGAATTCCACAGACTCCGCTGAGAACGTGTGATTTCTGACCTTGCGCCGCAGCTGAACACTCTGTCATCCTGCGTAACGGCGACGCCGTGGCTGGATCGTGCCGAGGTTACAGCCGCAGCGAAGTCCTTGGCGCTCAATACCTTGCCCGCAGGTGATTGAGCCCCATAGATTAATTCCAAAAATCCCGCCAACTCGATGACTCCAAAAGACGGGAGGGGCGGGGAGGATCTAACAAATAAACTCTCTCATTTTGAACCTCACCCGCTTCCTCTGCGCGAGAAAAAATCGCCTGATGCGCCGTCACGGACCTACCTGAATCCCTCCAGCATCTAATAGTTATCAGTTAATTACTAAGCAAGGAACGGAGCACTTCATGATTCAGATTCGCCCTAGCCGGGAACGCGGTGGCGGAAACCATGGCTGGTTGAAAACTCATCACACCTTCAGCTTCAACGATTACTGGGATCCCAAGTGGATGGGATTCCGGTCGCTGCGCGTGATCAACGAAGATTGGGTTGCGCCCAACACAGGCTTCCCCGCGCACCCTCATCGCGACATGGAAATTATCACCTATGTTCTCGAGGGCAAGCTCGAACACAAAGACAGTTTGGGGACCGGTTCGGTGATTCTGCCAGGCGATGGCCAGCGCATGACCGCAGGCAGCGGCATTCGCCACAGCGAGTTCAATCCCTCAACCACCGACCCGGTGCATTTGCTGCAGATTTGGATTATGCCGGAGAGAGACGCGCTCAGGCCGAGCTACGAGCAGAAGTCATTTCCCGAGGCGGAGAAGCGCGGGAGGTTGCGGCTCATCGCGTCGCGCGACGCGAGTGAGGGATCGGTGAAGATTAATCAGGATGCAAATCTGTACGTCACGTTGCTCAAACCAGGCGAAGCAGTGAAGCACGAGTTCGCCGCCGGACGTCACGGTTGGCTTCAAGTCGCACGCGGCGCAGTGGAACTGAACGGAAAGCCAGTGGCGCATGGCGATGGCGCAGCCATCAGCGACGAGAAGAAAATCACGATCAAAGGCACTGAGGATGCAGAAGTGCTGCTCTTTGACTTGAAGTGAGCTGATGGAGTTTGCGAGTCGTTGTGCGAAAGAGCGCTATTTCTTCTTGCCCATCTTGCGTGAGATCTCTTCAACGATCTTCGGCCGCAAGTTGGCGAGGACGCTTTCGACGATGCTGGCAATCTCTGCGGGATCGGACTCGGAGTCTGCGGACGCATCTTCAGGAGCTTTTTCAGCACCGGCAGCAACCGCCATGGCGGCGGAATCTTGAGGCGCTTCTTGCTGAGAGGCCGCTTCCTTAGGATTGCCAGACTCGCGAATTCGCCGCCAGCTTGCCCACGCTGCGGCAGTAGTTGAGTCGGACGCTTTGTCCTGCACGCGCGGACTGCCGTCTGCCGCGGCTTCCGTGGGTGAGGAAGCCTGACTCTCGGAAGCTCGCTCAGCCGGAATCTGATTGACGAACGTTGACGAGGTGGAAGCAGCGGCTGCGGACGAATCTTCCTGCTTCGGGGCTTCGTGCTTCGGTTCTGTGTGCGAGTCGGATTCGTGATGTATCGACGTACCTGATTTCGCGGCTTCGGGTTGCGGCTGTTCGGTCGCCGAAGAGGCAGCGTCGTTGGCCATTGCTTCCAGAGTCTGATGCGCCTCGGGCGTGAGCTGTATAGGCTGCGACGCAGATGCCGGTTCACCGAGATAGGATTCCGCTACCATTTCAAGTTCTTGCACCGCGGCGCGGATCGCGTCGGTGGAAGCGTTGGCCAAGGCGGTCAACGCCTGCGCCGCTTCCGGTGCAGGCAATGCGGGAATCGAAACAGCGGGCTCAGACGTCGCAGTCTCTGACGGTGACGAAGCTGTGGTTGCGGGAGTGGCCTCGACTGAACTCGATTCGGGGACTGCTGCAGTTGACGCCGCATGACCGGTTTCAGCGGCCGCATAAGCCGCGTAAGCTTTCTGCATCTCGTGTTCAAGAGAAATCGCCGCTTCCTCTGGGTCGAGCGCAACCGATACAGCTTTCCAACGCGGCGTTTCCCCACCTGATTCGGTTTTTGCCGCCACTGCCATGGTTACCGGCTCGTTCTCAGCCGGCTCGAGGGGAGTGTTATTGTTTGCCGAAGACTCGGTCTCTAGAATTGCATCGTGCGATGCGGCAGCATTCGGGTTCAGACCGGCAAGCGCAGCGATCACATCCGAAGGGCTGGGCACAACTGAGCTGGCTACTTCGCTGGACGGATCTTCGAGGACTTCGGGTTTCTCTTCGATCTTTTCGACGGGCTTTTCTTCGGAATTCTGCTTGAGTATTGCGTCTTCCCGTGGAACTGCCAACGCAGGCTGGGTCTGATCCGTCTCTTCAGTCTTGGTTTCGGCGATCTTGCCCTTGACCTGCGCCGCGGCTGCCGCTAACGCTGCGATCTCCTCAGGAGTTACGTCTTTGGGCAAGCCTTCCGGCGCGAGTGCTCCGAGATCGACGCGTGGTTCCTCGGCTTTAGCACTGCGCTTCTCTGCAGACTTCCGCCCGCTCTCGGGCGGGTTGTAAGCCGCTGCGTCGTCGCTGTCATCGGAAGCGGACTTGTCTTTCTTCTTGGACGGAAACGCGATCCGGTCCTTCCACCCCACGTCTTCTTCGATGGCGACGGTCTTGTCGTACCGTCCTTCCTCGATGGATGCGGTAACTCGCGCAAAGCGGCCCGGTTTCGAGGTCTCCGGACGAGGGACAATCTTGTCTTCGAGTTTGCTGAGTGCGCTCAGTAATTCACTGGCTTCGAAAGGCTTGACGATGAAGGCATCGGCGCGGGCGCGCTTGGCTTCTTCCGGCTTGAAGGGCTCCAGCTTGCCCACGGTCAACAGCACCGGAAGCCGCGAGGTCTCGTTTGTTTCCTTGAGGCGCTGGCAGACTTCCAGCCCGCTGTAGCCGGGCATGTAAACATCAAGCACGATGAGATCGGGTTTCTGCTCGGAGATCTTTTTCAGAGCGGCCAAACCGTTATTGACGGTAATGACCTCGTACCCCGCGTCCGCGAGGATTTTCCGCCCCATATTCTGGGCGGTCACGCTGTCATCGGCGAGCAGGATCTTCCTAGCCAAAGGTTTCCTCTGAAGAGGGGAGATAACGCGAAGGTAACCCGAGCCACACTCTAAGTCAATGACGCGGAAGGGAAGTAACCGGTTACCAGTGGTCAACACCTAGTGCGCAGGTCGATAGCACGGAAGGTGGAAGTGTGGAGTTTCCATAGGCATAGGTTGCTTTGGGAACATCTGGGGTTGTCTAAATCTCCAGCCTTGGCGTTCTATGTTGGCGCGGCTTCGCTGGGTTTCGGCTTGCGCACACGAATTCGCATCATCTCCACCACGTTGGAATTCGTACGGCACTCGCTCAACCGAAACTTCACAGACTTCGCCCAGCCGCTCAGCTGAGGGCGCGGCGCGACATGTGGAGAGCGCCGGCTATCACGAGCCAGTAAGGGAAAAGATCCTAATCTCTCGGGAAACGCGGCACAGTTCGTGATTGCTCCTTTACCGAAGAACCGGACTACTCGTTTAAAACGGGACGACTTTCTTCAGCCCTTTCTTGTGCTTCTTCTTGCTGCTGGAGAGCTCTGCGTCGCTGGCAGGCGTCGAATCATCAGCACTCGCTGTGTGGGAGGACGACTGGCTCGACTGGATTTCATTCACCTGCGGAGGCGGAGGCAGCGCCTGGTCGCTTCCCGTGTCTGTCGGCTTCAATTCGTTGGGGTCGGGCGGCGAATTGGGCTTCAGTTCATTGGCGTCGGTGGCAGCTGGCGGCGTTGTTGTGTTTGTTGCGTTTCCGAAAGGTGAACCGCCCGGGAGAACCGCGTCTGGGGTTGGCGCGTTTGCGTCCGGTACTGGCTGATTGGGGTTCACAATCTCGACGCCTACACTCTTTTCGCCGCCTGAGGCAGCGACGTTCTCACGGTTGATGACATCCTTTGCTGCCACCGGCTCCGTATCGGCCAGCGGAGGTTCGCCCACTTTGGCAGCATTGGCCACATCCGGTCCCTTTTTTACGATGCCCATCAAATGCTGTACCGTAGAGCTGGCGCCGCGGCTTTCCACTTCCGCCCGGTTTCTCGCGACCTCTCCCCTGGTTGGCCGTGGAATCGACTGGTGCAGAGCTGCCAGGCGCTTCCTGGCATCGTCGGAGCGATCCATCAGGGGATAGCGAGTGATAATCTTCGAATATTGCTCCGAGGCTTCCTTGGTCAGCTCCCCGATGAGGCGCGATTTCGCATCTTCTGTGGCGCAACCTCGCGGCAGGAAGTGTGCGTCGCAAGTGGGCGCGCTTCGCATGCGCGCGATCTGTGCTTCATAATCCTGTCCCAGCAGGTAGAGCGCCTCATCAGCGCGGCTGTATAGCGGATATTTGTCCACCAGCGATTGCAGGCGCGCGATCGACGCGGGATAGGATCCGCGAAGATAGTAGAAGCGTCCGATTTCAAACTCGCGTTCGCCGAGCACTTCCTGCACTTCCAGCAGACGCCGCTTGGCCTCGGGCACCAGCTTGCTCTCGGGATACTGCAGAATCATCTTGCGGTATTCGTCCTCGGCGCGCTTGGCGTGAGTGAAGTCGCGGTCCGCCTTTTCCATTTGCTGGTAGTGGATGTTGGCGATCTTCAATTGCGCTTCGGCTGCTTCCGGCATGTTGGGAAAGAAGATCTCGAAGTCGGCATATTCCTGCTCGGCCTGGGCCAGGGCAGCGGTTCCACCTTCCGCGTACCAGGAGTCGCCGACGGCCAGTTTGGCGCGCGCGATGTATTCCGAATCGGGGTAGGTATTGATGAGAGTTTGCAGCGTGAGGCGCGCCACGTCGAAGCGGTTGTGACGCATGGCGTCCATGGCCTTGTCGAACAAGACCTTGTCGGGCTGCTTCGACCCAATATTGGCCAGCGGGTTGGCGGACTTCTTGTTGGTGCAGGCGCCGGTAATGATTAGCAGCAGGCCCAATACGACAATCACCAGACTTCGACGTGACATAAAACCTCGGAAGAATCATGTGGGACAACCGCGCGAGCGGTCCCACTAAAAGTTAGACTTTCTGCAGCGTGGCTTCCATCGCTGACTTCAACAACGCTTGTGCATTCTGTGTTGGATCGCCTTTGCCGAACACGGCGTTGCCCGCTACCAGAATTTCCGCGCCCGCGCGTACCACCTGCGCAACGGTATCGAGCGCCACACCGCCATCCACCTCGATGCGGAAATGGCAGCCGCGCTGGCCGCGAATCTCCGTTAAGCGCTGCATTTTGTGCAGGGTGGAGGGGATAAACTTCTGGGCTCCAAAGCCCGGATTCACCGACATCACGAGCACGTAGTCGACGAAGTCGAGCACTTCCGAGAGCGTCTCCACGGGCGTGGCCGGATTGATCACGACGCCCGCCAGGCAGTCGTGGCTCTTGATCAAATGCAGGGTACGGTTCAAGTGGCGGCAAGCCTCCTGATGCACCGACATCCAGTCGACACCCTCGTCGGCAAAGATGGGGATAAAATCGTCCGGATTTTCGATCATCAGGTGGCAGTCGAGCGGCAATTTCGTCGCCTTGCGCAGGGACTTAACCACGGGAGGACCGATGGTGAGATTCGGAACGAAATGACCATCCATGATGTCGACGTGGATGACACTGGCGCCGCCTTCTGCTGCGGCGCGGACTTGCTCGCCTAGCCGGGCAAAATCGGCGGAAAGTATTGATGGTGCCAGTTCGATCAAAGGTGCCTCAGAACTTGAAGATCGGCGCTTTGGAAATGCTTGTGGAAATTCTAACACGTGGAAAAGGAGTGCCCGGTGCCGAGTCGCTGGAAAGAAGGCGAGCTTCGCTCGCTGGGACAGCCGAGGCGGCTGTGCCCACGTCAATAGGAAATGACGCCATGGTACCCTCGTCGGGCGTGGTATCACTCAACCAGTTCGCGCCGGCGGCGTACAGCATGGCGGCTCTATTTCTGTGGGGCGCATCGGACTTCGCGGGCGGATACGGATCACGCCGTGCGAATGCGTTCGTGCTGACCGCATTCTCTCATTTGTGCGCGTTCGTGCTGATGTTCGTCATTGCCTTCGGGGAGCACGGGGAATTTCTCTCGCGCAGGAGTATCGTGTGGGCGGTTATGGCCGGGATGTCCGGAGGGTTCTCTCTGGCCATTTTCTATCGCGCCCTGGCGGCGGGAAAGATGGGACTCGTAGCTCCGGTGTCGGCGCTGGTGGGCGCAGCAATCCCGACTCTGGCAGACGTCGCGCTGGAAGGCACGCCGACCCGGTGGACTATCTGCGGCTTCTTGCTCGCCGTCGTTGCACTGTGGCTGATCACGCGACCAGAGTCGTCCGGGGAAGAAAGCTCGTCGGTGCGCCCAGCCGGTGTTGGGATGGCCGCGCTTGCCGGCGTGGGATTCGCGGGCTTCTATCTTTGCATTCACCAGGCGCACGGTTCTCCGTTGTGGATCGCGGCCATCGGACGCATCGGGTCGTTCACGGCCACCGCGGTCGCAGTCGTTGTGACCCGCGCGCCAATTACTCTCGATCGCCCGCGTGTGGGATTGGGCATGCTGGCCGGACTCCTCGATATCATCGCCACCGCTTCGTTTATTTTCGCCAGCCAGCGCGGGCGAGTGGACCAGGCGGTCGTCATCACTTCCCTTTACCCTGCCGTAACCGTACTGCTGGCGCGCTTGGTCTTGAAAGAACATTTCAGCCGATGGAAGTTCGTCGGGTTGCTGACGGCGCTGGCGGCGGTGCCGATGCTGGCGGCGGGGTAAGGGGCGCGACGTCCTGGCAGTTACTATAAGGTTCTATCCGTGAGAATCCGTGTGAGTCGGTGGCCGAGTACTGCTAGCATCGCAACGTGGCGCTGATCGAAATTCGCAATTTGACGAAGGTTTTTGCGCATGGCGAATCGCGGTTTGGGGGGAAGTCGCGTGGGGGAGTTCGCGCGGTCGATAGCGTTTCGCTCGACATTCAGGCCGGAGAGACGCTAGGACTCGTGGGAGAATCCGGGTCAGGCAAGAGCACGCTGGGACGGCTGATCTTGCGGCTGATCGAGCCGACGTCGGGATCAATTCTGTTTGATGGCCGCGACCTGGTGAACTTGTCAGGGAGCGGTCACGCCTTCGGCCGCGAGTCTGCGATGCGCCGGCTTCGGCGCGACCTGCAGATTATTTTTCAGGACCCGTTCGCGTCGCTCGATCCGCGCTTCCGCGTGGAAGACATCATTGCCGAGCCGCTGATCATCCATGGAATTTCGAGTCGGGACAGCGGGTCCTGCGACAAGCTTCGGGCAAGCTCCCTGCTTTCTGGTCGGGCGAAGGGCGAGATTCGCACTCGAGTCGGTGAATTGCTTCGTGCGGTGGGGCTCGACGAATCTGCGCGCACGCGCTATCCACACGAGTTTTCCGGGGGACAGCGGCAGCGCATCGGGATCGCCCGCGCGCTGGCGCTGCGGCCGAAGTTCATCGTATGCGACGAGCCGGTGTCGGCACTGGACGTCAGCGTGGGCGCGCAGATCGTGAACTTGCTTGCGCAACTGCAGCGCGACTTCGGCCTCACCTACCTGTTCATCTCGCATTCCATGCCGGTGGTGCGCTATCTCTCGACGCGGATTGCTGTAATGTACGGGGGGAAGATCGTCGAGGTCGGCGATACGGAGCAGATCACCGCGCGGCCCGGTCATCCTTACACTCGCAGCTTGCTCGAAGCTACGCCAGAACTGCTGGTGTAGGGAGCTACATGTCATACTTTTCTGATGTCGCGCCCCGAGTCTGGTTCTGCTCGAGATCTGATTGAGCTGCTCTTTGGTTACGGCCTGATCGTTTCCATCATCTGGATGCCGGAGTTGCCGCAGCGCATCCTTTCGCCCATTGCGCTGGTTGTCACGCTGGTGATGGTGCTGGCGCGGCGGCCCAGTTTGGACGATCTCGGGCTCGGACGTCGCGGGGTGGCGCAGTCGTGGTGGATTCTTCCCGCCGCCGTTGTCGTCACCGTTGTGAGCGTGCTGGTGGCGAAACGCATTGGGACATTGCATCCGCTGTATAAAGGCGACCTCAAGCACGTGACGGGGTACGTTCTGTGGACGCTCTACCAACAGTTCCTTCTGAACGACTACTTCATGCCGCGGTTGACGCGGCTTGTCACCAGCGAGAACGCAGCGGTTGGAGTGGCCGCGGCGCTGTTTGCGTTAGCGCACTGGCCAAATTTCTGGCTCACTGTCGCAACGCTGGTCTGGGGAGCGATTTCGTGCGCGCTGTTCCGGCGATACCACAATCTGCATGCTCTCGGCCTTGCCCAGGGGCTGCTCGGTCTTTGCTTTGCTGTTTGCGTGCCCGACTCGCTGCACCATCACTTGCGCGTGGGTCTGGGATATTTGCGGTATCACGGTCCGCAGCAAGCTCCGTGAACGGGCAGCAGGGATAGCGGAGATCACGGCACTACTTCATCGGTGAAAAATCCGTGGGACGCAGATAGGTCACGTCCACTTCTTCTACCGTCCTCTCGTTTTGCTCGGACTTCACAACCTCCTGGAACTGTGGGTCGGCGCGCATCGCATCCCAGTTCTTTTTCGCCTCTTCTCTGCTGGAATGAGCCAGTCTGCTGGAATGAGCCAGCATAAAAATGAATGTGTTGTCGGAAGCGGGGGCGTCCTCGGATGCCCAGTAACCCAGGACGCTCAGATTGTGTTTGGCAAGCAGGTTGCAAGTCGTGTCGCGGAAACGGGACTCGAGCGCCGGGAGTTTGCCCGATACAACGTGATAAACGCGAAGTTCGAAAACGCGATTGCTGTCGGCGCTTGCCCGCCCGGTGAGTGCCAGGCGTGCGGCGATGAGGGATCCGGCGGCAAAGGAAAGCAGGGCAACGGTACCGATAACGGATGCTTTCGATTTCCTGTCATTGAATTTCCATCGGATGTGGGTCATCGAAGTCTCCTTTCTATTCTCGTCATGTAAACGAATCGGGCCCACAATGTCTGAAGCGGCTCACCACGGTTCGAAACAATCATAATGGCTCTGGCGGGCGATGCGGCCGTCGCGAAAGTGCAGAAATATGGCGGCGTGATCACGCATCTAGCTGTCGGGAGGGAGGTTCTGAATCTGCACGGCGGTAATGCCGGTCCAGTCCAGTTCCAACGCCACGCGATCCTCGTCGTCGGCGAGAATGTTTGTGATGGTGTAGGTCTGCCGCTTAAAGAGCTGCTGGCCGCGAGCGGCGCCTTGGAGGGCTTTTTCAAGATTCGCCACCGATCCATGTGGTCCCATTCGATTCGGCATTTCCGTGATGGCGACGTCCGGTGTAAAAAACCTGGCGAGAGCGTCGCCGGTCGCGCCGCTCTCGATGGCGCGGATGTATTCGCTGGCGATTTCAAGGTTCGTCGGCATGGGCACTTCCCCGATTGGTCGAGATTCGGAAAGGTATAATACACAACCATGGTTGTGAAATCGAGCAAGGCCGTCGTTTTGCAGCAATTGGACTTGTCGCATCTAGCGTTTTTTCTTGGGATCCGCGTCAATGATCTCGTCATGGAGCGCGCTCTTAAGGCCGGATTCAAAAGCGTTCGCGAGAGCCACGGTTATGTGATCCAGCACTTGATCGAATCGGAGCGAACGATTACGGAACTGGCGCGACGCATGGAAGTGACGCAACAGGCTGCGTCAAAGATGGTGGCGGAGTTAATTCGTCTTGGAATTGTGGAGGCGGTGCCCGCCCAGGACAGGCGGGCAAAGCGAATCCTTTGTCGCAACGAGGCTGGCGGTGCGTGCAGCTTGGCAGGCGGGCGCGGACTCAGATTGATAAGCTGCTCGTGCGCGCCGCGGGCAGGAATAACTATGAGAACGCGCGATCGACACTGCTGACTTACCTGCAGGCATTGGGTGGCGTCGAGCGGATACACTCCCGGCGAATTCGCGCGCCTCGTTAAAGCGAAAATTTCGCCGTCATCTTCGCCTCTAGAACCACCATGACCACAGCCAGTCCACGCAGGTGTGGGTAATGGTCGAGGCGGGTACACGGCGGCGCTCGCGCCAAGCGCGGCCGTAGAAAGTTCCTGCGATGACGGCCAGCAGCACATAGCGCCCGTTGAAGTGCGCCGATCTTTTATTGAAGTGCGAGAGTCCGAAGAGCACCGAAGCGACGAGCAGAGCGGAGTGACGTCCGACGCGACGCTCGAGAAGATTCTGTACCCAGGCACGAAAGAAAAGTTCTTCGGGGACGGCGACGAAAACAAAAATGCCTGCCCAGGTGAGAAGCGCCTTTCCGGCTGGAGGCGCGTTTGGATGGGGATGAATGAAACCGAGCGCGAGTCCGAGGACGAGCACTGCGGGAGCAAAAAACAGCAGCTCGCGCAAGCCAGTCTTCCAGTCGTTCCAATGCAAGTGAAAATCGAATCCCGTGCCGCTCAAGCGGCGGATTGCGAGGAATGCGTAGAGACCCGCATCTACTAATAGCAGATTGTTCAGGCCGCGTAAGCCATCAGGCCAGGCTACGTCGAACCAGCGAAGATCGACGGCCAGGCCGAGGGTGAGAAGAATCACCCCGTCTCGCCAATTGCCGCGCTGCTCGGGATCGGCTGCCGCGGCGCGCGCGAGCAGCCAGGCCATCACCACCGGCAGCCCGGCGTGTAGCGCAAGCCATTGCCAGTGGAACATGTTGTTGCGACCCCGCGATGATGACGTAGGGTGCCGCCAACAGCGCCGGCAGCGTGACGCGCACGACGAAAGGCAAGCACCCGAGGGCCGCAGCCACGCGCTCGCCGGCGAATCCAAACGCCGCGGCCGGCACTAGTTCCGCCGCCAGGACCGCAATGACAACCGGCGTCACATTCGACATGCGCACCATCTTATCCGGGCAATACAACTTCCCCGCAAGTGCGTCGTGCCGATGCAACGCCGGAGCCCCCTCCAACCGCAAGAGGCAACTTCGATTCCAAGATTCGCGACTTCCCAGAGCCGCCGACTTCGCTCATCGGATAGTGTGGTGGGCGAATCTTTCGTTACAGGACCGTGAATTTCTGGAGGGCACTTCTTGTGTAGACGCCTGCGCAAGACTAAAATTCCCACGAATCTTCCCAGGAGGCATTGATGGCCGCTGCTCCGGTTGTGCCCGTCTCGCCAGCTCCTACACCTCAACCTGCGCCACTTTCCGAAGGCGCGCGGATCATCAATATTTTTGTCGCGCCCTCGAAAACCTTCACTGATTTGCGCCGCAGTGCGAACTGGTGGGCGCCGTGGCTGTTGATCGCCATCTTTTCCCTGCTCTTTGTTTATGCCATGGGACGACAGATCGGCTTCGAACAGATCAGCCGGAACCAGATCGCGCACTCGTCCCGCGCCGAGCAGTTCGACAAACTGCCGCCCGACCAGCAAGCCAAACAGATTCAGCTTTCCAGCAAAATCGCTCGCTTCTTTGCGTACGGGAGCCCGGTGCTGATTCTCTTTTTCTCGCTGATCTCGACGGTCGTACTGTGGGTCACTTTCAAGATTGCGGCCGGGGCGGAGACTACTTTCGGACAGGCTTACGCGATCGGGATGTACGCCGGCTTGCCCGGCATCATCGGTGCGATCCTGGGAACCGTCGCGTTATTCGCGGGGGTCGATCCTGAAGGATTCGACGTCAATAATCCGGTTGGCACCAATGTCGCTTATTACCTGGATGCTGCGAGCACGGGAAAGTTTCTGCGTGGAATGGCGTCGGCGCTGGACGTGATCACCATCTGGACGATCGTGCTTATTGGGATTGGTTATGCGTCCACCAGCAAGGTCAAGCGCTCGACGGCCATCGCGATCGTGGTGGGGTGGTATCTGGTCTGGAAGGTCTTAACGGCTGGGCTGGCGGCGGCTTTCTCGTAGAAACTTTTCGGAGCGCCTCATTTCCTGGCTCGGTGGGCGAGACGCACACCGGACAGCCGCCGGGGCGGCGGCGCTACTTGAGTCGACGCCCCAGCGCTAAGCGTTTCCGTGGTGGTACATTTGCCAGCCCAGGTAGCGCACGGCGGCTTCGTGTACGGCGCCGGCTGTGGTGGAGAAGTTCGCTGCCACGTGATGCTCGAAGCCGTTTTCGCAGATGTAGTGCAGCAACTTCTGCAGCTCGGAAATCTGCACCACGCCTACGCCGCCGAATGTATTCAGAGAGTCGCTGGTGAACGAGCCTTCGCCCACATATCCGCGGATGACACCGGCGGTGTCGTCGGTGGAGAAGCGGGCAAAGCTCATCGCTCCCGGCTTCACGCGGCCGACCACCGTGCCGAAGGTATTTTCTTTGCCGACGGTGCCGGCGATGATTTCCTGAAAATCCATGCGCACGTCCTGAAAGAAATGCTTGGGCAGGTTGCTGCAATGGAAGCAGACAGCCTTGTTGGGATCGTCGCCGTAATTGTTGTTCCAGTCGAGCAGCGCGC
>Ga0070717_10001304_pt1 | contig 17056 bp, 21 predicted proteins | sample LARL113metaG_FD_71366 | JGI IMG/M metagenome (GOLD analysis project Ga0070717, IMG submission 71366) | Corn, switchgrass and miscanthus rhizosphere microbial communities from Kellogg Biological Station, Michigan, USA - LAR L11-3 metaG | ecosystem: Host-associated > Plants > Roots > Rhizosphere ... | reverse complement strand
GCGCCCGCCGCGGTTCTGCGCCCACCCGCGGAGGGGTGGCAGAGCGGTCGAATGCGGCGGTCTCGAAAACCGTTATCCGTCGTTAGGCGGATCGAGGGTTCAAATCCCTCCCCCTCCGCTTGGAAGATCGGAGTCCCGCTCGCGCGGGACTCCGATCCGTTGTGCCGATCAGGAGACCTTGTGGGCGCTCCAGTTGCCGCCGCCTGTCCCGCTCGTCCAGGTTCCCGACATCCTCGTCGTCCCGTGCAGTACGCCTTTGTACTTGGCCCCAACGGTGAGAGCCCCGAACTTGATCTTCTTGCCGCGCACGCCGCCGTCGATCGCGTACTTGCCGCTCGGGCTCGATAGCTTGATCGTCCCGTGCAGCGTGGTGCCCGTCTGCTTCCAGTGAATCGTGAAGTGGCCCGAAACGGCACCGCCGTACTGGCCTTTCCACGTGCCGGCGAGCGTCGACTTGGCCGAGGTGTGCGGGCTCGACGCGCTCGCCGCGGCGAACGCCGTGCTGCAGCAGGCGAGAGCGAGGACGGCGGCGATCCAGAGAGCGGGAAGCCGTCTCGTGACCCTGCGGCGTAGAGGCTGAAGGTCCATCAGGCTGAGCTCCTTCCTTGCGGAGGTTCGGGTTGCGTTCCGGGCGTAGGTCACGAGTGCGCCGTCCCGATCGCGATCGCGGAGAGCTGCGTGTTGAACGCCTCCGAGGGCGAGCTGGTTCCTTCGCACTCGAAGGAGATCGTGTCCGAACTCGCGAGCGTGACGACGGCCTGGACCGGGAGGGTTACCCAAGGCGAGCCGGTGGCGCGCTCTTCGGAGTATGTGTGGGCCTCCGAGTCCACGAGGTCACAGACGTAGTCCATCGCGGTCGCAGTTCCGTTCTCGAGTGATGTCTCGGCTTGGACGAAGTAGCTCCCTGCGGGAAGCGTCGGCGTCGTCGCCAGAGTCTCCTCGTTGGGTGCCGCTCCAACGCCCTTATCCGCAGCGCCGTAACCGTCGACCGTCCAGACGTCGGAGGGCCCGGTCGGCCCGGTCGGACCTTGTGGCCCCTGCGACCCTTGTGGCCCGGTCTGGCTCCAGCTGAGCGGACTCTCGAACTTCGTGCACGTCTGGGGCTTACCCGTGTCGATGACGCGCAGCGTGCCCCAGCTCTTGTCGTAACAACCGTGGATGACCCCGCCCGAGTCGGGGATGGTGGCGTAGGCGATCCCGCCGGCCACCATCAGGGCCCCGGCAACGACCAGTGCCAGGATCGCGGGTCTGATCAGCTTCCCCTTCATTGCTGCTTCCTTTCCTCGACCAGGGAGACGTTGGCTGCGAGCAGGCGCTCGTACGGCACGCGCGCCCGTTCCGCGACCCGGCGGATCGCGTCGGCGGTGCCCTCGAAGTGGCAGAGGACGACCTCGTCGTCGCGAATCAGCGTCGAGCCGAGGTAGCGAACGTCGTCCTCGAGCGATGCGGCGATCTGCTGGTCGAGCGCGCGCACATCCTCCTCGCGCACGTCCGGCCAGTAGCACTCAGCGACGAAGCTCTCTGCGTGTTCCGCCATGCCGCCAACATGACGCGCCGGACGGCTCGGAGAAAGACCTGAAGACCCTACGAAATCGCAGAGAGAAAAGCCCCCGCGGCTCGCGGGGGCTTTCCAGACCGGCGGGTGCGGGTCAGGACGTCAGTTGCCGGTCGAGTTGCCGAGTACCGCGAGGCTGAAGTCGCAGAATTGGAGGCCGTTGTTGCAGCTCGCGTCGATCTCGTCGACGTGGATCGGGTGGCTCAGATCGAGCTGGTACGAGTCTGCGCCGTTGATACCGCTCCCCAACAGCTCGAGTTCGCTGTTTCCTTTGTAGAGGAAGTCGATGGCCATGTTGTCGTCCATCCCCGATGCCGTGATGTTGGTCGCGTAGAAGTCCTGTCCGCTGCAGAGCGGCTGGTTCTCGGAGCCATGCGTAATGCTCCACCCGCTCGAACCGCCGTCTGTGCACTGAGCTGTCACCGCGCCCGGCGATGCAGTCTGTGCAGTTGTCTCGAGGTTGCCGCTGGTGTCGAACTTGAGGTTGCCGAGGTCGCTCTCGATGTTCGCCAGATGCCCGCTGTCGGTCGAGTCGAGGTTCACAGTGTTTCCGTTGGAGTCGAGCTTGACCGTGTTCTTGCTCGGGTCGATGCCGACGGTGCCGCTCACGCTCGTCGTCGACGTGCCGATTTGCGTGACGGGCACCGGGTTGGTGCTCGTGTTCTGGACGACCACTTGCTGGAAGGGCGTCGTCGCAGCGCTCACGATCTGCTCGCGGAACACGGTCGAGCCGAGCACGACCGCGGCCACCACGAGTACGAACGCCGCTATCAAGGGCTTGCGCATGTCTCCTCCTCCGTCGATCGGCGGCTATACCGCCATGGCCGCAACATGACCCGCCCGACGGAGCGGAGAAAGACCTGAAGACCCTACGAAATCGCCTGCGCGTCGCTGCGGTCGAGGGCGCGCGCGAGCTGCGCTCGCGACGAGATGCCGAGCTTGCGGTAGGCGCGCTTCAGGTTCCCCTCGACCGTCTTGACGCTCACGAACACCTGCTCTGCGATCGCTTGATTGCTCAGGCCCTCGGCGGCGAGCTGCGCGATGCGGAGCTCGGTCGCGCTCAGCTCCTCCGGCGCGCGCCGCACTGCGACCCGGCCCAGCTCGTCGTCGACGCGGGCGAGCCAGCCCTCCGCGCCTGCGGCGGCGAACAGCGCACGCGCCTCGTCCAGCGAGAGTCGCGCCTGGCGCTTCTGCTTCCGCCGCCGCTGCAGCCGGCCCTGGACGAGAAGCGTTCGTGCCCGCTCGAAGGGCATGGGACAGCGTTCGTGCTCGGTGAGCGCGCGCTCGAGAGCCTCCGCGGCCTCGTCGAGCTCGCCCCGCGCCGCGAGCGCCAGGCCGCGGCACCGCGCCGAGACCGCGAGACTCCACGGGATGCGCGACCGGGCCGCGCGCTCTTCGAAGCGGTCGAGCAGCACCTCTGCCCGGTCGACGTCGCCGACCGCCAACGCCGCCTCGATCGCGTCCCCGTCGACCCGCCAGACGGCCGGCTCGCGGAAGGCGATCCGCTCGAACACGTCGAGCGCCTCCGCCAGGTGCCGGTCAGCGGAGACCGTCTCGCCGGCCGCCAGCTCGGCCAGCCCCAGGCAGCGGCTCCAGAGCGCCGACCCCATCGGCTCCCCCGGATCCGCGCTAACGGCGGCTGCGCGGACGGAATCGACCCGCCCGGCATAGGCGTCGACGTACGCGCGCCAGATGTCTCCGGCCCCCGCGCCCACCCCTTGCTGGCCGAAGGCGTCGTGCATGCGCTCCGCGAGCTCCGCCGCCCCGGCCAGGTCGCCGGCCCAGGTCGAGACGATCACGCGATTGAGCAGGATGTTGGCGAGCGACGACTCGTCGCCCTCCTCTTGCGCCTGCTGCTCCGCCTGCTCCAGGTGCGCACGTGCGCCGGCGAAGTCGTCGATGTACCGCAGCCATTGGCCGAGCTTGAAGACGACGCGCGTGTCGACGGTCGCCGGCGGGCTGCTCTCCTCGAGCGCGAGCGCCCGCATCGCCGTCTCCTTGTCGAAGCCGTCGCCGAGGAAGAGGTCGGCTCGCACACGGGCGCTCAACGCCGCGGCGACGAGGCCGGGATCGGCGTCCGGGACGCCCTCGAGCAGCGCCAGCGCCTCCCGCGCGGAGGCCGCCGCCTTCGGCAGGTCGACGGTGCCTGCGAACAGGGCCACGGCGGCGTAGCACCTGGCCCTGAGCACGGGATCGCGGGCGTCTGCGAGCGCCTCCTCCGCGAGCGCCGTTGCCGCGGACTCGCCACTGCGCCAGTAGTCGATGTCTACGAGGGTCAGCAGCGCCCGCGCGCGCAGATCACCCGGCTGCAGCGTCATGCGCAACTCCTCGAGCAGTGCCCGCGCAGCCGGGAAGTCGCTGGCGAGATGGAGTTGCTCGGCGAGTTCGAGCTGCAGCTCCGGTCGCGTTGGCGCGTCGGCGGGAAGCAGCTGCAGCGCGAGGCCGGTCAGTTCTGCGGCGGAGTCCGGGGAGCCGCGCATGCGTGCATGGCGGGCGGCAGCCTGGAGCTCTCGCACCACCTCGGCGTCCGGCCCGGTGGCGGCGAGGGCGAGATGCCGGGCTCGCTCCTCGGGATCGCGCGCGAGATCGGCAACTGCGCGATGCGCCTCGCGTAGCCGGGCCGCCGGAGCTGCCGAGTACACGGCCGACGCGAAGAGCGGGTGCACGAACTCGATCCGTCCGTCGAGCTCGACGCGCACGAGCCCCGCCTCCTCCGCGGGCGCGAGCTGGGCGGGATCGACGGTCTCCGTGTGCGGCCGGGCCAGGGTGGCGGCCCGCAGCAGCGCGTCGCGCGCCTCGGCCGGAAGGGCCTGGACGCGCGCTCGGACGAGGGCGTCGAGATCCTGCGGGACGGGAACGCGGCCCGAGAAGTCGCGCTCGCCGCGGCGGTCGAGCTCGCGTGCGATCTCGAGCGCGTAGAGCGGGTTGCCTCCTGCCGCGTCCGCGATCCGCACGAGTGTCGGCCGCGGGAACGTCCGCCCGAGCTCCTGCGTGAGCACGCGGTGGAGGGCGGCGACCGAGAGCGGTCCCAGTTCGACGTGCTCGACCAGGAGGTCACGCTCGAGCGCAGCGACCGGCGCTCGGTCGAGCTCCGTCGCGCGCACCGAGAAGAGACCTCTCACGGGCTCGGCACCGAGCCGGCGCAGCGCGAACTCCACCACCGCCGCCGACGAAGCATCGAGCCATTGGAGGTCGTCGATCGCGCACACAACCTCCGACTCGCCGGCGAGAGCGCGCAGGAGCGTGAGGAATCCGGCGCCGACGACGCGCCGCTCGGGCGGCCGTGGGGAGGCGACGCGGAGGAGCGCGGCGTCGAGACCCACCCGCTGCGGCTCGGGCAGTCGCGCGAAGAGCTCCTCCGGCACGTCGGCGAGCAGATCCGTGAGCCCCGCGAACGCGAGCCGGGCTTCCGACTCGGTCGGCCGCGCGACCAGCATTCGCGCACCCCGCGCGCGGGCCTGCTCGACCGCGGCCTGCCACAACGTCGTCTTGCCGATTCCGGGCTCGCCGACGATCGCGACCACACAGGGCCGCTCGGAGCGCAGAATGGTCTCGACAGTTCCCAGCTGCGCTTCGCGCCCGACCAGGCTCGACACGTCTAGAGGGTAGGCGCGTTTGGGAGTTCCGACAATGGCGCCTCGATCAGCCGAGTAGGGTCGAGCCGATGCTGCTCCACGTCCACGAATGGGGTGACCCGCGGGGTGAGCCGCTCGTCTGCCTGCACGGAGTGACCGGCTACGCGGGCGTGTACCAGCGGCTCGCAGAGGAGCGGTGGAGCACGCGTCGTGTCCTGGCGTTCGACCTCCGCGGGCACGGCCGCTCGGGCTGGGAGCCGCCGTGGACGTTCGCAACGCACGTCGAGGACCTCGCCGAGACGTCGGCGGCGCTTGGAATAACGGCAGCAGACTGGGTCGGGCACTCGTTCGGCGGGCGGCTGGTGCTCGAGCTCGCCGCCGCGCATCCTCAGCTCGTGCGACGGGCTGCCCTGCTGGATCCTGCGATCCAGCTCTTGCCCGAGGTCGCGCTCGCCGTCGCGGACTTCGAGCGGCGAGAGCCCGTGTTCGGGAGCGTGGAGGAGTACGTCCAGGAACGGCTCTTCCTGTACCCGGACTCTCCTCGCGCCGCGATCGAGCACGAGGCCGCGCAGCACCTCGAGGAGCAGCGCGACGGATCGCTGCGCCGGCGCACGTGCCAGGCGGCGGCAGTCTCGATCTACGGCGAGCTCGCGACCGCTCCGCCGCCACCCTCGACCCTCGCAGCGGAGACACTGCTGCTCTACGCGCCGGCCTACGGGCTCGTGCAAGCGGAACAGATCGAGGCGTACCGCGCTGCCCTGGGCGACCGGCTGCGGGTGCTCGAGGTGCCGGGCATGCACATGGTGCAGTGGGATGCGTTCGATGAGGTGGCGGAGGCGGTCGAGCAGCTCTGTGGTCACCCCTGACGAGGTCCGGGCGCTGGCGCAGACGCTGCCTCGCAGCTACGAGGCGTTCGTGCGCGGTCAGATCAAGTTCCGGGTCGGCCAGATCGTCTGGCTCGCGCTTTCCCAGGACGGTGAGCGAATGGGGTGCGGCTTTCCGAAGGAGATGCGAGCGGCCGCAGTCGAGGCAGAGCCGCACAAGTTCCAGGTACCGGGTCAGAGCGACATGCGGTTCAACTGGATCCACGTCCGCCTCGACGCGATCGACGCCGACGAGATGCGAGATCTCGTCGAGGAGGCGTGGTCGCGCGCCGTGCCTCTCTACGTCGCGCAGGAGTACGGCCGCACGCGGGGATACCGGTAGCCCGAGAAGATTGTGCGACTACCTTGACGTTGGACAGTCGTCTGATGGTCAGCCCCCCGCCTGCCGAGCAATGCCCGCCGTAGCTATCGCCGTCTTCGAAGGCGCCGAGGAGCTCGACTTCGTCGGCCCGTGGGAAGTCCTTGCGGCCTGGCGCTACCTCTACCCGGACGACGTGTCGCTCCGCCTCGTCGGCGACACCGTCGAGCCGGTGACCTGCGCGAAGGGGATGCGCGTACTTCCCGAATGCACCTGGGACGACGTCGGCACGATCGACCTGCTCGTCTACCCCGGCGGCCGCGGAACACGTGCCAAGCTCGACGACGCGAGCGTTCGCTCGCGCCTCCGGGCGCTGAACGAGGGAGGGACGCTCCTCGCGAGCGTCTGCACCGGTGCTCTCGTCTTTGCCGACGCCGGTCTCCTCGACGGCCTGCCGGCGACGACGTACTGGAGCGCATTTGAGGAGCTGCTGTCGATCGGGCAAGGCATCGAGCCTCGCCCCGACGACCGCTTCGTCGACAACGGCGCGGTCGTCACCGCAGCCGGCGTTTCCGCGGGCATCGACATGGCACTTCATCTCGTCGGCCGGCTCGGCTCGCCGGACAGGGCGCGCGAAGTTCGCCGTTACATCCAGTACGACCCGCGGCCGTCTTACTAGTACGGCGCCAGCTCGACGCAAACGCGTCCTTCATCGGGCCTTAACCGGCGGCGCCTAGCCTGGCTCCATGCTGCGGCTGGAACGGCACCCGCTCGGCCCGCGTGTCTATGTGTGCGGGCTTCGCATTCACGAGTTCGCGCTGGGCCTCGGCGTGCTCGCAGTCCTCCTGGCCGGCGGATTCGCCGAGCTCTGGGAAGTGACGCGTCGGACCGAGGTTGCGGCGGTTCTCGGTGTTTGGCTGATCGGGAAGGACTGGCGCGACCTGTTCCCCTCGAAGCGGAACACCGCGTCCTGGAGCGTCCTGCCGCACCGCGTTCCGCGCGACTAGTCGCGGCGGCTCAGCTGCTCGAGCCGCAGCGCGAGCACCGGGCACGCGTCGACGGCGCGTCGGGCGTGCTGCTCGAGCGGGCTCGGGATGGGCTCACCGTCGATGATCGGGTAGCCCCAATCGTCGAGGCCGACCCGCTCCGGGAAGAGCTCGGCGCAGAGACCGTGCCCGTCGCAGGAGATCGGGTTCACCCGAAGACGAGAGCTCATGCGGCTCGCCGCTCCTGCCTGTGCCGGACCGGCAGCAGGTGCAGGTCCTTTCCGCCGCAGCGCTTGCCGCGCGTGTGGAGCGCGACCTCGCCGGCGAACACATCGAGAGCGCTGCGGATGAACCGCGCTGCGCCGTCCGGGTGGTGGCAGCCACCGCGGCCCTCGACCTGATCGAGCCAGCGGCGTATGCGGAGCTCGCCATCGAAGCTCCTGCCCTGCGCGAGGGAAGCGATTGCCCGTGCGATCGCATCGAGCCCATGGACGCACGGCCCGCACTGTCCGGCGCTCTCGTCCGCGAGAAAGCGGCTGACCCGGGCGACCTCGGCGAGAGCGCAGGAACGCTCGGGCAGAACGGCGAGCGCGCGGGCGCCGAGCATGGCGCCGGCAACGCCGAGCGACGCGTCGCTGAGCTCGCAGGCGAGAGCCGTGTCGGCATCGAGCCAGGTACCGAAGTACCCACCGACGAGCACGGCGCGTGGTGGCTGCGTTTCTCCCCCTGCCTCCGCGACGAGATCGCGAAGAAGCGTGCCGAGCGGGACCTCGTACACGCCGGGCAGCCGCACCGCGCCCGAGAGGGTGACGAGTGCGGTGCCCGGCTCCTCGTGCGTGCCGACCTCACGGAACCAGGCCGCACCGTGCCGGGCGATCAGGCCGAGCTGAGCAAGCGTCTCGACGTTCTGAACGAGGGTCGGACGGCCGTCGATCCCGCGCTCGAACGGTCGTGGAGGCGTCGCCGTCGGCCGGGGCGGCCCGCCGCCGACGGCGTTGATGAGGGCGGTCTCCTCGCCGGCGACAAACGCCTCCGGAACAGCCGCGATGGTGATCTCGACCCGGTTGGATCCCGCGCGGTCGTGGAGCGCCTTTTGGAGCACGGGGAGCTCGCCCGCCGCCTCCGAGAGCGCGACGATTGCCCGGTCGGCTCCGACGGCGTGCGCGGCCACTTCGACGCCGTCGAGGACGAGATGCGGCACGTACCGCAGAAGCACCCTGTCCTTGCCGCTCAGAGGCTCTCCCTCGACACCGTTGGCGAGCACGATCGTCCGCCCGCGGCCGCTCGCAACCGCGCGGAGCTTCACGGCAGTGGGAAAGCCGCCGCCGCCGCGGCCGCGCAGCGTGCTTCCTTCGACGTCGGCCAGCAGCGTTCCGGGGTCGAGCCGTGCGGGAAGCGGGCCGTGCAGGTGCAGATGCTCGCTGAGGCTCACGGGCGTTCCGTCCGTGTGGAGCCCGAGCAGAAGACGTGGGACGGAGACGCTCATGCGGCGGAGTGGTCGACCCGGAGGGTCCCTCCAACCGAGCCCGAGGAGGAGTTGATCTGCAGGGCGAGGTCCAGGCGGAGATGCCTTCCTGCGGAGTCGGAGACGACCGCGGTGATCTGCGTCCCCGCGAGCGACACGACCTGCCCGCGGTAGGCGGCTCCGCTGCCCGCCGTGGCGTAGGCGACGTCGCTGCTCTGCATCGAGAGGCCGCCGTTTTCGAGCGGGACGCCGTAGAGCGTCGCCCGTAGCCTGCCCGCGATCGGGCCGGATGTGCGCGCGTCGATCTGCACCGTCGCGATCCCCGAGGAGTTCGCCTGCGCCTGCGAGAGCGAGCCGGAGACGCTTGCGGTGTAGGGAAGCGGCGTCGCCGGCGTCCGTTGCTGCGCGGCAGTGCCGGCCTTCGTCGAAGGCCTCTGGGACGCAGCCGGGATCAGCGAGGTCGGCGTTCCGGCGCGGAGCGCCCAGCCCTGCTGCAACGGGCCGGACTTCGCCCAGATGAAGAGAACGAGCAGGACTGCCGGCACCGCGCCGAGGGCCACGAGCCGACGCGCCGGCTCGAGCCCCGGCGTGAGGAGCACTCGCAGAAGGATTGCGGCGGCGACGGCCAGCGTGCAGGCCACGGTGAGCATCACCAGCCACGTGGACTTTCCGTCGGTGCCGGTGCCGAGCCCGTGCATCAGCGCGACCGGCCACGACAGATACGCGAGCCAGTGGACCGCACGCCAGCCACGCAGGCCGATTCGCGCCCGCAGCAGGCTTGTCACGACGATCGCGAGCAGCAGGTCGAAGGCGACCGTGCCGAGCCCGAGCCAGACCGGGCGGTACGGAGAGAGGAACGGGATGACCGCGTCCTTCACGCCGATCGGGGCGTAGCCGTCGGCGACCGTCGTCAGCACGTGCGCGACGACGAAGGCGATCGCGAGCAGCGGGATGTTGCGGTGCAGCCCCGCGAGGAGCACACGGGGCCGAGCGCGGAGCGGGCCGGCCACGCCGAGCACGACGGCAGCGGTCAGGAGCAGGAGCGAGACGACGCCCGTGCCGCGCGACAGGTACCAGAGCGTCGTGGGGCCGGTGCTCGCGATCACGCGGCCCGCGCCTCGATTCGCGGCCAATCGCCGACGAAGGCGACGGAGCCGTCGTGCCGGACGAGGCGCGCGGAGAAGCCCCGCAGCCCGAGCCAGGCGGGCGCGTCGGCGCCGAGAACGAGCGCTGCCGTGCTCGCCGCATTCGCGTCCACGCAGGTCGCGCCGGTCACCGTGACCGTGCGCCAGGGCGTGATCGCCGAGCTACCGGTGCGCGGATCGATGATGTGGTGGCGCTCGCCGCCGCGTACCTGCCAGCGGCGCGCAGAGACACCGGAAGTGGCGAGACCGCCACCGTGCACCGCGACGACCGGCCCTTCAGAGGCGAGTGGTGCGTCGTGGGCGTCGGCGAGGCGGATCGGCCATCCGGCCGCCGGCACGGGGCCGGCAACGGCAACGTCACCTCCGAGTGAGACGAGCACTCCCGAGCCGGTGACCCTGTGAACCGATGCAGCCACGGCGTCCGCGGTCGCGGCCTTGGCGGTGGCGCCGAGATCGAGCTCGACGCCGGCCGGAACGAGAATCTCGAGACGCTCCGAGTCGAGCCGGATGCTTCCCCACCCGGGCGACCGGTGCGAGACGGCCAGAAAGCTCCCGTCGCGCGCGCGAACGACGATGAAGGTGCGGTTGTAGCCGGCGAGGCGGAGCGCGCGGCCGACGGTCGGGTCGACGAGCCCGCCGGTGCGGCGCGCGACGTCCACCGCGAGCGCCACGGCCTCGAACAGACGGCGGGAAACGCGGACTCGCTCGCCGGCGCGAGAGTTCAAGGCGGTGAGCTCGGAATCAGTCCGAAAGCGGCTGGCAAGCAGGTCGACCGCGCGAAGCTCGCGCACGAGCTCGCGGCGCGCACGGGAAAGGGCCGCAGGATCGGTGACGCACAGGACGGCGCTGGTCCCGAGCGCCCGTAGCCGGGCGGAGGCGATCACGAGCCACCCGAGACCACTGCGGGCGGCGACGGCGTGGCTGTCGGTGCGGGCGCGGGAGCGGGAGGCGAATCGGACCCGACGTTCCCCGGCCCCGGCGCCGCCGGCAGCGGAGGAATCGCGGAGCTCGAGCGCGCCGCCGTGTGCGTCTGCGCTTGGCTCGACGACGACCCGGACGACAACTTGTGCCCCGGCGCCGACGCGGCGGCGATCCCGGCGAAGACGCCGCTCAAGGCCGCGGACACGGTGAGGACGCCTGCCGTGAGCGCGCGGGTACGCGCGGCGAGCGCGTCGCGAGCCGCTGCCCGCCGCCTGATTCCCTGTGCTTCGCTCACACAGCAAGTGGAGCAACGTTCGATGAACGGGCTATGAACCGTGGATGTGAGATCCCTGTGAACGATCCGCTGATAGGCTCGCCGCCCTGATGAGACCGACAGCGCGCCGCCTGCTCTTGCTGCTCTTCCTCGCGGCCCTGGCGACGGGTGTGGCGGGCTGTGGCGGCGGGAGCTCGACTCCGACCACGACGAGCGCGGCCGGGGCATCGTGCGCGAAAGCGAGCCTCACGCTGGTGAAGCCGGGGCAGCTCACGGTCGGCACCGACAACCCGGCCTACCCGCCGTGGTACGCCGGCGGCACGAAGAGCTCGTTCTGGAAGATCAACGACCCGGCCGACGGCAAGGGCTATGAGTCGGCCACCACGTACGCGGTCGCGAAGCAGCTCGGCTTCAGCCCCGCCGCCGTGCACTGGACCTACGTGCCCTTCAACCGCTCCTTCGCGCCGGGCAAGAAGCCGTTCGACTTCGACATCAACCAGATCTCGTACACGCCGGAGCGGGCGAAGGTGGTCACCTTCAGCAAGTCGTACTACGACGTCAACCAGGCGATCGTCGTGCTCAAGGGAACGAAGATCGCGAACGTGCACGACATCGCGGGCCTGCGACCGTTCAAGCTCGGCGCGCAGGTCGGGACGACGAGCTACTCCTTCATCACGGACACGATCAAGCCCACGACGCAGCCGGCGGTGTATCAGCAGAACGCGGCGGCGGTGCAAGCGCTAAAGAACAAGCAGATCGACGGCCTCGTCGTCGACCTCCCGACCGCGTTCTACGTCACGGGTGCCCAGGTGCCGAACTCCACGGTGCTCGGTCAGTTCAACTCGGGCGGCGGCGCCGGCTACTTCGGCATGGTCTTCGCGAAGGGAAATCCGCTCGCCGCGTGCGTTGACAAGGCCCTCGCGACGCTGCGCGCGAACGGGACGCTCCAGCAGATCCAGCAGAAGTGGCTAGCGAAGGCGACCGGCGCGCCGATCTTGAAGTAGACGAGCCGCGGCGCTCGCGCATCCTCGGCTCGCTGTCGGGAGCCGACGGCCGCCGGGGCGTTGCGATTGCGCTCCTCTCGACGTTCGTCTTCGTGGTCGTCGTGGTGGCGGTCGTCGCCAACTCGCCCGGCTGGCCCGCGGTCCACGAGGGGTTCTTCAGCTGGCACTACTTCAAGTCCACGCTCCCGGAGATCGCGAGGGCCTTCCTCCTCAACTGCAAGATCTTCCTGATCTCGGAGTGCCTGATTCTCCCGTTGGCGCTTCTGATCGCCGTGCTGCGGAGCCTGCCGGGCCCCGTCTTCTTCCCGCTGCGGGCTCTCGCGATCGCGTATGCCGACTTCTTCCGCGGCGTGCCCACGATCCTCGTCATCTACATCCTCGCTCTGGGCGTGCCCGGGCTCGAGATCTCGGGCGTCCCGAACTCGGTGGTGTTCTGGGGGATCGTCGCGCTCGTGCTCATCTACAGCGCCTACGTCTCCGAGGTTTATCGGGCCGGCATCGAGTCGGTGCACCCGAGCCAGGAGGCAGCCGCGCGCTCGCTCGGGCTCACCCGGTGGCAGACCCTCCGGAAGGTGATCCTGCCCCAGGCAGTGCGGCGCGTGATCCCGCCGTTGCTCAACGACTTCATCGGCCTACAGAAGGACACGGCGCTCGTGGGGACGGTCGGCGCGCTCGAGGCTTTCAACGTGTCGCAGATCAACTCGGACGGATCGTTCAACTTCACGCCGTATCTCGTGGCGGCGGTCCTCTTCGTCGCGATCACGATCCCGCTGGCGCGCTTCACCGACCGCCTCATCGCGCGCGACCGTCGCCGGCGCCAGGCCCAGGGGGGGCTCGCGTGACCGCCGCGGCAGCGCTCGAGATCGAAGGACTTCGCAAATCGTTCGGGGAGAACCTCGTCCTCGACGGGATCGACCTCTCCGTCGGCGAGCACGAGGTGACTTGCCTGATCGGCGCGTCGGGCTCCGGGAAATCGACCTTGCTGCGCTGCATCAACCTGCTCGAGCCCGTGGACGTAGGACGGATCGTGGTCGCGGGAGAGGAGATCACCCGGGGCGGCGTCGACGTCAATCGCATTCGCCGACGGATCGGGATCGTCTTCCAGGCCTACAACCTCTTCCCGCACATGAGCGTGCTCGAGAACGTGACGCTCGCGCCGAGGCTCGCGCTTCGCCAGGGCGGCCGCGAGTCCGAGGAGCAGGCGCGCGCGCTGCTCGACCGTTTCGGCCTCTCCGACAAGGTGGATGCGTATCCCGACCATCTCTCCGGCGGCCAACAGCAGCGCGTCGCGATCGTGCGCGCGCTGGCCATGCAGCCGCGGCTGATGCTGCTCGACGAGGTGACCAGTGCGCTCGACCCGGAGCTCGTGGCGGAGGTGCTGGAGGTGATCCGGGAGCTTGCCGCCGGCGGGATGACAATGGTGATCGCGACCCACGAGATGGGCTTCGCCCGCGAGATTGCGACCCGGGTGTGCTTCCTCGACGAGGGCGTCATCCTCGAGCAGGGATCGCCCGAGCAGATGTTCGGCTCACCGCGCCAGCCCCGGACGCAGCAGTTCCTGCAGCGGATCGTGAACGCGCACCGTCTCTGAGCGTTACGCGGCGCGGCGGAGAGCCAGGCCGCGACGCCGACGGCGTCCCGATGTCGAGAGCACCGGCCGCGTCTCGTCGGCCACGAACGCCTGGTCGGCGAGGATCTTCTTCGCCGCGACGCGAGTCGCGGCTGCCTCCAGGAACCGTTGCGGGTCGGCAAGCCAAACCGGATGGCTGCTCCAGCCGGCGGCCCTCACGGTCTCGGCCGTGATCGTCACGGGCACGGCGCGCGAGCGGAGAGGCCCGACGTCCAGCCGAACGGTGCACAGGGTCCGGGACGTCTCGACAACCTCGATCTTGTGGCCGCGCGTCTCCATGTAGGCGCGCAGGGCGGCGCCGCCGTCGGCGACTTCGGGCAGTGGGTCGAGAGGCGACGGGTCTACCTGTCGTAGCCGCCGGGCTGCGACTCGGCGCCAGGGATGCGCGAGCGCGGCGAAGTCCATCTCGCGACGGACGGTAGGCGAGGCATCGGACGGGATGAAAAGCCCGTTCGGCCAGGGTGAGGAGGCTTTAGACCCCGGCGGAAGCGACCTCGGGGCCGAACGGGCGAGGCGCAGTCTAGGGCGACCTCCCGCCTAGGGAATTGACCCGAGTTGGCCATATTCTCTGCCCGCGCTTGCCCGCATTCTTGAGCGTAGGGCGGCATGTTCTCGGCCGACGATGACGGAGGGCATTGGCGCGGAGGATCGCCGCCCTGGATATTCATCCTGGTTGGATGACACCTCAGCGGGAGGGAACCGCTTGAGTTGGCGACGTGGCGAAGATCGTCGGGATCGTGGCTCTATTCGCATCCGGTCTTCTGCTCGCCGGCGGCTTCGTGGCCAGCGGCATCGCAGAGGTGACGACGGTGACGTTCCCGGTCACCACGACGATCCCGGAAACGACGACCGCTCCGGCGCAGACCGTCCTCACGACCGTTGAGCAGACGACGACGCGGAGGGTGGTCGTGCCGACGTCGACGGCCGCCACGACGTCCAGCTCGAGCTCGGCGAGCAATACGCCGACGTGGGTCTGGATCGTGCTCGGAATCCTCGCTGCTGCCGTGATCGGGCTCGCCGTCGCAATGCTTACCCGTCGCGGTGGGCTCTCCGACGAGGAGCGCCAGCGCCGCCTTGACGCCGCAGTCGCTAGCTGGGCCGCCCAGGGGTGGGCGATGGAGAGTCAGACGCCGGGCTCGGCGATCCTGCGGCGAGGGCCGGAACTGATGGTGGTCAGCATCGACGACAAGGGTCAGACGAACGCTCGGCCGCTCGGCGGCTCCTGAGCGTTGCGTCCCTAGCCCCGGCCGAAGAAGCGGCGGATCCAGATCACGGCGGGCGGCAGCACCGCCAGGCCGATCCCGATGGTCAAGTAGGGGTCGCCGGTGCCGTGTCCGGTCGCCCACAGAATGCTCCCGGCCACGATCAGTACGACCGCGACGACGTAGTAGACGAGGGCGAGCGTCCTTCGGTGCTCGCTCAGCGCGTCAGGCAGGAGCGCCACTGCGCGCCGCCAGCGCCTGCTTGAGGAGATCGAGCGCCATCTGCGTCTCGCCCTGCTCCTCGTAGATCTCCGCCATTGCCGTCAGGGCAGCGGCCACGCTCCTGCCGCGGACCGGTGCCTGTTCGACTGCGAGCTCGTAGAGCTCGAGGGCGCGAGCTGTCTCGCCCTGCTCCCGGAAGATGTCGGCGACAGCGAGGTAGGCGCGCGCGGCGTCCTTCGGCGCGGCGGCGTTGAGCCGCCCCACGATGCCGAGCAGGAGGGCGGCCGCTTGGTCTCGTTCGCCGAGAGCGGCGAGAGCACGCGCCCGCTCGACCGTGAACATCGCTGCGTCAGTCGCCTGGCCGGCGGCGGCGACGATCGGCTCGCCTTCCTCGACAAGCTCGAGCGCGGCCTCCGGGTTGCCGCGGTCGTTCTCGATGAAGGCGAGCAGCAGTAATGCGCGAGCGGCCTCGAGCGTCTGCTCGCTTGCTTTGAGAGTGGCGATCGCAAGTTGCGCGTACTCCGCAGCCCGGTCCGGCTCGCCTCGAGCGAGATGGACGCGCGATTGCGACCAGTAGGCACTTGCGCGGTACGTCGGGTCCGCTGTCTTCTGGGCAAGGTCGAGAACTTGACCCAGCGTTTCGTGGGCGCGACCGAAGTCGCCGCTGTCCACATACGTGTTCGCGAGAAGCAAGGCGAACCGCAATTCGCCGAAGCGGTCGCCGCGGGCACGGGCCTCGTCCAGTGAGCGTCCGAACAGAGCGAACGCCTCGTCGAAACGAGTCTGCGCTACATAGCTACGGCCGAGGGCGTCGGCAGCCGCAGCGGCGTCCCCCGACGCAAGCTCGCCGGAGTCGAGCGCCGCGTCAAGCAAAGCGATCCCTTCGGAAATCTCTCCCCGGCGTATCGCGAGCCGTCCGAGGCCGAGTTGCGCCCGTGCCAGGGCAGCCGCCGAGCCTGCGTCGGCGCGCGCCGCTTCGAACAGCTCCGCGGCACGTTGCTCGTCGCCCAGCTGCAGGGAGACCTCGGCTTCGAGGAGGTCCGAGCTGAGGTCTCCGACGTGGTCGCTGCCGGTCGCCAGATAGTCGGCGCTCACCCCGAGCCGCTTACCGAACTCGCGCAGGATCTGAAGGGAAGGAACGCGTGCACCGGCCTCGATTCGCGACACGTAGGCGGCTGTGCAGCCCTCGAAGGAGAGCTCGCGTTGTGTCAGGCCGGCTGCTTCCCGCGCCTGTCGAAGGCGCCGGCCGACGGCCGCCGGATCGTCGACATGGCTGGATGGCCGCCGAGGCATAGACGGGTCAGACTACAGACATCCATCTGAAAACGAGACCTCCGGCGGGCTGGTGGCGACGCGATCGAACGGCCGGTCGCCACCAGCCCAAAAGCGGGACTGGCCTACGTCGGAGGCCAGGGGCCGCCGTCGGCCAAAGCGAGCGCAAAGACCATCGTGCCGAGTACGACGGCCAGCAGCATGATCCTCGTCTTCACGGACTGTCCTTTCGATTCGATCTCTCAGAACAGCCCCGGCAACGCAGTTCTTAGCCGACGCGTCTCGGATTCCTACCTGTTGTTGCCTCGCGAGCAGGAGCGATAGACTGTTGGCAGGCCGTCAGCCCGTCGACAGGCGCCGAGGTCGAGCTCGACCGTCGATCTCGACCTCGACGCTCTGCCGACGCGGATCAGCCCGTCAGCCTCTCCAGGCAGGTCTGCAGGCCGTCGCGCCAGTGCGGCAGCGTCGGGGCAAGGTTCCGCTCGCTCCGCAGCACCGAGTACGCGGGCCGCGGCGCGGGGCGGTCGAGTTCTGCGGCCGTGGTCCGCTTGACGCGGCAGTCGAGTCCGGCGGTCTCGAAGATCGCCTCAGCGAAGTCGGCCCATGTGCAGTCGCCGCCACCC
>Ga0070717_10001303_pt1 | contig 17056 bp, 18 predicted proteins | sample LARL113metaG_FD_71366 | JGI IMG/M metagenome (GOLD analysis project Ga0070717, IMG submission 71366) | Corn, switchgrass and miscanthus rhizosphere microbial communities from Kellogg Biological Station, Michigan, USA - LAR L11-3 metaG | ecosystem: Host-associated > Plants > Roots > Rhizosphere ... | reverse complement strand
CTCGGCGGCGCTGAGCTCGAGCGTGCTCACCCGCGCCTCCAGCGCCTCGTCCAGCTTGCTGGCCATGTACGCGTACTGCTCGAGGCGGCCTTTCATCTGCCAGAGGTTGACCTTCTCCTGCTCGATGGCCGCGTTGTCGCGCTGCAGCTCCTCCTGGCCGTGGTACAGGGCCTGGATGATCGCGTCCAGGTTGCTCTGCGCCGACTGGTACTTGGCGAAGTAGTCCTTCATCCGGTTGCCGAACGGCAGATGGCTGAGGAAGCCACGGCCGCCGGTCAGGCCCTGCCGGGTCGGGTCCAGGTCCTCGACCTGGCGGCGAAGCTGCACCAGGGACGTCGAGACCTTCGAGTTCCCGCCCAGCGGCCCGCGGTCCATGGCCGCGGCCGGCCGGTCCAGGAAGCGGTTGGAGGCCTCCGCCGAGCGCCGGATCTCCTGGTTCCCCATCTGGCTGACCGACTCCACCTTGCGCTGGAAGTCGGGCGAGTGCGGGTCCATGGACACCAGGCCCTCGACGAACGCGTTGACCGCCTGCTCGATCTGCCTGGCGGTGGCGTCGTCGACCTTCGTGGACACGGCGGCCTGCTGGGTGCTGACCGCGGGCACGGCGGCCGGCGGGGTCAGGACCAGCGCTTCGACCGGGGACGGCGCCTGCGCCGGGGCCGCGGCCTGGGCGTCCGCCCTCGGGGCGGGCGCGTTGGACGTATCGTCGGTCATCTCGTCGCTCCTTTCGATTGCCGTTCAGTACTCATCGTTACCACGGCCCTGCCCGGATAAACGCCCGGCGAGGCCTGCCGGGTCCCCGATCGCGTCGCGGTCGACCCGGTGACGGACGTGCGGCTCGGCCGCGACGGGACCGCCGGCGAGGCGCCACGCCGCCTCCAGGCGGGGCAGCGCCCGGCGGGCCACCGCCTCGCTGGCGGCGTGCACGTGGACGAGCGGGTCGCCCCTGCTCACTCGGGCGCCGGGCTGCGCCGCGATGACGAGGCCCGCCGCGTGATCGATCGGGTCGTCCTTGCGCAGCCGGCCGCCGCCCAGGTCGATGACCGCGAGCCCGCACTGCAGCGCGTCGATCGCGGCCACCCAGCCGTCGGCGGGCGCCGGCACCGTCAGGCGCGCCGGGTGCGCGGCCGGCGGCCGCTCCCGGCTGCCGCCCTGCGCCTCCAGCATCGCCCACAGCCGCTCCAGGCCCGAGCCGTCGGCCAGGGCGGCCGCCGGATCGGCCGCGACGCCGGCCAGGGCGCACATCTCGCGCGCGACCTCCACGGCCACGGCGGTCAGCTCGGCGTCGCCGCCGCCCGCGAGCACGTCGATCGCCTCCAGCACCTCGAGCGCGTTGCCGACGTGGCTGCCGAGCGGGCTCTCCATCTCCGTGACGAGCGCGACGGTGCGGCGGCCGGCGTCCTCGCCGATCCGGACCATCTCCGCGGCGAGCTCTCGTGCTCGCTCGGCGTCCGGCATGAACGCGCCGCGCCCGAACTTGACGTCCAGCACGATCGCGTCGGCGCCGGCGGCCAGCTTCTTGCACATCACGCTGGAGGCGATCAGCGGGACGGAGGGTACGGTGGCGCTGGCGTCGCGCAGCGCGTAGAGCGCGCGGTCGGCGGGCACCATCCGCGGCGACTGGGCGGCCACCGCCAGGCCGACGCGGCGGACCTGCTCCCGGAAGCGGTCCGGCTCCAGTTCCACCGTCACGCCCGGCACCGACTCCAGCTTGTCCAGCGTGCCGCCGGTGTGGGCCAGGGCCCGCCCGCTGAGCTTGGGGACCTTGACCCCGCAGGCGGCGGCCAGGGGCGCGGCGATCAGCGTCACCTTGTCCCCCACCCCGCCCGTGGAGTGCTTGTCCACCTTGACGCCCGGGATCCCCGACAGGTCGAGCACCTCGCCCGAGGCGACCATCGCGCGCGTCAGCTCCAGCGTCTCGCGACGGGTCATGCCGCGGGTGCAGACCGCCATCAGCCAGGCCGACAGCTGGTAGTCGGGCAGGGCGCCCGACAGGTAGCCGTCGAGCAGGAAGCGGATCTCGTCCGGCGGGTGCTCCCCGCCGTCCCGCTTCCGGCCGATGACCTCCAGGGCGTTCACCGGCCGATCCTACCGGGTCAGCTGTAAAGGGTTGTGTCCGAACGCCCGTTCCCCATAGCATGGGCGCCACTCCCGTCCGGACGCCGCACCTTCCCAAGTGAATCCCCCTCCGGGGGCCGGGCCCCGGCCTCAGCCGGTGGCCATCGCCAGGTCCTGGCGGTCGTCCTCCTCCGGGTTGCGCAGGATGTCCAGCAGGTTGGGCGCGTGGGGCACCGCCACGCCCGTCGCGGCCAGCTCCTCCGCCGCGGCCAGCGCCTCGCGCCAGGCGGCCCGGCCGGCGGGGGCCGGGAGCCTGGCCCACAGCTCGAACTCCGGCGGCGGCCGCAGCGCCCGCGCGCGCTCGAAGGCGGCGCCCGCCCCCTCCAGGTCGCGGACCAGGCCGTCGGCGCGCTCGGCGGCGTGCTCGCCGTCGCCCGCCAGGAGCACGGGCCGGCCGGCGGCGGCCGCTCGCAGGGCCGCGATCGCGTCGGCCCCGGCCACGCCGAACGCCACCCGGTCCAGACTCAGGCGCCGCAGCGTCGCCACGACCGCGGCCAGCGGCTCCGCCGGCCAGGCGTCCGGCGCCGGCAGCCACGCCACCAACCCGATCCGGGAGGTGACGGCGGCGGCGGCGGCGGCGAGCGTCAGCGGCTCCAGCGACCCCGGCGCCAGCCACACGGCGTCGGCGCCCGCGGCCTCGTAGGCCTGGACGTCGGCCAGGAACTCGCCGGGCGAGGCCAGGTCGGACGGCAGCTCGACGGCGACCCGCATCTACGCGGCGGCCGGCTCGACCCAGACCTTGGCGGCGGTCTCGTGGCTCAGCGTGACGTCGCGGTCCGCCGCCCGCACGCGCAGGGTGCGGCCGACCGGGTCCACCTCCAGCACCGCCAGCGCCGTGCCCGGCACCAGCCGGCGCTCGAGCAGGTACCGCAGGAGGGTGGGCGCCTCGCGCTCGGCCACCTCCGAGATCCGGCTGACCGTCGCCGACGCGCCCTCGCCCAGCGTCGAGAGGCGCACCTCGGTGTCGCGGACGTCCGCGTAGCCCGGGATCGGGTTGCCGTGCGGGCACGACGTCGGCCGGCCGAGCGTCTCCCAGAGCCGCCGCTCCACCACGTCGGACACCGCGTGCTCCAGGCGCGCCGCCTCCTCGTCGGCCGTCACCCAGTCGAGGCCCAGGGCGTCGGTCAACCAGCGCTCCATGATCCGGTGCCGGCGCACGATCGCGGCGGCCGCATCCCGGCCCCGGTCCGTCAGCTCGATCTCCTTGCGCCCGTTCAGGCGCACCATGCCGTCACGGGTCATCCGGCGCAGGGCGACCGTGACCGTCGGCCGGCTCACGCCCAGCCAGTCCGCCAGCCGGGCGCTGCGCACGGGCTCCCCTTCTGCGTCCATGTAGTAGATGGCCTCGAGATAGCGCGACACGACCTCGGTCGGTCCGCGTCCCACGGCGATGGCGGCTTCGCTGGTCTGCATGTCCCACGTAATCATGGGCGCTTCGGCAAATGCCGAGGCATGCGAATGCGAAATACTGAGCGTCGTGGTAGCCGACAACGCCACCAGCACACCGTTCGGTACACTGCACACGCAGCAGTCAGCCAGGAGGCTGGCAGCGGGGGCGGCCACTCCGGGCCACCGACCGCCGCCGAACGCTCCCACCGGGCCTCAACGGGCTCCAGCAGGGCGGCCGGCGGCGGCATCTTCCTGAATGTTCCTGTGATCCCCACCCCAGGCACGCACGCGAATGAGCCGTGGCAAGCGCCGCCAGCGCCGTCACACGGCTCGAGTCACCGGAATCGCCGCGTCCTAGACGGCGACCCTCTCGAGCTCCTCCTCGTCGTCCGGCGTCCGCTGCGGGTCACGCCAGCGGAACAGGCGCTCCTGCACCTCGAACACGGAGTCGAGCACTTCCTGGACATGGTCGCTTTCCCGGAAGGGCTCCATGCACGAGTTCGGCAGCTCGGTGAGCGAGCCCTTCATCCGGCCGCGCATGTCGCCGGGAATCTGCTTGATCCCGTCCCGGTTCAGCTCCTCGAGGCGCCACAGGACCCGGTCGGTCGCGTTCAGCATCCGGTAGAACGCGTACCGGCGGTCGTTCTCGCGGCGGATCTCCTCCTCCAGCTCCTCGATCGCTAAATTCGTCTCGTCGATCATCTACACCTACCTTTTTCCACACAGAGAGCGATGCGTGAACCAGACGGCCTGCCCTCCAATCCCTTCGTGAGCCGTCTCTCCTCACTACTTCAATCGGTCGAGGACTGGGGAACGTTCCGCATCGGCGCCAGGCAAGCTGCCGTGGTGGCCGTCCTCTACCGACGGGAAGGGGCATTGTACATGCCATTCGTCGCGCGGAGAGCAGATCTTCCCAGTCATCCGGGGCAGATCGGCCTGCCGGGTGGGCAGGTGGTCCCGGGCGAGTCGGCATGGCAGGCGGCGGCACGCGAGGCCGAGGAGGAGATCGGCGTGCGCGCCGAGGAACTGGTGCCCCTGGGGGCCGGCCCGCACCTCTACGCGGCGGTGACCAACTACTCGGTGGTCCCGTTCGTGGCCTGGCTGGGCCGCGAGGACGTGCGCTTTCGGCCGGATCCCCGCGAGCTGGACGCGGTCCTCGAGGTGCCGCTGGCGCGGCTGCTCGACCATTCGGCCTGGCAGGACGGACCCCGGGCGCGCCTGGGCCGGAGCCTCCCCATCGAGGGCGCCGTGATCTGGGGCCTGACCGCCCGGCTCCTCGACGGCATCCTGCCCCCGATCACGGCGGCGCTGGACGCGCCAGCCTCTTGAGGTCCACCGCCGGGTCCACCAGCTGATCGGCGGTCACCGGGACGCGCGCCTCCAGCAGCCGGCGGATGTGTCCGACGGTCCGGCCGTCGTCCACGCCCAGGGCGCCGACCAGTCGCTCCTCGCGCAGGAAGAACGTGGTGAACGGCGGCTGGCCGAGCCGGCCGCGCGTGACGGAGCGCTCCCAGGGCAGGCCGGCGCCGGCGTACTGCAGGTTCAGCTCGTACTGGTCGGACCAGAACCAGGGCGCCTCGGCGAACGGCGTCCCCGCCCCCGCCATCGCGCGGCCGGTGGCCGTCCCGTGCCGGTGCGCGGTCTGGTAGTGCTCGACCCGCACGTGCGTCTCGAACAGCGGGCTCCAGAAGCGGGCGCAGTCGCCGGCAGCGTACACGTCGGGGGCGTCGGTCCGCCCCAGCTCGTCCACCACGATGCCGCGGTCGCAGCGGATGCCGGCGGCCGCCGCCAGCTCGACGTTGGGCTCGGTGCCCACGCCGATCAGGGTCCCTGGCCCGAGCGGCGGCAGCTCGCGCACGCCGGTGCGGAGGTCCACGCCGCGGGCCCGGTGCACCTCGCCGAGCCAGGCGCCCAGCTCGGGCCCGAGCACCCGGAGCAGCGGCTGGTCGAGCGCCTCGTGGACGGTCACGGACACCCGACGCTGTCGGGCGACCGCGGCGACCTCGCACCCGATGAACCCGGCGCCGACCAGCTCCAGCGCCTCGCCCCGGTCCAGGGCCTCGCGCAGGCGGTCGGCCTGCTGGAGGTCCCGCAGGTACACGGCGTCGTCGTGGCCGGGCAGCCGGCGCGGCCTGGCCCCGGTCGCGATCAGGAGGGCGCGGTACTCCAGGCGGTCGCCGCCGGCCAGCCGAACGGCGTGGCGGTCCGGCTCCAGCTCCACGACCTCCTCGCCGAGCCGCAGCGCCGCCTCCAGCGGCGGCAAGAACAGCTGCGGGCGCGACACCTCGTGGAGCAGGTAGCGCTTGGAGAGGTACGGCCGCTCGTACGGCGGGTGCGGCTCGCGGCCCACGAGCACGATCTCCCCCGCGAAGCCGGCCTGGCGGAGGCCGTCCACCGCGCCGTGCGCGGCCACGCCGGCACCGACGACGAGGACGCGGCCCGGTGCGCTCAGCGCTGGCGGAGCTGGTTCAGCGAGTACGCCAGGAAGCCACCCAGCAGCAGCGCCGCGAACGCGTAGGCCACGATCAGGTAGCTCACGAGGCGCGCGTCCCCGACGGCTGGAGCTGCGCGGCCACCGCCCGGTCCTCAACCTCGTCGCGCCGCGCCTCGATCCGGTAGCGGACCGCGATCATGACGCTGGCGAGGAGGCCCACGGCCAGGGTCGTGACGAGCGCGGTGACCAGCATCTCGGGGGGCAGCTGCGGGCCGCCCGGAGCGATCAGGACCGGGCCCGGGTGCAGCGTGCGCCACCACTCGACGCTGAAGTACACGATCGGGACGTCCACGAAGCCGACGATGCCCACCACCGCGGCCAGCCGCATGGCGGGCCGGCCCGGCGTGGCGAACCGGCGGACGAGCAGGTAGCCCGCGTAGATCACCCACAGCGCCGCGGTCGACGTCAGGCGGGCGTCCCACGTCTGGCTGGGGTCCCAGTTCCAGATCGGCTTGGCCCAGATCATCCCCATCACGAACGTGTTGGTGGTGAACACCAGGCCGACCAGCGCGGACGCCCGGGCCAACCGGTCGCCACGGATGCTGTCCCGCCACAGGAAGGCGACCCCGCCCGCCAGGACCAGCGCGAACGAGCCGAACGCGGCCACCGCCGAGCCGACGTGCAGGTAGAAGATGCGCTGCACGGGGCCCTCGAGGGCGTCCTGGGGCGCGTAGAAGAAGATCAGCAGCGCGGCGAGCAGCATGGCGGCCGTCGCGCCGAGGGTCAGTGCGTAGAGGGTGCGATTCTCAGTCATCGAGCACGAAGCGCGCGGCCAGGCAGGCCACGACCAGGAACAGTATGTCGAAGTCGGCCAGCACGAGGAGCGGCTGGCTCGCCAGCGGCAGGGCCGAGGGCGACTGGCCGGCCATGGCCAGCTGCACCGCGCGGCCGCCGACGACCACGAACGGCACCCAGATCGGCAGCGCCAGCACCGGGAGCAGCAGCTCGCGCGCCCGCGTCTGCGCGGCCAGCGCGGCGAACAGGCAGCCCAGGGCCGCCATCCCGATCGTCGCCAGCAGCACCGTCGCGACCACCAGCGGGGAGATCGGGCTGCCCAGGAACACGGCCATCGCGGGGAGCAGGACGGCCTCGCACGCGACGAGCATCGCGGCCGCCGCGATGGTCTTGCCGGCGAAGACGGCCGTGGCGCCGGCGGGGGTCAGCAGCACCGCCTCCAGCGAGCCGCTGTCCTTCTCGCCGGCGAACGCGCGGCCGAACGCGACCAGGCCCGCGAACACCAGCACGAGCCACAGGATGCCGGGCGACAGCCGGGGCCCCTGGACCAGGTCCACGTCGAACGCGAAGTTGGCGATCACGAGCGCCAGCACGACGAACTGGACCAGCGCGGGGAGCAGCTCGCGGCCGCGCAGCTCGCACCGCACGTCCTTGCGGGCCACGGCCAGGGCGACGGCCAGGAAGCGCACCTCAGCCCTCCGCTCCGACGACCCGCAGCGTCCACGGATCGCCGGCCGCGCGGCCGGCCCGGAGCAGGAGCGCGCGGTCGCAGACCTCCCTGGCCAGCGCCGTGTCGTGCGTGGCCATGACCACGGTCCGGCCGGCGAACAGGCCGGCCAGGAGCGCGCGGCCCTCGGCGTCCAGGCTGGCGTCGGGCTCGTCGAGCACCAGCAGCTCGGGCCGGTGGAGCAGCGCGCGGGCCAGCGCCAGCCGCTGCTGCTGGCCCCGCGACAGGCGCTCGGCGCGCGCGCCGGCCCGGGCGTCCAGCCGCACCAGGGCCAGCGCGTCCGCGGCGGCAGGGCGGCCCAGCCCGTGCAGCTCGGCGAAGAACTCCAGGTTCTCGAGCGCGGTCAGGGCCGGGTACAGGCCGACCTGGTGGCCGAGGTGGCCGAGCCGGGCGCGCAGGCGGTCCCGCTGCCGGACGGCGTCCAGGCCCAGCACCTCGAGGCGGCCCGACGCCGGGCGGGCCGCGGTCGCCAGCATGCGGAGCAGCGTCGTCTTGCCGGCGCCGTTGCCGCCCAGGACGGCCAGCCGGGCCCCGGCCGGCAGCTCCAGGTCGAGCGGCCCCAGCGCGACGTGCGGCCCGAAGCGCTGGACCAGCGACACGGCGCGGACGGCGGCGGTGCTCACCTGCTGAGAGCTCCAGAGGTCGGCATGAGCACGGGCTCCGCCCTGTGTATGAGTCCGTCTTCCCGAGATCGCCCAGATGCCGGCTTCAGGCCCGGAGGGATGGGCTGCAGGCGCCCCCAGCATCCCGGAAAGCGGGGGTGTTCCGGATGAGGGGGCCTGCCCCCTCTTGCACTGCTCACCGGCGCAGCAGCGGCCACAGCACGTACGGGACGGCGACCGCCAGCAGCAGGGTGGCGACGACCCAGGTCATCGGGCGGGGGCCGTCGCGCCCACCGGGGCCGGGGCGCGCTCCACCTCCGCCTCCGGCCGGACCAGGTTGCCGAGCAGGACCCCGGCCACGAGCAGCGCCCCGCCGACCCAGATCCACGTCACGAGCGGGTTGACGAACACGGTCACGGCGACGCCGTCGCCGTCCGCCCCGGCCAGCACCACGTACACGTCGTCGAGCGGGGTGCTGCGGATCGCGACCCGGGTCAGCGCCTGGCCGCCCAGGCTCGGGTACGTCAGCCGGGCCGGCTCCAGCGTCTCGTCGCCCAGCCGCAGCCGGGCCACCAGCTCGTCGTGGTCGCCGGCGCTCCGCGACGCCATCCCCTCGTACGTCAGGGTGTGCGCGCCGACGGTCACGGACTCGCCGGGTCGCAGCGTCACCTCCCGCGACTGCTGCCAGACGTGCGAGCCGATCAGGCCGGCCGCCACGACGAGGATGCCGAAGTGCGCCAGGTAGGCGCCGTAGCGCCGGCGGTTCTGGCCCAGGACGCGCACGGCGGCCGCCGGCCACGGCCCGGCGAGGCGGCGCGCGAACGCCGCGCCGCGCCCGTATTCCAGGAGGCACGTGACCAGGCCCGCCGCCACCAGGGGCAGGGCGACCAGCGCGCCGGGCTGGCGCACGCCCCCCGCCAGCAGCGCGGCGAGGACGAGCGCGGCGCCGGCGAGCTGCCACCGCAGCAGCTTCAGCCAGCCGCCGCGCACGCGCCGCCAGGGCAGCAGCGGGCCCACTGCGAGCAGCGCCAGCAGCGCCAGCATGATCGGGGCGCCGGCCCGCTCGTAGTACGGCGCGCCGACCACGAGCTCGCGGCCGGTCATCCCGCTGATCAGCGGCAGCAGCGTGCCCCACAGCACCGCGGCCGTCAGCGCCACCAGCAGGACGTTCTGGAGCAGGAACGCGCCCTCGCGGGAGGCCGCCGCCTCGACCGGCACCGGCGAACGGAGCTGCCCCGACCGCCGGGCGAGCGCGGCGCCCGACACCGCCACCGCCGCGACCAGGAAGCCGAAGAACCACGGCCCGAGCGGGCTCACAGCGAAGCTGTGCACGGAGGGCAGGACGCCGCTGCGGACCAGGAACGTGCCCAGGATCGTCAGCAGGAACGCCGCGATCACCAGCCCGAAGTTCCAGGCCCGCAGCGTCCCCCGCCGCTCCTGGACCTGGGCCGAGTGGATGTACGCGGTGGTGGCCAGCCAGGGCATCAGCGCCGCGTTCTCGACCGGGTCCCAGCCCCAGTACCCGCCCCAGCCCAGCACGTGGTATGCCCACCACATGCCGAGCGTCAGGCCGACGCTCTGGAGGCCCCACGCGACCAGCGCGTACCGGCGTGTGTGGGCCACCCACGCGGCGTCCTGGCGGCCGGCCAGCAGCGCCGCGATCGCGAACGCGAACGGCACGGCGAACGCGCTGTAGCCGGCGAGCAGGAACGGCGGGTGGATCAGCATGCCGCCGTCGCGCAGCAGCGGGTTCAGGCCCAGGCCGTCGGTCGGCGTCACCGGCAGCAGCGCGAACGGGCTGGCGACGAACACCATCACCACCAGGAAGAAGGCGACGATGCCCGCCAGCACGGCGTTGGCATATGCCGTCAGCCGCACGCTGGCCGCGGCGCCGGCCGCGAGCGAGACCGACCCCATCGCCGACAGCAGCAGGGCCCAGTACAGCAGCGAGCCCTCCTGGCCGCCGTAGAACGCCGCCGCCGTCAGCGGGATCGACAGGCTCCGGTCCGAGTGCTCGAAGACGTACGCGACGGTGAAGTCACGGGTGAGGAGCGCGGCCAGCAGCACCGCGGACGCCCCGACCAGGCCGGCCGCGCCGGCGTAGAACGCCCGCCGCCCCACGGCTGCCAGCCGGTGGTCGTCGCCGCGGCCGGCCACCAGGCCCACGCCCGCGCTGAGCACCACGAGCGCCAGGCTGGCGAGCAGGAACGCGCTGCCCAGGCCGGCGAGGACCATGTCAGTTGGTGGGGGTGCCCTGCGACTGCGCCGACGAGAACTTGGACGGGCACTTCGCCTCCAGCGTCCGCGCGTGGAACACGCCGTCGGAGCCCATCCGGCCGTCGACGACCACCTGGATCCCGGGCTTGAAGATGTCCGGCACCGTCCCCCGGTAATCCACCGGCATCGTCTGCCCGTCCTGGGCCGCGCTGAAGCGCACGTGGAGGCCGCCGTCGGTGCGGACGACGTCGTTCTGGACCGTGCCCAGGACGCGAACGTCGCCGCTGCTGCCGTGGCTGCGCATCTCGCCCACCGTCTGGTAGTACTCGGCGCTGCTGCCGGTCGCCGACACCACCAGGTAGCCGACGCAGGCCGCCACGACCACGCCGAGGCCGAGCCACTTCAGGGACGCCCTCATGTGGCACCCACCAGCTGCAGATACCGGTCGATCAGGCCGGCGTCGAGCGGGCCCACGAAGCGGGCGACCACGACCCCCCCGGCGTCCAGGAAGAACGTCTCGGGCGGCGCCGTGACGCCGTACCGGGCCGCGGCGGCCTCGCCGGCGGGACCGACCGGGTACGGGTACTGCACCCGCTCCTGGGTGGCGCGGGCGGCGTCGGGCGAGTCGCGGAAGTCCACGCCGAGGAACGCTACGCGACCCTCGAGGCGCTGTGCGGCGGCCTTCAGTGGCACCTCCTCCTGCCGGCACGGCGCGCACCAGGAGGCCCAGAAGTTGAGGACCACGGGGCGGCCGCGGAGCGCTTCGAGGCTGGCGGACGTCCCGCCGATGCTCTGCACCACCAGGTTCGGCGCGACCTTGCCGAGCACGGCGTCGGGGGGCTTGCTGGCCGGATGCACGAGGCCCCAGGCCAGGGCCGTCACCAGCACGGCCGCCCCCACTGCGGCGGCGGCCCAGGCCAGCCGGCCGCCCGTCACGCCGTGGCCCTCGCGAACTGATCGGAGGATGCCGTAAGCATGGGCTCCGCCCTGTGTGTGAGTCCGTCTTCCCGAGATCGCCCAGACGATGGCTCCAGACGCGAAGCGATGCGCCGCAGGCGCCCCGAACGTCCCTGACAGGCGGGGGGGTTCTGGAAGGGGGGGCCTGCCCCCCCTTGCTCGATCACGCCGTGGCCCTCGCCGGGGCCAGCGCCTCGAGGGCCTCCTGGACGGCGTCCGGGCCGCCGCCGGGCACCCGCAGGCCGATCGCCACCTCGGCGACGCCCAGCCGCTCCAGCTCCGCGAGCCGGCGCCGGCACTCGTCCGGCGGGCCGACGATGGTCACCAGGTCGATCATCTCGGTCGTGATCGCGGCCATGGCCTCCTCGCGCCGGCGCGACAGGTAGAGGTCCTGGATCCGCTGGGCCTCCGCCTCGAACCCATACCGGACGAAGAGCTGGTTGTAGTAGTTCCGCTCCCGGGACCCCATGCCCCCGATGTAGAGCGCCAGCTGGGGCCGGACGGAGTCGCGGCCCGCGTCCACGTCGTCGGTGACCACGACGGGCTGCGAGACGCAGATCGACAGCTCGTCCAGCGACCGGCCGGACCGCTGCGCGCCCCGCTCGAGCTGCGGCCGCAGGACCGTGTCGAAGTGGCGGGGAGAGAAGAACACCGGCAGCCAGCCGTCCGCCAGCTCGCCGGCCAGCGCCAGGCCGGACGGCGTCAGCGTCGCCAGGTAGATCGGGATGCGGTCGCGCACGGGGTGCGTGATCAGCTTCAGGCCCATGTCGAGGCGGAAGACCTCGCCCTCGTACGCGAGGCGGTCGCGGCGGAGCACCGTCCGCACGATCTCCATCGTCTCCCGCATCCGGCGGACGCCGCGCTCGAACGGAACGCCGTGCCAGCCCGCGACGACCTGGTGGCCCGACGTGCCGAGGCCGAGCACGAACCGGCCGCCGCTGATACGGTCCAGCGACGCCGCCGTCTGTGCGATCAGCGCCGGGCTCCGGCTGAAGACGTTGACGATGCCCGTCGCCAGCTGGATCCGCTCCGTCTGGCAGGCCATCTCGGTCAGGACCGTGAACGCGTCCCAGCCATACGCCTCGGCGACCCAGATCTTGTCGTAGCCGAGGCGGTCGGCCGCCTGCACGAACGCGCGGGTGCTCTCCCTGGCCACGTCGTCCGTGTAGGGGACCGTCAGCCCCAATTTCACATTCGGCAGTTTAGGCTGTTACGAGAATGCACCGGCTCATCGCCGCCCTGACCCTGTCCCTCCTCCTCGCGGGCTGCGGCCAGGGCGTCTGGCTCAGCCGGCAGGACGCCATCAACCACTCCTCCAGCGAGAAGAACGTGGCCTCGGTGACCCGCCGAGAGGCCAAGCTGATGACCTGGCAGGAGTTCGTCAAGGCCACCCAGGTGCAGAACGCCGACCAGTACGCGCCGCCGGGCAAGCAGCGGGTCTGGCTGGTCGCCGTCGCCGGCGACGTCAGCCTCCGCGGCGCCCACGAGCACTGGGTCATCTTCGTCTACAACGCGGTCACGGGCGCGACCATCGGCGACATCCCGGGACCGTACGACCAGAACACGGGCGATGCGGTCGGCGAGTCCTGGCCGCCCAACTGGGGCGCGTTCCCGGACCACGGCTGACGCCCGCCGCGGGTCAGTCCGCGGCCGGCAGCGCGTTGGCGGCGGCGATCCGGGCGAAGAGCTCTCCGCTGGGCTTGACCGTGCGCCGCTGCGTCTCCAGGTCCACCTCGATCAGCCCGAACCGCATCGAGTACCCGTGCGCCCACTCGAAGTTGTCGTGCGACGACCAGTGGAAGTACCCGCGCACGTCGGCGCCGGCCTGGATCGCCTCCCACAGCTCGCCGAGCACCCCCCGCAGGTACTCGACGCGCGCGCGGTCGTCCCGTGACGCGATCCCGTTCTCCGTGACGTAGATCGGCCGGCCCTGCGGCCGCAGCGCCTCCACGCAGTCGCGCAGCCAGCGGGGCCGCACGGCCCAGCCGAAGTCTGACTCGGGCAGGCCCGCCGGGTTCGAGCGCCGGGCGAACCCCTCCCCCGCGTGCCGGGCGGAGAACTCGACCAGCGAGCCCGTGTAGTGGTTGAGGCCGACGTAGTCCCCGGCCGCCTCGACGACCGGCGACCAGCGGCCCGGGCCCACGGGCCAGCGGTCCATGAAGAACGCCGCCGTGCCGGCCGCGAAGCGGTCCAGGCGCCGGCGCTCGTCCGCGGGGATCATCAGCCAGCGGTGCTGGGCGAGGCCGACCGGCGCCCCCGGCGTCAGACGGTGCAGCTCGCGGCAGGCGGCCTCGTGCGCGCGGCGCAGGTTGCCGAGCACGCGGAACACGCCGAGGAGGTCGCCGCGGCGGCCGGGCGGGAACTCGCCCGCCACCCAGCCCTGGTAGGCGTAGATATTGGGCTCGTTGAGCGTGCACCACAGGCCGACCAGCTCCCCGAGCTCCTCCGCGACGCGGCGCACGAACGGCAGCCACGCCTCGACCGCGCCCGCCGCCGCCCAGCCGCCGCGCTCGCTGAACCAGAGGGGCGACGTGAAGTGGTGGAGCGTGACCATCGGCGTCATGCCCTGGGCCCGAAGCTCGGCCAGCACCTCCCGGTAGTGCTCGATCTGCGCCCGGTCGAACTGGCCCGGCGCCGGCTCGACGCGGGACCACTCGATCGACAGCCGGTGCGCGTTGTTGTGGAGGCGGCCCAGCAGCGCGAAGTCCTCGCGGAACCGCCGGTACTGGTCGCACGCCGGGTCCGCGCTGTCGCCGGTGTGGATGCCGCCCCGCCGCTCGAACTCCCACCAGTCGGAGTTGTGGTTGCCGCCCTCGACCTGGTGGGCGGCGGTGGCGCAGCCCCACAGGAACCCGTCCGGGAACCGGCGCTCCCCGGGCACCGAGCTCAGGCGGTGCCGGAGGGAGGCGCGACCGGCTGCCGGCCGTCGGGCGTCGCCGTCGAGGCCGGCGGTGGCACGTAGTTGACCGCGAGGATCTTGCCCCCCTCGATGTCCACCTCCAGCACGCCGGCCCGGTCCACGGGCTTCCGGTAGAGCTCCCGCTCCGTCAGCGGTCGCCCGTCCATGAGGAGCCACGCCGCCTGGAGCGGGTCCGCGTGGCTGACCAGCAGGCTCGGGCTGTCGGGGTGCTCCTCGGCCGCCCGCCGCACCACGTCCACCACGCGCCCGCCCATCTGGTCGATCGCCTCGTCGCCGGGCAGGAGGCCGCGGCGGGCCTTGTGGACCAGCCAGAGGGGCCGGCGGACCGGGATCTGCCAGTAGGGCACGCCCTGCAGGTAGCGGCCGAACTCCGCCTCCAGGAGGCCCGGCTCGGGGACCAGCGGGACCGGCTCGGCCAGCTGCTCGGCGATCAGGCCGGCGGTCTCGACCGCCCGCTCCAGCGGGCTGTGGAGGATCCGGCCGATGCCCCGATCGCTGAGGCGCTTGCCGACCTCGACCGCCTGCCCGCGACCGCGCTCGCTGAGCGGGAAGTCGGGGAGGTGGCCGTACAGCACGCGGCGCGGGTTCTCGACGTCCGCGTGACGGACCAGGTAAACGCGGCTCATTGGCAGCCTTCAAGGCTACCGTGTCCGGACACACGGCTATCGTTCACGACATGGGCGACCAGTTCGACCTGTTCGGCGACGACGCCGCGCCGGCGGCAGGACGCCGGCGCCCGTCGCGCTCCGATCCGGGCGTCCACCCGGAGCCGGAGGCCGGCCGCCGGCCCGACGCGCCGCTGGCCAGCCGCGTGCGGCCGCTCCGGTTCGACGACCTGGTCGGCCAGTCGCAGGTCGTGGACACGCTGCGCAGCCTGGCCGAGTCGGGCCACCTGCCCAGCCTGGTCCTGTGGGGGCCGCCTGGATCGGGCAAGACCACGCTGGCGGGGATCCTGGCCGAGGCGACCGGCTCGCGCTTCGTCGCGCTGAGCGCGGTGACCGCCGGCGTCGCCGACCTGCGCCGGGTGGTGGCCGAGGCCCGGGAGCGGCGCCGCGCCGGCCGCCGGACGATCCTGTTCGTGGACGAGCTCCACCGCTTCAACAAGGCGCAGCAGGATGCGATCCTGCCCCACGTCGAGGACGGCACGGTCACGCTGATCGGCGCCACCACGGAGAACCCGTCGTTCGAGGTGATCGCGCCGCTGCTCTCGCGCAGCCGCGTGTTCCGGCTCGAGGCACTCGAGCCCGAGGACCTGGAGCAGGTCGTGCGGCGGGGCCTGGCCGAGCTGGGCGTCGAGATCGAGGACGATGGGCTGGCGGCGCTGCTGGAGGGCGCCCGCGGCGACGCCCGGGTCGCGCTCAACGCGCTGGAGGCGGCCACCGCCCTCTCGGACGGCGCGGTCGGGGCCGAGGCCGTCCGGCGCGCCATGCAGGACCGGCATCTCCTGTACGACCGCGCCGGCGACATGCACTACGACATCGTGTCGGCGCTCATCAAGAGCGTGCGCGGCAGCGATCCCGACGCCGCCGTGTACTGGCTGGCGCGCATGCTGGAGGCCGGCGAGGACCCCAACTTCGTCGCCCGCCGCCTGGTGATCCTCGCCTCCGAGGACGTCGGCCTGGCCGACCCGATGGCCCTGCCCGTCGCCGTGGCCGCGCAGCAGGCCGCCCACTTCATCGGGATGCCCGAGGCGATGTTCCCGCTGACCGAGGCCGCGCTCTACCTGGCCAGGGCGCCCAAGTCCAACTCCGCCGGCCGCGCGTACGGCGCCGCGCGCCAGGCGATCGAGGAGACCGGCAACCTCCCCGTCCCCCTGCACCTCCGCAACGCCGTGACGGGCCTGATGCGCTCGATGGGCTACGGACGCGGCTACCAGTACGCGCACGACCATCCCGGCGGCGTCGTCGAGCAGCAGCACCTGCCCGAAGGGCTGGAGGGCCGGACGTTCTTCGAGCCCGGTCCGCGGGACCACTAGAGGAGCCGGGCGTGCCCGCTCATTAGGATTGTCGGCCGTGACCGATGCACTCGTGATCTTCAAACCCGACGGCGCCCACCGGCCCGCCGTCCGCTCCGCCCTGTACGGCTGGCTCCGCTCGGAGCGCGACTGGAAGCTGCGGGGCCTGACCTGGTTCCAGCCCACGACCGAGCTCATCGAGGAGCACTACGACTTCCTGCGCGGCCGGCCGTTCTTCCCCTGGCTGGTGGACTTCATGAGCGCGCTCCCGGTGCTGGTGGGCCGCGTGTCGGCCGAGCCGGAGGGCCTGGAGCGGATGCGCTACGAGCTGGGCGAGACGCGCATCCACGAGTCCCGGCCGGGCTCCCTCCGCGAGCGCTTCGGGATCGGCGGCGGCGTGAACGTGCTCCACCTGTCGGACTCCCCCGAGTCCGCGGCCAAGGAGATCGAGCTCTGGAACCAGCACGTGGCCCTCGACGCCGTGGCCGACGGCGTGGACGGAGCGGGCGACCGGCCCGACCACACCTTCCACCTCCGCTCGCTGGCCGCGCAGTACGCGGCGGGCACGCACACCGAGCTGGCGGGCCAGGCGATCCGGCGGCTGCTGCGGGAGGAGAGCGAGCTAGTGGGCGACGACTTCGACGCTCTGGTCAGGGTCGTGCTGAGCGCCTTCCAGTCCTGAGCCCCAGCCGGGGGGCGCCTCGGAGACGACCAGCGTCTTGTTGAACAGCTCGCCGTTGGGCACGACGATCATGTCGCCATGCGCGCCGCGCAGGTACGTGACCCGCATCCGGATCTCGGTCACCACGCCGCGGTAGCCGCCGCTCTCCACCAGGTCGCCCACCCGGACGTTCTTCTCCATCAGGACGTAGAACCCGGAGATGTAGTTCTTGACCAGGTCCTGAAGGCCGAGGCTGGTCACGACGGCGGCGATCAGGACGCC
>Ga0070717_10001302_pt1 | contig 17067 bp, 19 predicted proteins | sample LARL113metaG_FD_71366 | JGI IMG/M metagenome (GOLD analysis project Ga0070717, IMG submission 71366) | Corn, switchgrass and miscanthus rhizosphere microbial communities from Kellogg Biological Station, Michigan, USA - LAR L11-3 metaG | ecosystem: Host-associated > Plants > Roots > Rhizosphere ... | reverse complement strand
TATCATTGCAGAAAGTTGAAATTGGACGCATAAACCTTCAGAAAGTTGTAGAAGAGAACAATTGAAAAACGCTGTTCTCTTCTCATTTTTAAGAACGGACGTGCTAAGTAGCCAGTACAGCCCAGTGGGGGTGACCAAATCGCGGGTGTAGGACCCATTGCGGTAGCCACGACGAGTGGGAGTACATTCGCCCCAGGAGGCTCCGATACATTGCTCCAATTCTTCACACATGACTTGCTCGATCAAGACCTGGACTGCACTCACCGCCAGACGACGTAAATGCTGGCGAAATTCTTCCTGCTCTGGCAGGGCTGGGGACGAGGCCCCCGACGTTGAAACTTCAGGGGCCATTGTGGTAGGCTTGCTTTTGGGAACAGGCATAGCACTCTCCTTTTGACAAAATGAGTAACATGTTCCAATGGAACGTTCTATGCCTGTATTCTCATCTAAAATAACCCCCTCTGGAAAGACTTGTCTTTACACAAAACTCGGTATGGTGTCGAGATATTGGCTCTCAAATGGCAAGATATTGATTTCGATCAGAACACGTTGCAGGTGCGTCGTATCTTTACTCGCTCAAAAGGACACAGATACGTGTTAGCTGAACCAAAGACGGAGAAGAGTCGGCGTAGTGTGATACTTCCGTCAATAACTGTTGGTCTGCTCAAGCAGCATCGAATGAGTCAACAACAGGTAAAGTCTGAGGCAGGTGAGTACTGGCAAGCGAATGACCTGGTTTTCTGTACTGCATTGGGTACGCCGCTTAATCCAAATAAGGTGTTAGAGCGTTTTGAGACTGTGCTGAAGAAAGCGGGTTTGCCGCATATCCGTTTTCACGATCTGCGTCATAGTGCAGCTACAATGCTCCTAGCTATGGGCGTTCATCCGAAGGTGGTGCAGGAGCTTTTAGGGCATAATCAGATTAGTATGACGATGGATATCTACAGCCATGTTCTCCCGACGATGCAGAAAGAAGCTATGGGTATGATGAATGATGCACTACAAGGGTAGATTGTACTTGTAGATGCCGGTGTTTTATTGTAAGGACCAGTTGGATTTTGTAACTACTCAGGTCACCAGGTCTCCTACAGACTTGCCAAAGGAGAGGAAACCAACTAAAGTACACCCATGACGAACGAAGAAGAACTGCAAGCCCTGCGAGAAGAAAATCGCATGCTTAAAGCGTTGGTAGCTGAACTGCTCCCGTTGAAAGAGCAATTGGCCCAGGCGAATGCCCGGATCAAGGACCTCGAAGACAGATTGACAAAAGACAGTCGAACGAGCAGTAAGCCGCCCTCTTCTGATGGGCTGGCGCGTCTGCCCCGCCGTGCGCGTCGTCCGAGCGGCAAGCGTCCTGGAGGTCAGGCTGGACATCCTGGGCACACCCTCTCGATGGTGGAGCCGCCAGATGACGTGGTGCGTCACCGTCCCCAGGTCTGTAGCCAGTGCCGTGCGGACCTCAGGGATGTCCCAGGCAGCGTCGCCGAACGCCGTCAAGTCCTGGACGTGCCGGAAATCCGCCTGGTGGCACACGAGCATCAGATCGAAGCCATCTGTTGCCCCACCTGTCACACCACCAGCCTCGGCAGCTTTCCCGCTGCGGTCAGCGCGCCCGTCCACTATGGTCCCAACCTGCAAGCGTTGGCCGTGTATCTGCACCAAGGGCAATTGCTCCCCACGGCTCGCACCTGCGAGGCGCTCGCGGCGCTCTGTGGGTGCCAGATTTCCGAAGGCACCTTGCTGCAGCGGAGCGAACTGGCCGCAGAGCGACTGGCACCGACGGTCGAGCGCATTGCCGAGCTGCTCGGTGCCAGTCGGCTCCAGCATGCAGATGAGACCGGCATGCGCGTGTATGGGATGCTGCAGTGGCTGCATGTGAACTGCACCCGCTTTCTGACCCATCTGGCCTGGCATGGATCACGCGGCCGGGAGGCCATGGACGAAATCGGCATCTGGCCGCGCTTTGCCGGGCGAGCCATGCACGACCGATTTGCGAGCTATGATGCCTATGACTGTGCGCACAGCATCTGTGGAGCGCACCTCGTGCGCGATTGTGCGGGAGTCGCTGAGCAAGAGCATCAGGAGTGGGCCACCGAGATGCAGGACTTCTTGCTCGATCTGCATGACGCGTGCCACCAGTGGCGTTTGCTCCACCTGACCGCTGTGCCCGCCATCGAGCGCGACGACTGGGTCGCTCGCTACTTCGAGATTCTGGCGGCTGGCTATGCCGCTCAACCGCCACCACCGGCATCTTCGGCAGGAGCGCGCAAAGGCAGGCGCAAGCAAAGCAAGGCCAAGAATCTGCTGGATGCGCTGCTTGGGCGTGCCGAGCAAGTGCTGGCGTTGCTCGACGACCTGCGCATTCCTTTTACCAACAACCAGGCCGAGCGGGATCTTCGCTGGGCGAAAGTGCAGCAAAAGATTTCTGGCACCTTTCGCAGTGCGACTGGGGTCACCGCTTTTTGTCGCATCCGCAGTTATCTTTCGACGATGCAGAAGCAAGGACACTCCATGCTCTCTGCTCTGACTGCTGTCTTCCATGGTCAACCTTTACCGGTCGCTTGGGAACCTGAGTAGTTACAGCTACTCATTCATAAAGAGATAGAGTATAATTACTCTACATCTATAATCTGGAGATACTGCTCATGTCTGATGAAGCTGTTGCTCTTGCTATACGGAAAGTACAATCGCTTGGTGAAATCATACGAAATAACGTGGAACGAGTAATGATCGGCAAGCGCGACATCATTGACCTGCTCCTCGTCGTTCTGCTTAGCAATGGACATATCCTGATAGAAGATGTACCAGGAATCGGAAAAACAATGATGGCTAAATCCTTGGCCCGTTCACTGGGTGCAACGTTCCAACGCGTGCAGGGAACGCCCGACCTGCTGCCCACCGACATCACTGGTGTCAGTTACTTCGATCAACGCCGCAACGAATTTGTTTTCCGGCAAGGTCCGCTCTTTACGCAAATTCTTCTGGTAGACGAAATCAATCGGGCCACTCCCCGAACCCAATCTGCATTGCTGGAGTCGATGGCCGAGCGGCAAGTAACGGTGGAGCGTAGCACTATGCCCCTTCCGAGGCCTTTCCTGGTTATTGCTACGCAAAACCCAATTGAACTGGAAGGCACATTTCCTCTTCCTGAAGCCCAACTTGACCGTTTTTTGCTGCGCTTGCAGATCGGCTATCCTTCTGAAGAGGAAGAGCAGGCTATCCTCCATCGCTTCAAGCAAGAGGAGGTCCTTGAGACGCTGCAGCCCGTGATCACTGCCGACCAGGTACTTGAACTGCAAAGTGCCATTCGCCAGGTGCATTGGCAACCGGAGGTGGAGCGTTACCTGCTTGCAATCGTGCGTGCGACACGTGGCCATCCTTCTGCGCAGCTCGGCGTCAGTCCACGAGGATCACTTGCCCTCTATCGTGCGTGTGAGGCATTTGCCGCGCTGCAGGGACGTGATTATGTACAACCTGATGATGTCAAACACCTTGCACCAAGTGTCCTATCTCATCGCTTGCTCACCACATCGCGTTCACGTATGCGCGGGCAGCAGAGTGTAGAAATTATCAACACGATCGTAAAGAACACACCAGTACCTGTCGAGAAAATTGCACCACCGAGTGGTAGGTAAGGTATGGCCATGAATACAGACCTCTTTTCCACCAACTACGATCAGGATCTGCTCAAAAGGCGTCAACCCTGGTATTGGTTGGCGCTGCTTCTTTTTGTAATGAGCTTGTTCTCGCGGCAGCCATTGCTGTTCCTTGCGGCTCTGTTCACCTTCCTGGTTGCGATCGTGCCTGATCTGTGGTATCGTAACGCGTTCCGCCATCTTGTCGTTCGCCAGTACGTCAACCACCACAATGTCTTCTTCGGTGAAGAGGTTACGTTATCTGTCAGCTTTGAGAATCATAAATTGTTACCTTTACCATGGCTGAAGGTCGAGAATAAGATTGCTCCTCCCCTGGCGATCGTATCGAAAAAAACTTCTCGGCTGCAGAACGCTCGAAGAGAGACACTTACTGGAACATGGTTGCTCTGGGCATTCCAACAGGTGACGCGGCAGTATCGCATGCGTTGCCAGGAACGGGGCTTTCATAGATTTGGGCCGATAAGCCTTAGCAGTAGCGACCCTTTCGGCTGGCTCGAATGCGAAGGAACGGTGCCAGCCGTTGAGTCCCTCGTGGTGTATCCGCTGATTGCACCTCTCGAAGCATTGGGACTCTCATCCATACATCCTTTGGGCGAACACGTCACCGCACGACGGCTTCTGGAAGATCCGCTACGTGTAGCAGGAGTACGTGACTACCTGCCGGGAGACGATCCACGCCGTATTCACTGGAAAGCGACAGCGCGGGCAGGCGCACTACGCAGTAAAGTATATGAGACTCCTGCGCTCCATCGGCTCCTCCTGCTCCTGGATGTCTGGAATTATTCTGAAGCAGCCAGAGGTCCCGATCTCGAAATTCAGGAATTGACAATTGCAACAGCGGCATCACTTGGAATATGGGCACTCGAAGAAGGCTACATGGTAGGATTGCTGGCAAATAGCTCAATGGTAACCCCTCTTCCTGGGCAGGCACTCCCTATGAGCCTGCCTACACAGGAGTCAGATACCATCAAAGTGGATAGAGAGGAATTTTCTGCCAGCGTCCTCTCTCCTGCTACTACCAGCGTTCCATTTTCATCCGATGATGGGCAGTATGAGCGTCTTCTCTCGACATTAGGCCGCCTGGTTCCCCTGTCTAGCGGGTCAATAGGCACGCTGATGGATATGGAAGAGAGCATGTTTCCTTTCGGCACAACAGTCCTGCTGGTAAGTGCTAACAGCTCTCTGGATGAAGGAACTATCGAACGCTTGCTAGACCTGCGTATGCGAGGTACTGCCGTCCACCTCGTATTAACAGGAAATTCCGATGCCAGCGAAACCGTCGAAACCTATGACTTACCTGTTCATTATGTGGGTGGAAAGGAGAAGTGGCATGAACTCATTAGAACCGTCGGTAACGACAAGAACGAGACTGTTGGGACAAGCTCGAGCATCCTTCGATTGGATTGAACTCCTTGTTGTTCCCACTGCTATCTGCGTCATGGAGACACAGCCTATTGTGCTTGCTCTTACGTTGGTCGCGATAGCATTTCTAGGCAGCAGTGCAGTTCTTCCTCTGGGAGCAGGAAGTATTACGCTGCTACTACTTGGCTTGCACTGGTGGGCAAAGGCTGTTTCTAACCTCACACAGGGTGGTTTCTACACAACGAGAGCGAGGCTTCTTCAGCTTCTCGGCTTATTCCTTGCTGTTGGCCTCGCTGTCATCACTCACGTATCGCTATTGAATAACACGCTAGCCCTTTTCTTCTCTATCATACTCATCATCGGTTTCTGGTATGCTGGTATGTACCGTGTGCAAACTGGCCCAAATGACGAGTATGTTCTCACCTCGTTTAAGATTGGTTTGGGTGTACTGCTTGGTGTGCTGATACTCACACTGCTCATTTTTGATCCCCTACCTCCAGCGCTGCACGATGGACTCACATATGCATTGCCAACGTTCTTCCTGAGTGGCTTGATTGGCCTTTCGTTTACCCGCATTATCATGATGCGCAAGGAAAGTGCGAACAGTGCTCAAAGAGGATTGCAAGGTGATCCAACGCGAGGATGGCTACTGATATTGACGCTGGCATGGGCAATAGTCATAGTCTCAACCCTCGCCTTTGAAGCCTTGGGATTTCAGCCTATCGTGGTAGCAGCATTATTCCTCTGGAGCGGATTGGGAATAGTTGCTAATTTCATTCATTTATTGCTGTCACCTCTCTTTCAGCTATTTTCTAAGTTTTTCTTTCCCATGATACCGCCGTCACAAGGTATACCAATACCTCAGCCTACTCCCAGCGATAGTCATCCACCTCCTCTCCCCTATTTTGCGGAGATTTTTCTCATTGGCCGCCTGGTACTCCTGGCGATTTTGCTCGTTATTCTGTTCTTCGTTATACGAGCAATTCTACGCAGGTGGCGTATGGCACCTGATGACGAGAGTGAGGAGGAAATACGTGAAAGCTTATCCAGGGAATCGATACTGAAAACACGTCGAAAGGAGCAGCGACAACGTCAGAGAACAGGTGATCTCGCCACACTCGAACCCCTCAATCCAAACTCTATACGTGCCCGCTATCGTGAGCTACTTCAGGAACTGGCGTGGAATGGGGAAAAACTGGCTCGACGAGTGGACGAAACACCTTCCGAGTACGAGAAGCGGCTCTTAGCTCTACTGAAGAAGGATTCTTCTGTCGAGGCACAGGGAGATGATATGCCGACTGATCCTGCTATGCTGGATGAACTGACTTCGGCATATCTGCAGGAGCGTTATGGTGGGAAGCATCTCCGTCTTCTGCACGATTCGCATGCACCTGCATGGATACCTCGTTTTGTGAGGCGACTTACTGAGAGCATAGGTAGTATGGGTGATACGGATGGAGCCTCGACGAATATGCCTTGATGGAGCAATCTTCAATAATGAGAGCGAAAGTTCACAACGACGAACACCAGCGCACAAAAAAGCGCAACATACGCACCACCAACACGCTCAAAAAAGACAACATAAGGCCAACCCCCCAGAGTGTATATTTCATCCATACGCCCCCTACCTGAATGGTTACCGGATTTTTCCCACTGAAAAGCGTCTATAGACTAGAGATAAGGCATGACTCAGTTCTTGCAGAAAGAAGGTGCAGGTCCTGAACTTCCTCTTGTCTTTCTTTACACTGCTCGCCTGCCTTCCCCTGGCTGTGCCTGCGGGCATCCTGGCTACGATTTTCCTCATGTATAGAAAATTGAACAAAGGGAACCTTCCGTCGGTTGGCCCTCCGGCTCAACCCGATCTCTTGAGCCGTGGAATGCGCCTCCCTCTGCTCCGTATGAAAAATATGATCGGCCACCAGTACACATCCAACCACCAACAATGTATCCGTGAAGGTAGAGAAGACTTCACCAGAGAAACCTAGCCACATGAGACGTGACTCTGGTGGGCAGGATCTCCTGGAATACAATGGGGTATGGCCGGGATTACTACCTGGGACAGTGTGATTTGAATCGATAGATGACAATTTGAGCCTTCATATGGCTCACCTGCAAGCTCGCTGATAGAGCCAATGAGCTCAAACGTTATCCCTGCCGATTGCCAGGCCCCAACACGTCTGATGACCTCTTCTGGAAGGTGAAACTCTCCATGTTCATCGGGAAGAAAGTCATTGCTTCAACTACCTCACCCTGTCACAGGTGGCCTCGGCTGCGAGTGGCTCGCCTCTGTCCCTTTGGATGAAGCTCGCCCATCTCGCCTACTTGACTTTTGCTCACTGATTGGAATATACTACAATATATGACGAAGCATCACCACCCTGGGCTGCGATCGGTGCATCGGGCGCTGGCGGACCCCATGCGGATTCGCTTGCTCGAATGTCTGTGGGGGCGACCCCAATCCGCCAAAGAACTGGCAGCGTGGGCCGGCCTGCCACCTGACCGGCTGTACTACCATCTGGCCCAACTCGAACAGGCCAGGCTGATTGAGATCGCCGAGTACCGCCGTCTTCCGGGGGGCAAGGTTGAACGGGTGTACCGGCCGACGCCCATTGAGCCACCCGGCGACGAGGCGACCCCTCTTGAGTACGCTGAGTTTCTCGGTGCCATGCTTGAGGCCACCCGAGCCGACATCACCGCGGCGAGTATCGCCAAGGAAGCCGGGGAGCGCCGGGAGATCACCCTCCTGCGGGCTACGGTGCGCTTGTCGGAGGCGGATCTCGTCACCCTGCGCGAACGCTTGCTTGAACTCGTGCGTCAGGTGCAAGAGCAGCCAGACGACCAGGGAATCTGGACGCGTGTCGTCGTGACCCTCGTTGACCTCCAAGATCGTGGTCAACCCATCAACAGAGGAGATCCCGCATGAAAGGTCATTCCAACACTCTGGCACATTCCTCCCCTTTGAGAAAAGGTTCATCGTTTCGTCAGATCCTCTATGCCGCCGTGAGTTGGCTGATGATGGCGTTGGCCGTCATCTTCGGGGTAGGAGGCACGGTCGCGGCGTTCTTTGGCGCCGCCTTTCTCCTGGATACCAGCAGTGCGCTGTTTGTGGTTGCTTTCTGCGTGGGCTTTTTGCTCACCTCCGGGGGAGCCTGGATCGCAGCCAGGATGATGACACGCGCAAGACCGGGCAGAATCGCCCTCGGTGTTGGGGTAGCGACGATGCTCTTGCTGGCTCTGGTCACGGCAGTGACCATCTTACCCCCGCTGGGGAGCACTGCTGCTGCCCGGCAAGCTCCACCGATTCCCCACGGTGTCGGCTACTGGACCCTGAACACGGGATCACATCTGGCCTACCTGAAAGTGCCTGCGCAGGGGAGAGCCAAAGCGACGCCGATCATCATGGTGGGCGGTGGTCCAGGCGAAGAAGATGTCGCCGACACCTCGCAGACGCAGTTCTTTGGGCAGCTTGCGAGAGAGGGCTACGATGTCTACTTCTACGATCAAATCGGCAGTGGCCTCTCGGCGCGTTTAGCTGACCCCGGGCAGTATACCCTGGCGCGCCATGTTGCCGACCTGGAGGCGATCCGAGAGAAGATTGGGGCGCAGCAGGTGATCTTGATGGGAGCATCGTGGGGAGGCACCCTGGTGGCGACGTATATGGCCACCTACCCCGAACATGTGGCCAAAGCGATCTTCACGTCACCCGCCCCCATCAATGAAGCCGAGTGGTCTGATGAAGGCCAGATCACCTCGCGGCTTTCGGCAGCAGCACAGCAGCAGTATCACCAGACCTTATATACGCCTCGTTTCATCACCTGGTATCTGCTCGGACTGATCAATCCGCGAGCCGCGCATAACCTAATGTCTGATCGGGAAGCGGATGCGTTCTTTAATACGTTCGTCCAGGGCATCTCCCAGGGAACCGTCTGTGACCCTGCTCACTTGCCCAAAGGGCAGGTGCAGGGCAATGGCTTCTACGACAACATCTTTACCACCACCGATGCCCAGCACAGGCATGGAAACGTCAATCCGCGCACGAGGCTTTCCTCGAATCACACCCCGACACTGATTCTGACCGGAGCCTGTAACTATATCAAATGGGTGGTCACCTGGCAATACAAGGCGACCTTGCCCAACTCGACCTTGCTGTATTTCCCGCATGCGGGTCACGTGATCTATCTGGATCAACCGGCCCTTTACCTGGCATCCATTCGTGCTTTTCTGCTTGGAACACCTTTGCCACTGCCTCCCTGGACCACAGCTCGCCCTCCAGACACCAGGATCGGTCCTGCGGGGGAGTGAAACGCTGCTCGGACGCTCCGGACAGTGACAGCAGCGAGCCTCTCATCTCGGTGTGACGTCAAGCACCAAGGGAGCCGAGCCTGTCGTCTCTCCTCTGCTGGGCAAACAGAAACACGAGGTTTCGCAGACAGCACCCAAGATGGGATATGCCGACCTGAAGGAGTTCACGAATGAGAACCTACCACTACCGCTATCTGGTGAGGTTGTCAGAGGAGCAGCGTCGATGGCTGGAAACGATGCTACACACGAGCAGGACCCCAGCTAAGCACTATCTGGTCGCACGGGTAGTATTAATGAGTGATCAAAGCCAAGGTGAACCAGCGGCAACCGATGGGCAGAAGGCTTCGATCCTCTCCATCAGTCGCCGCACGGTGATGCGCATCAAACAACGGTTTGTGCAAGGGAGCCTGGAGGTGGCTCTCACAGGAAGCTTCCCCCGGGAACGGCCCGAACGGCGGTGCCTGGATGGCAAGGGGGAGGCTCAACTGATTCATCTGGCCTGTAGCCAGGCCGCCTTTCGGGCGGCAACGCTGGACACTGGAATTGTTAGCCGACAAGATGGTGCAACTGGGCTATGTGGAGCACATCAGTCCAGAGACGGTGAGAACCACGCTCAAAAAAACGAACTCAAGCCGTGGCTCAAAAAATCGTGGTGCTTCCCCAAGGAGGCAGACGGAGAGTTTGTCTACCACATGGAGGATGTGCTGGATGTCTATTGCCAGCCCTATGACCCAGCCGTTCCCAGGATCTGTATGGATGAGGTGGGGAAGAATCTGGTCAAAGACAAGTATCCCCCCGAACGAGGCTTCGCCCGGACAAGTGGCGCGGGAAGACTACAGCTACGAAAAAGAAGGGCGCGCCAACCTGTTCATTGCCTATGAACCGAAAGCCGGGCAAACGCACCCTTAAAGTGACCGAGCAGCGCACCAAGAAGGATTGGGCGCTCTTTATGCAGGAGGTGCTAGAAGAGCACTATCCAGAAGCAGAGAAAGTTGTCCTGGTCATGGACAATCTCAATACCCACACGCCCGCTTCATTCTACGAAGTGTTTCCGCCAGAGCAGGCCAAAGCCCTCATCGACCGTCTGGAAATCCATTACACCCCCAAGCATGCCAGCTGGCTCAATATTGCCGAGATCGAGCTGAGTGTGTTGGCTCGGCAGGGCTTGGCTCACAACATCGCTACTATTGAGGACCTCTGGAAGCCGAGTGCAGAGCTGGCAAAATCATCGCAACCAGCGAGTTGGCACGGTGAACTGGCAATTCCGCACGGCGGATGCGCGCATCAAACTGAAACGCTGTTTACGCTACCCAGCACATTACCCTTTTGCTACACCTGAACTTGCCCAGAAAATCCTTGTGTTCTCAAAATGCTAATCACCCAAACTGCCCAGCGTTCACCATGTTGGGGTAACACGGCCAATCACAACTCGGATACTGTTAGTTGGGGGCAGCGCATCCAAAGCTGAAAACGGTATGCAAAGGCACGCGCATGCGGAAAAGCCTGGAAACGTGTGCGGTTTGACTCTCATACGGCGCAAAGCCATGCTGCCAGGCTTCGCACTACTGCCCCTCCCCCTTCACGACGAGATACGCATGCTCTTGCACCTCCGCCTTGATCTCTATGCTCGTCTCGCCGCTGACCCGCCATTCCTCGTAGACACTGCCATTACGAAGGAGACGAGACTGTGCTGGCTCACGGAGGTGATCCACTGTGAAGGTCGTCGAGGTTCCGACCATCCAGGGGTCTGCTGCATAGGTCGACACCGCAAGGAGCTCTTGTTTCTCATCGTAGATGGCCTGGGAGATCCCCAGTCTCGGGAAATCGACGCCGCACACGGTCGGCTGGTCGAACTTGCGCAGGTTCGGCTCGTTAAAGATCCGCCACCACGCCTGCTTGCCACCCGCCTCAGCAGCCATGATGCAGGCATTGGCCTGCCCACGCGGATACGGCTCGGCGAGGCCAAAGCGGTAATAGAACTCGCCACGCTCTCGGTCCCACGTCGGCTCACAGAACTGCTCGGCAAGGGCATGCAGGGCCTGGTACCGGGCGGTGTCCCCCAGTTCGCGTGCGGTCAAGAGGCCCGCGGCAAAGAAGCGCGGATCGGCGAGCAGCCGACTGCGGAGTTCTGAGGAAGGCGGCATCGACAAGGGGGGATGAGACCCCTCGTAAAGGCGCTGGGCGTCATCGGAGTGCTGTGGCGATAGGTAGAACACCAGAGCCCCTGCCGCCGCATCGCCCAGGCAAAGGTAGTCAATGATCGGGTCATAGTACCAGGCGGCCCACTCCAGTGGTCCTGCATCGGGGAGCCGCACATAGTGCTCCTTGGCGTACTTCCACCAGCGGTCGAAGACCCAGTGGGTGTCCGTCTGGTAGAGCAGATCGTGCAGCCTCAAACTGAGGCCCGCGCCAGTGAGTCAATAGGGCCAGATCTTGGTGTTCTCGCAGTGGCATCCCTGCAGGCGAGCGGCCCACTGCCGCGTCAGAAGGTGGTTGATGCTGTTATGCGTGTAGGTGAAGGTGTTCGCGCCGTCACCAATGATGGTGAAAGGTCGGTTCCATTTTCTGTCCCCGCTCACGTAGCGGTACAATCCCAGGATCAGATTGAAAAACCCTTTGTAGAAGAGATTCCCATCGGCCCCAATCGGGTCCATCTGAAGTCCCCACGGTTCGATGCCGTTGGCGACCCACCCAGGGACGTCGTAGTGGCCCTGACGATCACTGGGGATCCATAAGCGCTTCCATGCCTCTGGATAGCTTCCGCGCTTGGGGTCATGACCAATCTGTGTCTGCCAGTCGATGGCTCCCCAGTAGGTCCCGTAGCGTTGGAGCAGCTTGTCGAGGATGGAGCCATACACCTCGCGCCATGCTGGCGTGGTATCGGCCATCAGGGCCATCGCATAGCTGGAGTCGAGCAGATCGAAGCGGCCAAAACAGAAGAACGGCGGAGTGGATTTGTCGTCCCACATCGGCGATGGGTGGCCCCCGCGGTCCCAGTCGTCGGGCGTGTTGACCTTGCGATGCAGGTATTTGAGCCATCCGCGGGAGCGCTCGGAGAGCATGGGGTAGGAGTTTCCGGTTTTCATACAGTTTCCTTCTCCTTCTTGGTCTTTCTGCTTGCAACCGGGAAGAGCCCGCCTGCCCTTTCTGCATTTCAGAACAGGCTCAGACTCTCGGGCTCATGGTTCACGCTCCTGCTGCTTCATCCTGTTGCAAACGGTGGCGATAACGATAGGACTCCCCCACAAACTCTATGATTCGACCTTTGTGCGTGAGCCGGTCAAGAAAGGCTGTGGTCAATGTGGCATCGGCAAAAATTGAGTTCCAGTCACCAAAGCGCAAATTGCTGGTGATAATCATGGAGACCTGTTCATACAAATCGCTGACCAGTTGAAACAGGAGCTGGGCTCCAGCTTTGTCTACTGCAATGAAGCCGAGTTCATCCAGGACCAAAAGATCTAGCTTCACGAAGCGTGCCACAAAGCCCGAAAGGGTTAATTTTTTCTGGGACACTTGCAGGTCATTGATCAATGCCGCCGTTTTGTAGAACCGTACTCGTTTGGCCTGCCGACAGGCGGAGAGAGCCAATCCAATCGCTAAATGTGTTTTCCCCAAGCCGGGATTTCCCACAAGGATGAGGTTTTCAGCACGGGACATGTAGCCTCCCTGGGCCAGTTCCAGAAAGGTGGTTTTGGGGATATTTTCCATCGCCGTAAAATCGTAATCTGCGATCTCCCTGAGGAAAGGAAGCTTCGCCCGCCTGATGGCAGACTCGATCCGCTTGGCCTCTCGATCTGCCATCTCTGCCTCACACAGGGCCAACAAAAATCGCTCAAAAGAGAGGCCAGATCGTGCGGCATCTTGCGCATAGGATTGGTAGAGTTGGAGGAACATGGGCAGGTTCAGCGCGCGGAGATAGGCTTCCAGTAAGGCTTGGTGGTCTTGAGTCGTTCCAGATGGCGACATGACACGTGGCTCCTTCATTTTCCCTACCAGGGTAACTTCAACAATTGTTCATAGTGAGAAAGGTCTACAGGTTGGTTGCCAACCGCATTCAAATCGGGGCGATCGGAGAGATCCAAAGGCTTCGTATCAGCCGGTGAAGCAGGTTCGGCTTCTCCGGCTATCTCATGAAGGCAGTACAGGACTCCATCCAGGTGGGTGCAGCCATAGGAGAGCGCGCGTTCAATCGCCTGTTCCATCTGGTGGGCAGGGTAGCGTTCATGGAGCATCAAGATGCGCACGAACTCTTGAATACCGCGCCCCTCTGGCCAGCTCTCTTTGAGCACGCGTAACATCTGGTGGTAAGCATCCGGCCAGCCTTTGCGCCACCGCTTCAGAGGCTTGGCATAATCGAAGGCCCCTGGCTTTTGTTCAAGCAAGGCCAGGTAATGGAGAGGATCAAACACATCTTGTTCGCGCTCATAGCAGCGAGCATGGCTAGCCAGCTGTTGCGCCCCATCAAAAATTTCAACAGTAAAGGGATAGGCTTTCAATGTCACGGTTCGGCGTGCGTGTTTGACGGGCACAGAATATCTGTTGGTTTCGTAATGAGCTTGCGAATAGGGGGTGAGCCGAACGGTGACCATATCACAACAGTCGTAATCCGAGGGCGGAAGAGGCAAGAGATGCGGGCGTTCCTTTTCCCACGCTTCTCCAATCGTCTGTGTGTCGCGAGCGACCGTTCGTGCGTCCTCTTGGAGACAGCGTTCCAACACCTGCTGGTTGAGGTCCTCAAAACTGGTAGCGGTCGGCAGCGGCACCAGAACATTACGCCTCGTGTACCCCACCGATCCCTCGACACCACCCTTCTCATGCCCTTGGGCTGGCGTACAAAAATGCGATTCAAACAGGTAGTAACTGCGAAAAGAAATGAACGCTCGCGCTTCGTGGCGCGAGCGACCCCGCTTCCTGGTTTTGTCAAAGACCAGTTTGACCGCGGTGGCCAAGTTGTCATAGCTAATCCGATGAGGAACACCTCCAAAGTGCCGGAAAGCTTGAACGTGAGCCCAGAGAAAACTTTCCTGGTTTTGAGAGGGGAAACAAGCGGCGTACGTGCGACGAGAGTAACAGAGATGCATCACGAAAAATTGCACCTTCTGTCTTTGGCCACCAAGGATAGCCACGGCCTCGCCCCAATCCACCTGAGCATCCTGGCCAGGCTCGAATTCCAGCGGCAGAAACAGTTCAGGGGGATGGTGAACCTCTTTCCAGAAAGCCGTGTGTTGCCGGACACGCGACTCGCAGCCCTGGTAGCCCTCCGCCCGGATCAGCTCGAAGATCCGATGAGAGGTGTACCGTTGCTTGCGGGGGAGATAGTCATTCTGTGCGATCAATGCTTCAACGCGCGCTTGAAACGGTCCAAAGATGGGAGCAGATCGAAACGGAGGAGAGGGGGCGGATGTGCGCGAAGGCGGCTCGTTAGAGATAGCTCTCCTGATGGCTTGGCGACTGTGACCAGTCTCACGCTCGATCTGTCGGATCGCTTTGCCTTCCACATGGAATGCACGGCGGATGAGCTCTTGCTCATCAGGGGGGAGTTGCATCGCCGCTCTCCTTTCAATGGAGCTGGCTGACAACACTACGTCTGCATCTACCATACCAGGAAACAGTTCGGGGGGGCAAGGGTCAGTAACACTTTAACATTTTTGCAAGAATCTTCCGGTGGATCGTAACAATTTGCTGTTCGATGGGTACGTTGCTTCAGTAACTTTTAGAGGTGGGATGGGTACCCCGAACCATAGCGTAAACAAACGCCTCTATCCCGTGCAACAATCTGACGCTCCGCCTCTTGGGTCTGTCGTGTGACAATCTCAGTTAGTGGAAGCAGTCATAGACAGCAATGACGGCGTCACAGTTTACAGGCCCGTAGATACGGTGATAGACTTCGGATGTCGCCTCTTCGTATTTCATCGGAGACGCAACCCTGGATGTCTGAATCAGGAGAAGCACCAGGTCATGGTGTCCATGAAACATGGCGTTGGCCACAGCAACCAAATGATTCACTCTCGAGCAGTGAAGAAAACCCTCACTGTCTAAGGTATTTCCTTGATAGGCTCCTGAGTCCCTTCCTTGTTCCCACAAAGAACGAGGTGCAATGTGGAGAATAGAGCGCTCTTGTGGCTGGACGTTCATGGTTTCATGCTCCCTCACGCGCAGAAATGCGCTTCCTTTGTATCTCTCCTCTATCACATTGCTGCATCAGTCAGAAACAGTGCCGTAATATCCATACAATCGCAGACAGCCATACCCCATGAGGGACTTCTCTGATCCCGCCAAAAGGAATACCCTGTCAGGTGCGCACCGCTTCGATCAGGTAGAACGGAGTCAGCACAGGAATGAGCTGGGTGAGTTCAAAGCCCGCGGAGGAGAGGAGCGCGCAGTACTCTGCGTCGGTGCGTTCTTTCCCGCCAACCACCACCAGCATTTGCGCATCGGACTCCAGAACCAGCACCTTCGGTGTCGTCCCGGTCAGAATCACGCGCTCCACCAGCAGCACTTTTCCCTGCGGCTTCATGGCCTGGTGGCAGCGGGTGAGGATGGTAAGGGCGCGCTCATCCTCCCAATCATGGATCACCCACGAGAGTAGGTAGGTCTCGTAGTCAGCGGGAACCGCCGTGAAGGCATCTCCACCCATGACGTGGCAGCGGTCAGCTACTCCAGCAGCTTCTGGCAGAGGTGGTGCTCCTTTCACGACATGCGGCAGGTCAAACAGCACACCGTGGAGAGTCGGATGGGCCTGCAGGATGGACGCCAGCATCTGCCCGTTTCCTCCTCCGACATCGACCAGGGTGGGGGTGGCGGAGAAATCATAGGCAGCAGCGACTGTCGGTGCCACGCTGGCGGTCCAGTCCGTCATCATCTGATCTAAGAGCGCTGCCTGCTCGGGGTGCTGCGCAAAATAGTCCCAAGGACTGAGCCCGAAGGCATGCTCAAAGGCCTGTGCTGGCTACTTGGTACATCCGTCCGAAAAACTCGCTGTTTTCTGAGAACGGATGTACCAAGTAGCCAGCACAGCCTTGATCTGTATCGACAACTCTTTGCTGAAGCTCTTTCGGGCTGATTGTGACTGATTTGTGATGGACATCGTGCCTGCCACCGTGATTTTCGGGTTACACTACCTCGTAGATACTAGATCGTATTACGATGGGCTATAAAATACCAAACGCGACCACCTCACCGAGTGGGAGAAGCGTCGCCGCTTGCGCGCGAGGCTCCCTACAGGCATGCCGCCAGGTGGTCTGCTGTATCCGACAAGCCGACTGTCGTGAAGGTCTCTTGCAACCCAACAACCGCGGAGCCTAGGAGGAAGCGCATGACAAAACAGGGATTAATGGTCGCACTGAAGCGCGTCTACGACGAGCCGGAGCCAGGTGATGGGACCCGTGTGCTGGTGGAGCGGCTCTGGCCGCGCGGGCTCTCCAAAGAGCGGGCGCACGTTGACCTCTGGCTGAAGGAGATTGCCCCCAGCCGCGAGTTGCGCACCTGGTTTGGGCATGACCCGGTGAAATTCGCCGAGTTTCGCCGCCGCTACGAGACCGAACTGGCCTCTGAGACCGGGCAGGCGGCCCTGGCACAACTGCGAGAGCTGGCGAAACAGGGACCGGTGACCCTGGTATTTGCTGCGCACGATACCCAGCACAACAACGCCGTCGTCCTGCGCGACCTGCTGCTTCACGATTCCTGAAGAACAGAGGCAGGGACAATGATACACTATGAATGAAGGAGAGACACAATGTCTTTTGAT
>Ga0070717_10001301_pt1 | contig 17071 bp, 14 predicted proteins | sample LARL113metaG_FD_71366 | JGI IMG/M metagenome (GOLD analysis project Ga0070717, IMG submission 71366) | Corn, switchgrass and miscanthus rhizosphere microbial communities from Kellogg Biological Station, Michigan, USA - LAR L11-3 metaG | ecosystem: Host-associated > Plants > Roots > Rhizosphere ... | reverse complement strand
GCTCGCCGAAGACGTCGTGGCTGGGCGTGTACTCGCCGGTGAACCCGCGCTCGTGGACGGTGCCGCCCGCGTCGATCCCTCTGTCGTCAGCCATGCTTGCCACCATCAAGGCAGGCGGCGACGCCGCGGGCAATGGATCAGCCGCCCAGCGCCTGGGCCGACTTCCCGCTACGACCGTGGGTACGTACGCATGCTCCCGGACCGCCGCTCAGGCCGCGGCGGCCGTCATTGTCCGGGGCAGCCGGCGCCGCGCCAGGCCCGCCAGCCGCACGGCCAGGTACGTCCCGAACGCCAGGCTCGTGATGAAGAAGCTCACCGGGTGCGGTGAGTAGAACGCGATCGTCAGCCCGGCCCACGTGAACAGCAGGGCCAGTCCGGCCGAGGCCGCGATCGCCGCCGCCGGCCGCTGCGTCAAGCGGACCGCGGTGGCGGCCGGGGTGACGATCAGGGCGAAGACCAGGAGCACGCCCACCACCTGCACCGCCTCGGTGACCGCCAGCGCCAGCACCACCATGAACGCGATCGACAGCGCCGTCACCGGCACGCCGCGGGCGGCGGCCAGGTTCTCGTCCACCGAGCTGAACAGCAGCGGCCGGTAGAGCGCCGCCAGCGCCAGCAGCGTCGGGACCGCCGCCACCACCACGAACTGGACGTCGCGGTCGCTGATGCCCAGGATCTCGCCAAACAGCAGCGCGTACGCCTCCGTCGCGTAGCCCGTGTACAGCGAGATGAACAGGACGCCCAGGCCCAGCGTCCAGGCCAGCACGATCCCGATCGTCACGTCGCGACCCCGGATCCGGCTGCCCAGCGCGCCGATCGCGGCGCCGCTCCCGACCGTGAACACGAGCAGCCCGACGATGGGGCTGAGGCCGATCGCCACCGCCCCGGTGGCGCCCGCGAAGCCGATGTGCGACAGCGCGTGCGCGGCGAACGATGTGCCGCGGACCACCACGAAGTAGCCGATCACGCCCGCCACGATCGCGACCACCGTCCCGGCCTGGAACGCGTGGACCATGAACTCGTACTGGAGCATCGCGGCCAGGTCGTCCAGCGGGTTCCAGCTCAGCGGCGGCGTCGTGTCCGCGATCTTGAGCAGGACCGACAGCTCAACCGGCATGGGGGTGCGCCACCTCCTCGTCCAGGCCGACCACGAACACGCGGCCGCGCCGGTCGCGGATGACCTCGACCGGCGCCGAGTAGATCCGGCTCAACGACTCGCTCGTGATGATCTCCCCGGGCGCGCCCACGGCCACCCGGCCCTGCGCGACGTACACGACCAGGTCCAGGAGCGGCAGCAGCGGGTTGACGTCGTGGGCGACCATCACCACGGTCAGGCCGCTGGCCCGCGCCACCTCCCCGATCAGGCCCACGATCGCGGCCTGGTTGCGGACGTCCAGGTTCGACAGCGGCTCGTCCAGGAGCAGGATCTGCGGCCGGCCGACCAGCGCCTGGGCCAGCAGCAGGCGCTGCTGCTCCCCGCCGGACAGCTGGCCCATCGGCCGGCCGGCGTACGCCTCCGCGCCGACGGCCTCGACCGCGGCCGCGATCGCCTCGCGCCGGTCCGCGCGGGTCCAGCTCAGCAGGGGCAGGCCCCACCGGTGGCCGTCCAGGCCCAGCCCCACGAAGTCGGCCCCGCGGATCGAGAACTCGGCGTCGAACGTCACGCCCTGGGGGACGTAGCCGATGAGCGAGCTGCCGCGGCGGGGGCGCCGCCCGAGCACGTCCAGGCTGCCGCCGGCTGGCTGCTGCAGGCCGAGCAGGAGCCGCAGCAGCGTGGACTTGCCGGCCCCGTTCGGTCCCAGCACGGCGGCGAACGCGCCGGCCGGGATCGAGAACGTGGCTCCCGACCAGATGGTCCGGGCGCCGTAGCCGACCGCCAGGTCGGCGGCCGCCACGGCCGCGGGCCTGGCGACCGTCAGGGGGGATGCCCGCACGCCGACCGCCACCCGCTACCTCGCCAGCGCGTCCGCGTTCAGCGCGTTCTCCAGCGAGAGCAGCTGGCTGACCTGCCACTCCTGGAACGTCGCGCTCTCCGGCTGCAGCGTCTCCGAGACGCCGACCACGGGGATGTCGGCCGCCGCGGCCAGGTGCCTGAGGTTGGTGGTCACGTTGCTGAAGGCCTGGACGTTGTACACGAGGACCCTGGCCTCCTTCGTCCGGAGCTGGTTCTGGAACTGGATGACCGTGGCGGCCGGCGGCTCGGTGCCCTCGGCGACCGCCGTCATGAACCCGGACGGCGAGATCAGGTCGAGGCCAAGGGCGGACGCCATGTAGGCGAAGACGCTCTCGGTCGCGGCGATCTTCACGCCGCCGAACTTCTGCCTGATCTCGGCGACGCGGTCGCGGTACGGCTTCAGCGCCGCGTCCAGCGCCGCCCGCCGCTGGTCGAAGTACGACGCGCCGGCCGGGTCGGCGGCCTCGAACGTCGCGGTGATCTGGTCCGCCACCCGCGCGACGAACGCGGGGTCGTACCAGAAGTGCGGGTTGTCGCCCTCCTTCCTGCCCACCAGGTCGGCGACGGTGATCACCCTGCGGCCGTCGCGCTTGCTCGCGCCCAGCATGGCCTGGGCCCACGTGTCGTACCCGGCGCCGTTGACGATCACCACGTCCGCCATCGCGATGGCGCGCGAGTCGTTCGTGCTGCTGGGGTACTCGTGGGGGTCGGCGTTCGGGTCGCTGACCACGCTCTGGACGTTCGCGTGGCTGCCGCCGATCTGGGTGGCGATGCTGCCCCAGAAGTTCTCGGCGGCGACGACGTGCAGGACCGACCCGCCGGAGCCGCTCGACGCCACCCCACCGCACGCCGCGACCACCGCCAGCACGGCCACCGCGACGACCATCCTCGCTCTCACAACCAAGAGTATTGCACAAGTAACTTGCTCAAGTCCGATGCGCGTCCCGGGCAGTAGACTCAAGCTGTGCCCCGCCCCAGCCCCGTCACCGACGCGGTCAAAGCGATCCTGGCGGCCGAGGACCGGCACGCGTGGGGCCTCGACGACCTGCTCGAGGCCGTGCGCCGCCAGATCCCGAGCGCCGACTTCTCCACCGTCTTCCGCGCGATGCACACCCTCGAGCGGGAGGGCGTCGTGGAGCAGGTGGACCTCGGCGACGGCAAGGCGCGCTACGAGACGCGCCGCGACCACCACGAGCACATCCGGTGCACTGTCTGCGGCCTCGTCTCCGAGGTCCCGGGCTGCGTCGTGGAGGACGTCGTCGCCCAGGTCCAGCGACGCACCGGGTTCGTGGTGGACAGCCACCAGGTCGTCTTCGCGGGCGTCTGCCGCCCGTGCCGGGCGACGGCGCGACGGCAGCGCGCGGCCGCGCGGGCCGTGCGGACGGCATGAGCGCCGTGCGGATCGGCTTCAGCATCGACCCCCGGCAGGAGCTGGCCGAGGCGGACGAGCTCCGGCTGGTCGAGCTCGGCGCCCGGCTCGGCTACGACTCGGCCTGGACCCCCTCCGGTCCCGACCGCTCCGCGTTCGACCGCTGCCTGCGCTGGCACGCCGCGTCCGGCCTGCCCACCGGCATCTCGGTCGTGCCCGCCTCGGGCCAGCCGCCCGAGTTCTACGCGGAGCACGCGGCCCGCGCCTGGGAGGGCACCGGCCACCGGTTCACGTTCGGCGTCGGCAGCGGGCGCATGGACCGCGCCGGCGAGGGGATGCGCGCGTACCTCGGCGAGCTGCGGCGGCTGCTCCCCGAGGGCCAGCCGATCGGGCTCGCGGCGCTCGGGCCCGTGATGCTGCGGGCCGCCGGCGAGCTGGCCGACGGCGCCCTGCTCAACTGGTGCTCGCCCGAGTGGGTGGCCTGGTCACGGGACCGGGTGGAGCGCGCGGCGGCCGCCGCGGGCCGGCCGGCGCCCGAGCTGATCGAGTACATCCGCACCAGCGTCGATCCCGACCCGGCGCTCGCGCGCTCGACGCTGGCGACCGCGATGCTGCAGTACGCGCTGGGGCCCGGGGCCTACCGCAGGCACTTCGAGCGGATGGGCTTCGGCGCCGAGCTCGACCGCCTGCAGCGGGACGGGGGCGACCCGAGCGACGACCTGCTGGCGGCGTCGGGCGCCGCCGGCGCGCCCGGCGCGGTGCGGCCCCAGTTCGACCGCCTGGCCGAGGGCCTCGACCTGGCGATCGTGCGGGTGCTCGTCACCCGCCCGGGGGACGCGGAGTCGGCTCGCCGGATCCTGGAGGAGTGCCGGCCGGTCTGACGGCGGCGAGGAACCAACGGCGGGCGGATTGACGCGACTCGGACGGATTCCGCAGACTGACACGCCTATCCCCAGCCACTGGAGCTCCCCATGACCGATCCTCGCAGGTACAGCCGGAACCTCTACGACGGGCTCTCGCGCGCGTCCGCCCGCTCCTACCTCCTCAACATCGGCTTCAGCCACGAGGACCTGGAGCGGCCGATCATCGGCGTCAACCACGCCTGGATCGGCACGATGCCGTGCAACTTCAACCATCGCCAGCTCGCCGCCTGGGCGGCCGAGGGCGTCCGCGAGTCGGGCGCCACGCCGATGGAGGTCAACACGATCTCGATCTCCGACGGCATCACGATGGGGACCGAGGGCATGAAGACCTCGCTCGTCTCCCGCGAGCTGGTCGCCGACTCGGTCGAGCTGGTCGGCCGCGGCCACTACTTCGACGGCCTGCTCTGCATCACCGGCTGCGACAAGACCGTGCCGGCGATGGCGATGGCGATGGCCCGTCTGGACCGCCCCGGCGTGCTGGTCTACTCCGGCTCGATCGCGGCCGGCTCGTACCGCGGCCGCCAGGTCGCGGTGGGCGAGCTGTTCGAGGCGATCGGCGCCGTGTCCGCCGGCCGCATGTCCGAGTCCGACCTGCGCGAGTTCGAGATGGCGGTCTGCCCGGGCCCGGGCGCGTGCGGCGGCCAGTACACCGCCAACACGATGTCGATGGTGATGGAGGTGATCGGCCTCTCTCCCGTCGGCTACAACTCCCTGCCGGCGGTGGACCCGGCCCGGGAGCCGGCCACGCGCGAGCTCGGCGCGATCGTCATGCGCGCGCTGGAGTCGGACCTGCGGCCGTCGCAGATCCTGACCCGGACCGCGTTCGAGAACGCGGCCGCCGCGGTCGCCGCGTCGGGCGGCTCCACGAACGCCGTGCTCCACCTGGTCGCTCTGGCTCGCGAGGTCGGCGTCGAGCTGACCGTGGACGACATCGACCGGATCTCGCGGCGCACCCCGCTGCTGTGCGACCTGAAGCCGGGCGGCCGGTTCGCCGCGCCCGAGCTGCACCGGGCCGGCGGCATCGCGCTGCTGACCAGCCGGCTGATCGAGGGCGGCTTCGTGGACGGCTCGGCGCTGACGGCGACGGGCCGGACGCTGGCCGAGGAGTGTGCCGGCGTCCGCGAGACGCCGGGCCAGGAGGTCGTGCGGCCGCTCGCCGAGCCGTTCAGCGCCCACGGCGGCCTGTACATCCTCAAGGGCAGCCTGGCCCCGGAGGGCTGCGTCATCAAGGTCGCCCACCACGCCCCGCAGCGGCACCGCGGCCCGGCTCGCGTGTTCAACCGCGAGGAGGACGCGCTGGCGGCGGTGCTGGCCAATCAGGTCCAGGCGGGCGACACGGTCGTGATCCGGTACGAGGGGCCGAAGGGCGGCCCGGGCATGCGCGAGATGCTCCAGGTCACGGGCGCGCTGGTCGGCCAGGGCCTGGGCGAGTCCGTCTGCCTGATCACGGACGGCCGCTTCTCCGGCGCCACCCAGGGCCTGATGATCGGGCACGTCGCCCCCGAGGCGGCGGTCGGCGGCCCCCTCGCGGCGCTGCGCGACGGCGACGTGATCTCGGTGGACGTCTCGGCGGGCCGGATCGACGTCGAGGGCGTGGACGTCGCCGAGCGCCTGCGCGACTGGTCGCCGCCCGAGCCGCGCTACCGGACCGGGGTGTTCGCCAAGTACGTCGCGCAGGTCACCTCCGCGTCGGACGGGGCGGTGACGCGACCGTAGACGGCGAGGGGATCGACCCCGGGGTCCTCGGGTTCTGGTACGACACCGAGGTCCTCACCCTGCCGCGCGTCCCGGCGCCGGCGGGCCATGGCCTGCCGGCGGCGCCGGGCGACGAACCGGCTCTCGCCGGCCTGCTGCCGGGCCAGGCGCCGCCCTGGCCGGTGGCTGGCGTCGAGGACGAGCGCGGCGTCCGCTGGGTCGCCCACCACTACGTCTACCTCGGCCTGTTCCGGCACGACGACGCGGTCGCCGAGCTGCTGCGGCTGCTGGAGGCGGGCCGGGACGACCCCGAGCGGCTCGAGACCCGGGTCCCCGCGGAGCGCGAACGGTCGCTGGCCGAGGGCTGTCTGGCCGGGTTCGCGGTCGACCACCGCGGGGTGCCCGTCGCGCGGACGTTCACCCTGGCCAGCTTCCCGTGGGCGCTGGGCCGGCTCCGCGAGGGCCAGCCGCTGCGCGGGTTCCAGGCCGCCAGCGGCGAGGCGGCGGCCGGGTTCGCCCGCCGCTGGCGGCCAGAGTCGTCCGAGGAGGAGGGCGTGGCCCCCGCGATGGGCGCCGCCGACCTGGCCGCCGAGGCCGAGGAGATCGCGGCCGAGATCGGCTGGCGGCCGGCCCGGGCGTCCACGCTGGCCGCTGTCGTCCGGCGCTCCTGGCGGCACGAGACGACCGATACGGCCGACGACGACATCGTCAACAGCTTCTACCTGGACGACCTGGACCGCGTGCGGGCCGCCGTCGCCGGCGGCGACGTCGGCGCCGCGCTGGGCCGGTTCCTCCGGCGGGCCGATCCGGAGACTCGCACCGACATCTGGCACGACGCCGGCGCGGCCCGGTCGGCGGTGCGCCCCGCCGCCGTGCCGGTGGCCCGCTGGCCGGCGCCCGGGCTGCCGCCGCAGTCGCTGATGCAGCAGGCCGCGATCGACCTGGCGCTGGAGCGGCTCCTGCCGGCCGCCGGTGGCCTGTTCTCGATCAACGGGCCGCCGGGGACCGGCAAGACGACGCTGCTGCGCGACGTGATCGCGGCGGTCGTCACCGAGCGGGCGCGCCGGCTCGTCGAGCTGGACCGCCCGGAGGCGGCGTTCCGGCCCGGCGAGCGGGTGACCGTGGGTGGCTCGTCGCGACCCGCCTGGGAGGTGCGGCCGGAGCTGCGCGGGTTCGAGATGGTGGTCGCCTCGTCGATCAACGGGGCGGTGGAGAACGTGACGCGCGAGATCCCGGGGCTCGACACCGTGGACGAGTCCGTGCGGCCCGCCCTCGACTACTACCGCGAGGTGGCCACCGCGCTGGCCGGCGCGCCCGCCTGGGGCCTGGTCGCCGCCGTGCTCGGCAACTCGCGCAACCGGCGCCGGTTCGCCCGCGGCGCGTGGTTCCGCGAGCCCAACCTGCGCGAGGCGATGGCGGCGGGCAGGCCGCCGGACTGGACGGAGGCGCGCAAGGCGTTCCTGGCGGCGCTGAAGCGCGAGCGGCAGCGGCGGCCGCCGGGTGAGGACGCCGGGTTCTGGGAGCGGCCCGAGGCGGAGCGCCAGCTCGGCCTGCCGGGGACGTCCCCCGAGCACGAGCGGGCCCGGGCCGAGGTCTTCGTCGCGGCCATGCGCCTGCACCGGGCGCTGGCGGCCGCGCGGCCGCTGCGCGAGAACCTGGCGGCGGCGATCGACCTGGTGGTCGGCCGTCTCGACCCGGAGGGCTCGAAGGCCAACGAGAAGATGGTGGCGCACCTGTGGTCCTCGTTCTTCCTGGTCGTGCCGGTCGTCTCGACCACCTTCGCCTCGTTCGCCAGGCTGTTCCGGGGGCTGGGCCGCGAGGAGCTGGGCTGGCTGTTCGTGGACGAGGCCGGCCAGGCGCAGCCGCCGCACGCTGCCGGGGCGCTGTGGCGGGCGCGGCGGGCGCTGGTCATCGGCGACCCCCGGCAGATCCCGCCGGTGGTCACGCTGCCGGTGCGAGCGTACGAGCGCCTGCGCGAGCGGGCGGGCGTGGACCGGTTCTGGGACCCGGCCGAGACGTCGGTCCAGGTGATCGCCGACCACGCCAACCCGGTCGGGACACGGCTGCACGACGGCACGTGGCTGGGCTGCCCGCTGCGGGTGCACCGGCGCTGTGCCAGCCCGATGTTCGACATCTCCAACGCGATCGCCTACGACGGGCTGATGGTCCCCGCGACGGCCGAGCGGCCCTCGCCGGTGGGCGACCTGCTGGGGCCGACCCGGTGGCTGGACCTGCGCGGCGGCGTGGTCGAGGAGCACTGGATCCCGGAGGAGGGCGAGGAGGTCGCCACCCTGCTCGACGCGCTGCTGCGAGAGGCGTTCGTGCACGGCCGGCGGCCGGACGTGTTCGTGATCTCGCCGTTCCGCAGCGTGGCGGCGCGGGCGCGCCGCCTGTTCCGGCAGCGGTTCCGGGATCCGCGGACCAACCGGGTGGCGCCGGTGATCGCGGACTGGATCGAGAAGGGCATCGGCACGATCCACACGTTCCAGGGCAAGGAGGCGGAGGCGGTCGTCCTGCTGCTCGGCGGGAACCCGGGCCGCCCCCGGGCGCTGCAGTGGGCCGGCCAGACGCCGAACATCCTCAACGTGGCGGTGACGCGGGCGCAGCTGCGCCTGTACGTGGTCGGCAACCGGGCGGCGTGGCGCACGGCCGGCTTCTTCTCCGAGCTGGACCGCCGGCTGGGCTGACCGGCCGGCCGGCCTGATCACCCCGTGGCGAGCAGGGCGGCGCCGGCCAGCACCGCCGCCGCACCGGTCAGCTTCAGCGGGGCGCGCTCGCGCTCGCCCAGGCGGAGCACGCCCCAGAGCGCCACGACGACCACGCCCGACTCCCGCAGCGGGGCGACGAGCGCCAGCGGCGCCAGGCTGAGGGCGGCCAGCGCCAGGCCGTACGCGCCGATGGTGAGCACGCCGACCGGCAGCGCCTGGGCCGTCGAGCCCCGCCGCGCCCAGGGCAGCAGCCACAGCGACGTCGCGGCGAAGACGGCCCAGGCGTACAGCCAGAACGGGCCGAGGCGGACCCCCAGGCGGTCGATGGTGGTGTAGACGGCGATCAGGACGCCGGTCAGGAGGGCGGGCGCCAGCGCCGACCGGCCGCTCACCGGCCCACCCGGGGGCGGGCGCGCGAGCCAGATGCCCGCCAGGAGGGCCACGACGCCGGCGACCTGGAGCGGCGCCAGGCGCTCGCCCAGGAGCAGGACGCCGGCGAGGGCGGCCAGCACGGGCGCCGTTCCCCGCGCCACGGGGTAGACGGACGACACGTCGCCGCGCCGGTAGGCGGCCGACAGCGTGTGGAAGTAGGCGAGCTCGACGAGGCCGGACACCGCCGCCAGGGCCCAGGCCTGCCAGGGCAGGCCCGGGCGACCACTGGCCAGCCAGGCGGCGGCAGCGACGGGCGTCGCCAGCAGCGTGCCGAGCGGCAGGGCGACGGCCGCCACCCGGAGCGGGTCCGCCGCCGCCTTGAGGCGCAGGTTCCAGGCCGCGTGCAGGACGGCGGACCCGAAGGCCAGCGCGACGGCGGCGGCGGCGGCGGTCAGCGGTCTAGAGGACCGCCTTCTCGGTCTCCGAGTCGAACAGGTGCAGCCGGCGCATGTTGATGCCGAGCTGGACCCTGTCGCCGACGAACACCTTGAAGTGGGGGTCCACGCGAGCAACCAGGTCGTCGCCGCCGACCTTGCCGTACAGGTACTGGTCGGAGCCCAGCACCTCGAGCACCTCGACGCTCATGTCGATCACCGTGGTGCCGTCGCGGGTGTCCTCGCTCAGGTCCTCGGGGCGGAGGCCCAGGGTGCCCTTATCGATGCCGGGGGCGCGGGGCAGCTCGATGTCGAAGCCGGAGGCCTTGGCGGTCTGGCCCTGCACCGTGACCGGGATGAAGTTCATCTTGGGGCTGCCGATGAAGCCGGCGACGTACATGTTCGCGGGCTGCTCGTAGATCTCGCGCGGGGAGGCGACCTGCTGGAGGAGGCCGTCGCGCAGCACGGCGATGCGGTCGCCCATCGTCATGGCCTCGACCTGGTCGTGGGTGACGTAGATGAACGTCGAGCCCAGGTCGCGGTGCAGCTTCTGGAGGTTGATGCGGGTCTCGACGCGGAGCTGGGCGTCCAGGTTGGACAGCGGCTCGTCGAGGAGGAACACCTGGGGGTTGCGCACGATGGCGCGGCCGAGGGCCACGCGCTGGCGCTGGCCGCCGGAGAGCTGGCGGGGCTTGCGCTGCAGGAAGGGGTCGAGGCCGAGCATCTTGGCCGCCTCGGACACCTTGCTCTGGATGTCGGCCTTGGGGGTCCCGCGCATCTTGAGGCCGAACGCCATGTTGTCGTAGACGCTCATGTGCGGGTAGAGGGCGTACGACTGGAACACCATGGCGATGTCCCGCTCGCGGGCGGGGACGTCGTTGACGGTGCGCTCGCCGATCTTGATCTCGCCGTCGGTGATCTCCTCGAGGCCGGCCAGCATCCGCAGCGCGGTGGACTTGCCGCAGCCGGACGGACCGACGAGGACCATGAACTCCTTATCGCGAACCTGGAGGTTCAGGTCGTTCACCGCGGCCGTGTCCGCCTGGTAGCGCTTGGTGACGTGCTCGTAAGTGACGGAGGCCATGCCGGCCATGCTAGCCCGAAATGACAACCTTGTCTATCGCGGGGGCGCGGGCACCCCGGCCCTCGGAGCTGCGCATACGTACCAATGCGTAGCTCCCGCGGCACAGGAGCGCCGCATTCGTACAAATGCGGCGTTGCCGGCTTGCCGGAGGGACCGCCGACGCTCACTCGGGCCAGCCCGAGACCGCGACGCCCCCACCCGCCCAGGGGGGCGGGCCCAACCTACGGCCGCGACCGATGGGGCGTCAACCTAACCCGTTCAGGCCGCCACACCGGAATCTCCCGGCGCGATTCGGCGCCAGATCGCCCATTCGAGGAGGCCCGATGGGGCGAATTGGCGCCAAATCGCCGCGGCGCGCGGCGCGCGGCGCCCGCGTGGCGCCCGGGCGCCCGTCAGCCCTTGACCGCGCCCGCCGTCATCCCCGCCACGAAGTAGTCCACGAAGAACGAGTACAGCAGCGCCACCGGCACCGACCCCAGCAGGGCCGCCGCCATCAGCTCGCCCCAGAAGAACTCGTCGCCCTTGATCAGCTCGTTCACCACGCCGACCGGCACCGTCTTCACGACCGTGTCGTTCATGAACACCAGCGCGTACAGGAACTCGCCCCAGGACAGCGTGAACGCGAACATGCCGGCCGACAGGATGCCTGGCAGCGCCAGCGGGATCACGACCCGGACCATCGCCTGCACCCGGCTGGCGCCGTCCACCAGCGCGGCCTCCTCCAGCTCGCGCGGTATGCCCCGGAAGTACCCCATCAGGAGCCAGGTGCAGAACGGGATCAGGAACGTCGGGTACGTCAGGATCAGGGACAGGTAGTTGTTGAACAGGTGCAGCTGCGCGATCACGTACGCCATCGGCAGGAACAGCAGCGTCGGCGGCACCAGGTACGTGACGAACACGCCCCAGCCGATCGCGCTGGCGCCCCGGTACCGCAGGCGCGCCAGCGAGTAGCCGGCCAGGACGCTGCACACCAGCGAGATCGACGTCGACAGCACCGCCACCACCGCGCTGTTGATCGTCCAGCGGATGAAATTCGTGCGAGTGAACAGGTCGATATAGTTCTGGAGGTTCGGCTCCAGGACGAACAGCGGGTTCTTCGTGTGGTCGAGCAGCTCCGAGTTCGACTTGATGGACGTGATCGCCATCCAGTAGAACGGGAACAGCGTGATGAACGTGAAGATGGCCACCGGGATGTAGACGCGGAACAGGCGGCCGCGGAACCGCTCCCCGACCTGGCGCCGTGACCTGCGGAACCGGACCGGCCGGGCGACGTCGCTCGCGGCCATCTACTCCTGCCTCCGCAGGCTGACCATCACGCCGAACACGATCGCGGACAGCAGCGGGAACAGCACCAGCGAGATCGCCGCGCCGATGCTGATGTAGCCGCCCCCGACCCCGATGGCGAACGCCCACGTCGAGAGCACATGGGTGCTGTTGAACGGCGCGCCGTTGGTGAGCACGTACGGGAGCGTGAAGTCCCCGAACGTGAGGATCGTGGACAGCAGCAGGACGACCAGCAGCACCGGCCGCAGCATCGGCACGGTGATGCGCCGGAACTGCTGCCAGCGGCTGGCGCCGTCCACCCGGGCCGCCTCGTACAGGTCCACCGGGATGGTCTGGAGCCCGGCGAGGAACGCGATCCCGTAGAACGGCGTCCCTCGCCACACGTTGACGATCATCAGGGACGTCAGCGCCGTGCCTGTCTTGCCCAGCCAGTCCACCCCGGTGGCGGACAGGTGAGAGTGGATGATGACCCAGTTCACGACGCTGAACGTGGGGTCGAACATCCACCGCCAAGCCAGCGTGCTGAGCACGCTCGGGATGATCCACGGCAGCAGCAGGGCCGCCCGCACGAAGCGCTGGGCCGGGAACACCTGGTTCAGGAGCAGCGCCATGACCATGCCCAGCGCCAGCTTGAATACGGTCGTGATGCCCGTGTACCCGATGGTGTTCACGAACGACTGGATGAACACCGAGTCGCCCCGCTCGAACTGGAAGTTGGCGAGGCCGACGAAGTGGCCGTTGACGCCGATCTGGGAGTTCGTGATCGACAGCCAGATCCCGAACAGGAACGGGTAGGCCACGAACACCAGCAGCAGGAGCAGTGCCGGGATCAGGAGCAGGTAGCCCAGGCGCGCCTCGTGCTCGAAGATGCGGACCCGGGGCCCGGCGAGCCGCCCGAGGGAGGCGCGAGGCGTGGTGGTGGAGGCCATCCTCAGCTCGGCAGCTCGTAGATCCGCTTCAGCTTCTGCTCCGCGTCGCTGATCGCGCTCTTGGCGTCACCCGACGTCACCGCCTTGGCGAACATGTCCACGACCACGAACTGGACCTGCGACTGCGCCGTGGCCTTGCTCGGCTGGGCCGGCCAGCCCGGCCACTTGCCGGCGCCGACCACGTCCAGGAACGGCTTCAGCTTGGCGTCCTGCTGGAACACGTCGGCGTTGGAGAGCGCTTTGAACGGCCCCGCGTTGTACCCCACCGACGCGTTCAGCCACTTCGTGTAGTTGGTCTGGTCCATCAGGTAGAGCAGGAACGCCTTGGCCGTCTCCGCCTCGCTGCTCCACTTCATGACCGCGTGGTTGAAGATCAGGTTGAGCGTGGACGCGCCCTGCCGTCCCTTGGGCATCGCCGCGTTGTTGGTCACCGGCGCGAACTTGTGGTTCGTGGCGGTCGTGTAGACCTCCTTGATGTAGATGCTGGCCCCGTTCAGCGTGCCCGTGATGAGGCCGGAGTGGTACGCCTGGTTGTTGTCGGGGTCGAGCCAGCTCAGCGTGTTCTGGGAGATCGCGCCGCTCTTCCAGGTATCGATGGCCCAGTTGACGGCGTCCAGCGTCTCCTTGCTGTTGATCGTCACGTGCTTGCCGTCGGAGCTGACCTCGCGGCCGCCGAAGTCCCAGAGCACCGGATACCACATCGTGATCGCGTCGCCGTACGCGTGGCCCAGGCTCACGGCGATCGGCGGCAGGTTCTTGCTCTTGAGCTGCTTGCCGTTGGAGGCCAGCTCGTCCCACGTCGAGAAGAAGTTGGTCAGGCCGGCCTGCTGCCACAGGTCCGTCCGGTACGTCCACGCGTTGGGCACCTGGCAGTACGGCACGGCCAGGTACTTGCCGTTCGCCTTGCAGAACGCGTCGTTGACCTGGTTGACCGTCCCCAGCTTGCCCTTGAGGATGTTCACCAGGTCGGTGACATCCATGCACGCGGTGTCATACAGGTGCGGCCAGCCGTACTGCATCTGGATGATATCGGGGCCGCTGCCCGCTTCCACCGCGGCCGCCGTCTTGGGCTGCAGCTGGTCGCCCGTGACGGTCTCGATCGTGACCTGGACGTTGTTGGCGTCCGAGAACTCCTTGGCCTGGCGCCGGATCTCGTCGTCCGCGGCCGGCACGAAGCTGACCCACTGCAGCAGGCGGATCTGCGCCCCGGCCCTCGCCTTCGGGATCGCGCCGGCGGTCGCCGGCGTGGGGTTGGCCGCGGGACTGCCGCCGCAGGCCGCGATGATCGGTCCGGCCGCCAGCCCGGCGGCCGCGATGCCGGTCGTCTTGAGGAAGTCACGGCGGCTCCAAGCCGGGTCGGTGTGGCCCATTTCTCCTCCCGTTCCGGGCGGCGTTCACAGCAGCGATGGAACGTCGCAATCCCTGCTCTCTCGCTCTCTCGGGCATCGTACCACCGGCCTGTCAGATACCCTTCAGTCGCGATGGCCCCGGCGATCGCCTTCCGGTCCGTGACCAAGCGCTTTCCCAACGGCACGCTCGGGCTGGCCGACGCCACCTGGCTGGTGGCGGAGGGCGCGCACGCGTGCCTGTTGGGGTCGAGCGGCTCGGGCAAGACGACAGCTGTCCGGATGCTCCAGGCCGCCCTCCGGCCGACCGGCGGCAGCGTGCTGCTGCTCGGCGTGCCGGTCGACGGGCCCGCGTTCCGGCAGGCGCGCAGCCGGCTGGGCATCGTCCCCCAGCTGCCGGGCATGTACCCGGACCTCACGGCCGGCGAGTACATGACGCTGGCGGCCCGGCTGTACGGGGACGAGATCCGGCCCGACCGCGCGATCGACGCGCTGGACCTCGGCGAGTACCTGCAGACGCGCATGACGTACCTGTCGCCCAACTTCCAGCGCCGGCTGGCGCTGGCCGCCGCGCTCGTCGCCGACCCCGACATCCTGGTGCTCGACGAGCCGACCGCCGGCCTCGAGCCGGACGACGCGCGCGACCTGCAGCCCTTCCTGCGCGAGGCGATGCGGGGCCGGACCGCCGTGCTCTGCACGCACCGCGAGCAGGAGGCGCGGGCCCTCTGCCAGGAGGTCGCGATCCTGCGCGCCGGCCGGGTGGTGGCCCAGGGCACCTGGGAGGACCTGACCCGGCACATCCGGCCGCGGCTGCGCGTGGCCGCCCGGCAGAGCGCCGACCGGGTCCTGGCCGAGCTGGAGCGGCTGAACCTGCACGCCGAGGCGGCCGACGGCGCCGTCCTCGTCTCCACCGCCGATCCCCAGCAGGACGGCGCCTCGGTCCTCCGCCAGCTGCTCGACGCCGGCGTGGACGTCTACGAGTGCGCGCCGGTCGCGCCCGAGGTGAAGGACATCGTCCTGGAGGCGTACCAGTGATCATCGCCGAGGTCCGCCTGCTCTTCTGGAAGGAGGTCCGGCAGCTCACCCGGAACACCGCGGCCATGCTGAGCAGCCTGTTCATGCCGGCCGTGCTGATGGTGCTGGCGCCGGTCCTCGCCCTGCTCGCCGGCCGCACCGAGCCGTACCGCAGCCTGCGGGTGCCGGCGCTGAGCTCCACCCTGCCCGGGTTCGACCTGGTCCACGACGGCGAGGGCTACTTCCTCTACATCACGCTGCCGTTCCTGTTCGTCATCGCCGCCCTGCTCACGCCGATGCTGGCCGGCATCCACACCCTGATCGTCGAGCGCGAGCGCCGGTCGCTGGAGCTGCTGATGGCGCTGCCGGTCGTGGTGGGCGACATCCTGGCCGCCAAGCTGGCCGCGATCCTGGCGACCGCGGTGGCGACGATCGTGCCGATGTTCCTGGTGGACGCGGTGGTGATCGTGTCGCTGACCGGGGCCGGCAGCGCGTACGTGGTCGGGGCGCTGTTCCTCATCGTGACCACCCTCATCGCGTCGGTCAGCGCCAGCCTGCTGATGGCCCTGATGGCGCGCGACCTGCGCAGCGCGACCTCGCTCGGCGGGATGCTCTCGGTGCCGCCGCTGTTCCTGACCGGGCTCTGCGTGGTGTTCGTGCCCGGGCTGGGCCGGTTCGTCGTGCTCGGCCTGCTGATGCTCGCCCTGGGCTGCGGGGCGCTGTACGGCGGGCTCCGCTGGCTGACCTCCGAACGCTACGTCGCCTGAGCCGGATTCCACCGACGACACGCGGATCAGGCCCGTCTTTCCGCTCGCGCGGTGGAATCCGCCTGAGCCGCCGCCGGTTGCCGCCGGCCTGATCGGGGAACAATTCTCCCTGGCGACCGCACGGGCGGGACGGGACGTTACTGTTCATGGCGACCCCGGAAAACAAGCCACCAGGAGTAAGTCGAGAGCGATGGGAATCTTCGGTGAGATGCGGCGCGAGTTCATCGCGCGGCCGGATCAGGCCAAGGGCCAGATCCTCTACAAGTGGCCGGACACCAACGTCCGGAAGTGGACGCAGCTCACGGTCCAGCAGGACGAGCTGGCCGTGTTCTTCCGCGACGGCCGCGTCCAGGGCACGATCAACCCCGGCCGGTGCACGCTCGACAGCTCCGAGATCCCGTTCCTCGGCATGCTCGTGGACGCGGCGTCGGGCGGCAACCTGTTCAAGACGGAGATCTACTTCGTCTCCACGCGCGAGTTCCCGAACCTGCCGTTCGGCGGCGTGATCGACAACGTGGTGGACCCCGAGACCAGCCTGGCGGTGGGCCTCCGCGTGTTCGGCGAGTACTCGCTGCGGGTGGTCGAGCCGCAGTCGCTGATCCTGAACCTGGTGGGGACGCAGAACATCTCCACCAACGACCAGGTCACCGACTGGATGCGCGAGCAGCTGCTCAAGGTCCTCCGGACGGACGTGACCAGCCACATCGTCCAGCAGAACTGGCCGATCCTCGGCATCGCGGCGCATACGTACGACATCGAGCAGGCCACGCTGGAGCGGGTCCAGGGCTACATCAGCAGCTACGGGCTCCAGATCGTCCGCCTCGGCAACTTCACGATCTCCATCAAGGAGGACGACGAGGAGGCGCTCAAGCGCTACCGCCGCGACGTCCAGTACACGAAGCTGGCCGGCGGCTACCAGCAGTACAGCGTCGGCCAGGCGCTGCAGGGCGTCGGCGAGGGCGCGGCCCAGGGCGGCGGCGCCGGCAACCCGGCCATCCTCGGCATCGGGCTCGGCCTGGGCCAGACGGTGGCGGGCGCCGGCCAGACGGTGGCCGCGGGCAACCAGGTGCAGGTCCGCTGCGGCGGCTGCGGCACCCTGAACGCCGAGAACGCCAAGTTCTGCTCGAGCTGCGGCCAGGCGCTGGCACCGGCTCCGGCACCCGCGGGAGCGGTCGTGAACTGCCCCCAGTGC
>Ga0070717_10001300_pt1 | contig 17093 bp, 7 predicted proteins | sample LARL113metaG_FD_71366 | JGI IMG/M metagenome (GOLD analysis project Ga0070717, IMG submission 71366) | Corn, switchgrass and miscanthus rhizosphere microbial communities from Kellogg Biological Station, Michigan, USA - LAR L11-3 metaG | ecosystem: Host-associated > Plants > Roots > Rhizosphere ... | reverse complement strand
CGGCAGCGACGACACCCCGGAATGCCGCAGCAACGTCACCAGCACCCCGGTCAGCCCGCGGTCCAGCGCCCGGTCGCTGAACGGCGTCGTGGTCAGCCCCTCAACCCGCAGCCCGAACGTCGCGTGGTCGTACCCGAACGATTCATAGTGCGCCAGATCGCGGGGCCGCGACCACTGGTAGATGGTCACCACCAGCCCCGGCCGCGACACCGAGCGGCCAACACGGGAGGTGGCCTGGATGTACTCGGCCGCGTTCTTCGGCTGGCCGGTGACGGCCATCAGGCCGAGCCGCTGTACGTCCACGCCCACCTGGAGCATGGACGTGGCGAGGAGCACGTCGATCGGGCGCGGCCGCCTGTCGGACCGGGCCCGGAAGGCCTCCGGATCCCGGCGCAGCTCGTCCAGCGCCGCGGTCGAATCGAACTGCGGGTCGAAGCGGTGCTCCAGGTCGGCCAGGCTCTCGGCGATCCGGCTGGACGGCATCCGCCCGGTCAGTTCCTGCACGATCGGCGCCCGCCGCCGGGTGCGAACCTGCTGGCTGCGCAGCCGGTCGGTGATGTCGTCCTCGACCAGCCGCCGCATCCCGGCCAGCTCCCGGGTGGCGGTGAAGTAGTCCACCAGCGTCATGTAGGGGTCGGCGGCGGCGCCGTACCGGTCGAAGAGGAACTGCGCGTGCTCCATCAGCGCCGCCGCGACCCGGATCTCCACCGACTTGAGCCGCTCACCCGGCGCGAGGATGCCCCGGTACCGCCGCCCCGGTGTCGACGGCGACGGCGGCACGGTCGCGGAGAAGTACGTCTCCCCCGCGTCGAGCACCGGCGGCGGAAACACGGTAAGGCCGCGCGCGAACACCTGCTCCACCTGGTCACGCGCCCGCCGCACCGTCGCCGTCGACGCCACGAGCACGGGCCGGATCGGGCCACGCGAGCTCAGCCGGTCGATCGCCGTCTCGTACAGGCCCACCATCGAGCCGAGCGCGTCGCTGATCAGGTGCAGCTCGTCCTGGATGATCAGGTCCGGTGGCCGCAGCCGCATCGCCGGCTGGATCACGCCGCGCGGCAGGTCACCCCGCGCCGGATGCCCGCCCGGCCCGCAGAAAGACGAGAAATCCGGGTTCTGCCACCCGTGCCGCGTGCATTCGGTGTCCACCAGCCCGAACAGGGTCGCGGTCGCCGCCTTCCACGGCAGCTGCGCCAGCTTGTCCACCGTGGCGATCACCAGGCCAGGCGTCAGCCGGTAGATCTCCTCATCCACCGTGACCACCGGCAGCCCCTCGTCGGGAGAGTTCCGCGGCGAGAACGCGCAGTCCCCCTCGGGATCCGAGCAGTACACGAGCACCCGCCGCCGCAGCCGACTGGTCTGCACGTTGGCCGACGACAGCCGCGACCCGCACCACGGGCACACCGGCAACTGCAGCACGCCGCCGAGCACCCGCTCCGCGCCCCGCGACTCGGTGACCTGCCGCTCGGCCTCCTCAAACGAGTTCGGCGACACCGACGAACCGACCCACAGACCGATCCGGAACGGCGTCGTCCCCCACCGCGAGTCCCCGGCGTCGACCCGCTCCCGGCGCAGCATCTCGCACGCGCACACCAGCGCCGAGGCCCGCTGGAACTGCTGCGCCGTCAGCAGCCGCAGCGTATACCGCATCAGCACCGCGACCCCGCGCGTCCCGTCATAGGCGTCAGCACCAGACCCGACCACGCCCTGCAGCCGCCGGATCGCGAACGTGTACGCCGCGAGCCCCAGGTACGCCTCGGTCTTACCGCCACCGGTCGGGAAGAACAGAAGCTGCACTTCCGCATTCGCAGGATCGCCGAGCCCCCGGTGCGCGTCGGCGTGCCCCGGACTGGTCAGCCCCGGCAGGCACAGCAGCACGAACGCGAGCTGGAACGGCCGCCACGACCGGTTCTCCGGCACGTCCAGACGAGGCAGCAGCCCGGCCACATCCGCGCCGGGCACCGACATCCGCGCCCGCACCACCTCCGACCGCACGCGCTGCAGCGCCATCGCCTGGTTCGCGAACCGGAACGCCTCCCGCGCAATCCCGTCGGTCCGCAGCAGCTCGATCGCCCGCTCCAGGCGGCCGGCCACGTCCCGCGCCGCCGCAACCGCGCGCTCCCCCGCGTCCCCGTACCGCGCGATCTCCGGATCCGATTCCACCCGGGACGCCTGCTCGGTCAGCCACTTCCGGTACCCGGTCACCAGCGGCCGCAGCGCCCGCACCAGGTCATCACGCCCCAGCTCCGGCGACCCGAGCCGAGCCATGTCAAGCACCAGACCTGGCACCTTCCCCGGCACCACAAGCCGCACCTCCGCCGCCGGGAAGCACGTCGTGGACAGCTGCCACGCCCGCGTCTCGCCATCACGCACGGCAGCATCGACCGCGCACTGCCGCCCGTTCGCGTACATGCGCGTCGCCCGGTGCAGCAGCTCCAGGTGCAGCCGTTCGTCGTCAGACCCCGGCAACGGCTCGACCACGCCCGGGTCGTTGTGCCCGCAGAAGATCGCCGCGTTCCCGTCCAGCGCGGTCACCGTCAGCCCCACCTGATACAGCCGCGCCGTGTCCCGGGTCTTCGCGGGCGTCCGCTGCCCGTTGACGAGCGCCAGCTCGACGACGCGCCGCGCCCCACGGTGCCGCACCGTGTACCGGACGACCACACCCGGCTGCTCGTCGTCCGGCACCAGCGAGTCCGATCCCTCAGCGTCGGTCCGCACCTCGACGGACCCGCCCGCAGGCACCCGGTGCCAGGTGGTCGCAGCCCGTCCGGTCGGCGTCTCGTGCGTCTCCGACGGGGACCGCTCGTAGCGGCCCCACTTGGCAACCACAGTGATCACGTCGACGATCGCCGGCACGCTGAACGCAAGTCCGATGGCTGAGGCAGACATAGATCCCGAACGGATGGTGGCGTCTGCCTCGGCGGCCTCTTCCTCCCCGTCGTCGCCGGACGCCGGGGAGGCTACCTCCCGGTCAACAAGTTCCGGCTCTAGCTGCTCATCGTCGGCAGGCTCTTCCGGTGGCTGCCGCGGCACGAGCCGCCCGAGCATGTACCGCTCGGCGGGCGAGGTTCCCGGCGGAAGCTCCTCCTCTGGACCGTCCCACGGACCGAGCAGGTCGCGCTCTAGGAGGTCCTCCAGCTCAGCCCGGACCTGGAACGAGGTGACGTCCGGCGTGGTCACGACGGGTTCTCCAGCGCGTAGCGCCGGTGGTTCTCTTCGAGCAACCGGTCCAGCAACTCGAACCGCGCCTCCTTGCTCACCGTCCACCGGATCCCGATCTTCGTGGGATGATGACCGATCTTGAGGTCGAGATCGTCCCAGCCGTAGGCGCGCATGACCGCCTCGTCGATCGCGACGTGAATGTCGCGGAGTTCCGCGATGGCGGGCTCATGATTTTCCGGGCTGTGGACTTGCTTATAGGTCTTCGTGAGGCCCCATGCGCGGGAGAGCATTAGATTCCGGCGAGCTTCGTCCAGTTGTCGCCCGAGTGCTTCAAGTGCTGGCGTGGGTTCAGGGCGCGGCAACGTGACAAACGCCTCAGATGGGGAATAACTGACATCAGTGCGCAGTGTCAATGAATATCTAATTACCCAAATAGAATGAACATTTGACGATAGTAGCGCGAGACTGGAGAAGTCATCTAGCGCGAAGATTATACACTTCTGGTCGAAGACCTGACCGGTTGGTATATGGGCTGGCGCGAGCGTATTGCTGACCTGCGTGAGTGCCAAGACGTGATCGAGATCCTTGGTTGCGCGATACAATCCGGGGCGATTCTCGGCATATCGCCACCAGAAGTCACGGTAATTGGCTCGATTATTGCGATCGCGAAAAGGTTTCACGAGACGGCGAATGATTTCAATGCAGTCCGGATACTGTTCGGCGCGCTCAAGCGTCCAATCCTTGAAGTTAATAACCCATCTGCTTCCAGAGCAATCGGGACGCTGATTAAGGTCCCTACCGATGATGTAGGGCTGAATAACATCGAAATTATGCGGGTCGCGTGCAATTAGCTCGTCTCTTTCCCCCTGAGTAAGGACGAATCCCAACCCAAGTATGTATGATCCGATGAAGGAGACGCCATCGTTTTCTCGGAGGCGGTATGGGCGCCCCTTTACACGGCCGTATGGTTGGAGATCATCACCAATGGCCGGAACCTCTTCGCCGTCCAGCCATCGAATGGCCGATCGGGAGGGCGATACCTGGCTGGCCCAGAACTCAATTACCTGCAAGTTGGCACTCTTCGTTGGCCATGGATGAGGTGAACGTCCGGCGCGGATGGTAAGTGGCACCTGTTCAAGGCCGACCTGGAGTGTCGTCCCTTCGATCAGTGTCTTAACTGTGACATAGCCTAGCTGGCCACGCGCTGACAGCAACCGACTAGCGCGTAGAACGAACCTGCCGGCAAGGTCAGCGCTGCCCTTGACGTCGTTACCGTCCCAGCGTTGGAGCCAGTTCAGGTAGTCGTCGCCCACCGTGCCGGAGATCTTCTGTCCACCCAAAAATGGAGGGTTGCCGATGAGGGCGTCGAAACCCGGACTTGTCGTGTCCGCGAAGATCTCGGGAAACACCAGTGGCCAGTGGAAGGGTTCGCGTTCGATCGTGCCTGCCGGTCGCGGATCCTGGAGGTTCTTCTCGACGTAGGTGGTCAGCTTCTCGGTGTCTTCGTTGCTGACAGAGACGGACAGCTCCAGAAATGCCTGGTCGAGTTTCTTACCCTTCAGCTTCGCGTTCGCGAGACCAGTCGCCGTGATGGCGTCGGCGACCGTGGCGATCTCGCCGGACAGTTTCTCCGCCTGGGCGAGCAGCCGCGCCTTGTGCTCGATGTCGCGAATCGTGACGCCCCCCGCCGCGGTGATCTTGCGGCGGAGGTCGGCGGCCTGGGCGAGCTTGTCGCGCCATTCCGAGGCGAAGTCGAGGGTGCCGTGGTGCAGGCGGCGGCCTTCCTTCACGTCCACGTGCAGTGACACCAGTTGCTCCAGGCTGACCAGACCAAGCAGCGAGTCCCCGGCGGCGAGGCGGTCGTCGAGGAAGCCGAAGGGTCGCTCGGTGTCCATCGTGATCAGCCACAGCGACAGCTTCGCCATCTCTACGGCGAGGGGGTTGATGTCCACGCCGTACAGGCAGTGCTCGGTGATCTCGCGGCGGGCCTTGAGCAGAAGCTGGTCGGCTTCGGCGTCCGCACCGACGCGGCCGGCGGTGCGGTGCAGGTCCATGGCGAGGGCTTCGGCGTCGCCTTCGTCCAGCCATGCCTCGACCAGGCGGTCGGCGAGGTAGCGGCAGGCGGCGACGAGGAACGCGCCGGAGCCCATCGCGATGTCCGCGACCTTCAGTTCGAGGATCTGCTTGGACGGGCGGATCCGCCACTGCGACGTGTCCGACGTCTCCAGGGGGCCGGGGCGGTAGACGAGGGGCTGAAGGGCGCCTTCGGCGACCTCTTCTGCGAGAGACCGAGGGGTGTAGTGGGTACCTGTCGCGGCCCGGCGATGCGAGCGGGTCACGTAGCGGCTGCCCGTCGGGAAGATCGCGGGCAGGCCAAGCTCGTCGAAGCTGAGCAGGCCAAGGAACGGCGTGATCTGCTCGGCTAGTTCGGGATCGGCGACGGCCCGCTGCAGGCCGCTGACCCGCTCGGCGTCGGCCGTCGGGTTCGCGAGCGCGGCCTGCACCCGCTTCGCCGACCAGCCGGTGCGGTCGGCGAAGTCCTTAACCTTCAAGTCCGCAGCGCTGGCGAGGGTGATCTCCGCGTCTTCCTTGATCTTCTGCGGCCACTTCGACGGGCGGGCCAGGCCGAGCACGGTCTCGGTCGCGGTGCGGACCTCCAGTTCCAGGAGGCCTTCGTACACGTAGCCGATCTGCTCCACGTCCAGAGCGCGGAAGGTGAGGCGGCGGCGCTCGCCGCCGATGATCACGTACTGGACGGCGCGCAGCATTCGCAGCACGGTGCGGTCGTCCACGGCGGGCGGCCGGGCCGCGGCGGCGGGCGTTCCGGCGTCGGGGCGGCCTTCGAGCCACGGGTAGCGGTCGGGGTCGAACAGGCCGCCGCCGTAGGCGGGCAGCCGCAGGTCCTCGTGCGCGACACCGGAGTGGACGGCGCGGGTGACAGCGAGGAGCCGGTGCCAGGCGGCGGTGCGCTGGCCGAGGACGGCACCGAGGCTGTCGGCCTGCTCCAGTTGCTCGACGAGGTGGCCGACGCTGTAGGCGGTGACGTACAGGTCGTCGTCGCTGGGCAGCAGGCGGCGTTCCTCGGCGAACAGCAGGAACACGACGCGCATCATGATCGTGACGACGCCGGCGTAGAAGTCGTCGTCGGAGACGCCGACCAGGAGCGTGCCGTTCGATTCGCGGTCGAGCTGGTCGAGCGTGGTGACGAGGAGCTCGACGGCTTCGCGGACCTGGCGGCCGAGCTGTTCGGTGACCTCTTCCTGGCGTTCGAGGGATTCGGCGAACAGGGCCGGGAGCTTGTCCTTCGGCTGCGCGGCTTGGAAGCGGGAGCGGGTGAGCAGCGCGACGAGGCCCTCCAGGGACTTCGGCTCCTCGCTGAACAGGGACGCGTCCCACACGGCGGCGCCGGTCGCGCCGCCGCGCGGCGCGGTGACGAGCGCCCACCAGCGCCCGTCGGTGACAATCCCGGCCGGGACGTCTCTGGCGCGGAGCAGCACGGCCAGCCGCTCGACGGCGTTCGCCGTCCAGGTCCCAGTCGTGGTCCGCATCAGCGGATGCGTCCCCCAGGCGGTGACCATCCCGAGCAGCTTCCACGGCCCGCTGCCCGTGCCGCCACTGCTCGCCTCGGCGTCATCGCCTTCGGAGTCTCCGTCGTCCTCCTGCTCCTCATCTTCGGCTGCATCCGAGAGGTCGGAGCCGTCCTCATCGACGGTGTCCGCGTCCTCAGCCGCGTCGTCCTCGGTCTCGTCGAAATAGCCGAAGTCCGGGCGGAGCGTTACCCCGTGGTCAGCCACGATCTCGGCCAGTGTCTGCGGCATGGCGTTGTCGATGACGAGGTGCTGCTGCCAGTCGAAGACGTCACGCAGCACGTCCGCGATGACCGCGTGCCTGCTGGCGCCGCGGTCGTCCATCATCTGGGCGACCAGCGCGCGGACGGCGGCGCGCTGCTGGACAGGCACTTCCGGCAGGCCGTTCGGGAAGACCCGGTGGACCACGGGCAGCGTCAGGAACGGCCCGGAGACCTGCAGCAGCTCCAGCCACGCGTGCCGCTTGCGGACCTCCTCGCTGACACCCTGCGCTCTCATTCGGCCACCTCATCCGGCACACACAGGGCTACGGCGAACGGGAAGACCAGTTCGCGGACGTTCTCGTAGCGCCGCCTGATCGCGTCAAGCTCACGCTGCCTCTCTTCGGCGAGCCCGTCGCGGCGCGCGGCCCACGCCTGGCGGTCCCGGTCATACTGGTGCTTCTCAAGCTCATCGAGCTGGTCAAAGGTGAGCTGTACCGCTCCCGGCCCGTCGAGTGCGCTATCCAAGTTCGCCTTGAGCTGGGTGAACACGGTGTCTACGTTGCGCTGCTCTATGGCCTCGCGCTGATCGAGGGTCCGTTGCAGGCGCTCCTTGCGCTCCTTCGCACGCTGCTCTATGTCACCGGCGAGCAGCGGCTCAAGTTCGCTCCACCGGTCAGCGAAGTCGAGCCGCGCGGCTTCGGGGGCCAGGCGGCAAGCGTCCGGTTCGAGGGCGGCCTCCACAGTGGCGTACAGCGCCTCGTGCCGACGTTCTTCCAGCTCCACCCGCCGGGATCGTCCGGCCGGCGGGACGATCCGGGCCGACAGCATGATCTCCTCGTGCAGCCGCCGCCCGTCCGCGCCGACGAGCACGAGCCGGGCGAACACGGCGACGAGCGGCCCGTTGACCCCGGCGTCCGCGGGCGGCGTGAACTTGAGCGCGGCGACCCGGTTGAGGGCTGCGCGTCCGCCCCAGATCGCAGAGCGGAGCAGCCGCGTCGCCTGCGCGACGAGAGGGTACTCCAGGTGCGCGAGGACGACGTCGTCCCGGCGCTCAGCGACCTTCGCGTCGAACGTGAACGGCCGCAGGTGCCCGTCGAGCGGATCGGCGAGCCCGGTCACGGTCCGCTCCCACCCCGCCCGCAGCGTCGGCGGTGCGATCAGGCCGTCCGGCTCGTCGGCCAGCGGCGGCTGATTGGCGAGGGCCAGCGCCGTGTCCACGACGCGGCGGACGTTGGCCGGGGCGACGTGCAGTTCCCGGATGCTCGCGTCGAGCTGATCGTGCAGCTTGCGGATTTGGTCGCGCAGGTCGCGTTCGGCGCGCAGCAGGCTCGTGGACGCCTTCGGCGTGACCTGCAGCGGGTCGATGAGCCGCGGCCGGCCGAGCATCCGCGCCTCGACCGCGTGCGCGAGTACAGGGTTGACGCTGCCGAGGTCCTGGCGTTCGGTCGCGACCTTTTGCGCGACGCGAGAGAGGTACTCAAGGTCGCCGGCGTAGGAGCCCTCGGGTTCTTTGTCCCAGCCGGCGCCGACGAAGTGGGACACCTCTACCTCGTGGGTCTGGCCGTGCCGGTCCACCCGGCCGATCCGCTGTTCGAGCCGGTTGGGGTTGAACGGGATGTCGTAGTGGATGACCCGGTGGCAGTGCCGCTGCAGGTCGATGCCCTCGCTCGCGGCGTCGGTCGCGAGCAGGATGCGTACCGGGTCGCGATCCAGGCCAGCCTGGAAGGCGGCCTTGAGGTGCTCGCGCTTGTTCTCGTCCATGCCGCCGAACAGCAGGCCGAGCCGGTCCCCGCCCAGGCCACGTGCCGTCAGGATGCCGGCCAGCCACTGCTGGGTGGCCTTGTACTCGGTGAAGACGATGACGCGCTCGCCCTTGTCCCAGTCCCCGTCCGGGCGGCAGATGCGGTTGAGCTCGGCGACGAGCGCCTTGGCCTTGGTGTCGGCGGGCTCGGCGTGGCGCTGCGCCCAGTCGGCGAGCTGGCGGCGGTAGGCGGCCTCCGTGACGGAGCCGCCGGATTCCCGCACGTCTTCGAGGATGCCGGGGAGGCTGGCGACGCGGCCGAAGACCTCGCGCTCGTCGTCGCTGCCGGGATCGTCGTCGGACGGCTCGGTGTCCCAGCCGAGGACGTCGTCCATCCAGTCCAGGTCATCGGCGGTGTTCGGAGCCACCACCACCCGTTCGGGATGATGATTTTGATCTTCGCTTTCGAGATGGGCCTCGAGGGTGAGCGCGAAAGCAGCGGGGGAAGAGAAGAGGCGCTTCTTGAGGATGAGCGTCACCAGGTCGCCGGCGCGGGCCTGCGCCGCGCCCGGCTTGGCGCGGCGGGCGGCGGTGTAGAGCTGAAGCAGCTCGTAGGCCTCGCGCTCGGCGTCGGTATAGGTGATGTCGACCGCGTTGATCGTGCGGGCGGGGAAGCGCTCGGTGCCGTCGTCATTCTTGATGTCGGTCTTGAGGCGGCGGATCATGACCTGGTCGAGCGTGGCCTTGTCCGGCTCCTGGCCCTTGAAGAAGCGCTGCGGGTCGAGCATCTCCAGCAGCGCCTGCCACGACCACGAGTAGCCGTTGTGCGGGGTCGCGGACAGGAAGAGATGGTGCTGGCTGTGCTCGGTGAGCCTTCTGACCGCCTGCGTCTGCTTGCTCTCGACCGGGTAGCCGTTGGGCTTCGGCGGCTCGGCGGGTGCGCAGTGGTGGACCTCGTCGACGATCAGCAGGTCGAAGAAGCCGGGGAACCTGCTTTCGTTCGTCAGGACCTCATCCAGCATGCGCTGGACGCGGGGGGTGCGCAGCCACTGCAGGCTGATGATCGTGCGCGGGTAGACGGCAAAGGGGTTGGCTTCCAGCCCGTGCGATCGCCGGAGCTCCCTCAGCTGGGCGGTGTCCACGATCGTGAAGCCGAGGCCGAACTTGGCCTCCATCTCCTCCCGCCACTTGAGCGTGAGCGACGCTGGGCAGACGACAATGACGCGCCGTGCCCGGTGCCGCAGCAGCATCTCCTGCACGACCAGGCCGGCCTCGATCGTCTTGCCGAGGCCCACGTCGTCGGCGATGAGCAGGTTGACCCGCGGCATGGCGAGAGCACGGGCGACCGGTTCGAGCTGGTACTCCTCGATCGTGATGCCGGACCGGAACGGGGCATGAAGCGTCCGGGTGTCGGCGCTGGCGACGGTGCCCCAGCGGACGGCGTCGAGGAAGGCACCAAGTTGCTGCGGATCATCCCAGTTCGCTGGAGTCACTACCGGGAGCTGAGTCGCGGGGACGATCTCACGGCCGGGCTCGACCTCCCAGGCGACGGTCAGCTCGTCGCCGAGGTCGTCGTCGCTGACACTGGTGAGGGAGACGAGGGTACGGCCGGGGAGTCTTGTCGCGGCGAGCTCATCTTGAGGCTGGCGACTGTTGCTGACGCTGCTGACCACCCACTGCTGCCCGCGGACCCGGACAAGCTGACCGACCTCCGGCACGTCCGGATTCCCTGAGGAGGCGCCCCGTGCGCCAGAGGCCTCGGCTGAAACAGCCGTCATGGACCACCCTCCCGAGTCCTCGTTACCGCGCACTGCACCCGCACGTGACGCAAGGCTAGCGCTACATCACGTACAGTGTCGATACGGTCACGCCGCTACGCGAAGCGTACTGAAGCAGAGCATTTTTCTCCCATGCGTCCCAGCAAGATCCCCCAGCAGCGCACCGCGCTGAGATACGCGATGCCGCCGATGACCAGCCAGGAAACCAGCAGCTACATCAGCCACCACCTCAAGCTCGCGGGCCGGTCCGACCCCTTGTTCAGCGATGACGCGGCCTCCCTGATCCGCAGCGGCCGTGAACCTGCCCCTTTCAGTTAGTCTCGGCAAGGGTCTCGGCGGCCTCAAGTAGCCGCTCGGCGTAGGCACAGGCGACGGGCCGGACCCAGTTAGGCGTGACAACTCGCCACCAGATCACGGTGGCGGCGGCCGAGACGACCAGGACAACGCCGGCGAGGGCGAGCGGAACGTTGACCAGTCCTGCGAGTCTGGCCGCGATTGCCGCCAGGGCGAGAATGCCGGCTGCCGCGGCCAGCAGTCTGCCCCACGGGCGCAGGCCGAGCATGTTGCGCCGGAAGCCGTAGTTGCAGTTCTCGACGAAGATCAGCGGATACTCCCTGCGCCGCCCGCGCGTCCTGGCGATCAGGACTGCGATCGCTGCCTGGTAGGCGTGATCGGCTCCTGCCGGATCCGTCCGCTCTTCATCGGCGGTCGGCAGCGCATGTCCCACGATCGCCGCGATCCTCTCATGCTGGCGTGTGAGCAGGACCGGATTGGCGGCGTCGCGGTGCCGGAGAGCTGCTGTCGTCGGGGCGCCGCCCCAGCTAGCCCATAGTGCCGGCTGAAGCCGCTTTCCGCCGTCGCGGCCCAGCTGGTCGACGAGGATAACAACGCTGGCGGCGCCCAGCAGCGGCCACAGCTTGCTCCAGGCCGGCAACCCCGGAACGAGCGAGAAGCACAGGATCAGAAGCGGCAGGACCACCAGGAACACGGGGGCCCAGCGGGCCCTGATGCTGTAGGCATCCAGGGCCCGCCCAGGGCCGATCGCCGCACTCGGCATGGCCATCGCGGTCCCTACCCCGTCAGCGGCGGCAGGATGGCCAGCCGACCGCCGTCGTGGTCGTCGACCCAGACCTCGCCATCGGCCCAGATCTTCACCTGGATCGTGCCGTTGTAGCGGGTGGACAGGACCTTGCCGGCGATGCGGTTGTAGTCATCGGTCGCGTCGGTGTCCGGCTTCTCGCCGACCGAGCAGATGACGATCTTCGGGTTCATGGCCTCGACCGCTGGCTGGTAGAACCCGCTGTCGCGGCCGTGGTGTGCGGCCTTCAGGATGTCGCAGGCCAGCGAACCCGCACCAAGTTCATCGAGCATGGTTTTCCAGGCTGGTTCCTCGGCATCGCCGGGAAGGATGATGCTCCGGCCGCCGTAGCTGAGCTTGATGACGTACGAGCAGTCGTTGAACTCCCCGCTGTCGTCGCACCCGGCGATCAGCTCGGCCGTCGGGGAGAAGACCTGGATGCCGTCGTCGGTCCAGAACTGGCCGCTGTCGAGCCTGGTGTTCTTGATGACGTGGTGGCTGGCCGCCGTGCCGTCACTGGCCTCCGGGCCGCGTCCCTTCCTCAGCTGCAGGTAGGTGAGCCAGTCCTGGTAGTTGTATGGTCCGTGGCTGAAGCTGTCCTCGTCGAGCTTCTTGCTGTGCGGGACGTCCCAGAAGTTGTCCAGCGGCACTTTCTCCAGCCAGAAGAACCGGTGCAGCCCTGACATGTGGTCCATGTCGGGATGCGTCTGCAGGTAGCGGAAGACCGGCCTGCCGCGGAAGTGGTCCTGGTAGTAGACGTAGGGGTCGACCAGCAGCGACTCGTAATACTGCTGCCACGACTTCCGGGCGAGCCGCAGGCCCGTGGCCCCGGCGAACTCAAGAGTGCTGATTCCCTTGCGAGCCGCCAGGGCTTCCTTGTCGGTCTCGGGCAGGGACTTGGAGTTGTTGATGTCGATCATCATCAGCCGCCCGGACGGCAGCTCGATGAACGTACAGTCTCCATGCCCCACGTTCAGGAAATGGGCAACCAGAGATTCCACTACCTCGCCTCTCCGATCTCCGGCGCAGCCGGATAACGGCGCAGCGCGCCAGGGAGGCGAGAAAGGTCACACCGGCTTTTCTCTTTTCAGCGCCGGCGGCCTGGGGTATGGTCCAGTTTGCTACGACAGGAGGACCCCGGACTCGTCGCCCAAGCGCGATGCGCCCGGGGTTTTCCGTTGCGCGTAAGCTTAGCGCTCTCGGGATGAGAGTGCTAACGGTGACGCGCGAGCATTTGCGGTAACCAGGCCAAATGTTGCGAAACTTGTTCTCAGCGGGGTTCGCTGTAGCGCCTGACTAATCCTGAGGCACCAGGTGCTCGCCGGTCATGAGACCGGGACCCGGCCCTGAGCAGGCCGTGGGGACTCGTCCCACGGTTAGTGCAGAGAAGGTCGAGGTGGGCGGCGCCGGAGGCGAGTCCTTCGCCGGAGCGCCAGAACTCGCCCTTGCCGGGCAGCACCGACGCGCCGAGCGTGTCGGCGAGCCGCGCGAGCGGGGTGCGCCGGTCGGCGAAGTAGTGCGTGATGGCGGACACAGCCAGTCCGGCGGCGGCCCATCCGGGGCGGACCGGGAGCGCGAGCCGCCACGCGGCCAGTGTCAGGCACCCGGCGAGCGTCAGCGTGTAAGTAGCCACATGCGCGGCGCATGCACGGCGGCCAGCCCAGCCCGGCATGCCCTTGCGGGACGCCTGAGCGCTGGTCTGAATCCAGTAGTCGGCCACCTGGTGCCCCGGCGAGGTACGCGCCGAACACGGCGGCGAACACGGCGGCGGCCATGATCCCGCTAGCGGGCTTCGGGGGTTGCGAACCAAGCGTCGTAAGCAGCTACGAGGGCGTCGATCTTTGCGGACGCTGAGTCAGGACTGTCCCCGTGGCTGACCAGGAGGCTGCTCAGCATTTGCCGACCCTCCGCGATCTGCTCGCTGTACACGGAAGGGTCGCCGCCGTCACGTACGTGATGCGCCTGCTTGGCCAACGGGCCTAGCAGCAGGGCGGACGGATTGCCCAGCGGGGGACCTATTGCCGCCTCGGCGTCCGCGAGGGCCCGCTCCGCCTGAGCCCACCTAGCCCTCGCCTCGGCCTGGCCGACCCGCCCCTGGCCAGCAGGAGCCGACGACAGTTGCGCCACGCTCGTATTGGGACGCGGCGCAGTCGCCCTGATGGCACCGCCGGTGCAGCGGCGCCCGCCCTCCGCCTTACTCCTGCACATACCAGCGAACCTCCGTTCAGAAAGCATATTAGACCTAATCAACCTAACATGCTCCTTCGCTGCGTGACAACGCCCGGGTACGATGCCCAGCAGCCCGGCCATCGATTTCGTCGGCGCGCCGCTCGCGAGCGCGCAGGGCGCGCGGCAGCCCGGGCCCGGCGCGAGGCCACGCCTCCCGGCCGCCGCCGCCGCGCTCGAGCATCGGCCCACCTTCCCCGCCCAGCTCGCTGATCCGCCGTGGCCACGCCTTCGGCGAGCATCGGACGGGAGTGCCGCGGGTCCTCGTGGTCAGTCCAGGTCGTCCCAGCCCCACGGCGGCGCCGGGCTCCCGCCGGCCTCCCGGCCGAACCGGAACCGGACCTCATCGCCAGCCTCTCGGAGGAAGAGATCAAACCGGCCCTCGGCCGGAAGCCGGCCTACCAGTAGGTTTGCCTGTTGGTCCGCACCGGCTTCGCGCAGCACATGCAGCAGCCGGGCGGCGCCCTCCGGATTGTCGAGGTCGGTCTGGGCGGCGGCGCGATCGGCCAGGGCGATGGTCTGGCCGGCCGCGCCGGCTTCGTGCAGCGCGTCTAGCAGCCAGGCGACGGCAAACGGGTTGTCGAGGGTGGCGTGGGCGGCAGCGCGATCGCCCAGTGCTGCTGCCTGTTTGTCAGCGCCTGCCCTGCGTAGCACGCCCAGCAGCCAGGCGACGGCACCGGGGTCGTCGAGAGTGACGCGGGCGGCGGGGTCGCGAGCGAGCAATGCGGCCACCTGATCGTCGGCGCCCGCTGCGTCCAGGGCGCCCAGTAGCCCGGCGACAGCGGCCGGGTCGTCGAGAGTGACGTGGGCGGCGGGGTCGCGGGCGAGCAATGCAGCTGCCTGTTCGTCCGCGCCCGCCAAGCGCAGCGCATTCAGCAGCCAGGCGACAGCCGGTGAGCCGTCAACAGCGGCGGCGCGACCGGCCAGCGTACCAGCCTGTTCGTACGCGCTCATTTCGCGCGGCGCGGCCAGCAGCCCGACGACAGCCTTCGGATCGATCAAGGCGGCGTGAGCGGTGGGATCGAGGGCAAGCAACGTGGCTGCCGGGTCGTCCGCACCGGCTTCGTGCAACGCCTCCACCAGCCAAGCGACGGCGACCAGGTTGTCGTGAACGGCGGGATGGCGGGCGAGCAATACGGCCACCTGCTCGTCCGCGCCCGCCTTGCGCAGCGCACCCAGCAGCGACGCGACGGCGAACGGGTCGTCGAGGGCGGCGTGGGCGGCGGCGCGTCCGGCCAGCGCGGCCGCCTGCTCGTCGGCGCCCGCCTCGCCCAGCGCATTCAGCAGCCAGGCGGCTGCGGAAGGGTCGTCGACGTCGGCGTGGGCGGCGGCACGATCGGCCAGCGCGGCCGCCTGCTCGTCCGCGCCCGCCCAGCGGAGCGCATTCAGCAGCCGGGCGGCAGAGAAAGGGTTGTCGAGGTCGGTCTGGGTGGCGGGGTCGCGGGCGAGCAATACGGCCACCTGCTCGTCGGCGCCCGCCTTGCGCAGCGCACCCAGCAGCGACGCGACGGCGAACGGGTCGTCGAGGGCGGTGCGGGCGGCGGGATCGCGGGCGAGCAATACGGCCACCTGCTCGTCGGCGCCCGCCTCCAACAGCGCGCGCAGGAGCCCGGAGACGCCCCCCGGGTCACCGAGCACGGCGTGGGCGGCGGGGTCGCGGGCGAGCAATACGGCCACCTGCTCGTCCGCGCCCGCCTTGCGCAGCGCACCCAGCAGCAAGGCGACGGCGTACGGGTCGCCGAGCGCGGCGCGGGCGGCCGCCCACCTCGCCGGGTTCGGGTCAGATGAGTGCCGGTGCAGCGAGTGCAAGCGCTCGAGGAGAGTGACTGCTTCGCCGGTGTCGCCCAGGGCGGCGGCATGCTTGCGGAGGCGTGCTGCGTCGCGGTAGAGGCCGCGGTCGTCGGCGGCTCGGGCGAGGGCCGACAGGTCACCTGGAGGGGCGAAGCGGGCAGCCGCGGTCCAGAACCCGGCCGGGGGAATGTGCGCCCGGCGGGCACGGCGTCCGCGCTGCTCCAGGTAGTCCGCCAGTCGGCAGGCCGGCCCGGGGGCCGGGATGGTGCTGGGGGTGGTGCGGGGGCGGATGCCGGCCAGCGGGCCGCGGATGCCCCTGGCCGGGGCGGCGGTGTAGGCGAGCGCCTGGTTCAGCCAGTCCTCGCCGAGCTCGTCCCAGTCGGCGTCGGTCAGGTAGCCGGGCGCGGCGGCCTCCAGGAAGGCCAGCGGCAGCGCGATGCCCATGCCCAGGCGGCGGGCGTCGATCGCTGCGGTTATCAGCGCGGCCGCGGCCGGCGGAGAATGACGGTAGCGGGCCATCAGCTCCGGCGCGCCGGCCAGGAACTGGGCGACCTGCCCGGCTTCCGCCGCCTCGGCGGCCAGGGTCAGCCGGGGGTCACCGGCCCTCGTGAGCTGCCGGATTTGGGCGGCGTTGAACGCGGCGGGCACGCTGATCTCCCGGCCTGTCAGTAGCTCCCGGGCCTGTGCATGTGGGTCCGCCCCGGCAGCCGGGGGGCGGGCGGTGAGCCGGTCCCAGAACTCCGGCCACAGCGTGGCCAGCACCAGCACCGGAGCCCGGGCCGGGTCCCGCAGCAGCTGCCGCAGCCCGGCGGCGACCCGTTCCCCCAGGCCGCCGGCGGCCACATCGAGGTACAGCTGGGCCTCGTTCATCCAGACCACCGTCCGCGGGCCGATCGAGGGCAGCTCGCGCAGCGCCGCCTCCGGGCGGGACGGGTCGATCGGATGCCACAACCGCCACTCCGGCTCCTGGTCGCGCAGCAGGGCCAGCGCCTCCCAGCACGCCCGCGTCTTGCCCGTGGAGGACCCGCCGACCAGCACCGCGATCCCGCTCGCGCCTTCTGCCGCCGTCTGTACCAGCTCGGCGAGCTGCCGGTCGTGGTCACGCGACACGTACATCGGCAGCGTCAGCAGGCCCGCCGCGGGGATGTCCACGGCCTGCACGGCGCGGTGCACCTCCAGGTCGAACGGATCAGTCACCCCGGCCAGCAGCCGCCCGGCAGCCGGGCCGCCGGGCTGCGGTGAAGGGCTGTCGTTTGGTTCGGTGAGTTTGGCCGCGATCAATGCGGCGAACTGCTCGGGGGTATGCCGGCGCAGGTCGACGGTGACCACGTCGGAGATCAGCCCGGGCATCTGGCTGTCGTCGAACCGGGCCGGCAGCACGAACACCCCCGCCTCGGCCACCGCCCGGCTGAACGCGGCGCGGCGCTCCAGCCGGGTCCACGCCCCGGCCGCGTAATCCGCCGAGATGAACACCACCACCGCCGCCGACTCCTGGGCGTAGATCCGCGGCAGCTCCTCCGCCAGGTG
>Ga0070717_10001299_pt1 | contig 17103 bp, 13 predicted proteins | sample LARL113metaG_FD_71366 | JGI IMG/M metagenome (GOLD analysis project Ga0070717, IMG submission 71366) | Corn, switchgrass and miscanthus rhizosphere microbial communities from Kellogg Biological Station, Michigan, USA - LAR L11-3 metaG | ecosystem: Host-associated > Plants > Roots > Rhizosphere ... | reverse complement strand
AAGCCCAAGGCTACGGCCTCTTCGACGGCGGCATGTACTCCGGCAGCAGCCTCGCAGGCGTCACCCTCGAATACGGCCGAGCCACCAACACCAACCAAAACCCACGCTACGCAGGCAAGGGTCCGTGGGATTCGGCTCACGGCGTGGCCTACAGAAACGTTCAGCCCGCTCGTAGAGCGGGCTGAACTGAACATCTCTCGGTAGGGCGGCCCTGGCTAGCTCACGCGTTCCTACCAGACCAGTTTCCGCACCACCGTGTTCCCCGCGCGGTCGGAAATGATGAGAGTTGCGGTCGTGACTCTCGCCGAGAGGTGCGCACGGATCGTCCTGTGGCCGGCGATCAGCACCGTCCGACGATGCACCCCGCGGCCGACGATCGACATCGACGAGAGCTCGCTCACCCTGACCTGCAGCAAGTGAACGCGCCCGCTGCGCGTCGTGGAAAGTAGGAGCAGCCGCGGCCGGACGTTGTCCACCTTGAGGCGAAAGCCCTTTGAACACGCCGGCTGCCCCTTGACCAAGATGACCGCCCGCAATCGCGAGGAGCGGTTCGACGGAAGCTTCTTGGTTCGCACTACCAGCCGCACCAAGTCTCCCGTCCCCTCGGTCCCCGTCGCGACCACACGACCCGAGCCGGTCACGATCTCGCCGGTGATGCCTGCAGCGACGCTCGTCTCCACCGTGATCGCGACGTTCCGGTGAACCCAGTGCGTCGGGATCCGCTTGGCGAACTTGCACGCCGCATAGGTCGTTCCTCCGCCTCCGCCACCGGACGGTGGCTTGCACTCCGGCGCGCAGGACGAGTTCGGCGTCTGGAGGAACGGCGCCGCGAGATCGAGCGAAAGCTCCTTGATCGCGTAGTTCGGGCTCAGAGTGTCGGCCATTCCGTCCGAGTCGATGCCGGAGTACACGATGAGCCCCGTGCCGTTGCCGATGTTGCCCCGCGACCACGCGAGGACCCATCCACCATTCGGAATGCTTCTGTTCGCGGCCACGAGCCCTGGCGCCCAGTTCGTGGTGCCGGTCTGCATCGCATTCATGTGGTTGATCATGTGCTTGTCCGCCACGAGCTGGTTCGGGTCCAGGTAGTAGGGACTCGATGGGCTGTTGCTCGCGAGGAAATCCGTGCCGGTCGGGTAGGACACGACGGATGCACCGGGGAGCCCCTTTTCCCCGCTTGCCATAGTGGAGAAGGGGTGCACGAACGTCGAGTACGTCTGCGGTCCGGTGTCGTCAGCATCCCAGATGACGACCTTGTGCGTGGCCGCGAACGCGTTGATCGCCGCCTGACCCGCCGCGGGAATGTCACTCCAGCGGATCCCGTACAGAAAGACGGTGTCGTATGAGCTCAGCGCCGCAGGAGTGACCTCATTCGCAGGCAACTGGGTGAAGTGATACGCCGCCAGTTCCGGCGAGCTGACCGGCAAAGGCGGCACACCGTTGGTGTCCGGATAGGCCTTCGGTGCGAATCCGGGAATCACCGCGACCTGCGAGCTCGCACGCGTCTGTGCGGCGGCCCCGGGACTGTGAGCGGGGTACCCCAAGATCACCGCCGCCAGAACAAGACCCGCGATCCCCGCAATAAGGATCGGAGAGATGCGAAAACGGACCTGACTAGTCACCACTCTTGTCTGCCCCCTTCTGATGTCGCCAGTCACGGCCCGATGGACACCGGCCGTCGTTGCAGCGTAGTCCCCCAGCCGCTTGTTGACAAACGCCCGCTATCCCTCGAACGAGTGATTCAGACCATCGGGCCGCGAGACGTTGGAACGGGCGGAGAGATGCATGCGAGCCGGGACTGCCCGCAGCGTGGAGCAGCGCCTCTCGCGAGCGTGTCTTCTGGAGCGGCCCGTACCCCTTCACGGGCCGCTCCTCGATATCCGGAACCGCGTGCAAAGCTGCGGCGCGACTGCTACACCGGCGGCGGAACCCGAGAGCGGTGAGGGATGGCACCAACCAGCGGAGACGGGCTCGACGAGCTAGCGGAGGAGATGGAGAGCCCGGCCACCCCGGAGGTTGGGTCGAGGCGCTCGCGAGAGCAGAAGCGGCTTGCCGCAGCGCAGTCGCTCGGTGCCGACCTGGACGCAACCGATCTCCGGGGCAAGGTGCGGCATGGCGTCGGCTGGAAGCTGGCGACCGTGGTGCTCGGTCAGGGCAGCGAGGCGCTCGTCTCGATCCTGCTGGCGCACCTCTTGCTTCCGACTGATTTCGGGCTGGCAGGACTGGCGATCATCTTCGGCGGCCTCGCTCTGGGGCTCAGCGACATCGGACTCGGAGCGGCGATCATCCAGAGGAAGAGCCTGACCGAGGAGGATATCTCGACCGTCTTCTGGGTTACGGCGATGGTGGGGGTCGCACTGACCGTCCTCGGCATCGGGTTTTCTCCGCTGGTCGCCGACTTCTTCTCGAATCCCCAGGTCATGCCGTTGTTCGCGGTGCTCTCCATCAGCTTCTTGTTCGCGTCGCTGGGGCAGACGCAGAGGGCGCTCCTAACGCGCCAGATGAGCTTCCGCAGTCTCGAGCTGCGCAACATCGCCGCGACCCTCGCCGGCGCGATCGCTGCGCTGTTGGTCGCGCTGGCGGGGTTCGGTGCGTGGGCGATCATCGCGCAGGTCGTCTTCACCAGTGTCGTATCGACACTGATGCTGTGGACCGTCTCGCCTTGGCGACCGCGAATGACCTTCTCGCGGGAGCGGTTCCGGACGCTCGGTGGGTTCGGCTTCAAGACGCTCATGATGCGGAACCTCGTCTGGGTCAACTTGAACAGCGACAACTTGCTCGTGGGGCGATTTCTCGGCAGCACCGCGCTCGGCATCTATTCGGTTGCGTACAACCTCATGGTGCTTCCGTCGAGCAACATCACCGGGCCGCTCCGGGACGTCCTTTACGCAGCCTTCGCCCGCCTGCAGCATGATGCTCATCGCCTCGGAGAGGCCTGGTTGCGTGTCAACAACGTTGCCGGCTCCGTGCTGGTACCTGCGTTTCTCGGGCTGGCTGCGGTGGCTCCCGACTTCGTCCCCGTAGTGCTCGGCTCGCGCTGGCATGCCGCGATCCCCGTGCTCCAGCTTCTCTGCCTCGGTGGTGCCGTCGGCAGCTTGCAGGCGTTTAACGGACAGGTCTATCAGGCGCTTGGCAGGCCGGGCCTCTTCCTCCGCTTCACGTGCTTCGCCACCGCCGTGATGGTCAGCGCGTTCATCGTCGGACTGAAGTGGGGCGTCGTCGGGGTCGCGGGATCCTACGCCGTAGCCCGCACGATCATGCTGATCGTGAACAGCGTGCAGATGTCCCGGCTGATGGACTTCGATCTCTGGCGGATGACCCGCTCCTATCTGGCGGTGTTCTGCCGGGCGGGCGCGATGGGGGCGGTCGTCTTTGCGGCACGAAGCGCTCTCCTCCACCTGGGCGCACCCGTGGGAGTCCGCCTCGTCGTTCTCATCGTCAGCGGCACACTCGTCTACCTGGCATTGACCTTCCTTTTCGCGCCCGCGGTGGTGCGAGACGTCCGCGAGGGCCTGTTGCGCAGGCGTGTGGCCACCGCGTGACCAGCGAGTGGAGTGAGGCCGCCGCCGCCGTTGCTGCAGGAGACCGGGCTCAACCGGAACGGGCGACTCGCCCCGGGCGACTCCTGTGCGTGTACCAGCACGCGCCGACACCGGGTGCGCCCGGCATCTATCGCCACCGACGCTATTTCGCGGAGCTCGTCAGGCGCGGCTGGAGCGTCGACCTCGTTTCGACTCCGCGCAACTACATGACCGGGGAACTCCCCGCGTCCTACCGGAACAGGCCGACGATCAGCGAGACGATCGACGGTATTCGGCATCACTGGGTGTGGACTCCCGGTGATATCCATCGCTCCCGGGCCGCCCGCGTCGCCAACTACGCCGGCTTCGCCACGGCGGCTGCCCTCCGCTCGCTGACGCTCCCCAGACCGGACGTCGTGCTCGTGTCGTCTCCCCCGCTCCCGGTCGCCTCGCTCGGACCGTTGCTGGCGCGACGGTTCCGCTGCCCCTGGTTGCTCGAAATCCGTGACGTGTGGCCCGAGTCGGCCGCGTCGGTGGGGTGGCTGAGCGAGGAAGGCGTCACGTACCGCCTGTTGCTGCGCTTTGCCCACGCTGTCACGGCACGCGCCCCCGCCGTCATCATTCCGACCCCAGGGCTCGAGCCGCACGTCCGGAACCACGGCGCGAATACGATCCGCATCCTGCCCGGCATCGTCGAGGCTCGACCTCGGGACCCCGAGCGACGCCGACTCACGCGTGCCCGGCTGGGAATCGGGGAGGAGGAATGCGTCTTCCTCTACCTGGGAGCGATCGGGGTCGCCAATGGACTCGACCTTCTGGCGACGGCCGTCGAATCGCTTCCGGCCCACCTCGCGGCGCGCGTCGTCGTCGCGGGCGACGGCAGCGCGCGCCGCTCCTTCGCAGAAGCAGTAGCCGCCAGGGACCTCCGGCGAGTCAGGCTCCTGCCGCCGGTTTCCCAGGAAGAGGTAGGCGACCTGCTCGCCGCCGGAGACGTCGGGCTGCATCTTCTTCGCCCCGATCCGGTCTTCGCCTCTGCGTTGCCGACGAAAGCCCTCGAGTATCTCGGGGCGGCACTGCCGTTCGTGACGACCGTTCCCGGCCTGCCCTCCGAGGTGGCGGTCGCGGCCGGCGGCGCGGCGGTGACCTCGCCGGCCGAGCTCGCCACCGAGCTCGCTGCGTGGACGCAGATGGGGCCCGAACAGCGGCGAGCCCGCGGAGAGCAGGCCTTGCGCTACGGGCTCGAGCGCTTCGGGCTCGACCAGAGCGTTGGGCGCTTCGAGGCGTTGCTCGAGGAAATCCTCGCCGGCGCTACCCCAGCCGCTCAGTCGTAGGAGTCGGCGATCCTCGCAGGCTCACCCGTGGCTGCGGCTCCTGTGGCGGGAGAGCGCTCGCCCTGGAATACGACCAGCACCGTTCGCAGCAAGATGGCGAGATCGACCGTGAGGCTCCGGTGGCGGAGATACCAGAGGTCGTACGAGAGCTTCGTGGCCGTCTCCTCGGCGCTGGCGGCGTAGCCCTGCCGGACCTGAGCCCATCCGGTCAGCCCCGGCTTGACGAGGTGACGCCGTGTCCAGTACGGGACGCGCTCGCTGAGCTCGGCGAGGAACTCGGGTCGCTCCGGCCGCGGCCCGACGAGGGACATCTCACCGCGGAAGACGTTCCAGAGCTGGGGCAGCTCATCCAGCCTGAGCCGGCGCATGATGGCGCCGGCGCGGGTCAAGCGCGGGTCGTGCGCGGTCGCCCATACGGCCTCGCCGGACGACTCTGCGTCGGCGCGCATCGTCCGAAACTTGTAGATCGTGAAGAGTTTGCCGTGCTCGCCGAGCCTGCGTTGCCGCAGAATCAGCGGACCCTCGGTCTGATGCACGAAGGCGGCCAGCAGCGGAAAGAGCGGCAGCGTCAGTCCCAGCAGCACCGCCGCCCCGACGAGGTCGAGTGCACGCTTGAGCCCGCGCGAATAGCGACGTTGATAGAGGTGGAGCACGCTCATGAACCACTCGTACCGAAGATCCTCGATCGGGACGCGACCGAAGGCGTACTCGTAGAACTCGGCCAGGCGCACGACGCGGAACCCTGCCTGTGCCGCATCGAGGATCCTGGAAAGGGTCGGGGACGACTTCCGGCTGGCCGTCAGCACGACGAGATCCGGCCGGAACCGGTTGATGATCGAGTCGAGTTCCTCCGACCTCCCCAGTATCAGGGCGTTGGGATCGTCCTGCGGGTCATGGTCGTCTTGGACCACCCCTATGAGCTCGTACCCCCAGCCGCGGCCGCGCCGAAGGTCTTGCAACAACGTCCCGGCGTCGTCCGTCTTGCCAACCAGGAGCAGCCGCACCGCCGGTGCGACGTGACGGAGGACATACGTCTCCCAGAGCGCGCCGAGTCCGAAGACGACCGCCGCGAGGCCCAGGGTCTGTCTCGCGGGAACGTGCGCCGCCGGAACCCACGAGGACACGACCGCAGATGCCGCGACCGCGATCAGGACGCAGCGACCAACGGCGACGCGCGGTCCAAGTGCCGTCAGCGAGGGCCCGCCGAGACCATGACCGATCGACATCGCGGCAGCCCAGACTGTCGCCTGGATGAGCGCGGCAAGGGCCGCCTCCCGCCAGGTGGTGCCCGTCGAGACGAAAACGACGGCAGCCACAGGCACTACCGTGACGATGAGCCGCCCGGCTTCGCGGATGGCCGCTGCGCGACGGGGAGGTAACCGCCGCGGCGGCGCGCTATCCCCTTCGCGAGCGCGCACGCTACAACGATTCTAGGTAGGCGAGCTCCTCCCCAAACCGATACGAAAGTACTGGCGGTACCTGGCCACTCGGCGCCTGGGATGGGCCGCGACCTCTCCGGCGAGGTTTCCGAGGAACGGAATCCGGAAAGACGGCGGCACCGACGTTCGGCTCAGAGGGGGGAAATGTACGAGGAGTGCGTTGAGCGGCTGGTGTCCTCCGAGGCGTCCGGGGCGGCGAGTGTCGATGCCTGCGGAGGGTCGAGGCCGAGCGGACGCAGGCGCTCAAGCGGGATCTTCTTCGTTGGGACGGTGCTGCTCACCCAGTTGTCGTGGTTGGGCGCTTTGGCGTATGCGGGATTCCGGCTGCTCTGAGGCGGTGCCGCGCTAGAGCGCGCTCCGCCGACTTCGCGAGGTCAGCGCGCACCCTTACCGCCGACCGGGGGCGTCACCGTCGATCGTGTCGTGGGCGCTCGCCACAGCCTCCGAATACAGCCGCTCGTACAGGCTCTCGATCCGGGAGACCGTCTGCTCGAACCTGAATCCGTCGCGCTGGCGGCGTTGAGCTGCCTCGCCCAACCGCTGTCGCTCGAGCGGATCGTCGAGCAGGCGGGCTATCTCGTCGGCGAACGCGGCGTAGTCACGCGGGGGCACCAGGAGAGCTTCGCGGTCATGCTCGAGGATCGCGGGGATGCCGCCGACGCGGCTGGCGACGATCGCCTTGCCGGCCGCCATCCATTCGAGCACGGCGAGCGGCATTCCTTCGAAGCGAGATGAGCAGACGAGCACGTCCATGGCCGCCAGGAGATCGGGCATCTCTTCGTTCGGCCGATGTCCCAGGAAGAGCGCCGGGACGCCGAGTTCTCTCGCAAGACGTTCCAGGCGCCCACGCTCGGGTCCGTCACCCACGACGACGAAGCGAAGTCGGGGGCGTCGCGGCGCCAACCTTCCCAGCGCGCGCAGTGTCGTCTCGAGCTCCTTCTCGGGCCGCAGGCCGCACACCGTTCCGACCACGGGGTCCGAGACCTCGAGACCGAGGTCCTGCCGAACACGGGTGCCGTCGCCGACCGGACGCTCGGGGATTCCGTTCGGAATGAAGACAACCTTTTCGGCAGGGATACGCTCGAGCTCGATCATCCGCGTCCGATCGGTCGGGGAGACGGCGACGATCGCATCGGCGCGGCGCCCGATCAGCTCACGATCGACGAGGCGGCGAAACGCGCCCTCGTACGACCACGAATGCTCGTGCGCGAGCAGAACCGGGAAGCGGCTCCGAGGCCTGAGCACCGCCGCCCACAGATTCGAACCGAACTTGTGCGCGTGCACGACGTCGATCCTGCCGCTGCGCAGGAGCCGGACGAACGGGCGCCACCGCCACACGTCGACCTTCGAACGGCGTCCCAGCTCGAGCACCTCGACCCCCTCTGCGCGAGCCGTTTCGAGGTGCCGCGGGTCAGAGGGGCGAGTCGAGCAGATCAGGCTTTCGAAGCGGTCGCGATCGAGGCCCAGGGCTATCCGCGTCGCCACGGTTTCCGCCCCTGCCGTCATCAACCCGTCGATCACGGTGAGAACGCAGAGCCTCGGCTGACTGCGCAACTCGGACACGGCTCAAGCGTCTCCCGGATACCGGGTCGGGCTCATCGGGCATCATCCGTTTCTGGCTCGTTCGGGACGGGACGCGTTTCCGCGCCGACCATAGCGAGAGAATGACCGACTTCAGCGGGCCGCGAAGACCGCCGCGGAAAGCGCTCGCCCGCTGCGAGGGCGCACCGCGACGAGGTGTGCGTAGACGATGTAGCGGTGGGTCGCGAAGAAGCGCGGGTGACATGCCTGCAGCGCGAGCAACTCGTGCCGCGGCGACCGCAGGACTCCCAGATCGGTAGCGGGAACGATGATGTGACGCACGGCGCGGTAGAGGAAGGTGCCGTACGGCATTTCGATGCGGATCGGATCGCCGGGCTGGATCGCGTCGATGTGCGAGAAGGGAGCAAGGAAGGTCGTCCGGTGCCCCGCGATGTAGACAAGGCGATTCTCGCCGGGCATGTAGGTTCGGAGGTCTCGACCCGGACCGCGTCGCAGTGAAGCCTCGTCGGTGCCGTTGACGAGCACCATGTTCAGGCCCAGACGCGGGATGATGATCCTGCCGATGGCCTGCCCGACCGTCGCCGTCTGGCGAAAACGGGCCGCTGCCCGCGCGATCGACCTGGCTTCGGCGACCGGCGATTCGCGTCGCGCCAGCTTTGGTCCGGGGTCTATCGCGAGCTCGTGGCGAAGCTGTTGGGCGAGCTTGTGCTGCTCCCAGGTGGTGTACAGGGCGGTCGCCGGGTCCTGCCAGCGCCAGACGACCAGGACCCAGACCAGGACGAGCAGCCCGATGACCGTGAGAACGACCCCGAAAAGTCGAGCAAACCGGCGCATTGGAGCTAGGGTTCCCCTTCCAATCCGAGGCAAAGGTTACGCACGACTGACCGCGAGCAAGTGTCTTCGCGTCGGTGTTTCTGACCACTGGGAAGGGGGAGGCGGACGAGGTGTCGGAGGGTAGTCCGGAGGTGACCTCCCAGCCGGCATGGAGTGTTTCGGATGACCGGGAGCGCGAGCGGCCCTCGGGTCGTGTCGAGCCCTGTCCCCCAACCGCCCGTCCGAGCGAAGGCGAGGGTCGTTGAGTCGCATCGGGCGAAGCAACTCGTTCTGGCCGAGTCCCACCCAACGCGCCTTGCTGGAGGTCGTCCTTGGGCCGCGCGAGCGTGCTGCAGAGCGCTGGCGGGCGCTCCAGCCGCTCGACGTGGAGGCGTTGGAGCCGGGGAGCTTCGCGTTGCTGCCTCTGCTCTACGAGTGTCTGGGCGAGGTCGCCCCGCATGATCGCCAGCTGCCGCGCCTTTCGGGGACCTACCGGAATGTCTGGTATCGGAACCAGCTCCTGCTCGACCGCCTGGGGGTGCTCCTGCCGCTCCTACGCCAGCGCGCTCACACCGACCCCTTGCTCGTGGGCGGACTGTCCGCGGCCCTCCGTTGGTATGCCCGACTCGGTCTGCGTCCCGTAGCGCAGCTGGAACTCGTCGTCGAGCGGGACGCAGCGCAGGACGCCGTGCGGGTTGCCGGCTATGCCGGTTGGCAGGCGACGGGAAGTGAGCAGGTTCGTACGAGCCTGCGCGACCCAAGCGGACGGGTCCTCGTCATCCATCACGGCGCACCCGCCGTCGTGGCGGCTCCGCTCGGCGACGAGGGGGTACGTGGCCTGCGCGACCGCGCCCTCGCGCTCGACGACGTCGAGGGGGCGCCACTCGTACTGGAACCCGTAGATGAGCTCATCTTCCTTTGCGCGACAGGGGCGCGGACAACCTATCCGCCGAGCTGCCAGTGGCTGATCGACGTCCACAACCTCCTCGTCACCGAGCCGCCACCGGCGGACGGGCTCGCCGATCGAGCGGTGCGCCTCCACCTGGCGGAGCCGCTGCGAGCGACCCTCGGCTACCTCGCGGGTCTTCTCGCACCCGGGGAGCGCGGCGAGCATCTCGCCGCCTTGGACGCACACCCCGCCTCTCGCCGGGCTCGGTTCGCGTTCGTGCTCTCCGGGGTCGGCAGCCCAGCGTTGGTGGGACCTGCGCAAACGCTGGCGGCGCACCTGGAAGCGACCGGAGACCAGTCGCTGGCGCACGTCGTAACGCGACTCCCCCGCAGCCTCCAGGAAACCTGGGGCGCGAGCAGCCCTCTCCAGGTCCCGCTGCTGGCGACGCGGAAGACGCTGCGCCTGGTCGCGAGGCTTCTGCCTCAGTCGTCAGCCACGAAGCGAAGCCGCTCCGCGTCGTCGTGAGCCTCGAACCCGAGCTCCTCCTGGGCGTTTGCGAGGTCCCAGAACCGCCAGCGGTTTGCCGAGACCCCGTAGTAGATGCCGTAGCGGTGTTCAAGTGGCGCTCGGAGCGCGCAGTCGACGAGGCGGACGAGATCGGCGTGGGAGAGAAGGGTCGCGAAGTGGCGCGGGGTGTGGGGCCGGTCGTCGGCGAGGACCGTCCCGATCCGGAGGAAAAGGCACGAGATGCCATGCTCCTCTGCGTAGAGGCGCCCGGCAGCCTCGGCGAAAGCCTTCCCGACCCCGTACGCGCTGTCGGGGCGGATCGGCCAGTCCGATCGGATCAGTGGGATCGAGGCGGGATCGACCCCGTGGTAGGTGCCGGCGACGATCGACGCGTAGGGTTCATCCCGCTCGTAGAGCCCCGTCACGTGATTGGAACTCGCGAACACGTAGCGGCGGACGCCATGCACACGGGCAGCTTCGAGCACGTTGATGCGAGCCTGCATGTCTTCCTCGACCTTGTCCCACGGCAGATCGACGGCGGGGCGGGCCGCGAGATCTATGACCGCCTCGACGTTCTCGAACGCCCGGCGCATGGACCGCGCTTGCCGAACGTCGGCGCGGACGATGCCGCGCGTTTTGTCAGGACGGCGATCGACCCCGCGCAGGGAATGCTCACCGGCGAGCCCTCGCCAGAGGATGTTGCCGATGAGGCCGTTGGCGCCCGTCACGAGCACGCGCACGAGGAGGCAAGTCTTACAGCACGGTCACTCGCGACGCCCCAGGCTCCCGGGCAGACTGAGAAGAGCAATGGCCGCTGAGGGATTGTGGGAGGGCGTCGACCGGTTGCTTTCGCGGCTCGATCCGGAGCTGGCTTGTGCCCACGGACTCGGTCCGCTCGCCGCTCGCCGGCTCCGCATCCTCGGGGACCCGGTTCCGGAGCAGCTTGCGCGGGAGGAGAGGTCGGCCCGCGCGGCGGTGCTGGTCGCACCGGCGCTTCTGGCCCGCATCCGAGAGGCCTATGACGGTCCGCTGCTTCTCATGAAGGGCCCGGAGCTGACCAGCCGTTATCCGGGCGAGGCGCGCCGACTCGCCGATCTCGATCTGCTTGCGGGTGACGCGGAGCTGGCACAGCAGGCTCTACGCGGCGCGGGCTTCGACCTGCGGCCGGGCCAGGTTGGGCCTGACTACAACCTCCACCACCACCTGCACCCTCTGGAGTTGCCGGGAATCGCCCTGCCGATCGAGGTGCATCGACGAGTGGCCTGGCCGCGCGGTCTGGAGGGCCCACGGAACGAAGAACTGTTCGAGGCGGCCGTGCCTGCCAGCATCGGAATCGACGGGATCCTCACCCCCGACCCGCATCACCATGCCATCCTCCTCGCGTCGCATGCGTGGAGAGAGGTGCCGATGCAGAAGCTGCGCGCACTCGTCGACGTGCTCGCGTTCACCGACGACGACGAACGCGAGGAACTGGCCGATGTCGCGCGTCGCTGGAAGTTCGAGCGAGCATGGACTGCCACCCTCGCCGCCGCAGATTGGCTGTTACGCGACGGGGAAGAGCCAGGTTTCGTCCGCTATTGGGCTCGGTACGTACGCGAACTGCGGGATCCGACGGTGTTCGAGATGCACTTGCAGGTGTGGCTGTCTCCATTCACGCTGGCTCCGCCACGCACCGCAGTCCGGCTCTCGGCGTCGGCCGCGCTGCGCGACCTCCGCCCTCGTCCGCAGGAGGGGTGGGCGATCAAGGCCCGAAGGACAGCCCATGCCGTCCTCCATCCGCTGGCCGCGAAATCCGAGCACGACCGTCGAGTCCCTCGCGCCCGTTGGCGGCGACAGCCGACGAGCAAGGCTGGGTCCCGCGGAGCACCAAAATAGCCCGTTCGGCCGATGTGGCCGTCATGATTTCGGTCGATGATGCAACCGTGACGTTGGCTTCTCTCATGGCGCTCGTGGTTCTCTGTTGGCTCGGGGTCGCGGTCGCAGTCGGTACGATCGTCGGTCACAGCATCGCGTTCGGCACCGGCAGCGATTCCGAGTAGCGGCTTCCCGGTCGCGGCCTGCCGGACGCCTGCAGGTTTTGGTCAACCGCCGATCGTGGAGAATCGAGTTCTAGTCGTGGAGAAGGGGGATTGAGCGGGAGTTTCGAGCCGGAGACGGGACGTGTGCGCTACTGGCACGCATTGCGCACGCACCGCCTGCTGATCTTCGCCGTCACAGCGGTCGCGCTGTGCGCCGCCTTGCTCGTCGTGGCAACGGCGACGAAGCGTTACGACGCCGAAGCGGACATCCAGATCCAGCCCCTTCCCACCTTCAACACCAACGCGCTTCAGGGGCTTCCCCTTTTCGTTCAACCGGCCGACCAGTCCTCAGCCGCAGTCGGCGCAGCCAACGTCTTCTCGTCCTCTCCGTATCGCGGAACCTTTGAGGGAAGACTCAGCGCGCGCGGCGAGCACGCGACGATCAACATCACCCCGCTCTCGCAGGCCGACGTCGTCGCGCTACAGGTGAGTGCAGGCAGTGGGGCCCTCGCCGCGAAGGTGGCCAACCAGTTCTCGGCCTTCGTCGTCGCCAAGCGAAAGGTGCTCTTCCAGAACACTCTCGCGCAGAAGCTCGCCCAGATCGGCGTCCAGCTGAAGTCGACTCCGGTGCAGAGTGCGCAGCACGCGACTCTCGCCGCCACGCTCGCCGAGCTGAAGACGTTCGTCGGCGCGGCGGATCCGACGGTGATCGCGCTCACGCCGGCGGCCGCGCCTTCCGCCCCTTCGTGGCCCCGCCCGAAGACGACGATCGCGGTGGCCCTTGCCATCGGCTTGCTGCTGGGCATCGCGGCGGCGATGACGCTCGAGGTCGTGAACCCTCGGTTCACGCGAGAGGACGAGCTGACGCGCGCCCATCGGCTTCCTGTTCTCGCGCGGATGCCGCGGCTCTCTTCGCGGGCAATCCACAACTACTTCCTCGGCCGCGCACCGCTTCCCCGCGAATCCTGGAAGGCGTACCGCACATTGCGAGCCGTCCTCTCCAATGCCGGCGGGAAAGGTGACCGCTTTCCGACGTCGATCCTGGTCACGAGCGCGGGCCCAGGCGACGGGAAGACACTCACGGCGGTCAACCTGGCCATCGCGCTTAGCAGCGCAGGTTTGAGCGTCACCTTGGTCGACGCCGACCTACCCCGACCGATGGTTGGAACGATCTTCAACGTCGTCGGCCATCGCGACGGTGTCGTCCACCTGCTGAACAACCCGGGAGCGGCGGAGACCGGCGCCGTCCCTGCACCGCTGCACGCGCGGCTGAAGCTCCTGCTCGCCAGCGAGGAGCAGATGCACGAGCTTCACCTCTTCGAGACCCAGCGGATCCGGCAAATGCTGGAGCGGCTGGGAAAGGACAGCGACGTGGTCGTCGTCGACTCGCCCCCGCTCCCCGAGGTCGCGGAGGCGGTCGCGCTGGCGGACGCGTGCGAGGCGGTGATTGCCTGTGTCCGGATCGGCCACACGCGTCGCGACAAGCTCGCCGAGATGCGCGACCTCCTCGGACGGCGGGGTGTAACCCCACTCGGCTTCTTCGTCACCTTGCGGCGGCCCGCTCGAGGCCAGAGCCATGGGTACGACGGCTATCCCGGCACGTTGCCGGTCATCCCCGGCGACTACCTCCTCTCGCCGCAGGAGCCACTGCCCTCCGCCGACAACACCTGACCTCCCGTTGTACGGCGACGCTCGTCCAGCCCCCAGGTCGATGGGGCTAGGCCGTGGGTGACACGGCAGCATCCGCAACGCGTTTCGTGATCTTCGCGACACAGCGGACCGGGTCGACCTGGCTCACGGACATGCTGGACTCGCATCCGGCAGTCGCGTCCTACGAGGAACTGTTCCTACCCGCCGAGGATCACCGGAAGACGTGGGGCCGCTCGGACCGGGAGTTCTTTCACGAGTACTACGACCGCCACGTCGCCGGCCGGCGGTGGCCGCTGAGCGTCCCGTTCTTCTCCTTGCGATATCTCGAGGAGCTGTACGCACCTCGACCGGGTATCGAGGCGATCGGTCTGAAGCTCATGTACAGCCAGGTGAAGCGCTACCCGTGGCTCCTCGCCTACATGGTTCTACGTCGGGTTCGCGTGTTGCACCTCGTTCGCACGAATCTGCTCGACGTCGTCGTGTCGCAGGAGACCGCCCGAGCTCGGAGGCAGTATCACGCGTACACCTCCGCGGCTGTCGACCACTCAGCCGTGGATCTGAGAACGGATCAGCTCGTCTCGCAACTCCAGAGCTTGCAGCGATCGGTCGACGCGATCCGGTTGCTCTTGCGACTGTTGCCGGCTCCAAGCCTCGAGATCAGCTACGAGGATCTGAGCAGCGGCGACGATGCACTCGACGACGCGTTCGAGTTTCTCGGCGTGGCGCCACAGAGCGTCACCTCGCGCTTCGCGAAGCTCAACCGCGGTCCGAAGCAGACGCTGATAGCCAACTACTCCGACGTCGAGCGCGCCCTGCGCGAGACACCCTTCGAGCGCTTCCTTGCCGAGTGAGTTCCAGAGGGCGTTCGACCCTCGGAAGGGCTGATCAGGCGGGGCTAGGATTGAATCCGGGCCCTGATACCCCGCTGGTCGGCGCAACGATGGACTCCGCAACAAACTCCTGCTCAAACGATGTTCGCTGAAGCTCGTTCCCGCCTGGACACCGAGCTCCGCACCGCGGCGGCGGTCGCCTCCGCCACCACCGGCGTCGCCCTGCTGCTCGGTGCGCTGACGGTCTATTCGCCCAAGATGGCAGTCGGCTTGGTGCTCGGCGCGGCGTTCGTCGTGGTTGCCGTCTGGCGGCTCCCGGTCGCGATCGCCGCCTTCATCGTCATGACGCTTCCCGAGCATCTACCGGGGTCGTTCGGAGCCGGAGACACGCTCGCTAAGCCGGTTGGGGCCCTGATCCTCCTGGCGTGGGTCGGATACCTGTTCGTGCACCGTGGCCAGGTGCCGTTACTCCCGCGCGATCACCCGCTGTTCTTCTGGGGTATCACCGTCTTCCTCCTTCTCGGAGGAGTCTCGGCTCTGTGGGCGACGGACGTCTCCCAGACGCGACACGATCTCGGCCGGTTCCTGCAGGTCGCGGCTCTCCTCCTCGTGGTCTACACGGCCGGCTCGAGCCGGACCGGCTTCCGCACAATGATGCAGGGCTACCTCCTCGCGAGCGTTGTCACGTCGGTGTACAGCCTCTCTCATGGCGCCTATGTCGGCCAGGGACGGCTCGCGACTCTCTTCGACCCCAACTACTTCGCGGCAGCGCTGCTGCCCGCGCTCGCTATCGCCGTGTTCCTCATCGCCACCAGCGACAAGTGGCTGACGCGCTGCCTGGCGTTGGTGATCCTCGGCGTCGATCTGACCGCCTTCGTGCTCACCCAGTCGCGTGGCGGCATCGTCGGCCTCGCTGTCACACTGGTACTCGCGGTTCTGCTCGCCGGCCGAGCCCGGCCGCGAATACTCGCTTTCGTACTCGTGCTCGCTGCCGCCGGCCTCGGCTACTACTTCGTCTACAAGCCTGCGCACATATTCCAGACCGGGACGCGCAGCGGTCTCTCGGCGGAGAGTTCGGGCCGGCTCGACGAGTGGCGCGTCGCAACCCGCATCTTCGAAACGCACCCGCTCGGCGGGGTGGGTCTGGGTAACTACACCACCGTGGAACCGAACTACACGACGCAGAACATCAATCTCCAATTCAGCTCGTTCATCCTGCGCTTCCGCCACGTGGCGCACAACACGTACCTGCAGGTCGCCGCCGAGCTCGGCATCGTCGGCATCCTCCTCTTCCTCGGCATCCTGGCGGCTCCGTTCCGGCTCGCCACGAAGGCGCTCGCCTCAGTCCGTCGGCTCAGCGACCCGCTCGAGTTCTACGTCTGTGGGCTGATAGCCGGCGCGGGGGGCCTGGTGGTCGCCTACATCTTCCTCACGGCGGAATGGGAGAAGCAGCTCTGGCTCATTCTCGGTTTGCTCGCGTGCGTTCCGAACGTACTCCGGCCCCCACGAGCCGAGCTCGACGAGAGCTAGGTGACGCGAAAAGTGGCGCGCGTGGCGACACGCGAACCGCACACTCAGGGGCGGAGCTGACGCGATGGGTCGCTCCTTCGTAATGCGATCGCTCGTTTGACGACCGTCTTCGAGGGCGATACGGTCCGAAGGGCAACGCATCTGCGGCATCGAAGCCGATGACAATGCGCTGGCAGGAACGGCGGGTCGAGGACGACCTTCTGAAGCGCGAGCTGCTGCTCCGCCTCAGAGCCGCGCATCGCGGCCTTCCGGGAAGCGCTATTCCTGCGAGCGACCATTTCCGTAGTCGGGTCAGGCGCATGCTGCTGCGCCATCCGATCTTCGCCTTCAAGTACTGCCGCCTCGCGATCGAGCTCGGTCTCGGGCGCAACGAGAGCCGCGACTTCCCGGCCGGCGGCGTAGGCGGCGCTCTGACGGACCTGGTCGTCGCAGCCGATCTCGACACCCAGCCCACGGCACCGGCGCGAGGAGGCGTTGCGTGGCCCACGTTGACCTTCGGTCCCCACGGAGCAGACATGCTCCAACCGGCTCCGCCGCGACGCGCCGCCCCTCGTCGGGGCAGGCAGTTCAAGCGGAACGTCGGGTTGCGCGGGGAGCTCCTTGTTCGGAGGTTCAGATCCGCGATTGCCGTCTCGCTGGCGCAGATCGAGCGGCAGAGCCGGGCGCTGCAGACGCGCGTCATCCGGCTCCGACCGATGTATGCGTCGACGACGGCCCGAGTGCAGCTGAATCTGCGGCGTCGCCGGTCGGTCGTACACGCGCGCCTCATCCACGCGAGGACGAGCTGCGGAGTAGCGATGACCGCTCTCATGGCGGCTGGACGAAGGTTGCTCCTGTTCTCGTCCGCGCTCCTCGGCCGCATGCAGCGGGCCTGCAGAGCAGCGCTCCTTCGGACGATGGTCGAGCTGAGGCGGCAGTCGCGGCTGCTGCACGCGATATTGGTCCGCCTCGCGCGGACCACCAGACGCCGGCTTTCACTTCTGGTGGTGGAGCTGCGGCTGCAAAGCCAGCTGATGTCCCGACGCCTCGGTCG
>Ga0070717_10001297_pt1 | contig 17110 bp, 11 predicted proteins | sample LARL113metaG_FD_71366 | JGI IMG/M metagenome (GOLD analysis project Ga0070717, IMG submission 71366) | Corn, switchgrass and miscanthus rhizosphere microbial communities from Kellogg Biological Station, Michigan, USA - LAR L11-3 metaG | ecosystem: Host-associated > Plants > Roots > Rhizosphere ... | reverse complement strand
GGCCGGATACGAATCCTGGCATCCGCGCACGCGTTGACGCACCTGCGGCGATCATCCGCAAAAAACAGCGGTCCTAAACTCATTGCTCGGAACAGGGATCTTCGCGCTTCAGGTTTCGCCTGGGTCGCCCGCGAGCCGAAGCTCATGTGTGGGGCAAAGGGGGCGCGCATCCCTCCTGAGATCAATAGATTACCAGAGCTCCACCGGGATATGCCAGCAGCATTTCCGGCGCGGAGCGATGTTTTTCCCTGGAGCCTCCGCCAGCGGCCGGCGAATTCCGCAGATTCGCCCTTTATGCTCCTGAAATATAGACGCATTTGCGTGCGGTTTGGGCTCACAATTTCCAGGAACAGGACAGGTAAGCCCACGGAGATCATTGACCGGCTTGGGGGCCACGCTTATAGTCGTTTATCGATATATCGATGATCGGAGCAATATGCCGAAACGCAAGCTCGATCCACTCCCCGCCGCAGCCTTCCAGATCCTGCTGTCGCTCGCTGAAGCCGACCTTCACGGCTACGCCATCATGCGCCAGGTGGAAGAGCAAACAGCCGGCAAGGTCCGCCTTGGCCCAGGAACCCTCTACAGTTCCATTCAGGCCCTGCTGGAAGAAGGACTGATCGAGGAAGTGCAGCGCGAGCAAGCCGCCGACGCCCTGCGGCCACAGAAAGATCGCCGCCGTTTATACCGCCTCACCTCCGCCGGCAGAAAGGTCGCCCGCACCGAAGCTGAAAAGCTCGCCGATATTCTGCGCTTCGCCCGCGCCCAGAAGATCCTCCGGGGGGAATATGTCTGAGAAGATCTTTGCGTGTTTGCTCCGTCTCTATCCCGCGCGCTTTCGAAAGCGGTATCAGGCCGAAGCGCTCCAACTCCTCCAGGACCGCCTCCGCGAGGAACAAGGGTGCCTCCGGAGACTGCGCCTCTGGGTCCACCTTCTGACCGATCTCGCTTCAGGCCTACCCCAGGCATACAGGAATACCTACGCGACCGCAGAGGCGACCGGAGCCTGGCAGACGGCTACGGGGCTTCCCGCGTTCCGCACCCTCGAAGACGAGCCGCTCCGGCCGGGGTCGGTTGTGATGGGTGGGATCTTTGCGGTCGCCGCGCTCGCTCTTTTCATCTTTGTGATGAACCATGCCCCCGCCTGGCATCCATTCTTCGGCGCCGTCGGGCGCCTGGGCGCCGCACCCGCCGGAAGCGAGAGCAACCCCGACGTTCAGGCGATGGCAGAAAAGATAGAGAAGCAAATCCGGAGCGCCAGCCTGCTGCAAAAGTGCTCCTTCGAAAAGCTCGAACTCCATCCCGGCAACATCGGTTACGTCAAGCTAGACTGGTTCCCTGATCCGGCTTCGTGCCGTGACATTGCCGAAGCCGTCATGCAGCGTTTGAACGAAACCGACGCCGTGATCTTCGATCTGCGCGACTGCACCGGTGGCTACCCCGAGATGGTGCGCCTGATGGCAAGCTGGCTGTTTGACCATCCGGTCGCCTGGTACAACCCGCGCGCGACTTCCCCGTCCGAGTCGGTGACAAGCTCTCCCGTTCCGGGAAGCCGGCTGGCCGGCAAGCCGGTCTTTATAGTCACCTCGTCGCGCACGTTTTCCGGAGCGGAGCACTTCACCTACGACCTCAAGTTGCTCAAGCGCGCCACCATTGTTGGTGGGACCACCAGTGGCGCTTCCCACGCCCGCCCCGGAACGCCGATTCGCCCGATCGCAGATACCGATCCCAAGCCAGCTTGGGAAGGCAAGGGCGTACAACCAGACGTGCGGGTCAAGGCTGCCGATGCTCTGGAGACCGCCGAGAAGCTCGCGCTCGCCGCCATCCATCAGGATTAGAGACCTGCCCACGGAAATTTATTGGTGATTGTTCCGATGCAGATCCCGGAGCGCCCGGTCCAAATCCATTTTCTGCTTCGACAGAACAGCCACTTCAGCAAAATCTCCGCGCCGCTCCGCCTCCGCGATCAGCCCCCGCAATTCCCGCTGCCGGCTCTCGATCCCCTGCTCCTGGATCTGCTGCACCGAACTGGCGACCTCGGACTCCTCCGGGGGGCGTGTTTCTCCCAGGAGCGCCTTCGCCAGCAGCGCCCGCTGGGCCGGGTCCTCGACTACGTCCATCGGGTCCCTGGCTTGCCGGTCAGCCAACGCCCTGAGAGCCGGAAAGACCCCGAGTTGCTCAAACCAAGCGGGTTGCTGTAGCAGTGCCTGCGCTGCCAGCCGGCGCGTCCCCTCGTGTTCCGAATCGACGATCGCCAGCGCCCGTAATAAGACCCGCTCCACCTCGGTCAGCCCCGCCGTCCGCACCTCCACGTGGTCCCGCCGCCGCAGCGCCGCCTGTCGCAATTCCTCGCGCAGAACCGCTGAGTCAATCCCCAGTTTCTGCGCCGCATCGGCCGCGAACTGGTCCCGGGCCAGCTTCTCCGGAATCCGCCGGATGTGCGGCAGCAGGAAGTTCATTGCCTTCACCTTCTGGTCTGCGTTCCCTCCCGGAAAAGCTGCTCGCGCGCGCTCGATCAGGTAGTCGGCCTGCCATTTCGCGCCTCGCACCGCCTGCGAATACGGCTCCACTCCCCGTTCGCGGATGTACCGGTCCGGATCCAGCCCGCCATCCAGGGTCACGATCTTGATGGAAAACCCCTCCTCGGTCAGGAGCGCAATCGATTTCTCGGCCGCGTTTGACCCCGCCGCATCCGGGTCGAAATTGACCACGACATTCGAAGTATGCCGCTTCAGGATGGCGACCTGCTGCTCCGTGAAGGCGGTTCCGCTGGTCGCAATCACGTTCTGGATCCCGCGCAGAAAGACCGAGATGCAGTCCATCTGCCCCTCGACCAGCAGCGCAAACCCGGCCTGCCGGATCACGCTCTTGGCCTTGTCCAGGTTGAAGAGCACCTGTCCCTTCGAGTAGAGCGCCGTCTCCGGCGAGTTGATGTACTTCGGCCCCGCCTTCTCGCCCGTCTCGAGCGTCCGCGCCGTAAAGGCGATCACCCGCCCGCTCTCGTTCGCGATCGGGAACATCACCCGCTTCCGGAACCGGTCGTAGAGCGGCCCCGGCGTCCCGTCACCCTGCTCCTTGGCGCTGAACAGGCCGGAGGCCCGCAGCGTGGCATCGTCCGCCATCCGGCGCAGAAGCTCTTCCAGCGCGTGGAAGCTGTCCGGCGCGTAGCCGATATGAAATTTCTTTATTCCTTCCGGACTGAGTCCGCGGCCGCCCAGATATTCCCGCGCCAGCGCCCCTTCGGGTGCCTGCAACTGTTCCTCAAACCAGGCAGCCGCCGTCTCGTGCAGTTCCAGCAGTTTCGCCCGCAGTCGCGCCTCAGCCGCTTCCTCCGGCGACGAGAACTCCCGCTTGGGCAGCGGAATCCCGCACTTCTGGGCTACGATCCGCACCGCCTCGCGAAAGGAGACATTCTCGATCTTCACCACGAACGTAAATACGTCGCCCGAGGCCTGGCACCCAAAGCAGTAGTAGAACTGCCGCGCGGCGTTCACGTTAAACGAAGGCGTCTTTTCGTTGTGAAAGGGACACAGACCCGAATAATTCTGAGCCCCGGCCTTGCGCAGTCGGATGTACCCCTCGACCACCTTGACGATGTCGGCCTGCTGCTTCACGCCTTGTGCGAAGTCGGACACGGGACAGGATGCGTTGATTCGAGGATACGGTTTTGCGCGAGCCGGGTGTGTGCAAAACTGGACTGTCGCCCGCGCGTCGGGAAGGGGCACTGAAATATTTCAGATACATTGCGCGGTTAGTATGCTCCCGATGCGGGCTCGCTTCGCCGCTCGCAGGATCTCGATCTTTTCCGGAGAAAACTACATGACCGATCTCGGTTCGCTCCCATTTCCGCGCTTCTGCTACCTCGAGATTCCGGCCACCGACCCGCGCAAATCCGCGGAGTTTTACAAAAACGTCTTCGGCTGGAACATCCGCGGCGGCGACTCGGACCGGCCCAGCTTTGACGATCCCAACAACGTGAGCGGCGCATTTGTAACGTATCTGAAGCCCGCCCAAGCGCGCGGCATTCTTCCGTCCATCTGGGTCAAGGACATCCAGTCATTCGTGGCCAAAATCACGGCGCACGGCGGAGAGATCGTGGAACAGCCGCGCCCCGACGAGCCCGGCAGCGTATGCCTGATCGCCACTTTCCGCGATCCGGGCGGAAACACCCTGCGCATCTACGAAGAGCCCGGCAATTAACTCGACGTAGCCAAGGAGTAACGCGACACGCGGACGTCGAGTTTAGCCGTGCTCCATTCGGAAACCGTTGCGTACACAGGAGTTACAAACGTCGGTTTGGGGCTTTGCGGGGTGGATTTTTCGCCGTAAGCGATTGATCTTACCCCCCTTACCTCCACCAATTTCGCCAAAAGCGGGCAGGGGGAGGGGGTGGCCGTATTTTGACGTTTTTCTATTGAGCCGATTAGGGTTAGGTATCTCCTTTATGGCTCGTAAGCCCACAGATATGCGACTTAAGCTGCTTGTTGAAGCCGCTGCATCGGTTCGGATGGCGCGGTGATTTCACCGGTTCGCAGCACCTGATCCCGACCCGAATGGGATCGGATTGGTTATGGACGCTACTCCTTGATCTTGCATTTCCATTATGCGCGTCGGAGGGGTAATTATATGCAAACTAATTTGGGAAAATTATTGAATGGAATGAATCATTTACGGCGATATCGGGGCGAGTGGGGCTTGACAAAAAACTGGGGTCCTTCGGCTTCGGTGGGATGCCAGGTCTCAAAATCGAGATCTCCACCCACGAACGAAGACCTGTCCGTGGGGTCCCCGGGACCCTGGGGCACCCCGCTACAGTTGATAGTCGCCTATTTCCTAGTGCCTTAGTCCCTTAGTCCCTGCCTCTTCACTCTTCCCGCAGAGCCTGCATGGGCTCGATCGACGCGGCCCGGCGGGCAGGCAGCAGTGCCGCGGTGAGGCCGATCGCCGGCAGCGCCAGCGCCACGGCAATGTAGGTCCATCCATCGAGCGGCTTCACCTGGTAGAGAAACCCTGTAATCAGCCGCCCCGCCGCGAACGCCAGGGCCAGTCCCGCAAGCAGGCCCGTTCCAATAAGGATGAATCCCTGCCGCAGGACCAGTGTCGCGACGCTCGAACGGGTTGCGCCCAGAGCCATGCGGACACCGATCTCGCGCCGCCGATAGCTCACCAATTGCGACAGCACCCCGTAGAGCCCGGCAATCACCATCGCGATCGCCAGCCCCGCAAACGATCCCACCAGGTACAATCCCAGCCGGTTGCTGAACGTGTTTTTCTCGACCGCCTGCTGCATGGTTTGGAAGTTATCGAGCGCGATGCCGGGCGCGGCCTGGTGAAACACGGAGCGCATCTCCGCGACCACCGGGATGTTGCCGCGCGTCCTGATCACGAAGCTGACGATGGTCTTCAGCAGCGCCTGGTAGAACAATGACGTGGTGGGAATCTGTTGTTGCGGCAGCAGGATGAGCGGCTGCGCTTCCGCCCCTACATGCTCATCGGCCTGGTTGGTCAGCACACCCACAATCGTGAACGGCTTGACCATGCCCGTATCCTTGCCGCCGAGGTTGATCTGCTTGCCCACCGGATCCTGCCCGGCAAAGTATTTCTTCACCAGCGCTTCGTTCACCACCGCCACGAACGGCGCGGCCGCGGTGTCGGCATCCGTGACCATGCGGCCGCGCACGATTGGCGTACCCATAGTGCGCGCGTACTCGCCGCTCACCGCCGTCACCCGTGCCTCAGGCTTGTGGGCCGGGTCGGTGGGCTGGTTGAGAATATCGAAGCTCGACCCGATATCCATTCCCGAAAGCGGCGGAGAAGTTGAAAGCGCTGCACTCTCCACGCCGGGCACATGCCGCATGCGCTCGAGCACGGGCAAGTAGGTAAGAACGGCGACCGAAGCCGGCGCGTTCTGCGTATCCTCTGAGACCGCCATCTGCGAAAATCCGGCCGCGTCCGCCGGCATGGCCGTAAACGTGGTGACGTGCGCGGTGTCGAATCCCAGGCGCGACTGTTCCAGGTTCCACAAGGTGCGAAACAGCAGGCCGGCCACCACCAGCAGCAGGGTGGACAAGGCCACTTCACCGGCAACCAGCCAGCCGCTGAGCTTGCCGCCCGTGGTGCGCGAGCCCACGCCGCGCGAGGCCGCCTGCAGCGCGGCCTGGGGATGGGAGCGCGCCACCAGCACCGCCGGCAGAAGTGAGGAAAGCACGGTGGTGACCACCGCAATGGCCGCCAGCACCAGCACGATGCTCCAGTGAATGGCGATGAGGTCACCTCGCGGAATGGTTCCTTCGGGCAAGGTGCGCACCGCCACCATCGCCAGTTCCGCGAGCAAGACGCCCACGCCGCATCCCAGCAGGCTCAGCAACAATCCTTCGGCAAGCATCTGGCGGATCAGCCGCATTCTCCGCGCACCCAGCGCTGCGCGTACCGCGAATTCCTGTTGCCGTCCCAGGCAGCGCGCAATCAGCAGGTTGGAAACATTGGCGCAGGCGATCAGCAGCACCAGGGCGAGTGCGCCAAACAGCGCGTACAGCACCGGGCGCACCGGGCCGGTGAGGAGTTCCTGATAGGGCCACACGCTGAACTCGGCCTTTTGGTGCGAGTCGGTCACCGGAAGGTGGGCGATGATGGCGTCGAGCTCCTTCTGCGCCTGGGTTATGGTCACGCCGGGGCGGAGCACGCCCACCAACTGGAAGAAGTGATAGCCGCGATCCTTCAGCATCTCGGGCGTGGGTTGGAGCGGCAGCCACAGGCCTTTCTGCAGGTCGGGCCCGAGTTGGTCGGGAAACCGGAAGGTTGCCGGCATCACCCCCACGACCGTGTATGGCTTGCCGCTGATTTTCACGCCCTGCCCCACAATGCGGGGATCGGCATGGAAGCTCTGCCGCCACAGACCCTCGGAGAGTAGCGCCACCGCCGGTCCACCGGCGATACCTTCTGCGTCAGTGAATGTGCGTCCCAGGATGGTCCGGGCGCCGAGCATGGAGAAAAGACTGGGCGTTACGCGCGGAGCAGCGAGGCTTACGGAAGTGTCCTGGTTCTCCAGAACGCCGATGTCTTCGGAGTAGCCGGCCGCATCCTCCAGCAGCTTCGATTGCGAGCGGATGTCGCGGTAATCGAGCCACGAGGTGGCGCCGAAGCTGGGCTTGTCGGCCTTGGGGCCGATGAAAATCAGCCGCTCGGAATGGGCATAGGGAAGAGGCCGCAGCAGGACGCTGTCGATGACGGTGAAAATGGCGGTGTTGGCTCCTACACCGAGGGCCAGGGTCAAGACGGCCAGCACGGCGATGCCGGGAGTCTTGCGCAACTGGCGCAGGGCAAAACGCAGATCGTAGAGCAGACTCTCCATGGGGAAGGTTCCTCGAGATAGACAGGCGCGGAGGCGACGGGTTCGCCAGACCGTGCAGCCATGTTATCGCTTCTTTTCAATCTGTTCAGGTGGTGCGGCCGCCTGACACCTGGAACTTGGTAGCTGAAACCTGGTGACCAAAATAGTTGTTGCAACGAATATATTTCTGCCGCATCCAAGGTGGTGAAAGGAGCCATTTCCCATGGCCACAAGCACCACCGCCCCCGCCTCCCTTATCACCTGGAAACTCGATCCTGCCCACTCCTCCGCCGAGTTCAAGGTGAAGCACATGATGATCTCCAACGTGAAGGGCCGTTTCACCGGCCTGGAGGGCACGATTCTCGAAAATCCATCCGACCCGACGCGTTCTACGGTCGAGGCCTCCATCGATGTTTCCACCATCAATACGCACGATGCGCAACGCGATGCTCACCTGAAGAGCGGGGATTTCTTCGACGCGGAAAAGTACCCCGCCATGACGTTCAAGTCCACCAAGGTGGAGCGCAAGGGTGAGGCCCAATACCGCGTCACCGGCGACCTGACCCTCCACGGTGTTACCAAGCCCGTGACGTTCGAAGTTGAAGGTCCCAGCGCCCCCGCAAAAGACCCGTGGGGCAACACCCGCATCGGGCTTTCCGCTACCGCCAAGATCAATCGCAAAGACTTCGGCCTGAACTGGAATGCGGCCCTCGAGACCGGCGGCATCCTGGTCGGCGAAGACGTCCAGATCACGCTGGATGTGCAGTTCGTCAAGGGGTGACGTCTGCACGCGTTCGAGCCGGGGCTTGCGCCTTGGGAAGAGCGCGAGCCTTCGCCTGCGGAGACTCACGGTTATCTGCGGTAACCTAGGGTACAGGACGGGTGTCTCAATGACCGGAATTCACTACGTGACCGACGAACAGGGCAACCGGATTGCGGTGCAACTCGACCTTCGCCAGCACGCGGAGTTGTGGGAGGAAATCGAGGATTCGCTCGTTTCCGAGTCGCGTCGTGACGAAGACAAGGCTCCCATCAGCGAGGTGAAGGCGCGCCTGCTTCAGGCCGGTAAGCTTCGTGGCTGAGTATCGGGTTGTGCTCTCTTCGAGCGCCGAAAAGGAACTTTTCCGTCTCTCCAATCAGGCCGTGGCACGCATATTCCCGAAGATTGAAGCACTCGCCGGCAACCCGAGGCCCCCTGGCTGCAAAAAGTTGCGAGGCAGCAGTAATGCCTGGCGGATCCGTATCGGTGATTACCGGGTTATCTACGCCATTGATGACGACGCCGCGCAGGTGGACGTGAGGCGAATCGCCCACCGTAGCGAAGTTTACGACCAATAAGTGGAAGCCGGGATGTATGTAGGGCGGCCAGAATAGTTGTTGCAACGAATATCTCCCTCGCGAATCCAATACCTGTAGGCCAATGGAGGTCCCATGTCTCTCCGTGCTGTGAAAGACATTCTCGAAACCACACCGACTATCGAAGGCGCCGGCGTCAAGCTGCAGCGCGCGTTCGGTTTCGGCAAGACGCATCAGTTCGATCCGTTCCTGCTGCTGGACGATTTCCGCAACGAGAACCCGGCGGATTATCTCGCCGGATTCCCCTGGCATCCGCATCGCGGGATCGAGACCATCACCTACGTGCTGGCCGGCGAAGTGGCGCACGGCGACAGCCTGGGCAACAAGGGCCGCATGACCGCCGGGGATGTGCAGTGGATGACGGCCGGCAGCGGCATTCTGCACCAGGAGATGCCCAAAGGCGACGCGAATGGCCGCATGCACGGGTTTCAGCTCTGGGCCAACCTGCCCGCTGCGCTTAAGATGACCGACCCGCGCTACCAAGACATTCCGTCCAGCGCCATCCCCGAGGTGACGGACGACGACGGCACGCGGGCGCGCATCATCTGCGGCGAGTTCTGGGGCAAAAAAGGGCCGGTCGAAGGAGTGGCCGCGGATCCGCGTTACGTGGACATTTCGGTTCCGCCGAACCAGCGCAAGCGCATCCAGGTGGAAACGACGCGTAACGCTTTCGCCTATGTATTCGCCGGCGCGGGAACCTTCCGCGATTCGTCCGACCCGCAGGCGGTGCTCACCGAGTCGGCGGTTGACCCCAATGCCGATCCTGTGTACGACGCGAAGAATCACTCGCTGGTGCTGTTCGATCGCGGCGACGAAATCGTGGTGCAGGCCGGGCCCGAGGGCATCCGCTTCCTGCTCGTCTCCGGCAAACCCCTGGAGGAGCCGGTGGCGTGGTACGGCCCCATCGTGATGAACACGCAGGCTGAGCTGCGCCAGGCCATGAGCGAATTGCAGAGCGGGAAATTCATCCGCCACAAGTAAAGCGCTGAAAAACGACCACAGGGGCCCCATCCTGACTCTGTCAGGGTGGGGTTTCTTCGATGTGGGTGAATTTTTGCGGTGAGTACATCCCGCTCTATTCGTATCGCAGCGCTGTGAGCGGATCCACGCGCATGGCCCGCCGCGCAGGGATATAACTGGCTGCGAGAGCGACGGACGTGAGCACCACCGTAACCGCGGCGAACGTGGCAATGTCGGTCGGGGAGACTCCGAAGAGCACAGCCGCCATCAGGTGCGACACGACGAGCGCACCGGCCAATCCCAGCGCCGCCCCGGTCAGAGCGAGCCCGAGACCCTGGCGCAGAATCATTTCCAGGATTTTCGCGCGTTGTGCTCCGAGCGCGAGGCGAACCCCGATTTCGTGCGTCTGTTCGCTGACCAGGCAGGAGATGGTTCCGTAGATACCGAGCGCGGCTAGCAGCAGCGCGGTGCCTGCAAACAGAGCAACCATCTCCATTGAGAACCGTCGCGCCGAGAGCGAATTGGAGAGCACATCGTCGAGCGTTCTGGCCGCGAAGACCGGCAATTCCGCGTCGACCGCTTGCACTTGTTCTCGGACCTGCGCCGGAATGGCGGCCGGGTTGAGTTGTCCACGCAGGAAAATGGCCAGGTCCTTGGCGCGCCGCTGATAAATGCTCATGTAGATCTGCGGAATGCCGGGGTCGGCCAGTGATTCGGTACGCGCATCTGCAATCACGCCGGCGATTGTGGTCCAGTCCTTGTTTGTCGACCGCAGCTTGAAATGCTTTCCCAGCGGATCCTGGTTGGGCCAGAACGTGCGCGCCGCAGCCTCGTTAATCACCGCCACGGTGGGGGTACTCTCGATGTCCTCGAGATTGAAGATACGGCCGCGCAGCAGCGTCATACCCAGCAGATGAAAGTATTCCGGCGAGACGATGGCGGTATCGATCAGGGGAGCCCGATTGTCCGGGACCACCTGGCCTTCGCGGATCAGCGGGATTCGGTTGCGATCATCGCGCCCATGGCCAAGCGGAAATGCGGCCATGTCGCCGATGGCTGCCCCTTCCACGCCGGGCAACGTGCGGCCGCGGCGCAGAATTTCACGCAGCAGCGTGGCTTCCTTGCTTGCGGTTCCGTAGATGTCGGTTTTGGGATCATTGGGCACCGGCAGCCAGGTCTGCATCGCCATGACATGTTCAGGATGGAAGCCGAGTTGCACCCGGAACAATTCCCAGAAGCTGCGCAGCAGAAGTCCCGCGGCAATCATCAGCATCAGCGACAGTGCAAGTTCGCCGACGACCAGCGCACGGCGCGCGCGTGTGCGTTGTGGCGAACCGGTTGACCCGCGCCCTTCTTGCCGCAGAGTGCCGGTCAAATCCAGGCGGCTGGTGAGCCATGCCGGAGCGAGTCCGAAGATGATTCCGGCGGCCAGAGAGACCAGCAGCGCAAAGGCCAGCACGCCCCAGTTGATCGAAATGTCGTTGAGCCGTGGCAAGCTTTCCGGAACCAGCGGCAGCAAAAACTTTCGTGTGCCCAGCAAGATGCTCACGCCCACAATTCCGCCGAGAAGCGAAAGCAGCAGGCTCTCGGTGAGAAGCTGGCGCACCAGCCGGGTTCGGCCCGCGCCGAGTGCCTGGCGCACCGCGATTTCACGAGCTCGAGCGGTGGCGCGCGCCAGCAGAAGATTGGCGACATTCACGCAGCCGATGAGCAGCACCAATCCCACCGCGCCCAGCAGAAGCATGAGCGATTGGCGGACGTTGCCCACCAGGCTCTCGCTCAGCGGCTCGATGCGCACCGTCCATGCGCTCTGCTCGGGATAATCTGCGGGATACTGCTTTTTCAAGGAGGCAACGAGCGCGTCCAGATGACTCTGCGCCGCTGCAATGGATTGTCCGGGACTTAGGCGCGCGATGGTTTCCAGGCGAAGACGCAAATTGCGCGCCGGGTCAGGAGCCGGCGCGGCGGCAAAGCCTGTACCCGCCCACAACTCCGTGTTGCGTTCCTCGGCGGTTCGGCCCTGGTCGCGAAACCCCGCGGGCATGACGCCGACCACGTGATATGCATCGTTGTCGAGACGCAGCGTTTTGCCCAGGATTTGCGTGTCGGCTCCGAACGCCCGCTTCCAAAGGCCGTCGCTGATGACCACTTCCAGGTTGAACCCGAGAGTGGGATCGTGGGGATCGAACGTGCGCCCCAACTGCGGAGCCACTCCGAGAATCGCGAAATAGCTGGGCGTCACCGGCTTGAAGATGATGCGCGCGGGCTGCGCGCAGCCGGTGAGATTCACCGATCCGAATCCGTAAATGGAAACGTACTGGAAGATGCCGGAGCGCTGCAGGTCCTGCAACTCCGGGATGGATATACCTGCGTCCCTGGCGTCGATGCCGGGAAGATCGTCGACCAGGCGCACTAGTTGCTCCGGCTGGGGATAGGGCAGCGGGTGCAGCAGCGTGGCGTCGACCACGCTGTAAATCGCGGTGGTAGCGCCCACGCCCAGCGCCATGGTGGCGATGGCAATGGCGGCGAATCCCGGAGATTTTGCGAACATGCGCAATGCGAAGCGCAGGTCGAGAAAGAGGTTTTCAAAGAAGGGCAGGCTCTGCTCCGCGTGGTGGTGTTCGCGAATGACCTCCGCTGCGCCCAGCTTGAGCACCGCCCGGCGGCGCGCTTCGGAAGCAGACATGCCGGCGCGAAGATTCTCTTTTGTCTGCAGGGCAATATGCTCGGCCAGTTCTTCGTGCAGGCGATCGTCCGCACGGCGCCCGCTGGCGAGATTCGCCAGGCGCACAAAAAACCGCTTCAGGACTTTCATGCCAGGTCCTCCGCTTTGACACTGAAGAAGCGCGCGATGATGGCGGCCGTCTGCTCCCAGTCGTGCGTTTCGGCCTGCAGCTGCCGGAGGCCCGCGGGGGTAAGCCGATAGAAACGGGCGCGGCGGTTGTTCTCCGAGGCGCCCCACTGCGACGCAATGGAGCCTTCCTGCTCCAGCTTCAGCAGCAGGGGATACAGCGTGCCCTGATTCACGTCGAGCAGATCGCCGCTGATCTGCTCAATGCGGCGCGCGATGCCGTATCCATGCTGCGATCCCAGCACATCGAGTGTCTTGAGCACCATCAGCGCCAGCGTGCCCTGCAGAACGTCGGGTTTTTCTTTCATGGGGAAGCGAACCAACAGAAATGTGACACAGTTCCTTTGGGAAAACTACAGGTAGTTGACGAGCGGTTTTCAAACAGTGACGAACGAGGTGGGGTCACACAGTGCGGAAGAGCCTTTGCACCCCCTTTGCCAATGGATATATAGTTTCTGTCTTGATATTCGAAAGAACTTCTCCGTTCTCTGCGCAGCTTTTCCAAACGAGGTCAATCATGGGGTTTACGCCGAACGCTCGTCGCGCCGCCTGCCTGGCGCTCGTCCCGCTCATCATCTCTGCATGGATCGTGGGCGCGACCCTCCACGCGGGGCGAACCGTGCATGCGGACCAAACCTCTGCGGCAGAGCGGACGATCCGGTTGGGCGCGGCTCACGCCGGCGCAGCCTACGCAGTCACCATCAGTGTAAAGAATCCCGCTCAAATTCAGGGAACCGACGCGGTCCACGTGACCGTGAAAGATGCTGCCGGTGAAGTGGAATCCAAGTGGCTTCATGTGGCCGATCTCGATTTCTATCTCACGCTCCGGCCGCGCTCCGCGGGAGTGGTGACCGTGAATCTCTCCGCGGCTCCGTCGGTACACATGCCCGAGATCAGCGCGACCATGGTTCGACTGCCGGACGCCGCGCCGGCCTCCGGCAGCAAAACCACGATGCATCGCGGAGTCATCGCCGCGGCCCCCATCGGCACCTGGCAAACCGCCCAGACCTTCGAATTAGGCCAAACCATTTTCGGCAGCGACGACGAGCGCCCGTACGCTCCTTCGAAGAGCGAAGAAGGTTACGCCGCCATGGTGAAGGGCTTTCAATGGTTCCGCTTCACATTCCGCGAGCCGCAGCCGAAACTGGTCTACTTCGTATTGAATGTCACCGATCGCGACGTGCCCCTCGATGTGGACATATTCCAAATGGGCAAAGACCCCGGCGGACAGCCCGACGTGGCCCCATTCACCGATGGCGAGTTTGTCTACAAGGTTGAAGCGACACAAAACTATCCCGGCCTGTACAAGTTCCGAACGCGCATCCTGCAGCCCGGCCACGAATATTACGTCCGCATAGCGGCCAATCATCCCGCGTGGCAGTTACACACATATCAGTACAGCGTTCCGCCCAATAAAGATCCCCACGAGGCGGTCCGCGCGGGCATGGATTTCCTGGTCAACATGGGCGACACCTGGCTTTCCAACACGCCGCGGCGCGGCGCGGTTGCGCTGCGCACCACCATGCAGCACTCGGAAACGCAGTTGTGCATCGCCTGCCATCCCACGCAATTCACCACGCGCGGCTACTTGAAAGCCATCGAAAAGGGCTACCCGCCCACGCAGCGCGCCAGCCTGGAATTCCTCACCGATCGCATTTACAACAACGCCCGCCCGCTGTATGGAGAGCCGAATACCAACTGGGTTCGGATCATTTATACCGCGCGGACCGAAGCCAGCCGTCTGCCGCTGATCGAACACGCCTTCGAGCAGAATGTGACGCACGATCCGCCGCGCAAGAAGTTCGACGTGCCCTATGCGGAGTTCCTGAAGATCCACTACAAGGGCGTGACAGAGCTTCCCGGCGATGAGGCCGATGGCTGCGAACCCGACGTGAGTCCGTTCGAGATCGCGCAGCAAAGTTGGCACACGTTCGATCTCGCCTACAACGAAACCCACGCGCAGCAGTGGCTCACGGAGCGCGATCACGTCGAGCAACTAGCGGTGCCCGCCGAGGCAAAGAACATGATCGACGTGAGTTGGAAGATCATGTTTTTCTCCGAAATCAACCGCGATAAATACGCCCCGCAGATCAACGCGCTGATCGACAAGCTCTACGAATACGAAACACCCGAAGGAAGCTGGCCCTATCCATTCGACAAAACCGCCAAGCCCGCGGACTTCATCGCATACAACGCGGTGCTGGCGCTGGCCGAAGCAGGTCGCCGGCCCGAGACCGATGAGCATCTGGCTGTTGCCGTGAAGGCGATGCTGGCCGCGCAACGGCCAGAAGGCAGTTGGGAAGGCGATCCCGTCTACCAGGGATTCAACACGCCGTTCCGCGCCACGCAGTTTGCCGTGATGGCGCTCTCGACGCTGTACCCGGGCGACACCAAGGCGAAGAACTGGGACGCCGCGTATCCCGCACCGGCATCGACCCTCGCGACAAATGATCTTCCCCTGCTGCTCGAGCAACTCGACCAGTTCTGGGATCTTGCTTCTGACGCGCAACTGCGCCAGATTCGCAACATTCTTGCCACCAGCGATCAGCCGCTGGCGCGCGAAGCCGCGGCGCGTGCTCTGGGACACATGGCCGACCCGGGCGCAGTGTCGGTTCTCATCAAGGCCCTGGGCGACCCCGCCAAGATGGTGCAGACTTCATCGGCCTACGCGCTGCGCATGGTTCTGTCGCGGCGTCCGGAAGCCGCTGCAGCCGGCCGCGAGCAACTCGCAACAGTACTGGCATCGCCGGACGCGCGCACCCGCTGGGGCGCCGCACGCGTGTTCAATCAGCATTTCCGCGGCCTCACCGACGATCCGCAGTTACTGGCCGCGCTCGAGCACGACCTCAACGACCCGGTTCCGTCGGTTCGATTTGAAGCCGCGAGCGGCGTGTGGCGCTGGTACTACTGGCAGGTCGACAAGCCTGAGGTACGCCGTGCCACTCTCGAGGCGCTCGCAGTCCGCCTGAACACGGAACAGGACGCGATGGTCCGTCGCGGACTCGAAGAGAGCGTCTACAATCTGCTGGACGAGAACACCGGCTATCTTTCCGCGTGGGTGCGGGCCAGCGCAAAGGATGAGGACAAGGATCGCATCAACGAGGGCTATGAAGAAGTGGCGCGCGACCAGGCACAGGTGCTCGCGAAGGTGCTGCGCGAAGGCACGCCGCTGGGCCGTGAAGGCATTCTCAACGCGCTGTGGGATTTTCATATTCGCCACTACGCACTGCCTACGCTCAAAGCAGATACGGTCTCGATCGGCCTGCCCGCAGTGCTCACCAAGTACGTGGAAGGCGTTCCCGATCTGCATCGCCCGGAGTATGAATACACGCCTTATCGCGAGGCAGTCGATTTCAAATACGACGTGCACAACGGGTTTTTCCAGACGCGCATCGGCAACGACAGCGACCTGATTCACTTCTTCAAAAGCTCCGGACCGGAGCTTGAGGAAGCGCTGCTCGCGTGCCTCAAGGGCGCCGACGACACCATGAAGATCGAGGTGCTTAAGGCAGGCAGTACGCTCAGCGAAGCGGGCGATGCGCGTTTCACGCTGGCAGCGCTCGATCTCTCGGAAGACAAAAACGTCGATGTGCGCCAGACCGTCCGCTACGTGTACGAAGGCGGCCAGCGCGGAATCCTCAATCTTGATTCGACCACCGCGCCCGACCCCAAACTGGTCGACAAAGTTGTCGAAATCCTGAATCACGGAAACCCCGACAGCCAGGCCGTGGTTCTGCCTCTGCTCGCGGCCTTGCCGGAGAAATCGCCATGGCAACAGCAGGCCAGTGTGGAAGGCGCGCTGCGGTCGATGCTGCAGGCCAATCCGCGCCCCAAGAACTACGGCCAGATACTCGATGCGGCTTCCTCCTTTACCAGCCTCATTCGCGAACCGGGGCTGCAGAAGCAGGTGCTCGCCGGCCTCGATTCATTCGACACCGAAGTGGAACGCGCCGCGGTGCGCATCTGCTTCGAGCATTTCCTCAAGGATCCGCAATCGGAGCCCGCGGTGAAGACCGCGTTTGCGAACCTGAACGACTCCGCCATGCAGGTCTTCATGGAGGAGGCGGGCAATCCGCAATTTCTGAAGCGGCGCCTGGGCGTAGCGGGCGGCGCCGTGTCGCAGGATCAGGATTACCTCAATCGGCACGCGGCCATATTGAAGATCAAAGAGCCGCTCGAATATCCGCTGGTGGTGGACACCATCGTCGCGGCGCTTCTCAACTCCGACGCCAACGTAAGCGCCGCCGCGCTGGATACGCTGCGCAAGGTGAAAGGCGTCGAAAAGCGCGCTGATTTCCGCGCGGCGATGGACAAATTGCAGAACTCCACTAATCCACGTCTCAAGTTGATTGCGAGCAATGTCCTGAAAGGGAAGGATCTCACCGAGTCGCTGCGTGATGTGCAGCCCGGCTCAGTGCTCGATTTCCGCTACTTCGTCAGCAAAATCGAGCCCATCCTTGCCACGCCCGGCCGAGATGGAAAGGCCTGCGTCTTCTGTCACGCCAGTCACGTGATCTTCAAACTGGAGCCGCCCAACGCGGAAGGCGTGTTCTCCGACCAGGACAGCGAGCAGAACTACAAGTACGCGATGCGGGTGGTGAATATTGCGGAAC